>QMCE01003145.1_pt1 | contig 13768 bp, 8 predicted proteins | sample 1821851 | NCBI WGS metagenome assembly QMCE01 (sample SAMN09453174, study PRJNA476694) | Termite gut metagenome, whole genome shotgun sequencing project. | isolation source: worker | host: Odontotermes sp. | place: South Africa:Pretoria | collected 2016-01-28 | reverse complement strand
AAAATTAATATAGATGAAAATTTGTGGGAAAAAATTCTGAAAGATGAAAGTTTAACAAGACAAAAAGAATTGAATATTTTCATGTTTTTATTACAACAGCCCAAACAAGAATGTCCTGCTTCAGTAATAGCAAAATCATTGAATTACAAACATCATGCACCATTAAATTCAATAATTTCCAATTTTTCAAAACGCTTACTAAAAAAATATACATTTGTACAAATTCCTAAACGAGAAGATAGAACAAAAAGGTATTGGCACATACCTTTTTTAGGAAAAAGTGAAGAGAGTAAATTCCTTTGGATATTACGGGATGAATTAAAAAACGCATTAACAAACATTGAAGATATATAACAAGAGTTTGAAGAAAAAGTAAAACAAGTAAGGAATTTAACTAATGACGAATTACTACAAAGAATTAACAATTCAAAAATAGTGATGATATTCCTGAAAATACTACTGCCCTTTGTCCAAATTGTCATCGACACGCACATTATGAGAGAAAAACTTATTTTGATGGAGAAAAATTATCTCAATACATGGTTGAAAATGAATTGGGAATTTCGTTAAAGCATAATTTTAAAATCTACGCCGTCGATAACGATTATTTTGAAGAATGAAGAGTTTTATACTGCAGGGCAGAGCCCTGCGCCTGCCGCCTCAAACATGTGGTTCAAGGCTGCTTTCCAATTATCAGTTAGCCCGTGAGGAGCGCAAGGGATAGGAGTGGAAATCCCGCAGACTTTGCGTTTGCAAAGTCGAGGAATTGGAGCGGATAGCCCGGTTTTGCCGCTTGGGGCAAGCGGCAAAATGCGCCCAGAATATTATTGAAATTAGTTTTTTGAGAAACTTATTCTCCCTCAACAAAATCTCTCTTGCAAAAGGAAATAAAGCTGACGTATAATGACACTTCGCATTGGGGCGAATTGTGGGCATGTCTGGGAAGTGAACAACCTGTGGATAAAATCTGGAAAAAAAGGGGAAAAAAGAGGATAACTGGCCATAGGGGAAAAGGCAGTTTCCAATTTTATATTTTATCTTTGCTAATTCATTATGGTATATAGAATTAGCAAAATCTTGTAGTTCATGTAATAATGTGAAACAAGATTTCATACGTAAACAGTCATAATTTTTTATAAACATGCCTGTTAATAAATTGTTAATAATTCAGGATTGTAAGATGGCTGAATGGGATTTAGAAGTATTCTGGCAAGAAACTATGAAACAAGTTCGCTCAGAATTGCGGGAACAGGAGTTTGGCGTATGGTTTGCCAATCTGAAATATTTGAGCGCGGACGAAAATGGTATCATAATTGGAGTTCCTTCGGCTTTTTTCCGGGATCAGATAAGAAATCGTTATCAAAACATGATCGTTTCTAAGCTTTCTGGGCTGGCGGGGAGGAATTTAACCCTTAATTTTGAAATTTCACCCGAAAAAAACATAAAACAACCGGTTTTAAGGGACGATCCGCCTGCTGTTTCCGGCTTTTCCGCCGAAAAACCCAGTCAAACCGCGCCTCCACAGCCTGTTCCGGTGGTAAAACCTCCGAAAGAACGTCATCCCAATATGCGGGACGACTATACATTTGAAAAGTATGTTATCGGTGAAAATAACGACTTCGCTGTAAACGCGGCTATTGCTATCAGCAGGAATCCGGGAACAGTTTACAATCCTTTTCTTGTGTACGGCGGGGTTGGGCTGGGAAAAACTCATTTGATGCAGGCCATCGGTAATTATATCCACGAAAATTCTGAAAACAAGATAATTTGCGTTACTTCAGAGAATTTTTTGAACGAATATGTTGAATTAGTTCAGGCAAACAAGATGAAGCAGTTCACAAACAAATTTCGCTATACAGATGTATTGCTCATCGACGATATTCAGTTTCTTCAGGATAAACCGGGCTGTCAGGATGAATTGACCCATACCTTTAATGCTTTGCTGGACGCTAAAAAACAGCTGGTTTTTACCTGTGACCGTCCAGTTTCTGAGTTAAAGAAATTTTCGGAACGGCTTATTTCACGGTTTGAATTATGCTTGAAAGTGGATTTACAGCCGCCCCGTTACGAAGTCCGCTGCGCTATTTTGAAATCTACGGCGAAGAACCAGGGCGTTTCAATTCCTAACGAGATTATAGACCTCATAGCAAAAAACGTCTCGTCTAATGTCAGAGACCTTATTGGCGCTTTGAACACTCTTATAGCCTTTACCAGACTGATGGGAGTGCCTATTACTATGGAAATAGCCCAGCAGCGGCTGAAGGACGTGTTTGTGGCTCCCCGGCAAGCCAATATGTCTATAGAGAACATACAGCGCGTTGTAGCCGACTATTTTTCCCTTTCCCCGAATGACTTGAAAGGCAAGAAAAAGACAAAAAATATCGTTTTTCCCCGTCAGCTCGCCATGTATATAGCCAGAGAAATAACTGATTTTTCAACTACAGAGTTGGGTCAGTCATTTGGAGGCAGAGATCACGCCACGGTGCTGTATTCTATTGAGAAAATCAAGGGACAGCTCCTGACCGATCCGACGATAGATTCTACTATTGAAAGTTTGAAAAGGCTTATCAAAGAATTTAGCGCAAAAATATAGAAAAAGTGTTAAAAATTTATGAATAAAAGGTGTATAATTAAACCACTTGTGAAAAGTGTGGAAAACAAACATACTTATTCATATTTTTATTATGTACGTAATTATAGGCCAGATATGGAATTAAGTGAGTTCTACACATTTCCAGCGGCCTATTACTATTACTATATATATAAACCAAATATTAATAGGAGACAGGATAAATGAAGTTTACATGTAATCGAAGCGTTCTACTCAAGGAAATTGCCATCGCGCAAGAGATTATCGCTTCAAAAAATGCCATTTCCATTTTGTCAAACATTTATCTGGAAGCGGATAATGATACTCTGATTATCAGAGCAACTGACATGAAGGTGTATTTTGAGACAAAAATTCCGGTAACGGTGATTGAGCCGGGGTCTACGACTGTATTTGGCGATAAATTTTTGGGTATCATTAATACTTTTCCTCATGATGAATTTGAATTTGGGCAGAAGGACATTAATATTCTGATCAAACCTGTTACCCAGAAAAAGCCGGAATACAAGTTAAAAAGTATTGCGTCTGATAAATTTCCCGAATTTCCTGTTTCCAGTGTCTCTTTTTTTGATATGCCTATTAGGGATTTCAAGGAAATGGTTCAACAGACCTTTTTTGCTGTTTCTGATGACGAAACTCGTTATTTTATGAACGGCGTGTATATGGAAAAGGCCGAAAACAAGATATGTATGGTCGCTACTGATGGCCGCCGTCTTTCTTTTATAAGTAAAGATGCTGATAACAATATTCAGGATTTTTCCGGCGTTATCATACCTCCGAAAATTCTTAATACCGTAGTTAAGAGAGGCGGTGATGAAGGACTTATATCGTTGTCTATTACGGACAAGACAATTTTTATAAATTTTGCTTCTTACAAGTTTTCTTCGGTTTTGCTTGAAGGACAGTTTCCTAACTATCGTAAGGTTATTCCTGAAAATCAAAATAGGAGTCTTTCGGTGAATCGCGGTGAAATGCTTAACGCGCTGCATCGCGCCGCTATTATGGTTGAACAAAAATTGAATCGTGTGTATTTGGGAGTATCGCCGGGAAAAATGTCTGTTTATTCTGATGAAAGCGATATAGGAGCTGTGGAAGACGAAATTCCGTGTCAGTATGACGGGGAGGAAATGACCATAGCTCTGAATTACCGGTATATTGAAGAACCGTTCAGGGTGATAAAAGCGGACGATGTGTGTATACGTTTTAGTGAGTCTAATAAAGCAATAACGATTGTCTCAGTTCCTGAATCGGACTTTTTTCATATCGTAATGCCCATGCAGCCATAAGCGCGAAACTTCGGCAGGATTGTAATGTTTTTTTCTTCTCTCAGAACCGCTTCTTTCCGTAATTTGGCGGATGCCGAAATTTCTACCCGTGCGCGGGAAGTGTTTCTGGTGGGAGAAAATGGGCAGGGAAAAACTAATTTTCTTGAAGCGCTGTATTTTTGCTGTTATGCGTCATCGTTTAGGGGAACGCGGGACAGTGACATCGTGAATAATGGAAAAACTGATTTTTCGGCCGCTGTAAAAACAAGCGATACGGCAAATGCTGAAAACAACGTGCTGGCGGGAGAAGTTCTGGTAAAAGTTGAAAGAGGAAAAAAAAGCGTACTGATAGACGGGAAAAAGGCTGAAGACCGGAGAGATTTGCTTTCTGTTGCTCCTTGTATTGTGTTTTGTCATGAGGATATGGAATTTGTCGCGGGAAGCCCGGAGAAGCGGCGCTGGTTTTTTGATCAGGTTCTGAGTTTGTGCGATATTGTTTATCTTGATGATTTGCGCCGCTACCGTCATGTACTGAAACTCAGAAATGCTGTATTGCGTGATTTTGTTCAACACCGTCTTGATGGAAATCCTGAATCTATATTGGACGCTCTTGATGTTCAATATGTTGAATATGGGCTGAAATTGATGGAAAAACGGGAAATTGCGGCGGGGCTTTTTTCTGAGGTGTTTAGCCCGCTGTACCGCGATGTCTCCGGTATTGAAGATATTACAGTGCGATATGTCCCATCATGGAAAATGGCGGAGCTTTCGGCGGATCATGCGGCTGTCAAAGTAGCCGAACGCCGCGCCGCCGATCTTGCCGCTGGAATATCTCTTTCCGGGCCTCACCGTGACCGGTATGTGTTTAATTGTGGCGGCACGGAATTTGCCGGCAAAGCGTCCACCGGACAGCGGCGTTTGCTTGCCTTGCTTTTGCGGGTTGCTCAGGCGCGGCGTTTTTCTGAAATGACCGGGAAAAATCCTATATTGCTTTTGGACGATGTGCTGCTGGAAATGGACGGAGAGAAACGGCAGAAATTTCTTTCGATTATGCCCGGCTATGATCAGGCGTTTTTTACGTTCCTTCCCGAAGAACCATATCAGCGTTACCGCAAGAGTGATACTCTGGTGTATAATGTTGACAGAGGGGTTGTATCGTGAAAAAAGCCGGGGATTTACTTTCAGCGATAATCGACGAGAAAACGCTGGGCAAAGCCAGAGAATATTCAAGACTTTTTTCTACATGGGAGCATCTTAACACAAAACATGGAATTCCCGCTGCGGCAAGTCATTCTAGTATACAGGACATACGGCACGGCGTTCTGATTGTGGAAGTGGATCATCCCGGCTGGATTCAAATTTTGCAGACAAAAGAACAGCAGCTTCTTTCGGAACTGCGGCAGTCGTTTCCCGATCTTGGCATTATTGGCATAGCTTTTAAGCTGAGTAAAATGCCCGCGTTTTCTGTTAAAGAAACTGTCGAAAAAAAAGCCGTGGAGACGGATATGCCCGCAGATGAAACGGATAAACCGCCGAAAACTATTGGGTATGAAAATATAAAAAACAAAGAATTTGTCGAAAAATTAAAAAATCTTGAAAAAAGCCTCGCCAGCCGGAAAACCCAATCAGAACACTAAGTTCGCTTGTTGAAGAAGTTCACTCAAACATTTGAAGAATGGCGCGTTGTTCGTCATTTCGTTCGTGTTCGGCTAATTGTTCCAGCAGGTATTTTATTGAATGTCCGCCCGTGATTTTTCCGTTTTCAATGTACATCCAGTCGGTGATGTCGCCCGCGCTGAAGGATACCGTGTCGCCTTTTTTTATGGCAGCCGTGTAAAATGGAGTGTTGGCGATAATTCCGTAATATACGCCGTCTTTGAAATGTATGTCTTCAAGCCATAGTTGTTCCATACTGAAACCTGAACCGGCATCCGCCCTGAAAGGATATTTTACGCGAAAACCGCTTTGCCCCGCCGCCGGACGCAGCAGATGGCGGTAAAACTCCGGCAGGGTCTGCCGGGCGTTTTCGGCTATGCGGGAAAGTTCTTTGTCATTCTGATCCAGATGAGCGGTTGCGCTGGGTTTCCATGCGGTAAAAACGTCCGCCGGTGCTTTTTTCGCGTTTCCCGTGTTTTCTGTCAGGCTGGAAATTAATGCCGCGATTTTTTCTGACAGCGAAATTTGGACAGAATTGTTTTCACACGACCACAAAAAAAAGGAAACGAGCGGTAAAATTATGAAATAACGGCATTTTTTCATTTTTTGCAGTATAGCATGGAAAGCAGAATTTCGCGGATTTTTTTAATCTCTAAAACAGTATTGTGATAAATTGAAAACGCTGTCAATGAAAAATTGACAGCGTTTCGTTTTGCGATGGTGTAAGGCTTACGCTTTGAATAGTTTGTGTATTTCTCTGGCGTAAAGGGCGTTAATGCTGTGACGGAGCAGCTCTCCTTTTGTTGACAATTCCCGCCCCTGTGTAAAAGGCCCGGCGATAAGTTTGAATTTGAACACCCGCTCGAAGGGCTTAAAGCCGGTGCGGGGGCTTACCAGATCGGCAACTTCGTTGGCGATAATCTGATTGATTTCCGGCTGTTGTAGAAGCAGCTCATAATCGACGATGGGAATATTGTTTTCTTCGGCAAAAGTCATAAGGGTTTCCTGAACCGGAATAATGAGCGCTGCCAGATATTTCTGATCCTGACCGGCTACCATGCATTGAAAGATATACGGACTTTCCCGCAGTTTTTGTTCGATGGGCACAGGCTCCACGTTTTCGCCGCCTCTCAGGACAATGGTGTCTTTGGCGCGTCCGGTGATACGCAGCTCGTTGTCGTGGGTCTTCATGCCAATATCCCCGGTGTTGAACCAGCCGTCAGGACTTAAAACCGCGGCGGTGGCATCCGGTCTTTTGAAATAGCCCTGCATCACCTGATGTCCTTTCACGTAAATAACTCCGCTGCGGCCCGGCGGCAGTATCTTGCCTTTGCTGTCGATAATTCTTACTTCTGTGTTGGGAAGTACCTTGCCGATAGTGCCCCGCCGGGGGCGTTTGTGCAGGCGTACCGAAAGAAGCGGCGCGGTTTCAGTCAAGCCGTAACCTTCCTGCAAGCGCAGTCCCACTGAATTGAAAAACATGTCTACTTTTGCGGGCAGACTGCCGCCGCCGGACATGCCGGAACGAAAACGTCCGCCGAGTCTGCGCTTGATCCGGTTGAATGACACAAGCCGCCCCAGCCCTTGCGCCGGTGTCAATAGCAGCCAGGGGAAAAAGCCGATAACCGAATCCAGAGGACGAATACGCCCGTGAAAGTTGGGCAAAAGGCCGAAAGTCAAATCCTTAAAATGAGTGTACATTTTTGCCAGCGAGACCATTAAATCAAAGGATTTTTTGGTAAAGCCGCCTTTTGATCTGACGTTCCGGTTGATGGCATCCATAATCGCTTCCCATACACGCGGGACGCTTACCATGAAATGCGGTTTAATTGCCTGGAAGTCCGCCATCAGTACCGATGAAACCGGTTTTGAGTAGGCGATGCTGTTCCGGTTGTAAAAAATTACATATTCGATAAGGCGTTCGTATACATGCCATACCGGCAATACCGAAAGCCAAATATCGGCAGGTTTCATCTCGAAGTACAAACCAAAGTGAGGGAGCTGACAGAGAAAATTGCCGTGAGAAAGCATTACCCCTTTTGGTTCGCCGGTTGTGCCGGAAGTAAAAATAATCGTGGCAGTGTCCGTGGTAGTTCCGGCGGACATTTCTGTTTCAACTTCATTCGGTTTCAGGGTGACACGTTTTTTGCCCATAGCGCACAGGCTGGCAAAGTACAGAATTGAAACACCCGCAGCCTGCGCGGCATCTTCGGTTTTACTGTCCACCGGATCAAATGTGACAAGAGTTTTAAGGCAGGGCAGTTCTTCCTTGCGGGAAAGCAGTTTTTCGATTTGCTTGCTATTTTCTGTAAAAACGGCCGCGCATTCGGTAAGCCCCAAGATATAAGACAATTCCTGGACTGTCGCGTCACCGCCTCTGGGTACGTCGACAGCCCCAATGGAAAGAATTCCAAAACTGGCAACCATCCATTCCTGCCGGTTATCGGAAATAAGCCCTACCTTGTCACCCCGGCAAACGCCCAGCTCCAGCAAACCTGCCGCCGCAAAACATACTTCATCGTAAAACTGCCTGTATGTCTTTGGAATGAATGTATCCCCGTTATTTTTATAGTATTGAATAACAATATCGGGCGATTCTTGTGTTTTTCCCCGCAGCATTAACGGAAGCGTGGGATACGCTGTGGTGTTAAGATTTTGTTCCATACATTAAACCCCTTTCATACGCAGTGGGGTTTGATTTTGCCTTTAAGCAATTGATACTTTGTAAAACTTTGAAATTCATGCCAACACCCCTACTGTAAAAAATTGAATTGTTCGAGAACCATCGGGCAGCGAACAACTTCGCCATAATTTCCCCACGACAAAACAATTCCGCTTTCGGGCTTGCGCCTTTCGCCGGAAAGTTTTATTGTGACGAAATTGTGCAATGTGTCATAATAAACTGATTTTCAGGTTTATGCAACCCGGCTGACAGGCATTTGCCTGTTCAGCTCCGGAGTTTTGCCATACGGCAAAACTCCGCGCAATTGTTGTTTTGAAAGTGTTTCCATACATTTCCTGGCATATAGTCTGCGGCATGGAAGCGGATTTTTAATCATCCCCCTTACGTCTCCGCCCGCTGTCGCGGGCTGCGCCTATCCCCTTGCGCCGCATTCGTCATTCTGGCGAAAGCCAGAATCTCCGCATTATTACGCCGGAGATTCCGGGTCAAGCCCGGAATGACAAAATACGTACTGGAATGACATCCGGCACTACTGCGTTACCGCCCGTTCCTCCGCAATATATACCACACATATAGCGTGTCCTACGCAACCGACACCAGGCTTTTTTGGTGACTGACACCCTTGCGGATTGATGGAAGTGGAAATCCCGCAGACTTTGCGTGAGCAAAGTCGAGGAATTGGAGCGTATGGCTGTCCGCTTTGCGGACAGCTTGGGAGTTTGCTTCGCAAACTCCACGCAGGCAATGTATAAAATGTTAAAGCGGCAAAATGCGCCATGAGTCTTATTGAAATTAAGTTTTATAGGATTTTCAAAAAAACCCCCTGGGAAAAGGAGGTGAGGAAACCCAGGGGGCTGTCTGATAATGCGCTGTAAAACAAGAGATGTAAAACTGATAGATGATTGATGTCAAGCAGAAGCTGTATAACTCATCTAAACCGCATTATCAGTCTAATGATAACATAATAACAATTTTGTCAGAGGTCAAGTAAAATCGAATAAAATTATTACTTTTTTTGTAATATTTATTAATGGCTGGTATTATATCCGCTTTTTGGCGTTACTGCCACCATACGCCGCGTTTTTACCAGCCGAATTGTACGGCTACATTCGCGCTGAGGCCACCGAGCTGCCAGCTTTTGACAAAATCTTGAGATTGGCTGGATACGCCGATTCCGATACCGAACGCTCTCAGGTTAAGAATAAAATCAACGCTGTTTTTCCATACGCGGTCTTCATAGTTGACTCCTATTGTGGGTACGAAGATGTTCGCAAAATCGAAACGGATTTTCAGGCCGCCTTCAATTGAGCCGGGGCTTACATACAAGGAATTAACCGCGAAGCCCAGCGAAGGGATAAGCGATAAAATCCTCGTTTTGAAAGGGTGATAATTTGCGAAAAAAACCATTTTGAATGGCCTGTGGATAAATTTGCGCCCTGGGCCATAGACGGGCGTGAAGTTTTCCGGGGTGTATACCACGTCATCGGGAAAATCTCCCCCGTTTATCAGTTCGCCGAAATCGATTTTTCCTGTGTCCGCGTATACTCTGTCTTTTAGTTCTATGGAGTAATCCGGTTTGGAGGGAGTTATCGGGATATTTTTGATGTTTGCGCCCAGATCGAGCCACGAAAATAATGGATATTCAACTTCCGCGCTCAAATCAAATCCTATCGCGTCCATGTTAAACGAGTTAAGTGTCTGCCCTATATCAATTGATGATAGATTTTCAAACTCTAGAAAAACGGAAGTGTAAATACGCATGTTATAATCCAGCCCGATAAAAGTGCCTTTTTTCCCGTTTTCGTCCGTGTATTCTTTGAAGGTGTAGGAAAAGTCCGGCTCTGTGTATGCCAGCGGCACGAAAATTCCTGGTCTGACTTTGACCTTCAGTTTTTTGACGTGGAAAAATACGGGGATACCGATGTCCGCGAAAATCGCCGCGCCCGCGCCGAATTTTTCTTCGTCCGCTTGTTTGAGATTTAGCAGTTTTCCTGAAATGTCGGTGTTTCCGAATCCTTCAATGCGGGCGACATCAAGGCCAAAACCCCATTGGTCTCTGATGTTTACGTTGAAGAAAAAGGGAGTAATGTTCAGGCCAAAGCCGAGTTTGAATCCGTTGCTTAGTTTGTTTATATCAATAACCCAAGTTTCCTGCAGTATATCCTTGCCGGTGGTAAAATCGTTCGCCATGTTTGCTCCACCGGTGAAGCCGAATTCAAATGTCCGGTTTTTCATGCGGAATGGGGTTTTTTCTTCCGGTTCTTCCGGCAGTTCTTCGATTTCCCACGCATAAGGCGTTATGTCCGCCGGTTTCCGAAGATTGTATACCATGTCCGTCTGAATATCCCCGGCGTGAAGATTTAACGTCATTAAAAACGCGATATGCGCGAAAAGTATTTTTTTCATTATTTTGAGCCCGCAGTGTTTTTACTTTCTGTGAAATCAATTTTGTAATTTATGTCCGCGCTGAATTCGATGTTGGCTATGCTGGTGTTTCGCGCAATTGACATCTCTGCTCCTTCGGGAAAACGCAGCCCCATTTTTGGCTGATAGGGCAGTTTTCCGTTTATGTAGTCCATGTCGTTTTTTCCGATTTCCATTTCCAGCGTTTTTCCGCTCAGGGGAATTTCTATCGGATGAGAATTATCGTCCAGAAAAAATTTTCCATCGGAAGAACCGTCGACCAGCGATTCGGAAAGCTCGATTTTCAGGTTGATTTTGTTAATCCAGTCCAGGGATAGGTCGCCCGAATTTCCTCTTCCAAAAAGGTCTTCGCCCGATTCGTATTCTTTGGGTATTTCTATTTCCGCGCCCCCCGTTCCGGCTTTTAAGTTCAAGGGAATCATAATAACGATTTCCGCGTTTAACGGTTCGTCTTCGATTGAATCAATCATATCCCGCTTTATCAGGAGAGGGTCTGGAAAGCCGACATCGTATTTTAACCGCAGACCGCCCAGCTTTTTATTCAGCGCCGTTTCGAGTTTTGCCGAAATATCAATACCGCCCGTGGGGAATATCCCGCTGTAGTTTCCATCTTCTTCGAGTTCGGTATCCAGCACATGTTCTCCGGTGAATTTCGTCAGAATATCCGCGTACAACTCCTCGTATTCCACATCGTCGCCGGAATATTCCAGATTTATTTGCGGCTCCAAATCAAATAACACATCAGGCCCTCTTATGAACATGCCGGCCTGTATGCCCTTGAATTGAAATCCCGCAAGCGTGTCAAACAGCGCGGACATATCAATCGGATCGCTGCTTTCTGCGGGAAACGAGCCGCCCATATCGGGCAGAGAATCTATATTAACCGCTGCCTCAGTCCAGTCATAAATAATTTCAACCGCTTCTATCTCAAATGGCGTTATTTCAGTGTCACTTCCTCCCAGCGCCAGATCGGAAATGCCGATTACCGTTCCGGTTGCCGGGCCGACAGATACATTAAATTTTAATTCAATAGCTTCACCGTCTTCTTTGAGAGGAATTGTGCCCTCTCCCTCTCCGTATTCTTTAATAAGCGGCGCTGATTCAATGCCCGGTTCAATTATCACCGATTCATTTAGATTCAGATGCGATTCCGAAACCGTTATTTTCAAATTTGAAATTTTAACGTTACTGAGTTCAAGGTTTAATCCGACTCTTTCAAATGTGATGGAATTCAAGTATTCGGCGGCATCTCCCAGCGGAATAGGGTCTAACTCCGGCTGATACTCATCAAAATTTACATATACCTTCGCAAGCCGGGTAAGACTGAGGGTTGGAGTTATTGTCAATGGTATTTTTTTTGATATTAATTGTTCATCGGTTAAATCAAGACTGCCGTCAGTTGCGCTTAAAACAACAGTGCTTGTATTTAGAATAGATATTTTTTCCCTGTTCAGGTGACGATTATTCAAACTAACCACGGTTTCGGTGATTTCCCAGGGATCGCCGAGACCTTCCCATTCTCTGCCGCCGTTATCTGTGTCGGGCGCGGAATTTTCCTGTTGAATATGTAAAGTGGGCTTGATCTCAAAACCGGGAAAAGCGGACGCCTCAATTTCAAACCCAAAAGTTCCCTCTCCAATTTCCGCGTAGACAAATTCGCCGGGAATATCAGGTAGTTCAATTGTGTCAATTGCGACCGGTTGCATAGAATCAGAATCAATGTTCAAGCCGGAGATTTTCTGAATTAAAAAGAATTTCGCTCCGTTTGGTTCAATTTTGAGAGTCGCCTCTCTAAGCCCCCCAGTGCTCAAATCTGAATACGTCCCTATTTTTATCTGAAATGAATTGTTAAGCTCTTTACCGGCAAAATCAAAAACAATGGTTCTGCTGGGAGTAACGCCCGTAAGTAGAATAGAGTTAAGCTTTGTCACGGAATCTACCCCGGTAATATTTGTGCCATTACTAATTAATGTTATGTTTGACAAGGTAACATTCGCGCCGCTTATATCACCGTCCAGTGTAACGTCTATTTGTAATTCACCCGATTTCAATGTCATTTCTTCAAAAGAGTCAACGGTTATTGCAGGGGTTGAGCCCAAAGAACCAATATCGACATTTGGCAGCCCTGTTCCTATCGGCAGTGGCAGTGGTGGGATATCTATTGTATTGAGGCCGTTGTCGATTGAATTTTCAATAATATCAAAAAGCGGCTCTAAGTCTACATCAACTGTTATTGGATCGATGTTGATGTCGCCAATACTGCCGGGATCGATTGATGGCGGATTCAATGTTTCAGTGTCTATGCCGAAATCGATTTCATTTATCGCGTCCAGACCTTCCTGCAAGCTGGAAATGTCAATATCCGCAACCTTGTAATGGAGCAGAAACGCCTGTATGTTTTTTCTGGTGTCCGGGTCTGTATAACCAGTGAAGTTGAAAAAGTTTAAGTCCTCAACCCCGAAATCATTACCCGTAATAGTGTCTGTGATCATATCGTTCATAAGCGACGAATCGGTATGTACCGGTATGCTGGCTTTGGGAGTTCCTTTGATTTCTAAAGAAGTGGGAAGGGTACAAGCGTGAAAAGCCAGTATTATGGCGAAAATACACGATAACGCCATCAACTTTTTTTGCATCTATATTGCTCCAATAAAAATTTCATTTGAAATGATAAATACTTTTTTATATAATTTATAAATCATATAACTATTCCTGTCCTTTATCAATATTTACGCATGAAATTGTTTTTTTAGGTTAAATATTTCAAGTATAATTACAAGGTTACGAATGAAACCTGTGTCCAAGCGGCGGAGCATGAGAGTTTGAAAGGGGGGACACTTTCCCCGCGTTTTTCTGCATACCGAAACATTTACCCTGTCCCCCCTTACGCCGCAGCCCGCCAGCGGTCTGCCGCTATCCCCCGGCTGGCTATCCGGCTTCGCCGGATAGCTTTGTCATTCCGGGCATGACCCGGAATCTCTGGCGTAATAATGCGGAGATTCTGGCTTTCGCCAGAATGACAAATGCGGTGTTATCAGGACATTAACATCGTCATTCCAGCACATGTCTTGTCATTCCGGGCATGACCCGGAATCTCTGGCGTAATAATGCGGAGATTCTGGCTTTCGCCAG
>QMCE01001359.1_pt1 | contig 13777 bp, 14 predicted proteins | sample 1821851 | NCBI WGS metagenome assembly QMCE01 (sample SAMN09453174, study PRJNA476694) | Termite gut metagenome, whole genome shotgun sequencing project. | isolation source: worker | host: Odontotermes sp. | place: South Africa:Pretoria | collected 2016-01-28 | reverse complement strand
GGGGTGGCTATATGTCAAAACATACAATATTATTTGCATATTTGACTTTTATTAACCCACCCCCCGGCTCGCGATAAAAGCTCCGCCGACCCGGCAGACGGCCTCCGTCCCGCCGCAAGGGCGGGGGTTGTACGCGCGGGAAAGACTTTCCGCAAGCGGGGGCTTGACTCACGGCTCATGATTAACGGATTACGGGTAAGGTCCTTGACAATTGTTAGTGTTTTATTATGATGTTTGAAAACAAAGGATTTAAAATGGAACTTTCAATTAAACAAGAAATAGGCAAACATATGATAGAAAGCTTCATGGGGCGCGAGTTGTCTGATGTAGAGTTCTCTATTGTTATTAAATCTGAATATGGTAAATATTTTGATGACCCAAGTTTGTTGCGCAATGCGTTGATGACCCAAGTTTGTTGCGCAATGCGCCGCGGTACGTATATGAAAAAATAAAGACCCTTGTGATGACTTCGGACAGAGTATCGGTTTTCTATGCAAGTGAACAGCTTCGTCATGACCGCGCGGGTTCCACCCTTGGCGGAAATAATGTTCGCTAGGATTTAATTAAATTTGACAATGGTTTATTTTTATCTTATATTCAGGCGCTTTTATAAAAAAAAAGGAATTGAATAAATGGATGATATGTCAAAAAAAATTAAAGAAGCTAGACGTATATTTGAGGGTTTCATAGGACATAAAATTACAGATGCGGAACATGCGCACATGCTTGAATCATGCAGAAGCTTTATGTTCAGAAATCCCGAGTATATGAAGTTGATTATGGTATCCGAGGCTGTGGTCCTTGGCATTTTGCTAAAGTCTGCAAAGCAATCACAACAGAGAACACATATGATTCGCGAATCAGCCGTTGCAAGTCTTTAAGTTGACACCTTGATAAAACAGGCATAAAATAGTCTGTATGGAAGTAGTAACAAAAAATCTTGATGAAACTAGGGATTGGGCGCGGGGCTTCGCAGAAACTCTGCGGGCACCCCAGACTCTGGCGTTACACGGCGACCTTGGGGTGGGTAAGTCAGAGATTGCTCGCGTTATTATTCAAACTCTTTGTGGGGCGAATACCGTTGTGCCAAGCCCAACTTTTACAATCGTTCAAACTTATGCTGGGCCCAAGAATTGCAATATTTCTCACTTTGATTTATATCGCGTGAATGATGTTTCTGAACTTGCAGAATTGGGGCTTGGACACGCGGTTGAAAACGACATTACAATTATAGAATGGCCAGAAATAGCGCAAGATTTGTTGCCAAAAGATACCATTCATGTATATATTACCGAATTTGGCGATGGCCGAAAGATAGACGTAGTCTGTTAATCGTTAGCCGTGTTTGGGTGGTCATTCCCTTTGACTCGCGCTTTGAATTTCATGCTCGCGTGGGCGCCGTTACAAAACGGTTTGTTAGAACTTGCCCCACAGCGGCACAGCGTTTGTTTCTGGCGGACTTCATATGATTTTCCCGATGCGCTTTCCACCCTTATTCCGCCACGAATCCACAACGGGCCACTTATTTTAAGGCCGCTGTCTTCTATGGTATGGATTTGTGGGGCGGATGTTTCTTCAAGGTTTTCACCTTGGTTCGTGAACATAAGCAGTCTTCCTGCGGGGCACAGGTTGGCCTCTTGGGTTGCTAGTTTATTTGCTGCCTCGTCACCCTGCATTACAAGGTTCCATATTCGACCTCCGCGGTCACAAAAACGTGCAAATGCGCAATAGTTCTGGTTATCAAGAAGTGTTTGTTTGGGGCCCTTCAATGCCTCTGCTGACGGTTGTTCCATTATGGGTTCAAAACTTGCGCTTTCGGTTCCGTCAAAGCCGCTTTCTATGTGAGAGCCGTCGCAAAACGGAGCGTTTTTTGAATGCCCACATCGGCACAAGGCCACAGGGTCAGATTTTATTTCAAAAGTTTTACCGTCCCCATACTTTACCGATATTCCATTTTCGTCGGTAAGTATTATTTTTTCGGAAACTTTGTCTGCGCCATACAAAAGGTATGGTCCGTCTTTTGTTATTTTTATATATGGAAGTTTCATATCGTATCCTTTTAAAGACTAGTGACTGTTGACTAACTTTATGATATAATGCGTGAAATTATAATAGGAATTAATGTGGCTGACAAATATTTATCAATTAAATCAAAAGTTAATGGTTTCTCGTTCGCTAATCTTGGAATTTTCAAGGGCTTTTGTGACGGGATTATAAATGCTGTTTGGGGGCTGGTTTTGCTGGGGATTTTTGGGAACTCGGCAACTGTGGGTGTTTACACTTCCGTTTATTACGCTTTCTACATGATTATTACTTTATTCTCGGGGGAACTTTTAAAACTCTCGAGCAAGGCAAAGCTCATGTTTACAAGCATGGTTGTTGTTTCGTCTTGTTACTTTATGATGGCGTTTTCTATCAAGCCTGCAACGTTTATTGCTTTGGACTTTGTTTCTGCGGTGCCACAAATGCTTATAAGTTCGCTTATATCTTTATTTATGGCAGACTTCGCAGACAAGAATATTGGCATGGAACGCCTTAATGGTCGGTATACTCTTTGGGTTAATGCGGGCGCTTTGTGTGCTCCGCTACTTGCGATGTATATTGCTGATTTGTTTGGTATACGGGCTCCGTTCTTTGCCGTCGCATTGATTAATCTGCTGGGGCTTGTGTATTTCTATCGCTTTGGCATAGTGCAAGAGGACAAAAAACTTCCGAAAATAAAAGCGAAAAAAACAATTAAATCTATAATGAAAACAACGCTTCAGTACTTTAAGCGCAAGGACTTGGTGCGTGCATACCTGATAAACTTTGGTCAGTACGCGATATATTCATTGCGAGTCCTTTATGTGCCAATTATGGTTATAGAGGCCGGATTTTCAAAAGATATACTGGGCTGGGTCCTTACGCTTGGAATAATTCCGTACGTTTTACTGGCCGAACCCATATCAAGGCTTGCCGCAAAATTCGGAGCAAAAAATATAGTCGCCATTGGTTTTCTCTCGTTCGCCGTTTTTTCATTCGCGGCAACTTTCACAACAGGCTATGCGCTGCTTGGAATTTTCATTGCTTGGCAAATAAGCGGGGCTATGATAGAGCCATTGACGGATATGTTCTTCTTTGACGCCGCCAAAGGCAAGGACCGTGAAAAGTATTTTGGAGTATTCAAAACAGTAAATCGTCTTCCGCGCTTTATTGTGCCGATGATAGGGGCGGGCTTTATATGGTTCTTTGGTGCGACAAGTAGTGTTTGGATTTTGACGTGTGGTCTTGCGGCCGCGGCGGGGCTTTACACTTTGCTTAAGAAGTAGGGTTAAGTTCGAATCTGATTACGCTTGACTGTTTTGTCTTTTGTTTTTATAGTGAACTTGTTATGAAAAACTTTGTTCGTTTTTTCTCGTCTTCTTCATCCCCCGCGGGGGTATGAATTCTATTGCGCTGTTCGCGCGAACAATTTATAATAATTCAATGATTTAAGATTTACTCGGCGTTTCGCGCCTGGATTTACCCGCGGCTTCGCCGCTCGATTTAGTCTAAATCAAGGCGCAACGCGCCGCTAAATCTTAAATCCTTAAATTAAATAAAGGTTTAACAATGCTTGATATAAAATTTATAAGAGAAAATCCCCAAACTGTAAAAAATGCTTGTGCCGTCAAAGGGTTTGATGACCATGTGGATACCATTCTTGCGCTGGACGCGCGTGTTCGTGAACTTAAAACAATTACCCAGTCCAAGACAGCGCAGAAAAATAAAATTACAAAAGAAATTCCAACTGCGACAGACAAGGCGGCGCTTGTGGCAGAGTCAAAAAGAATAAGTGTAGAAATTGCAGACGATTTGGCTGACTTGGCTAATAAAGAGGCAGAGCTTGATGACTTGCTTCATCGTGTCCCGCAAATTCCGGCAGCCGATGCCCCCGTCGGACCTGATGACTCCTTTAACGTCGTAACAAAACAGGCCGGCGCAAAGCGAGAGCTGGATTTTACTCCGCTTGCGCATTGGGATATTCTTGACATGAATAACTGGTGGTCTCCGGACAAGCTGGCAGAAGTCAGCGGGGCCCGCACCTATTGTTTAAAAGGTGAAGTTGCAGAACTGGACCTCGCGATACAAACTTTTGTAATTCAAAAGTTGATAGCCAAAGGTTTCACGTATATCCAGGTGCCTTCGATTGCAAAGCCACAGTCTGTTTTCGATGCCGGACACTTTATGGGAAGTGATTTGTCTGTTATGGAAAACGACGTGTTCTATCTTAATGTTCCGGACAAGTGTTTGTCTGGTACTGGTGAAATAATACTCAATTCGCTGCACAATAACGAAATTATCCCAGAAAATGAACTTCCGATTAAATATGCTGGTCACTCGCCATGCTTTCGTAAAGAGGCTGGTGCGGCCGGCCGCGATACTCGTGGTCTTATCCGCATACACCAGTTTCACAAAGTGGAGCAGTTCATATTCTGCAAGCCAGAGCAATCTGAAGAAATGCACGCGCTTTTACTAAGCATTTTGGAAGAAGTAATGGTCGACCTTGAAATGCCATACCAGGTGCTGTTTATATCAACGGGAGATATGGGCTTTAACAAGGTCAAGCAGCATGATATAGAGGCTTGGTTTCCCGGACAAGATAGGTATGTAGAGCTTGGGAGCTGTTCTTCAATCGGAGAATTCCAAGCAAGACGAACTAACACAAGATATCGAGAGAATGGCACGAACGAGGTCAAGTTCTGTGCAACATTGAATAATACCGCAATGGCCTTGCCGCGTTCGTTGGCCGCAGTTCTCGAAAATCATCAGAACGCAGACGGTTCCGTAAATATTCCAAAGAAATTACAGTTGCTTATGGGTGGTCGTGAAAAAATCGGCGGAAAAAGATAGTTTGACCCTTAAACTCAAATCCCCGAGTCCGATTATTTCACTTGCAAAAGTACCCTAAAACGGGTACTTTTCCTTTATCAAAAAGGAGATTTTTATGGCAAAGAAAGTTGAAGTCAAGGAGGCACCAAAGCCAGGGGTTAATCCTGCGCTGGAATCCGCACTCGCACAAATCAAAAAACAATTCGGTAAAGACGCTATTATGTCCATGGGGGACGGTGCCCAGCAGAATATAGAGGCTATTTCTTCCGGTTCGTTGGGTTTGGATATAGCGCTCGGTATCGGTGGCTATCCCAAGGGGCGAATTGTTGAAATCTTTGGACCCGAATCTTCGGGTAAAACCACTCTTGCGCTTCATGCCGTGGCCGAAGCCCAGAAAAAGGGCGGAACTTGCGCTTTCATTGACGCAGAAAATGCTCTGGACCCGTCTTATGCCAAAAAATTAGGCGTTGATGTTTCTAATCTTATCGTATCCCAGCCAAGCAGTGGCGAAGAAGCACTCGAGATTGCAAATACTCTTATTTCATCCGGCGCGGTTGATGTAGTGGTTGTTGACAGTGTCGCGGCACTTGTGCCCAAGGCAGAGCTTGAGGGTAACATTGGTGATACCTTTATGGGAACAACCGCAAGACTTATGTCTCAGAGTTTGAAAAAACTCGCGGGCTCTGTCTCGCGTAGTAATACTTTGCTTATCTTTATAAATCAAATCCGTCATAAAATTGGAGTCATGTTCGGAAGCCCAGAAACTACTTCTGGTGGTAATGCGCTTAAGTTCTATGCAAGTGTACGTCTTGATATAAGACGGACTGGGGCAATTAAAGACAAAGAAAATGTCGTTGGAAATGAAACACGTGTCAAAGTAATCAAAAATAAAGTTGCACCACCATTCAGAACCGTTGATTTCAAAATTATGTATGGCGAAGGAATTTCGCGTATTTCTGAAATACTGGATATGGGTGTCAAGTATGACATTATTGATAAGGCTGGTGCTTTCTATTCATATAATTCGGAAAGAATTGGTCAGGGCGAGGCTAATGCTCGTCAATGGTTGAAAGACCACCCCGAAGTTGCAAACGAGTTACTGGGTAAAATCATGGCCAAAAGTTCAGGTATTGCAGAAGAAATGACAACCGGTCCGTCTGATGAAGACGACACTTCAGAGGGAAGTCCGGAATAGTGAACGGGTTTAAGGTGTCAATTTGGCACCTTAAACCAAGAATTTTTTAATAGCAGAACCACCAAAAAATAAAATCGGATTTGTTACACAATAAAGGTTGTAAAATGGGTATTTCAAGAATCTTTGCTTTGACTGATATTGTATTGCGGGCGCATATTTTTAACCCGTTCTGGTGGTCGCGCGAAAGGCGCAGCAAACGCAGACGCGATGTTGCGTCTGTGGCTATTCCAAATTACTTGCGGCGTTATTTGCCTGCGGCCGCCGCGGTAAAGGAAACACAAGTTATTTGTGATGATGAAAATGAAAAGATTTTCTCGTTCTGGCATGACGGGGAAGAAAATGCGCCACAAATGCTAAAGGTATGCTTCAAGAGAATTCGCAAATACATGAACCGAGAACTTATCGTCGTAAGCAACGCGACGCTTGACCAATACACTGATTTGCCCCCGGAAATAGTTGCAAAATATAAAGCGGGAAAAATCAGGGGCGCGCATTTTGCAGACATAGTAAGGGTAGAGCTTTTATACCGTTATGGTGGATATTGGATGGATGCGACAAACTTTCCAACTGATGATTTTCCAAGTTGGATAACATCGCAAGACTTTTTTGTCTTTATGGTTGGAAACGTCGGTCAGTCGTATAGTTTTATGCAGAACTGTTTCATAAGGGCGCGAAAGGGGGCTTATTTACTGGCTGCTTGGCGCGCGATGATAATTGATTTTTGGATGCATGAATCACACAGTTTTGACTATTTCATGCACCAAATGTTGTTTAAAACTTTGGTGGAAAACGACCCGCGGGCAATAAAGTATTTTGCAAAAATGCCCAAGGTTCCACAAGACCCGACTCATCGACTTTGGCATAACTATAAATACAAAAAGTTCGATATGGCAGAGTTTAAAAAACTTACCAAAGATTCATTTTTTCAAAAATTGTCTCGCCATGACCGGATTGTTCCGGGAACATATTCGGAAGCAATCTTAAAAATGTGAGAGAGAACAATGCCAACAATTTCAATAATAATCCCTGTTTATAATGTAGAAAAATATCTTCGCAGATGTCTTGACAGTATTGTTGCACAGACTTTCACAGACTGGCAAGCGGTCTGCGTTAATGACGGAAGTCCCGATAACTGTGCAGAAATATTGGAAGAATACGCCACCAAGGACAAGCGCTTTAAAATAGTAACCCAAGAAAATGGGGGGCTTTCGGCCGCGCGTAATACCGGTTTTCGTCACGCAGACGGCGAGTACATAATGTATACCGACAGTGATGATTTTATTCATCCACAAACCATGGAAATAGCACTTGGGCTTTCGCGTCGTGACAAGTCAGACATAGTGTCATGGTATAAGAATGGGCTTTACAGACCCCAGCTTCTTATATTGGATAAACTTGGGTTCAAGATTGATAACATAAAGCCGATTGGGATTAAAAAAAAGTATAATATAAACCGCATAAAATCATGTGTTACCCAAGATGTTTTTGCTCATGTGACAGAGGGTTTTAATACTTCCATGCCGTGCCCGCTTAAAAGAAACTATGTGTGGCGGCATCTTTTTCGGCGCGATATTATAGACGGTATAGACTTTCTACCGCGCGTTATATTTGAAGACTTTCCATGGTGGAATGAAGTTATACTGCGCCGCCCACGGGTAACAATTACCAGGCTTCCGTTTTATTACTATTTCCCCGATATGAATTCCATAGACCGGTCTAGTGCGCAAATAAAAAAGATTAAGGGTTGGATGACTGGGCTTGAACATATTTATAAAATATATGAAAGTCGCGCAACAGAATATGAAAAGACAATTTGGAAACGTAATGTTATGTGGGATACAATAATATTCCAGATTGGGCGCAAGTTAAAGTACGTAGAAAGCCCGGAAGACCGCAAGTTTGTGAAAGAAACCTTGTTAAGATTTAATGAAATGGGAATGTTTGAAAATCCTCCGTTTTGCCGCGCCCGCCTTTACCGTAGGAAAATTTTAGAGTATATAAAATCGTAATTTGTGACTCGTTATCCGGGAACTTTTTGTCTGCAGAGTCCGCATGGATTTGACAACACCGCTTTGGACTGGTAAACTCTGGCACTTAAAAGGTGTTTTTATGAAAATTCGTAATATCGCAATAATTGCTCACGTTGACCACGGTAAAACTACGCTGGTTGACAATATGCTCAAACAAGCCGGAACTTTTGCCGCGCACGAGCGTGTCGCTGAACGCGTAATGGACAGCGGCGAAATCGAAAAAGAACGCGGTATTACTATATCCGCCAAGCCAACAAGTATCATGTGGAAAGACTATAAGATAAACATAGTCGATACCCCGGGGCATGCTGATTTTGGCGGGGAAGTTGAACGTATTCTCAGCATGGTGGACGGAGTGGTTCTTCTTGTGGACAGTGCCGAAGGTCCCATGCCCCAGACCAAGTTCGTGTTGTCCAAGGCCCTTAAACTGGGGCTGCGCCCGATTGTTTGCATAAACAAGATTGACCGTCAAGACCAGCGGGCGGATGAGGTTTTGTCAGAAACTTTTGATTTGTTTGACAAGCTTGGTGCAACAGATTCACAGCTTGATTTTCCCTATTTGTATTCGGTTGGACGAGACGGCTGGGCTGTGCGCGAGCTATCGGACGAGCGCAAAGATTTAACTCCGTTGTTTCAACTGATTGTTGACCATGTTCCTGCACCTGATTGCAATGGTACGCGTTGCCAAATAGACGGCGCGTTCAGAATGCTTGCGACTACGTTAGAGGCTGACCCATATGTAGGAAGAATTCTTACAGGAAAAATAGAATCTGGAACGGTGAAAATAGGGCAGCCTGTTAAAGCGCTCAATATGAAGGGCGAGGTTGTAGAACAGGCAAAAATAACAAAAATCATAGAACACCGTGGCGTAGAAAAAGTGTCGCTTGAAACAGCCAGTGCGGGTGACATAGTAGTTATTGCAGGCTTTAGCAAAGCGACCGTTGCGGATACACTTTGTGACTTGTCAGTGACAGAGCCCATTCCGGCATTACCAATAGACCCACCAACGCTGACGATGACGTTTTTTGTTAATACATCGCCGCTTGCGGGCCGTTCTGGTGGAAAAAAACTTACATCGCGAATGATAGGCGAAAGATTGTTTAAAGAAGCGGAAACGAACATAGCGCTTAAAGTAACGCAAAGCGCGAACAATGAAGCTTTTGAGGTTTCTGGTCGTGGTGAACTTCAGCTTGGTATTTTGATAGAGCAGATGCGTCGCGAGTTGTTTGAACTTTCTGTGTCGCGCCCGCGTGTGAATTTTACAGAGAATGAAGCCGGGGAAAGACTGGAGCCTATAGAGGACGTGGTTATAGACGTGGATGACGAGTATAGTGGTGTTGTGATTGAAAAAATGACTCTTCGCAAAGGGCAGATAGTAGAGATGAAACCGTCCGGTGTTGGAAAGACTCGGATAGTGTTCAGCGCTCCGTCACGTGGGCTTATTGGCTATCTTTCAGAGTTTCGAACAGATACGCGCGGAACGGGAATCATGAACCGGGTATTTGATAGGTATGATTTGTACCGTGGTGATATAGAGGCGTACCGTCCCGGAGTTCTGGTTTCCATGGAAAGCGGAGCCGCCGCAACATACGCATTGTTTAATCTTCAGCCGCGCGGCACAATGTTCATAGACCCCCAGACCCAGGTTTATAACGGCATGATAATTGGAGAACATACCAAGGAAAATGATTTGGAAGTGAACCCTATAAAGGGGAAAGAGCTTACGAATATGCGAGCAGCGGGGGCGGACGAGAAACAATTTTTGGCTCCGCCGCGTCGTATGAGTTTGGAAGAGGCGCTTTCATATATACAAGATGACGAGCTTGTGGAAGTAACACCCCAGACAATAAGACTTCGCAAGAAAGAGCTTGATTCAAATCTTCGCAAGAAAAGCAAAAAAGCATAAGACAAGCGGGGGCTTCCTGCCCCCTTGCTTGCAATTAAAATCTGTTCTGATATATTACGTGCATGAAGAAAAGATTATTTCTTTTTGCGGGTTTTGACCCAAAAGGCGGCCTGGTTGATGATTCTCTCCTAGTTTATGTTCGGGCTTTATCAAAGCTGGGGGATGTGGCGTTCTTTATGGACAATGATACGCCAAAATCACAGCTTGAAAAACTTAATCCTTATACTGTTTTCGCGGGCGCACAGAAACATGGCGAGTATGATTTTGGAAGTTACAAGCGTGCTTATTTGTGGGCTCGTGGTAGTTTGAAAGATTATGATTTTGTTTATATGGTAAATGACTCGGTTTATTTAACCGGTAAAATTGATTTGGATTTGTTGGAAAAGGGCGGGGCGGATGCGTTTGCTTATGCCTTTAAACAAAGCAAGCGGAATCCTCATCTTCAATCTTGGTTTATTGGGATGCGTCCAGATGTTTTTTTATCAAAGCAATTTGATGATTTTATGGGTGGAGTTACAAAGCTGGATAATAAAGTTGAGGTAACTCTTTTATATGAAAGCGGGTTTACAAAAATGCTTTGTGAAAACGGTTGGCGATACAGCGCACCATTCAATCTTCGTGGTCATGAAGTTTACAATAATGTTAAAAAATTATTTTTACGTGGTTTGCCATTTATGAAAAAGACTGTATTCTCGAGACGCCATGGTGCGCTGGGCGCCCAGGTATTATATGTGCTCAATCATACAAAAATGAAGAATTCGATATTGGTAAATGCAAGGCGGGTTTATGGGGAAAAATACGTGGATTGGTTTTTGACCGAAAATCCGTTAGGTATACTTGCGAGAAATCTTGGTCATGCATTTGTGAAAGTCTTTAAAGAAGGAATATAACCAAGCCGCGTTTGAGAGAAAGTGTAGACCGTATTTTTTGAATACCAAATAAAGGAATGTACATGACAAAGAAAATAGCCGCGATAACAATGGCTCGGAATGATGTGTTCTTTTTGAGTCGCTGGATAGCTTATTATGGGGACCAGCTTGGGCGCGAAAACTTGTACGTAATTCTTGACGGTTTCGACCAGGAGTTTTGGCCAGAGTATGCGGGTGTAAATATTCTTCAAATGGAGCATAAAGAGCTTTCCAGAACCGCGTTCGATAAACTCAAAAGCGACAGAGTAAGTGATTTGGCACGTGATTTGTTCGCGCGCGGGTATGACATAGTAATCGGGTGTGACAGTGACGAGTTTCTTGTAACCGATACAGATAAAGGTTTGGCGCTGTATTTGTCTGGTCTTGAAATAAACACCAGTGTTTCCGGCCTGGGGCTTGATGTGGGCCAACATTTAAAGAAAGAAAAGGCGCTTGATAAATCAAAGTCTTTTTTATCCCAGCGTTCTTATGCATTGCTTAACACGCGGTATACTAAACCTGTCGTTATAAACCGGCCCGTGCGTTGGGGACGGGGATTTCATTCAATAAAAAAACATAATTTTCATATTGATAAACATCTTTTTCTTTTGCATTTTGGCGGCGCTGATATTGGAATTATAGGGGAAAAATCAAAGATTAAAGATTGGGGTAACCATTTGAAACGTCGCGCCCGGACAAGCTTGTTGGTTACATATAAAAAGCCTGCGCATGGATGCTGGATTGGGATAGCGCGAATTATGCAACAAATTTTCAGACCTTTTTATTCGCCAAGAAAACCAGGAATGCTGGGGATTAAAAAGGTGGTTTCTTTGCCACAAGAGGTCAGGAAACTTAGTTTATAGTCTATAGTGTATAAACTATTCGCTGTAGACTAACTTTTTTATATGTGTTATAATCGGGCAGAGGAAAGAGAATTTTGAACCCGCATGTTATAACTGTTGACCGTAAAAAATACGCCATAGGTCTTCTTTGGCAGCCTGTTTCTGTTGGGCAAAATCCACGCGATTATGCAACTAAATTGTCTAAATCCATAGACCGCGGAATGAATCTTTATGTCGAGTACCGTGCCATGGTCGGGCTTGGGGGAAGACGCCAAGGACAGTATGGTGGTATGCCGGTGGCCGCGGCAGAGATTATGGAGACTTTTGCGGAATATTCATCGTTCCTTGCTATATTTAAAGAAAATACCGGGTACTGGCTTGTTGCCGTAAGAAATGGGATTATAATCGCGGACAAGTTTTTTAATGATGTCACAAAGGCAAGGGAATCTTTTGACGAGTTTATGGGCTTGCCGGATTGGGGGGCGATTTTTGCACCAAGCGATTGGGCCGTGCCAAGGGCGGTTGAAAAACACCTTGAGTCTGTTATTTCTGGGAAATCAAGTGCCGCGTTACACCAGATAAGTATACTTAATGCCAACTTGATTTTTGTCGGTATTGGAATAGCGGCTCTGTTTTTATTGATAATGTTCTTTCGTGAACCAATTGGAAAAATGTTTGCCCCGCGTCCGCAGATTGCCCAAATAGACGAAAATTTGGCGGCAGAATATAAAAAGCGATTAGAAGAAAAAAATAAAGCGCTTGATGAACAGTTTCAAATTGTGCGGGCAGAGCAAGAGGCCTTGAAGCCGCCGGAAATGCCATACGACAACTTGCCAGAGCCTTTTGAGCGTGCAAGACTTTGCTATCAAGCCATTGCATACGTTATGCAGCCCATACCGGGTTGGGTTCAGACAAATGCCGAGTGTGGTCCAGATTTTGCGCGCGCAACTTTGCGCCGTGGTTTTGGAAACCTTGGGGATTTTTACGCCGTTGCGCCCGGCCTTATGCCTGGTGCCCAAGTCACAGAATGGTCTGATTCAGAGATAGAGGTAAGGGCTGCTTTGCCGGCGTTAGAAAGATTTGCGTCGCTGGAGGAAGCAGATATTGATACAGTTTCGCGCTCTGTAAGCACTTTGTTCCAGCGGCTTAATATGGAAGTCCAGATTAATCCGGGTGTGGAACAGGTGGGAAACGTGACGGTAAACCGTCTTGAAGTTGCGGCGCAGTCTAAACTTGTGCCTGAACAGTTTATGGAAATATTCGGTGAGTTTTCCGGGGTTTATATGATAAGTGTTCGGTGGGACGCTCGGTCAAGAGTATGGAACTATGAGGTGGTTATCTATGTTAAGTAAAAATATTCAAAAACTTATATTTTCGGTTGTGTTCGCGTTTATGTTTTCGCCGGTTGTGGCGCAAGACGAGCTGCCCGTGGCAGAGGTTGATGTGTCAAGCCAGGGTATTGTGGAGTATGACCCCACAGGCTCTCTTTTTCAGCAAATCGTGGACCTTGAACAACAGCGAATATTGCTTGAGCTTGAAAAAGAAAAGGCCCAGCTGGATTTAGAACTGGACAGACTTACCGCAGAAAGAATCAAACTTCAAATGGAGCTTGATACCCTTGCCGGTCGCGCAGACGAACAACAAATAAAACTTGAAACCGAACGCGCAAGGCTGGAGGCCGAGGCCGCAAGACTGGAACGAGAAAAAGAGGTCTTGCTTTCCGGCGCCGGAGAAGTCAAAGAAAATGTTGACTCGCCTAAAAGCGCTACACAAGAAAAAACGACACCAAGCAAGCTTTCAACGAAATATAAACTTATTGACGTAATGGGTGCAGGTGGCCAGCTTGTGGCGACGATTGAAGAGACTCCCAGCGGTCAGCGCCGTCGGATTTCAGTCGGCAAACAGCTTGATGATTACACGGTAAAGTCTATTTCGCTTAATGACGGGGTCGTATTTACCCGTGGTGACGAAACGGAAACACTCAACATTGCAGGGAAGGAAAAATAATTTAAAGATTTAAGATTTACTCGGCGCTTCGCGCCTTG
>QMCE01001274.1_pt1 | contig 13781 bp, 14 predicted proteins | sample 1821851 | NCBI WGS metagenome assembly QMCE01 (sample SAMN09453174, study PRJNA476694) | Termite gut metagenome, whole genome shotgun sequencing project. | isolation source: worker | host: Odontotermes sp. | place: South Africa:Pretoria | collected 2016-01-28 | reverse complement strand
GTCGAAGACAAGGTTGTTGGCTTTGTGGGCGCCATGGAATCCACCGCCGTTCTGGACTCTTTAATGGGCTACATCGATGGGGTAAACTACATCGACAGCTCTATTGAGGTGCTGTACTCCTTTGTGGGCAACCACACCGACTCTGCCCAAGCCAAGGAACTGGGCCTGACCCAGTACCAGCAGGGCGCCGACGTGGTGTTTGCCTGCGGCAACAACGGCTTGGGCGTGGCCGAGGCCGCCCTGGACGCCAACGCCTATGTAATTGGGGTAGACTTCGACTATGCCACCCGCCTGGCCGAAACCAGCGAGGAGACCGCCGAGCACGTGCTCACCTCGGTTATCAAGGATTACCGCGGCATGGTGTACCCCATCCTCCTGGGCATCAACGACGGCACCGCCGCATTTGGCACCCACACCTACATTTCCTACGCCGAGGGCGGTGTATTCCTGGCCGACAACGCTTATAGCCAGGCCATCATCACCGATGAGGTGCGCGCCGCCTATGATGAAGTTGTAGATGCCCTGGTAAGCGGCTCTGTGCCCGTAAGCACCGCCTACGGCGCATCCACCGAGGATATCGAGGCCGCAAAGGCACTTGCGGCCGCCCAGTAAAGTACAACTGCGCCGGGCAAAAGAATAGCCGGAAAAGCGGGAGCGCCACTAACAGCGGAAGGGGCGCTCCCGCCCAATTAAGCGGCCATTAAGCGGCCATGTTTTGAGGTTAAAAAATGGAGCATGTGGAAAATCTGTTCAATGGGGTGGCGCTGGGCGAGGACATCCTCTCCATGCAGCACATCACCAAGATATATCCTAACGGTTTTGTGGCCAACCAGGACGTGAATTTCACGGTGCGCAAGGGTGAAATACACGGCTTGGTTGGTGAAAACGGGGCCGGCAAAACCACTTTGATGAAGGTGCTTTTTGGCCAAGAGACCCCGGAAGAGGGCACAATCTACCTCGCGGGGAAGGAATCGAAAATAGACAGCCCGCTGAAGGCGCTGGACTGTGGCATCGGCATGGTGCATCAGCACTTCATGCTGGTGCAGTCCCTTACCGTGGCCGAAAATATGGTGCTGGGAAACGAGCCGGTGAAAGGCATCCGCTTCAACAAGGCCGAGGCCATCCGCCAGGCGGCCGAGGTGTCGGAACGCTTCGATTTGCCGGTGAACCCAAAGGCAGTCATCCGGGATTTATCGGTGGGCTACAAGCAGCGGGTGGAAATACTTAAAATGTTGCTGCACGGCGCCCAAATACTGCTTTTAGACGAGCCCACCGCCGTGCTGACGCCCCAGGAAACCCGGGAGCTTTTTGTGCAGCTGAAGCAATTGCGCGAAAAGGGTTTCTCCATCGTGTTCATCAGCCACAAGCTGAACGAGGTGAAGGAGATTTGCGACCGCATTACCGTGCTGCGGGCCGGCCAGTCCATTGGCACCACCGATTGCGCGGATGTTACCGAGACCGAAATTTCCCGCATGATGGTGGGCCGGGACGTGTTCATGCACATCGACAAAGAGCCTGCCGTTCCCGGCGGCGCGGTGCTTAGTGTGCGGGGCCTGGGCTTTAAAAACAAGTTTGGCCTGTATTCCTTCAAGGACATCTCCTTCGATGTGCGCAGCGGCGAGATATTGGGGGTGGCTGGGGTGGAGGGCAACGGCCAGTCGGAGCTTTCCGACGTGCTTACCGGGCTTGCCCCCATACAAGAGGGCGAAGTGCTGCTGAACGGGCAGGGCATCCGGGGCAAAACCATCCGGCAAATACGGGAGGCCGGGGTCTCCATGATTCACGAGGACCGCATGGTATACGGCGCGTCCTCCACCCAGCCCATTGCCGAAAATGTCATCTCGGACCGGTACTACCGGCCCGAATATGCGCCCCGCGGAATGCTGCGAAAAAAACGGGTGGGCCAAAACGCGGCGGAGGTTATCGACAGCTTCCGAATAAAAAGCGACGGCCCCAATGCCACGGTGAAAACCCTGTCCGGCGGCAATATTCAAAAGGTGGTGGCCGCCCGCGAGTTCACCTCGGCGCCCAAACTGCTGATTGCCTCCCACCCCACCCGGGGCATTGACGTGGGCGCGGCCGAGCTGATTCGCAAAAAAATGGTGGCCCTGCGGGACAACGAACGGACAGCCACCCTGCTCTTCTCGGCCGACCTTACCGAACTGCTGAACGGCAGCGACAGCATCATTGTGATGTTTGAGGGTAACATCGTAGCCTATTTCCCAGACGCCAAGGCCGCAAGCGAGGAGATCCTTGGGGAATACATGCTGGGCATCAGGCGGCAAACGCCGCAGGAGATTGGAGGGGTGCTTCATGCCAGAGCGTAGCAAAACACTCAGCAACCGGCAGCTGGAATCGGGCTTTTCGGTCGTCCGCACCCTGTTTGCGGTAATTATCGCGCTGGTCATCGCTTATTTTTTGATATTGACGGTGAGCGAAACCCCCGGCAAGGACTTCGCCACCCTGCTGGTGGGCCCGCTGGGAAACACCAGCCGCATGGTTACGGTTCTTTCAAAGTTCGTCCCGTTGCTGTTCACCGGCACAGCGGTCTGCCTCATCTACTCCTGCGGGCAAATTAATATAGCCGCCGAGGGCGCTTTTTTTGCCGGGTGCTTCGTTTCCACCATTGTGGCCATCCCGGGCGGCCTGCCGGCTGTCATCCACATTCCACTGTGTTTGCTGGCGGGCGCGGCGGCCGGGGCCATTGTAATGGGCATACCGGGCCTTATGCATGTGCGCTACGGGGTGGTCACCATCGTGGCCGCCCTGATGATGAACTACGTCTCCCAATTTCTGGGGCTCTATATCATCCTGAACCCTCTGCGGGACCCCACCGCCGGCTTCGAGGCCTCGTACCTGTTTTCGGAATCCGCCCTGCTGCCGCGGCTGTTCGGGGACGACCGCATCCACCTGGGGCTCATTATCGGCGCTGTGGTGGTGGCCTTGGGGGTGTTCATTTTGTACGGCACATCCTTTGGCTTTTCCATGCGCACCGTGGGGGCCAACCAGCTGTTCGCCGCTTACTCGGGGGTGCCGGTGGGCAAAACCATTGTGTTCGCCTCGCTGCTGGCAGGGGGCTTTGCCGGCATGGGCGGCGCGGTGGAAACCCTGGGCAATTACCAGCGTTTCGCATTCACCGGCTTCACAAACCACGGCTGGGACGGCATTATGCTGGCGGTGCTGTGCCGCAACAACCCCAAATTCCTGCCAGTGGCCGCCTTGTTTTTGGCCTATATCAAAACCTCGGCCGACGCACTGAACTTCAGCTCCAAAATCCCCCCGGAAATTATCAGTGTCATCCAGGCTATCATTATAGTGTTTGTGGCGGCCGAACGCTTTTTGGCCGGCTGGGAACACAAAGCCATTGTGGCAAACACAAAAAAGGCAATGGCCGGCAAGGAAGAGGGGTGAATTTATGTGGCAATATATCTTCTCGGTAGATTTCGTCAACAGTGTCATCCGCATGGCAACACCCCTTGTTTTTGTTGGCATGGCCGCCGTGGTGGGCGCCAAGGCCGATGTGCTGTGTATCGCCTATGAGGCCATGATGCTGTTTGCGGCCCTGGGCGGCGTGCTGGGCAGCGCCTATTCCCAAAACCTTTTGGTGGGCGCGCTGTGCGCTTTGGTTTGCGGGGTGGCCATTGCGGCCATCTTTGCCTATTTTGTGCTTTACCTGGACACCCGGCCCCTGCTGGCGGGCCTTGCCCTGAACACCCTGGGCACCGGCGGCACGGTGTATGTGGTGTTTTTGCTTACCGGCATGAAGCAAGACACCAGCGGGCTGGCCAGCTTAAAGTTCCCTGAAATTGACATCCCGCTTATCAAGGACATTCCGGTGCTGGGGCCAATTCTATCCGGGCAAAACCTGATGAGCTACCTTGCCTTTTTAACGGTGCTGGTGGTGTGGTTTATGGTGTTTCAAACAAGGCTTGGCCTGCGCATCCGGGCGTCCGGCGAGGACCCGGCCGCCGCGGTTTCGGTGGGCATAAATGTGCGCCGCACCAAGTTCTGCGCCTTGCTCATCAGCGGGGTGGTGGCTTCCATGGGCGGCATGTTCATGTCCATGGGCTACATGCCCTACTTCACCACCAACATGGTTGCCGGGCGCGGCTTCATCGGCATTGCGGCCCAAAACCTTGGGCGGGGCAGCCCCTTGTTCACCATGCTTTATACCCTGGTTTTTGGCGCGGTAATGGCGGTGGGTAACATTGCCCAGTCCTTCCGGCTGCCCTCCCAGTTCGCGTCCATGATGCCCTATCTCATCACCTTGGTGGGCCTTTTGCTGATTGGGATGCGAAACCGCCGGGCCAAAAGCAAACCCGCAAAATGAAAACACATGGGCAGGCGGGCTTCGGCCCAGCCCGCCCAAAGGGAGTATGTATGAAAGTATCCGCGGAAAATCCTTATATGGACGACAAAGTGCTGCATCTGCTGTGCAAACCCGGGGACGTAGCCCCGGTGGTGCTTTTGCCGGGAGACCCCGGCCGGGTAAGCCTGTTTGAATCCTTGTGCGACGACTTCAAGACAATGTCATCCAACCGGGAATACGTTGTTAGCACTGGCAGCTACCACGGCTGCCCCGTCAGCGTTTGCTCCACAGGCATAGGGGCGCCCAGCACCGAAATTGCCGTGCTGGAACTGATTGAGCTGGGGGCCAAGGCCCTGATACGCGTGGGGGGCACCGGGGTGATAGACCCCAGAATAAAGTGTGGCGAGATGGTGATAAACACTGCGGCCATGCGCCTTGGGGGCGCCAGCTGCTTCTATGCCCCGCCCGAGTACCCGGCGGTGGCTTCTTTCGAGGTGGTGCAGTGCCTTACCGACGCGTGCAAGGCCGCCGGGCTTGTTCACTGGAAGGGCATCAGCGCCTCCATCGGCTCCTTTTTTGCCGGGCAAGGCCGCCCCGCTCTGGGCAAGCGGTTCTACAGCGAGGACCTTATTGAACACTACCAGAAGCTGAATATTGTGAACATGGAGATGGAGGCCGAAACCATCCTGACACTGGGCAGCATATTTGGGGTGCTAACGGGCAGCATCTGCGCGGTGCACGCCAACCGGGCCACCGACGAATGGATGTATGACTTTGCGCCTTCCCAGCAGGCCATGTGCCTGGCCGCCCTGGAAGCAGCCTGCCTGCTGAACACACGTTACCTTGGCGAGCAAATATGATATACTAGGGTGTGTATATGGCCGCAACAATTTTAATGGTGGAGGCGTGTTTACGTGCAATTGGTTGAACGCACCCTGGATGTTCTGACAATTTTAAGTGGGGAGGCCGAGGGGCTCTCTGTTACCGAGCTTACCAAGCGCATTGGCCTGCCCGGCAGTTCGGTGTTCCGAATACTGGACAGCCTGAAAAAAAACCGCTTTGTTAGCCAAGACGCCGACACTAAAAAATACCGCATTGGGTACAAGGTGCTCACCCTGTGCGCCAACATCACCCGGGAAAACAGCTTTACCCGCACCGCCAAGCCTTTTATGAAGGAATTGGCCGACAGGCTGGGGAAAACCGTCACCCTTTGCGTGATGGAGGGCGAGAGCGTCATTTGCCTGGATTATATTGAGAGCAAGGACACCACCATGTTCCTGGTGCGCACCGGCTTTGCCATGCCGCCCCACGCCACATCGGCCGGCAAAGTGATGCAAGCCTACATGACCCGGGAACAGATTGCCCATATCTACCAGAGCAACAGCATAGACAAGCTGACCAACTATACCAAAACCGACCTGCAGGACCTTTACGGCGAGCTGGCACAGGTGCGGCGGCAGGGCTACGCCGTCAGTGATGAGGAGCTGCAGCTGGGCGTGCAGGGGGCGGCCTGCCCCATCTTCGATTTTTCGGGCGCGGTGGCCGGCAGTGTGTCCTTCACCTCCCTAAAAGCCGACAAGGCCCTGAGCGAGGAGAATATTGGCCTGCTGAAAAACTGCGCTTATCAAATTTCAAAAAGCATCGGTTACACAAAATGAATTATCCTGTTGAAGATATCCGCTACCTGGAGGCGGCTTTCGACCGCTTTTACAGCATTGGGCTGGACGAGAACGGCGGGGTAACCCGTTTGGGCTATACCGCCAGCGAGGATTCCATGCACGCCGTTTTGCGGCAGCTTGGCGAGGAACTGGGCCTTGCCGCCGCAGAGGACGAGGTTGGCAATACCATTCTCTCGGCCTGCGGCCCCGCCGAGGAAGCTTACCTCATTGGCTCGCATCTGGATTCCGTGGTGAACGGCGGCCGCTACGACGGGGTGGCCGGCCTGCTGGCCGGCCTGCTGGTGGCGCGCTGGGCAAAGCGGGACGGCGCCGCTATCCCGTTGAAAGCCATTGCCTTCCGCTGCGAGGAGTCCAGCAATTTTGGTGTCTCCACCCTGGGCAGCGGCCTTGTTGCCGGAAGGCTGGCCGGGGCAGGCCTTGCCGCGCTTGAAGCGCGCGACGGCCAGCTGCTGGGCGAAGTTTTTGCCAAGCGGGGCTACAGCCTGAGCCCAAAGCCCATTGCCGGGGTGCGGGAATATATAGAGCTGCATATAGAGCAGGGGCGGGTGTTGCAGGAGTATGGCCAGAAGGTGGGCATTGTTACCACCATTGCCGGGCCCCGGCGCTTCAGGCTACACATTCAGGGCCGGGCCGAGCACTCCGGCGCCACCCCCATGGTGATGCGCCGGGACGCCCTGTGCGCCGCCGCCGAGCTGATATTGGAAATTGAGCACATTGGGATAGCAGAGTCCGCCCGGGGTTCGGTTGCCACTGTCGGGGTCATTCACAACATCCCCAACGCGCTGAACGTGGTGCCCGGGGAGGTGCAGCTGCTGGTGGACACCCGCGGGGTGGAGAAGGAAAGCCTGGACGAGATGGAGCGGCGCATAAAGCAGGCGGGCAAAAGCATTTGTGAACGGCGCGGCGCCAGCTTTTTGCGTGAAAGGGTGGGTGGCTCTGCGCCGGTGAACATGGACCACAAGATGCAGGACAAGCTGGCCCGGGCTTCCCACCGCCTGCACATTCCCCACCGCCGCATGACCAGCGGAGCAGGCCACGACGCCATGAACTTTGCCGCCATCTGCGACACCGCACTGCTGTTCATTCCCTGCAAGGACGGGGTAAGCCACAACAAAAACGAATTTACCCACATGGAGAGCATCTGGGACGGTGCGCGAATCATCTACGAATACCTGAAAGAGGAGTGTGGCTTGTGACGACGCTTATAAAGGGCGGCCGCATGATAGACCCAAAAAGTGCTACCGACGAGCAGCGCGACCTTGTTCTGGAGGACGGGCGCATCAAATACATTGGCAAGTTCCATGTAAGCGACGAATACGGCAGGGTCATCGACGCCCGGGGGCTGGTGGTTGCCCCGGGGCTGGTGGACGTGCATGTGCATTTCCGCGACCCCGGCCTCACCCACAAAGAGGACATGCTGACAGGCGCAGCCGCCGCGGCCCACGGCGGCTTCACCACCGTGGTGTGCATGGCCAACACCCGCCCGCCGGTAGACAGCACCGAGACCCTGCAAAAGGTGCTGGACGCCGCCGCAAAAGCCCCTGTCCGGGTGAAAACGGTGGCCGCCGTCAGCCTGGGCCTGGCCGGCAAAACACTCACCAACATGGCTGCGCTCAAGGCCGGGGGGGCCGTGGGTTTCAGCGATGACGGCGCCCCACTGCTAAACAGCGCCTTTGCCCGCGAGGCCATGCGGGCGGCAGCGGCACTGGATGTGCCCATCAGCCTGCACGAGGAAGACAGCGCCCTGATTGGCACCGCCGGGGTGAACGACGGGGAAGTGTCCGCGGCAATGAACCTTAGCGGCGCGCCAAATGTATCCGAGGCGGCCATGGTGGCAAGAGACTGCATGCTGGCGCTGGATACCGGGGCCAAGGTGCACTTCCAGCACCTTAGCAGCGCCGAGGCTGTGGCCGCGGTGCGCCTGGCGAAGGAACTGGGCGCCCGGGTAAGTGCAGAGGCCACCCCACACCATTTTTCCCTTACTGAACAGACCGTGGCCACGCACGGCACCCTGGCCAAGATGAACCCGCCCCTGCGCCGGGAAGACGACCGCTATGCCATTATCGCGGGGCTAAAGGACGGCGCCATTGACATGATTGCCACCGACCATGCCCCTCACACCCCCGAGGAGAAGGCACTGCCGTTTGCAAAGGCGCCCAGCGGCATTATTGGGCTGGAAACCGCACTGGCCCTGGGCGTGACGAATCTGGTGCGCAAGGGGCATTTGGATTTGATTGGCCTGTTGGAAAAGATGACCCTGGCCCCCGCCCGCCTTTACGGCCTGGCCGGCGGGCAGCTGGCAGAGGGTGCGCCGGCAGACATTGTGATTTTTGATGAGAGCGAGGCATGGACAGTGGCGGGCTTTGTCTCCAAGGCAGAAAATTCACCCTTTGTGGGCCAAACCCTGTATGGCAAGGTGAAATATACAATTTGCGGCGGTAAGGTAGTTTACAGCTAATACCTGTTCCCAATACGCTAAACACGCATCAAGGCCCCGCCATTTCTGGCGGGGCCTTGAGATTTTATGGCAGGGGCAGAAGGATTTGAACCCTCGGCACGCGGTTTTGGAGACCGCTGCTCTACCAACTGAGCTATACCCCTGCGGCCATTTGCAACAGTGCTTATTTTACTATACTCCGCATCCATTGTCAATTCTTGCGCGCCTAATCTGTCAGCCTAATCTGCGCCTAATACGCCAAATACGCTCTACCGGGGCACCAGCGCAAAGCTGAACTGGCAGCACACGGCAAGCTCGCCCTGCACCCTGCCCTCGCCCTGGGCAAAATAAAAAATACCCTTTTGCCGCGTGATGCGGCAGCAGCTTTCCAAAGTGTCACCGGCGCGCACCGGGCGGCGGAATTTCACCTTGTCCAGCCCGGTAAACATGGGCGTGGCACCCTCTTGCGGGGCTTTGCCGGCCAGCAACACGCAGGCGGTCTGGGCCAGCATTTCGCACAGCAACACGCCGGGCACCACAGGGTTGCCGGGGAAATGCCCCTGAAGATACCAAGCGTCCTGCGGTATGGTAACGCGCCCAAGCGCGGTGTCGCCTTCCACTGTGGCTTCGTCCACCAGCAGCATGGGCTCTCGGTGGGGCAAAATGCCTTTAATTTCCTCTTTTGTCACAAGTCATCTCCTCCCTCCAAAAAGCGCGGCGCGCACTGCAAAAGAGCCTCGGCTCCCTCGCACACTTCGCGGATGATTTCGGCAGCGGGCTGGGCCTTGTCCACCATGCCGGAAATTTGCCCCGCCAAAAAACAGCCGTTTTTCTCGTCCCCTTCCCGGGCGGCCAAGCGCAGCGCACCGGTGCCCAGCGCCTCCAAATCCTCGTTGGAAACGTCGCAGTCGTACTCCTTTTTGGCATATTCCCGGCTGAAGGGATTTTTTAAACAGCGCACCGGGTGCCCCAGGCGCCTGCCGGTGGCAATAGTGTCAATATCGCGTGCCTTCAGCACCTTTTGCTTGTAGTTTTCGTGCACGGTACACTCCTGCGCCAGCAAAAAGCGCGTGCCCATCTGCGCGCCACAGGCCCCCAGCAAAAGGCTTGCGGCAAGGCCCCGGCCATCGCCAATGCCCCCGGCGGCCACCACCGGAACATCCACGGCGCTTGCCACCTGCGGCACCAGTACCATGGTGGAAAGCTCTCCAATGTGCCCGCCGCTCTCGCAGCCCTCGGCAATCACCGCCGACGCGCCGCTGCGCGCCATCATGCGGGCCAGCGCCACGCTGGCCACCACCGGCAGCACACGTATGCCCGCCGAATACCACAGCTCCATATACTTGCCAGGGCTGCCCGCGCCGGTGGTTACCACAGGCACCTTTTCCTCTGCCACCAGTTGCGCCACATCTCCGGCAAAGGGGCTCATCAGCATGATATTCACCCCAAAGGGCTTATCCGTCAGCTGTTTGCAGCGGCGAATCTCGCCGCGCACCCAATCCGCGTCGGCATTCATGGCAGAGATGATTCCCAGCCCGCCACCCTCGCTTACCGCCGCAGCAAGCGCCGCGTCACTTATCCAAGCCATCCCGCCCTGAATTATCGGATAATCAATGCCCAAAAGGGCGCACAATGGTGTTTTAATCATAAAATTCCTTTCCGGGCTGTAGGATAGTTGGAGGATAGTTGACAGCGGAAACATTTGTAAACAGCCCGTGTTTTGGGTATACTGGAAGTGATATAAGTTTAAGCCTGTGCGCGCGGGCGGCGCAGCGCGGCAATAATGGCCCCGGCCAAAAGCTGGATGAATAGCGCCACGCACAACCCCGCCACAACACCGCCAAAGTCGATGACAACGTCCTGCACCTGGCCGCTGCGGCCCGGCACAAGTGTTTGGTAAAATTCGTCCAAAACCGCAACAACAAGCCCGCCCAGCAGCGGCCAAGCCACAAAGGCCAGCAGCCGCCGGGTGTACACGCGCAGGGTCAGCATCAGCCAAAAGCCCAAAAGGCAGTATTCGGCAAAGTGGCCCAGCTTGCGCACCAGTGTTTCGGTAAATGGTGCACCAAATCCCAAGCTCGATGTTAATTCGTTTAAAAATTGCGTAACGCGCTGGCTGCGCAGCGCAGACAGGCTGCCAATTTCGCTGGAGTTCACAAAGATAAACGCAATGCTGGCAGCCACAAAAATGGTGAAGAGGATTCGCATTACTAAAATTGCGGTGCCATGTTTTTTCTGGTGCATAGAACCTCCGTTCTATGTGTAGGTATCCTAGGTAGGTGCTGATTAATCCCTGATGGATGGATCTGCGAGGATTTTCGCGTTTCCGCCAGGCGGCAAAGTTGCAGGTTCGCTGCGCTCACGGTTCGGTGGCCAAACCAGTTTGGCCTCTTCGCCTGCGGCGAAGACCCCGAAATCCGTCGATATTTAATGCTTTGCCAACAACGCGGAAACGCGAAAAGACAGCAAAGCCGCCATTGGGGGATTAAATCAGTGCTTACCTAGAATCGAACCACGCATGGGGTTCAATTCCGTGATACCTAACAACGGTACAAGTATATCACGACACAGGCCGGATTTCAATTTCAGTGGCGGCAGACAGGACAACACACATGGATAATCAAACACGGCAAGTAGTAAAAACACATCTGGCCCTGTATCCGGGCATGGAGGCGCAGGACTGCATCAAGCTGCTTTACCAGGGCGAGATGGGCGCCGGCCACCTGCTTTGTGGGTGTGAACACGAGTGCGGCAACGCGCCCGCGCCCACCGGCGGCGAGGCCATTTTTACGGCACGCCTGGCACAGGAAATGGCCCTGCCCAGCCTGTTGCAGGGCGGCCCCACCCCACCCCAGCCGGTGGGCGGCGGGCTGTGCCGGGTGCATTTGTCCTCGGTGGGGCTGGGGCTGACGGCCCAAACCCTGGCAAAGCTGTGCGTGCTTTCCGCCGCCGATGTGCAGGGCAGCGAAGAGCAGTTGCGCCAAAAACTCTTGTCGCTGCAAGAGCTGATTGCCCAAGGCGCGCTGCCCCTGCCCCCCCGCGAGGCAGGCGCAGTGGCGGATTATCTGGCGCAGACCCCGCTGAAACAGCCCCGCCACAGCCAGCGTTACCGCGCGCTGTACCAGCCGCATTACCGGCTGCTTTTGGCAAACATGGCTCTTTTTTTGCCGGTGTTTGCCGCCGTGGACGCCGCCCTTGCCGAAAGCACCCATGTGCTGGTGGGTGTCGACGGCATGTGCGCTTCGGGCAAAAGCAGCCTTGCGGCGCTTTTGCAGCGTGTATACGGCTGCGGCGTGGTGCATGCGGATGATTTCTTCTTGCGTCCCGCCCAGCGCGGCGCGGCCCGCCTGGCAGAAGACGGCGGCAACATTGATTATGAGCGGCTGGGCCCGGTGGCCGCGCAGGCAGCAGAAGACACGGCCTTCACCTACCGGCGGTACAACTGCGCCACCGGCCAGCTGGAAGACGAGTGCGCCGTGCCCGCCGGCCGCCTTACGGTGCTGGAGGGCGCCTATGCACTGCACCCAAAGGTGGGGGCCCGCTGCAGCGTGCGTGTTTTCCTCTCTGTAGACGCACAGGTGCAGGCGCAGCGTGTGCTGGCGCGCAGCGGCGCGGCGCTGGCCGGGCGCTTCGCGGCGGAGTGGGTTCCCATGGAAAACCGTTATTTCCGCGCCTTCCACGTGCGCGAGGGCTGCGACATTGTGCTGGACACCACCCCTCTTGGTGAGAATAATTTCGCCTGACGGCGTTTCCCTGCCATAGTGCCTTCACACCCAATAACGGATTTTTCCCTTGTGCTTCTCCCAAATTTGTGTGCAGGGGTAATAAAACGGCCTGCTATGTCGTATATATGAATATCGGTGTTAAATTAATCTTAGGCCAGGCACCACACCGGGAATACGCGGCAAAGAAGGCGGTACTATGGAAGCCATTTTGGGCACGGCGCTGGAAAATCCAACCTACGAGACGGATTTTTATGCGGTGGATGAAATGCTGCGCCAGTGCGGCAGCATCAATGCCGGGAACGGCCCCCTGCTGGTGGAGCACGCCGGCGGGCACGCCTACACCCTCACCTGCAAAAACGGCACCACTGTTACCCATTTGCTGCGCGCCTACGCCATTCATCATCTGCTGGTGCAGTACTACCAAGGCGCATAAACAATTTGCATAAAAGGGGCTGTTGCCATTGCAACAGCCCCTTTTGCGTGCTTTATTCTTTTTCCTGTCTTCGGGAAAGTGCCGTTAGCAGCCGCCCTGCCACAGTTAAAACCATGGCAAGAATGAATACTATGGGTGTGACTGTGCTGCCGAACCAGCCAAACCAGTTGGAAGCGGCGGACAGCAAGATAAGCCCGACCCCAACAATAAGCAACAGCTGCCCAAGATTTCTCTTCATGCGCCCACACCTCCTGCGTGGTTATGTGTATGCGAATCCGCTAAAACTCTTTTTTGGCGTAGATGCGGGTGGAAATGACAGCAGACAGCAGGTACAGCAGCAGCACCAGTACCACGCCCCCCGCCACCAGCAGGGCAATTTGCGTTTGCGAAAGGCTTTCCAGGAAGGGGACGAGTGTGGGCATGAAAAAGATAGTGGCGCCGTAAGGAACAAGGAAAATCAGAATCATGGGGATGCGGCTTTTTTCCGCTCCAAATTTGTAGCACAGCGGCCCGATGATGGAAAAGACGAACAGGGCGCACAGGCTCAGGGTGCCGCTTGCGCCCAGCCCCAAGGCGGGCCAGCCCTCCTGGGGCTTAATGAGATTGATACCCCAACTGAGCAAAAAGCTGAAGACAAGCAGACAGGCAAGGCTGCCCAGCACAAACAGATAGCGCGTGGCAACAATTTGAAAGCGCGTGACGGGCAGGGTAACAGCGTAGCGCTCCCAGGTGGCGTTCTCGTCCACGGCGAACAGGTTCATGGAAATAATCATGAAGAACATCATCAGCATTACGGACACATAGCTGCTTCCCATGTCGGTGAAAATGCTTACCCCAATCACCATTGCAATAATAATCAAAAAGCTTTTGCGGTACGGGTTCATGGTGTACAGTTCTTTTACAAGTAAGCCTTTCATGCTTTTTCCCCCTTTATGGTATACAGCATAATGTCGTCTACGGTGGCCGGGTCTATCACCATGCCGTCCCGCGCGGGCGTGTCCGGCCGGTTGTCAATCAGTGCCTCTGTGCCAAATTCGTTTTTGCGCACGCCCACAATATGGCTTTTGTCCAGCGTTTCCAGCGCGTTCGCGCCGCAGCGCACCACGCCGTAGCGGGCCAGCAGTTCGTCCTTCTCCGCGTTCAGCAAAATGCGCCCTTCGTGGATGAACACCAGATAATCCGCCGCCTTTTCACTGTC
>QMCE01005407.1_pt1 | contig 13782 bp, 11 predicted proteins | sample 1821851 | NCBI WGS metagenome assembly QMCE01 (sample SAMN09453174, study PRJNA476694) | Termite gut metagenome, whole genome shotgun sequencing project. | isolation source: worker | host: Odontotermes sp. | place: South Africa:Pretoria | collected 2016-01-28 | reverse complement strand
CCTCCAATTCCATCTTTCCGTTTTTTTCTCTGGCCTCAAAAATAACCGCGCCGTCGCGGTCGGTTCTGCGTATGCTTGCGCCGACTTCCGCCGCCAGTTCAAGGGCGAGGGGGCCGGGGTGCCCGAAAGAGTTGTGGCGGCCGGCGGAAAAGACCACATATTCCGGCCGGACGGCCCGCAAAAATTCCCGGCTGGCCGCTCCGGCGCTCCCGTGATGGGGCGCCGCCAGAACCGTGGCCGCCAGGCGTTCGCCATACCTTTCCGCCAAAAGTTTTTGCGTTTTTTTCCCAATATCCCCCGTCGCCAAGAAACTTATTTCTCCCCAGCTGATCTTGAGCGCCAGTCCCATGTCGTTGACCCAGTCGCCCCTTAAGGCCCGGGGCTGTCGTTCGCCATCGGGCTCCGGCCACAGGGCTTCCACTTTCACCCCGCCCACAAGCCGCCCGTTCCACAGCTCCTGGAGGGCGGGCCTTTCAATGGCGGCCGTCTTCATCAGAAAATCCTCATATAGGGGCGAGAGGTCCGGGGGCCAGGGCTTCTCCCAGATTTCATCCGGCCTGAAATTTTGGCTGAGGCTGACGAGGCCTTTCAGGTGGTCTTCGTCCGGGTGGGTGAGGGCCGCGTAATCGAGCTTCCCTATTCCCAGCCGCAGGAGATAGGGGGTGACGACGCGCTCGCCGGGGTCGAAATAGCGGCTGCCGCCGCCGTCTATCATCAGTTGCCGCCCGTCGGGAAAATTGACGTGTATGGCGCCGCCCTGTCCCACGTCCAAGAAGGTTACGCGCAGGACGCCCTTTTCCCCGCCGCCCCAGGCAAGATAGGGGAGAAGGCCTGTAATCGCTATGGCGCAGGCGATCGCCAGGCGTTTTTTGAAAGGCCGGGCGGAGCGCAGGAAAAAGGCCCCGGCCAGGAAATAAGCGGCCAGAAAGAATTTGCCGAAAAAGGGGAGGAGGGGACCTGGACCGGCCGCCTGGGCGGCCGCTTCCATGACCGGCGTCAAATGCATAAGGACGGCGCCCGCAAAATCCATCAAAAGGCCGGCCAGGGGTTCGCAGAGCGGCAAAAGCGCCAGGGAGAGGAGGCCGGGAATCATGACCAGTCCGCTCAAGAGGGGGCCGAAAATCAGGTTGGCGGCGATTCCGGCCAAAGGCAGACGGCCGAAGCGCCAAAGGACGATGGGGGCGCTGCCGAAGGTTCCGGCCAGGGAGGCCAGAAGGGCCTGCCGGAAGAAGGAGCCCCGGCGCGCCGGCCAGTTGTCGGGCGCCGCTTCCTTTCGGCTTATGAGGGATTTCAGAAAAGCCCAGCTTATGGGCCGCGTCCACAGGCCGGTCCCGCCCGGCTTTTCGCCAAAAGTCTCCTGGCCGGGCCGGGGCCGGAAAACGGCCACGAGGGCCAGGGTGGCCACGAAGCTCATTTGAAAGGAAGCGCTGAAGAGCCGTCCCGGTTCGGCCAAAAGAATGATCCAGGCGGCCAGGGCCATGACGTTCCAGGAGTCGGCCCCCCGCCGGGCCAAAAGGGCCAGGGCCGCCCCGGTCAGCATGATGGCCGAGCGGATGACCGGGGAGGCGCCGCCCACCAGGGCGGCGTAGAAAAGAGCCGGCCCCAGGGCCAGGAGGGAGGCCAAGGCCGCGCGTAATTTGAAAAGCCGCGCTTTGCGAAGAAGCTGTAAAAAAATCCACAGGCACAGGCCGTACCACAGCCCCAGGTGAAGCCCCGAGACGGATAAAATATGGCTCAACCCCAAATTCCTGAAAATTTCCTCGCTTTCCGCGTCCACGTCGGAACGCCGCCCCAGGAGCAGCGAAGCCATAATGGAGGAGGCCGGGCGGGGGACGCGCTCGTATAAAAATTCGGCGGCCCTGGCCCGCAAAGGAGCCATGAGGCCGGGAGGGCAGCGCCCCGGCCAGGAACTTATGAGCGCGGGGTCGCGCACATAGCCGCTGACCCACACCCCTTGGGAGCCCCAGAACTTTTCGGGCGAAAGGCCCCCTGGATTGCGAAAGCCGGACAGGGGGCGCAAAATCACGGGCAGGCGCACATAATCGCCGGGCTCGACAAATGCTCCGTCGGTCACGTCTATTCTGGCCAGCCCGGCTGTCCGGACAAGCTCCTCCGGGCCGCCGGCCCCGCTTCGGATGATTTCCCGGCTGTCAATAATCAGACGCTGATAGCGGCCCTCGGGCTGTTTTATGGCCTCCTTCACCACGCCTCCCAGAATGATGTGCCTGGGAAAGCGTTCGTCCTCGGTAAAGGCGGTCAGGTTCAGCCCGTCGTGAGGCTGTGTCAAGGCCCTTTGGGCAAGGCCGGAACCCAAGAGGAACGCTCCGATAATTAATAGTAAAATCAAATAATTATTTAAAGAACGGCTAAAAAATGAAATAAGGAGAAAAAGTCCGGCGCACAGGGCGGCCAGCGTCAGAGGCAAAAGATGTTCCCCGCCGCCTCTCTCCCAGCCCGCCTGTATGCCCCAAATATAAAACAGCAGAAGGGGGATCAGGGGGCGGTCTAAAAAGGGCCGGATATAATTTTTAGCTATAAGATAATATCTTGATATCATATATAAAATTACCAGATATCAAAAAAATGGCGGTCTCCCGCAAAAATTTGGCATTATTGTTGCTTCTTTAGCTGGCGACAGCCCGGACCTTTGAGGGCCGTACTGTCTCTTGAATCCTTGGGGAAACGCTGATTAATCAGGATTCTTGCTGTCCGGCCAGGCGCGAGCGTTTTTTAAGCGCGGGAATATTAGACATATTCCGAGCATTAAAAAACGCGAACAAAAACGCCGGAGAGCAAAAAGACAATTAATCAGTCCTTACCTTAGCTTCATGGAAGGAGAACAATCATGGAGATAACCTCTGTCGGCCAAATATTAAGAGATTCAAAAGGGCAGGTGGCCCGCCACCCCCTGGCCGCCAGCCTGGGACTTTCCGGCGGCGGCTCCGGCCCCCAGGGCTTCCTGGCGGGCGGAGATTCCCCGGCCATCCCCGGATTGGGCAAAGGCAACAGCGCCACCATGTTTCAGGATATGGTGGCTATGGCCCAGGCCCAGGCGGAAATGAACGGCCAGGAAAACCCCGTCGGCCGCGAAGCCGCCCGCACCGTGGCCCAGATGCGGGCCATGAGCATGCAGAACGAGCTCCTGGCGGGCATGGTCAGCCTGGATCAGGGCGGCGAAAGCCAGGCCGCGAACCTGGTGGCCCACATGAATATGGAATCCATTATGAGCGCCGAAACCTTCGGAAACCTCCTGGGCAGACAAAATGGAAGCCTCATGACCGCCCTGGACGGCGGCCGCACCTTCAGCCCCCAGGAAATGCAGTCCTGGCGACAAAAAAATGAAGGCGTACGGACCGGAGGCCGGGCCACCGACGACGCGAGCGCGGCCGGACGGGCCAACCTTCAAATGCCCTACGGCCTGAACCGCCTGCCGGGCCGCAAAAAGACGGAGGAAGAAAGCTCCCGGGAAAACAGCCAAAAAGAGATGGAAGAAGCCCTTTTGGCCGAACAAAATAAAGAAAACGAAAACGCCGGCAAGGGCGGCCTTTCAATGGAAGCCATTGATAAAATCGTCGGCAAGGTCTCGGTGGCCCTGGGCATAGACCCCAACCTGGTGAAGGCCGTCATCAAAACCGAATCCAACTTCAAACCCACAGCCGTATCCAAAGCCGGCGCCAAAGGCCTGATGCAACTCATGCCCGGCACCGCCAAGGAACTGGGCGTGGAAGACCCCTTCAACCCCATCGAAAATATCTGGGGCGGCGCCCGCTACCTGAAAAAAATGCTGGACCGCCACGGCGGCAACATCAACAAGGCCCTGGCCTCATACAACTGGGGGCCGGGCAACTTCGACCGCTACGGAAAAAGCGGCAACATGCCCCGAGAAACCCGCAACTACATCAGCATAGTCAACCAGCACTACGCCAAATTTAAAAAGGTCGGGAACGCTATGGCTTAAGAGGGGGGCTCTGCCCCTCCACCCCGCAAGGGGGCATTGCCCCCTTGACCCCGTTCTACGCCGAATTTCCTGAAGGAAATTCGGCTTTGTCATTTGGGCGGCGGTATGGTTCATTATTGGCGCTCGAAAAAAATAAGGCGCAAATTGAGGGAAGACGCCGCTGTCCCACAATTTGACGATGAAGAAAATATGTGAAGGCCGCCGCCGTCATATACTTCAATACATTCCCCTAGAGCGTTTTACACATTAAATATCTCAAAATAGCGTAAAGCTCGGCGGCCGGCTTTGCGGCCGCCCTCGGAACTTATTGAAAATCAACGCTGGGCTTGTTTTCAATAAGTTCCGAGTCTTATTTCATTTCTGTCTTCAGAAATGAAATGTGCTCTAGTTTGCTGTCTTTATCATACATTAAATCTTATTCCATATAAAGTAGAGTGTCGAGCGTAGCGAGACGGAGCGTAGCGACTTGTTTTACCGCCAAATCATATCCCCATCGGGCAAAAATGACACTTTTTGCCCGATTTGCAAACATTAAGACGAAGGTAAAAAATATACAATGAGAATCGCCAAGGCGGAAAAAGCGTCCGCCCTCACACATCAATACCGAAATAATTCTTTACTGTGTGGCAATTGCTTTCATCATAGCGGGAAGGCGGCGTCGCGTATTCTTTGTGCTTGCCGCTGCTGTTGTCGAATTTTTCCGGCAGGTTTTTGCGCACCAGGCTGAAATGATGCATCACCACGGTGGCCATTATTTGCTGGCGGCTGAAAAAGCCCGCGGCCACACAGCGGGTGGGATCGGTTTCGCAGATGTGGCGGCGGGTTATCTTCATTTTCGAGCGCGGCCCCAGTTTGGCGAAAAACGGCACGAAACCCATGCCTTCCGGCGGGGCGGAAGGGCGCAGCGTGGGTTTTTCGCCGTAAACAACAATGGGGCAGTAACTGTGGCTTAAACCTCGCTTGATTATTTTCCTCTTGGTGGCCGCAACCTGCCCGGCCACATAAAATTCGTCGCAATCCATGCTCATGAAATAATCGCAGCCCCGCTCGCGGGCCTTTTTAAGACCCAGATCGCGCTTGCGCCTTTCGTTGACCCTGGCTTTAAGTTTCAAATCTGGTCTGAACTCGATTAGTTCGTCAATCAGGCCCTGTTTCAGGAGTGATTCCAAAAAAGGCGCGAGTTCGGGCGAGGCCGGCTTGCCGTACCAGGAGACGGGCTGGTGAACCACATTTATATAATCCACTTCGCCGCGAATGGCCCGAATGGAGGCTTCCAGAAGCTCCTCCCCGTCAAACACGGAATATGAGACCCCCCAGCGGCTTTCCTTCAGCCTCTTTTCAATCAGCTCTTCCCGGGCCGCTTCGCGCCAGGCCAGCCTCTCGGACTTTTTGCCGCGCTTAAGCGCGTAGCGTATTTCAATCCAGAGCTTCGCCAGGTCGAACATAGACGCTCCATTTGAATTTTTGCATTTTGAGGCCGCAAATCAGCATCAGCGGTGCCAGCTCCGCAAAATAGTTTTTAATGGCGGATTCATTTTTTTCACTTTAAAGGCTTTGGCCCTGTACCGCGCCCCGCGCTCGCCCCCGGCCAGGCGGCCCATGAGGATATAGAACAGGTATTTCAAATAAAGGGGCGGAAAGCTCAAACGCCCTTTGAAGAGGTCGTTTTCCGCGCTCAGCCTTTTGAGGCTGTTGAAGATGAGGCGGTCGTAATAGGGCGTCTCGGCCGCGCATTCCCAAAAGCGTTCGGCCAGGGGCAGATGAGGCAGGTCCCAGGGCTTGTTGTGCGTCAAATAGTGCAGAATTTTGGGCGCGGCTATTGCGGCCCGGTATTCCGCATAGAGCCGCTCCGGTATGTCGCCGGGCTCTATTTTCGAGCCGATTGATTCCATCCAGGCCGGGCTGTTCCAGGCCGCGTCCAGGCGCACTGTCGCGCCTTCCAGGGTATGGTTGAGGATATCCTGATCGTGCAGGCGTGGGGTTTTGACCTGGCGCAGGCGGTCAAACCAGATTTTCTCATAATTTTCCGTGCGCAGCCGGGCCAGATTCAGAAGAAGAACACCGGAATTGAAGTGGTTATTGGTATCTTTCATATCAAGCTGAAGCGCCCAGGCGGCGTCTTTTTTGCGCGACAGGCTTCTAACCGCGAAAAAATCTGGGAACACGCCCGCCGCCTGGCCTTTCAAATCCTGGTTGTACAGTTTTTCCAGGTCCTCCATAATAATGATGTCGCAATCCAGATACAGTATTTTGTCGTAATTCCTGAAAATCGTGGGGGTAAAGAGGCGGTAATAGGCAGCCTGAGTAATGTGGGCGTTGACGAAAAAGTTTCCCGACACTTGCGCCGCCAGTTCATCCACGTCAAAAAAACGCAGGCTGATATTTTTATGGCCGTCCAGGGCCGCCCCGATTTTTTTTTGTTCGTTAGCATTCAGGTCGGACGACAGCACTATCACGTCATATAAAATATCGGACGAGGCCGTTTGGGCCAGGGAAACCAGGGCCGCAGCCAGATAGGGAGCATAATTGACGTCGGATGAAAAAACTATGGCCGGGCCGTCGGAGGAGGGCCAAGCCGGGAAAAGTTCGGATTGCTTGCTATTCATATTGTCCGCTTCCTTAAAGGCAATAAAATCTTGCGAGACGCGATTTTGCTGTTTTCCGCGTACAGTCTTTTGAGATTGTCGAAGAGCAGACGCTTGTGGTATGGGGTCCGGGCGGAGCATTCCCAAAAATATCCGGCCAGAGGTGGATGGGGCATAGCCCAGGGTTTGCTGGAGCTCAAATAGTGTATAATTTTGGGGGCCTCCACGGCGGCCTGGTATTTGGCGTACAGTTCATCCGATATATCGCCGGGCCAGATTTTTGACCCCAATGATTCCATCCAGGCCGGGCTGTTCCAGGCCGCGTCCAGTTGGATCGTCGTGCCTTCCAGGGTATGATTTAAGATATCCTGATCGTGCAAGCGGGGATTTTTGACCTGGCGCAGGCGGTCTAGCCATATTTTTTCATAATTATCCTTGCGCAGCCGGGCCAGATTCAGCAGCAAAACACCCGCGTTGAAATAATTCCTAGTCTCCCGCATCGCAAGTTGCCGCGCCCAAGCCCGCTCACGGCGGCAAGGGAGGTCCCGCACCGCAAAAAAATCAGGGAATACGCCCGCTGTGTGATCCTTTAGGTCCTGGCTGTACAGTTTTTCCACGTCTTCCATTATAACGATGTCGCAATCCAGATACAGTATTTTGTCGTAATTTTTAAAAATCGTGGGAGCGAAGAGGCGGTAATAGGTGGCCTGGGAAACGTGGGCGTTGACGAAAAATCCTCCCGCCATTTGCTCCACCTTCTCCCGCACGTCGAAAAAGCGCAGGCTTATGTTTTCGCGGCCCCCCAGGGGGGCCCCGATCTTTTTTTGCTCCTCCGCGTCAATGCCGGACGACAGCACAATCACGTCATATAAAGTATCGGGCGAGGCCGTTTGGGTCAGGGAAGCCAGGGTAGCGGCCAGATAGGGAGCATAATTGGCGTCGGACGCAAAAACTATGACCGGGCCGCCGGAAGGCCAGGCTGGGGAAAGTTCGGAATCGCACACTGTCGTCACCTCAGGTCAGTGGATTACAATCGCTCGTCAACACCGACATCCTTAAGGACGCCTCTGGCGGTAGTTTTCAGTTTGATATTTTGTGGCAGGGTAAAAGCCCGATTCGTGGCGGGGCTGAACCAAATTTCATGACTGCCTTTACCATGACGCACAAAATGACATCCCGCCGCCTTAAGCATGGCGGTCAGCCTCCGGTACAAATCCGTGCTCATTGCTGGCCGATATGGATGGAACTCTGATAATGAGCCAGGATTTCCAGTGGAACCTCAGTCAAGGCCGGCAAGTGAGCGCCATTAAGCGAAAGCAATTCAGCGACCAAGTCCGGGACGATATCCAGCAATTCCTCATAAGTGGCGGCTTCGACATGGAGGCCTTCAACATCCCTGCTGGTCGCCGCCCAAACTCTGTGTTCCGCATCCCAATATGCTGTAACAGAAATAGTGGGTATATCCGCATTCATGCCATCACCTCTTACGGGCTTAATCATACATCAACTTTTTCCCGATTTCCAGACTGTAATGAAAAAACCCGGCGCGAATGCGCCGGGTTTTTTCGCTAAAGCGTTACAACTTAGAAATCAAAGTCGTCGCCCATGGGCAGGGCCGCGTTTTTGCTGGCGGCGGCGGAAGAGGAGGTGGGCAGGACCTTGACTCCGCCGTTACCGTTGCCTTTGGCTTTGGGGGCCGCGAGGGCTTTGGGCTTGGCGCCGCCGCCCGAGCCCGCGCCGTACACCAAAGCGCTCATGGAATCAACGGCGTCCAGGAGCGATTCGGCCTGGGACGACAGTTCGCTGGCCGCGCTGGCCGACTGTTCCGCCGAAGCGGCGTTGGACTGGGTGACCTTGTCCATTTCCGTCATGGCCGTGGTGATCTGGCCGATGCCCTGGCTCTGCTCCTTGGAGGCTTCGGAAACTTCGCCCAACAGTTCGGCCACTTTGGAAGCGTGGGACTGCACGGTCTTGAAGCTTTCAGCCGTCTGGTTGACCATCTCGGAGCCGGAGCTGATGTTGGAAATGGTCTGGGCGATGAGATCGGAGGTGCTCTTGGCCGCGTCCGCCGAACGGATGGCCAGGTTGCGCACTTCATCGGCCACGACCGCGAAGCCGGCCCCGGCCTCGCCCGCGCGGGCCGCCTCCACCGCCGCGTTCAGGGCTAAAAGGTTGGTCTGGAAGGCGATTTCGTCGATGGTCTTGATGATTTTGCCGATTTCGTTGCCGGAGACGGAAATTTCATCCATAGCCTTGATGACCCCGGTCATGGATTGATCGGCGTGGTTTACGGCCTGATTGGCCTGGCTCATCAGGGCGTTGGCTTCCATAGCGTTGTCGGCGTTGCGTTTGGTCATGGAGGAGAGCTCTTCCAGGGCCGCGCTGGTTTCTTCCAGAGAGGCCGCGTTTTCGGTGGCGCCTTCGGCCAGGGTGTTGGAAGAGGCGGAAAGCTGGGTGCTCGCGTTATCAACCTCGCGGGCGCCGCCGGCCAGGTTGTCGATGATGCGGCTGACCGGGGTGGTGATGCTGCGGGTGATCAGGAAGGCCATAATCAAGCTGATGGCCAGGGCCACGGCCACGCCGATGAGGGTGGTCATGAAGACGCGGTTGATGGTGGTGACGGAGCTGTCGCTCACCTGGTTGGTCATTTCAGTGGCCTTCTGACCCAGAAGGGCGACGGAATCCAGGGCGGCGGTTCTGATTTCAGCCCGTCTGGCCGTGGTTTCCAGGTTGGTGCTCAGGGCGGCGCGCATTTCCGCCACGGAGGCCGTGCAGGCGTCGGCGGCGGCCAGAGTGGCCGTGACCCTGTCCAGATCTTCCTGCCGCTGCAGGCCAACGGCCACCTTTTTGGTGGATTCGCGAACCAGATCCAGAAATCTGTCGGCTTCGTCAAGGAAGGAGAGGTCGCGGTCGAGAAGGGCGCGCAGGACGTTCAGGTAGAACTGGCTGCCGCTGTTTTCGATCGAGGAGGTTTCGGTTATGCGGGCCAGCCTCACCAGGAGCTGATCCATCGGCACGATGCCCGAATTGAGCTCGTTGACGAAGGTTCTGTTCTGGCTCTCGGAGAAATCCTTGGTAATCCCCAAAAAGCCGTTGTAGGTGTCGCGAACCGTGAGGCGGGCTTTTTCAATGGCTTCCAGGTAGCCGGGCAGCGGCTTGGTTATATCCACGAAGGCGTTGTAATTGCTGGTGGTCACGCGGGCCACTTCCAGCCGCGTGGGGTCCTCGGCGGCTTCGCCTGTGCCCATGGCCGAAGCGAGCTTTTGCAGTTCTTCGGTCAGGCGGGGGTGGTATTCCTCATTGAATCTTTTCCAACTGGCCGGATTGCCGCTGTAGTTGAAATCGGCCACATAGAGGGAGCCCATAGCCATTTCATACTGAATGGTGGACACGAGGTCGTTGGCCGGCATGATTTCATCTTTCAGGGCCACGGCGCCGTTTCTTACGCCCTGCAGCGAAATGAAAATGACGGCGTTCACCGCCACGAAAATGAGACTGGTGGCGATAAAGCCCAAGACGATTTTGGTTCCCAACTTCATACTGGATTCCTCCTAGATAATGCGGCGGCCACCCGCGCCCGGCGGGGCATGGCATATTTTTTATGGCGCAGGCCATAACAGACATTATTATCGCGAAAAGCGGCTATTTACCTTATCGGCGTTTTTGACGTAAAGTAAAATTTTTATTCAACAAAATGTTCCCGGACCCATTAGGGCCGGGCGAGAAGGCCGCTTTTATGCGAAACATCATTATTTTCATTACTTCAACATACTACGGACAGGGAATTAAGTCAACACGTAATATATGCAAAATATATTAAATTAGCATACAATATCTGCCAGTCAGTCGAAATCCCGCCAGGCCCAGATAACCTTGCCGATCAAAATCACCTCGTCCACATTTTTGAACACGGGTTTGTAAAAATTGTTCTCCGATTCCACGGACAAAAGTTTGCCGCGCTCGGCCCAGCGCAGGTATTTCACCGCGCATTCCCCCTCCTCCCGGTCCCAGCACAACACATAGATGCCGCCCTCATGAATGTGGCGCGCATCGTTGTGCTTCAAATCGGCCATGACTATGCCGTTTTTGGCGATCACCGGCTCCATTGAATCGCCGCCCACCCGGAAAGCCTGAAGCTTTTTGGCGTTGTGCCGCCCCAGGGAGGGGCCGTGAACCACAATGTGGCTGGCTTCGGCCTCGTCAGTCACGGCAATGGTTCCGCCAGGCCCGGCGGCCAGACGCATGTTGTCGGAAAAGGGCACGGCGAAAAAACCGCGCCGGCGGGGTTTCCCTCACCAGGGGCAGGCCCAGTTCGCGGCGGCCTATATTCAAGAAGCCTTCATAGTGGGGCCAGCCGAAATGGAGGGCCAGGCGGCGGCGCACCGCTTCGGTGCCAAAACGCCGCCCGTGGATCAAGTCGTTCAGATAGGCCACGGAGAGCCCGGCGCTTTTGGCTATGCCGCTCTGGGTCTCCAGGCTTTCCCTGACTTCGGCCCTGAGGGCCGTTCGAAAAATTTCGTTGGTATCCATAGGAAACACCTCAATGTCTGCATATTACGCTAATTGCGAAATAAAATAAAGCATAAATTAGCGTATCAACTTAAATATTTCCCCAAAATAATAGTATAAAGGGTTGATTAACCGCAATTATTAGCGGATAGCATATTTTGTTCTTGACTTTTTTACGCGAATAGCATAAATTGGAAAGCGTCAAAACAATCACATAAACAGGAGCAAAACATGAAAGCAGCGGAAAGCAGTCCCGACGCCCGTCCCCCCATTTGGCCGCGCGGCCCCATTCCCGCCGGAACATACCGGGCCCGCCTCGTCGGCCTCTATCTGGATGATTTTTCGCAAAACCCCATCCTGGCCCTGACTTTTCAGGTGGAGGAGGGCCGCTGCCGGGGGCGCCGGGTTTTCGACTGGCTTTGGCCTTCCGCCGATGAAGAGGCGGCGGCTATGGGCCCCGGCAAATTTTCGGCCCTGGCCCGGAGCATGGGCCTGGGGGCCCCTGAAAGCGTCGCAAGCTGCGAAGAACTTCTGGAGCGGGTCTGCCTGATGGAAGTAAGCCTTATGGAGCTGGAAGACGGTCCGGCAAATGAAGTTACGGGCTATTCGCCTCTCGCCCCTCCCTTAAATGATTCTTTGCCCTGGCCCGCCGTGGCCTGATATTTGAAATTATGAGGTGCCGCCATGCTTGATTTTCAGAAATCTATGGGCGACAGAGTGTATGCCGCCGCCAGGACGGCCCTGGAGGCTCGGAATGCGCCCCCGCCTTCCCTCTCCGAGCCGGTCCTGATGTCCCTTTCCTGCGGTCGGGCTTTGTGGTTCGGCGTAAACGGCGTTCCGCCGCGCGCCTCTTCCGGCCTCCTGGCCAGGACCGCGGAGCAGAATCGCCTGACCCGGCGGGTCATGCTGCGGGATTTGCGGCGGGCCGGCTTCAAAATAGAGTGGGTGGGGGCTCTGGACTGCGGCCGCATTCACGGCCTGACGCGGCGGCCCCATCTTCTGGAGCTGGTGGCGGCGCCGGAGGCTCTTTTCTCCCGCTTGCGAAAATTCGGCCTGGGCGCGGCCATAGATTTGGAAATAGCCATGCAATGCCGCCTGGGCCTGGCCCAAATGGAGCGCGGGCTCTTCGTGGCGGAGAATAAAAACACGCAGGAACTATATTTTGAAAAAGTATGCTTCGACGAAGAAATTTTCGCGCAGGTGCGGGGCCGGGTCATGGAAGCGGCCCGGCTCTCCGAACCCCCGCGCGGCAATTTCGACGAGACCTGCCCGTGCTGCGGCTTCTTCCGCGAATGCGGCAAAGCCCAGCAATTCTAATTATGGCCGACTATTTGCGATTGCCGTTAAGGTCGAGCGTAGCGAGACGGAGCCTCGCGACTTTAAATACCGCCAAATCACGTCTCCATCGGGCAAAAATGACGCTTTTTGCCCGATTAAGAGCCTTCTGGCGAAGGTAAAAATCCATAATTAGAATCGCTGGCAAAGCCGACAAAACTTGACTATTAAGGTCATTTGCCCTAAATTGATGATGGCAGGCGGCTCCCCGACGCGGAAAGGAGCATCCCCCGTGAAGGATTTCCTCATGGACGTCCTGGCCGACCTCTTGGCCAGGCTGGTGGAAGCGGCAGTGACCCGCTGGTTGAAAAACCGGCGATAAACGCAACGACCCCCGGAGGAATAGGGCCTCCGGGGGTCATAACTTTTAGTCTCGACTTATAAACAGCGGACGGGAGCCGCCCACCGAATTTATTCTATATTCTTTGTATTATTTTGTCAAGCTCGCTTTTTTAAGAGGTAACCCATGACTCCCAAATCCGACTCCTGCCGCCAAAACGCCGCCGTCGATAATCATAAAGAAACTCCCAGCGAATTGTCGGGAACGGTTGAGGAACTGCTCAGCCTGCGCCAAAAGCTGCCCTCCTTCGAACATGTCAGCCAGGTGCCCAAGCCTTCTTTCCGCACGGCCAAGGAATTGATTCAACTGGCCCAGCAGCTTTTCTTCCCCGGCTTTTTTTCGCCCCGACCGGTGACGGAGATGAATGTCGGCTACCATATCGGCCAGGTCCTGGATTCTTTTTATGATCTGCTGAGCCGGGAGACGGCCACGGCCATCCGCCACGATTGCCGCCGCTACAATTACGACTGCACGGACTGCGCGGAACGCGGACGCGCCATCGCCCTGGAAGTGGTGCGCGCCATGCCGCGCCTTAGGGAAATCCTGGCTTCCGACGTGGCGGCGGCCCTTCAGGGCGACCCGGCGGCCGGCGACCATTACGATCAGATAATTTTCTGCTATCCCGGCCTGTTCGCCATCATGGTGCAGCGCCTGGCCCACGAACTGTACGAGCGGGAAGTGCCCTTTCTGCCCAGGATCCTGACCGAATACGCCCACAGCAAAACCGGCGTGGACATACATCCCGGCGCGCAAATTGGCCCCAGGTTTTTCATGGATCACGGCACCGGCATAGTCATGGGCGAAACCACCGTAATCGGTTCCGACGTGCGGATTTATCAGGGGGTGACCCTGGGGGCGCTCTCCCTCCCCCGCGACGCCGGGCTCAAACTGCACGGCAAAAAACGCCATCCCACCCTGGAAGACGGGGTCATAGTCTATGCCGGGGCCACCATCTTAGGCGGCGAAACCGTCATAGGCGCGAACTCCGTGGTGGGCGGCAACGTCTGGCTCACCGAAAGCATCCCCCCCAACACCAAGGTCCTGATCAAGAATCC
>QMCE01001273.1_pt1 | contig 13783 bp, 13 predicted proteins | sample 1821851 | NCBI WGS metagenome assembly QMCE01 (sample SAMN09453174, study PRJNA476694) | Termite gut metagenome, whole genome shotgun sequencing project. | isolation source: worker | host: Odontotermes sp. | place: South Africa:Pretoria | collected 2016-01-28 | reverse complement strand
TTTTTTATCTCCACGCGGCATCTTTGCTCCCTTAGCGTAATTATTATCATAGCCAAAGAAATCGTCCGATGCCAGAACACTATACAGAAATTCTGAGCATACGACATCTGTGTCCCTACTTCTGACAACTAAAACATCTCCGTTAGTACCGCCGTCGCAATCTGCCAAACATATCTTTTTGAGGTAGGGTCGGATATTCCCAATCAAAACATCGCCGCTTTTATACCTGACAGCGTTCCCTTCGGTAGGAACCTTCTCGGATTGTTTTTTACCAGCCCTATTTTGAAGAAGATTTTCTACGCTAACATAGGTGTCTTCTGTCAATGTGCCGTAGCCAATTCTGTCTTTGGAGTAATCTGCGACATCATACAATTTTACAATAACATACCCAAAAACATATTGACACAGCCGAATTAACGCATTATGCTCGTCTGTCTGTCAAGATTCTCCCGCCGGTTTCAGCGAATGTCAAGAGGGCGTCGCGGTAGAACTCATACTGCTGCCTGCGCGCCTCAATCTCCGCAGGCAGGCCGATATTAAGGTCGGTGCAGATTTTTTCAAAGTTATCAAGGACATTGGAAATACGTTCTTGTATGTTCATAGGCGGCAGAGCAATGTGTATCTTTCCAATATCCTCTTTGTTGATTTTTATTGGAACGGCAGTCCAAAGAGTGCGTTTACTTAACGCACTACGACCGATGCCACTCTCCAGATAATACTTTAAGTAGTTGCTGTGCAAAACACTGTGATCTGGGCGAAGCAAAGCCAGCGAAACATAATAAGCCAAGTCACTATCATCGTCAACAACTGCGCATTTACCAACAACACCAATCCGGGTCATAAAGACATCACCGGTTCGCGGTTTTATTTTATATTTGGTGTACGCTTCTGGAGATATAAACTTCTTTGAGGCTCGTAAATTATCAATATCCTCAACACTAACGAACTGTATACCGCTCTCAGTATATTCAGGTGTCTGGTGCGTTCCGTCATAGACCTCACACGCTGTACTAAGGGGGACTTTATCTATGGGCATATTTCGCTCAAGCAAGCTATCCCTATAATACTCATACTGTTTTTTTCGCGCTGTAAGCTCCGCTGTAAGCTCCGCTGTAAGCTCCGCTGTAAGCTCCGTGAAATTGTCCAGTATACGGACAATTTCACTCTGCACAGGTAGAGGGGGGACAGGGAGATCTATGGACTTTACTATATCCGCATTTAAATTTGATACAGTTCCGCTCGATGCTCGCTGTGCCATTGTGCGTTGAATAATATTTGCCCCCAACAAATGAAACAGGAAGTCAGAGCTATAGTGATTGTCAAAGTTACTTATCGAAAGCCACCCGTCATGAATACATCCCTCAATTTTCAAGATGTATGGTCTACCAAAACTCATAGAGTTTGATAATACAAAGTCTCCAGGCTTTACAAAGCGGGATTTTCTTGCTCCCTCTACAGTAATTTTCTCAGCAGTTTCAGTAATATACTTGCCACCTACTTCAACATCACCAATCTTTATCCAGTGAATACCATCTGGCGAATCAGTTATGTAACTGCTAATAGGTCGTGGGGATGCGCCTCTAACAATAGTAGCTAAATCTCCAAAGCGACGGTACTCTACCCCGTTCGGACAAAGCTCCGTAATCAGTTCATAGAGTCTGCTCATACGCCTACCTCGATTTCTGCGATGATTTTGTCAATCTCATCGCGGAGCGCCTGTTCACGGACTACGATTTCCGCGATTTCCGCGTTTAGTTTTGCGATGTCAACCTTTTCGCGTGTATCCTTTGCCTCCACATAAGTGGAAACGGAAAGGTTATAGGCGTTCTCCGTATTTCCGACTTCCGCGCCCGAAACCATGCGGCAAAAATGCTCCTCGTCTTTTCTGGCCTCGACCGCAGATACGATGCGATTCAGGTTGTCCTCAGAGAAGCGGTTATTCTTCGTCACCTTAACAAACTCGCCGGACGCGTCAACAAACAGAATGGAGTTGTCCGATTTGTTCTTTTTGAGAAGCATGATATTGACGGATATGGTTACGTTGAGGAACAGATTGGACGGCAACTGGATAATGGCGTCCACATAGTTGTTATCCACCAGATATTTGCGGATTTTCTGCTCCGCGCCGCCACGGTACATAATGCCGGGGAAGCAAACTATAGCGGCAGCGCCGTTGTTGGCAAGCCATGACAGGCTGTGCATGATAAATGCCATGTCGCCCTTTGAGGCAGGCGCAAGCACCCCGGCCGGAGAGAACCGGGGATCGTTAATCAGCAGCGGGTTCTTATCGCCCTCCCACGGTACGGAGAACGGAGGATTGGAAACGATAAGCTCAAAAGGCTGATCGTCCCAATGGATAGGGGTGACCAATGTGTCCTCGCGGACGATGCTGAACTTATCAAAATCAATATTGTGCAGGAACATATTGATGCGGCAAAGGTTGTAGGTAGTGAGGTCAATCTCCTGACCGAAAAACCCGCGCTCGATATTATCCTTGCCCAGCACCTTTTCAACTTTCAGTAGCAGTGACCCACTGCCACAGGCTGGATCATATACCTTGTTAATCCTTGTTTTCCCGATAGTACCCAAACGTGCAAGCAGCTCGGAAACATCTGCCGGAGTGAAATACTGTCCGCCCTTTTTGCCCGCGTTGGCAGCGTACATACCCATCAGATACTCGTAGGCGTCCCCGAACAGGTCGGGATTGATGCCGTCCGTAGTGAAAAGAGGCATCCGCGCTACGCCGTTCAGCAGTTCCGCGAGTACCTTGTTTCTCTTTGCGACGGTTTCCCCTATGGATTTGCTATTTACATCGAAATCATCGAAAAGACCGGCAAAATCATTCTCTGCGTCGCCGCTGGCCGCGCTGCTTTCTATGTTGGCAAACACGCGCTCAAGAGTCTCGTTCAAGTTCTCATCTTTGTCTGCGCGGGCGCGGACATTGCAAAAGAGTTCGGAAGGCAGGATGAAGAAGCCCTTTTCCTGCACCAGACCGTCACGGGCGGATTCGGCGTCCGCGTCGGGCATCTTCGTATAGTCAAAATCCTTGTTCCCGGCAGCGTGTTCGCCCGCGTTTATGTACGAGGCAAAGTTCTCCGAAATATAACGGTAGAACATTGTGCCGATAACGTAGGACTTGAAATCCCACTCAGCCACATGACCCGCGTGAACAAGGTCGGTGGCGATTTTGTATATCGTGCGGAACAGCTCGTCCCGCTCCTGGGCTTTTCTTACGTCAGCCATTGTCTTTATCCTCCGTGTCCGGTAAGTGTGATATTTTGCGAATGTAACAAATATTGATAAAACAGCTATAAAAGCCAATTTTAGCGATGTTCCACTTGGTAATGATATGCTACACAACTTTCACGTAAAATGTTCTTTGCCGTGGCGGGTCAAACTCGCAAAAATATATCCCTTGCCACGTGCCAAGGAGAGGCTTGCTGTTTTTGATAATCACGGTCGCGCTGTTTCCCATGACACTCGATTTGAGATGCGCCGCCGAGTTTCCCTCTGCATGGCGAAATTCCGGGCGGTCTGGATAGGTTTTGTTGAGCGCGAACAGCAAATCACGCACAACATCCGGGTCTGCGTTTTCATTGATTGTAAGTCCGGCTGTTGTGTGTGGACAGTAAATAACGGCTATTCCGTCAGCAATTCCGCTTTTGATAATCGCTTCGCGAACCTGCTGAGTAATGTTATAAAAATTTTCTTTTGGCGTATCAAATTTATATTCAAAAAGCATCTTTCCCTCGTATGCGTTCAAGCTCTTCTTCCATTTATTCAATCTCGCCGCTTACTGCGCCCGGCTTGAACTATTCCTATAAATCTCCCAGCTTGTGCCGATGATGGTTTCCATGTCTGAATACTGCGCCTTCCAGCCCAGTGTTTCACGGGCGAGCGTGGCGGATGCGGTGAGTTTCGCGGGATCACCAGCGCGCCGATTTGTTATAACCGCCGGAATAGGCTTTCTCGTTACCTTGCGGGCGATGTCCAACACCTCAAGCACGGAGGTACCGGTTTCGCTGCCCAGATTCACGGTAAGGCTCTTGTCGTTCCGGCTGATGTAGTCAAGAGCCATGACGTGCGCCCGCGCCAGATCGTTGACGTGTATATAGTCGCGGATGCAGGTACCGTCTGGCGTGTCGTAATCGTTCCCGTATACATTCACTTCTTTCCGTATACCGCAGGCAGCTTCCATAATAATAGGAATGAGGTTGGCGGGATTCAGCTCCTTGCCCCGAATACGCCCCTGCACGTCATAGCCAGAGGCGTTGAAGTAGCGCAGACTGGCGAAACGTATGCCTTTGAGTTTGTCGTACCAGCCCAAAAAACGCTCTATCTCCAACTTAGTAAAACCGTAGTAGCTTTCGGGAACGGTCGGGTGATTTTCATCTATCGGCACGTACTGCGGACTGCCGAAGATCGCCGCGCTCGACGAGAACACGATGTACTTCACGCCGCCTTCGCACGCCGCATTGAGCATATTGATGGTTCCGCTGATGTTGTTCACCGAGTACTTCTCAGGCTTGTACATAGACTCGCCGACCGCCTTGAACGCGGCAAGATGAACCATCGCGTCAAAGCCCTGCGCCGTCCGTGAAAGCCGCGTATAATCCATAATGTCGCCATGAACGAATTCCGCATCCTCAAAGAGATTTTCCCGCAGCCCCGACGACAGATTGTCATACACCGTAACGCTGTGTCCCTGATCCAGACATTCCCGCGTCACATGGCTTCCTATATAGCCCGCCCCGCCGATAACCAGTATCTTCATAAGGTCTCCTCTGCACTAAACCAAGTATATATCGCGGGGATTACATCCCATCCTAATCCAACCGGTACGCGGTCAAATCGGGGAGTTTGTCCAAGGTGATCACGTACTCGTGGTTGTATACCTTCTTTTTATGCTCATCAGTATTATGGAATTCGCCGCTCCAGAAATTGTCTTTGTGGGTTTCGCCTTCTTTGGCGGCATTGCCATCGTTCCATGTGCAGAACCACGACCAGGGGACGCCGTCTTTTACCAGCAGATCGGGGTCGGGAATCTCGCCGTTTTCCGTCATAGCGATGATTTTTTTGCCTTTCACAGCAAGGTAATTGACGTTATACAGGGTGCGCATGGGGCGATAATCCTGCGCCTTTTGCGGGTACGAGTCATAGCCCGCCATATCAACCGTGTCGTCGCCGGGGTACCAGTCCGAATTCTGCCCGTTCCACACCCAAATGAGGTTGTCAAGTCCTTTTTCACGGGTGAAATAGTCGTACATATAGCGCCATAAGGCGATGTACGGCTCGGCGCCGCTCGCGCCCCACCAGAACCAGCCGCCCGCGGCTTCGTGCAGAGGACGCCACAGCACTGGAATATCGTCACGCTTCAGCTCGGCAAGGCGCTGCGCGATAATATTCATATCCGATAGGAGCGCGGCGAAGTCTTCGGATTCGGTGTCCAACTGCCCGTCTTTGAAAGGGATGCGGAAATCGGTGTCTTTGGTATAGAAATTATGCCGCGCCGGGCGCCAGTGCCAGGCGAAGGTAACAATGCCGTGAGCGCCCTCAACAAGGGTTTTCCCGTTATTCTGCCCGTTCCACCATTCCGCCGCTTCCTGGGTCTGCTCCCTGCCGCCATCGTAAGGCAGCATGAGGAAATCGAAGCCCTTGACCGCCGGATATTTGCCTGTAACGGTATAGACACGGGCTATCATGTCTATATCGCGGTTGACAGTCCACGAAGTATCTTGCTGCCCGCTTTGAATGTGGACTCCGTATTCGTCCGCGAGATAATTCATAAGGCGGCGCGTATTAGGCGATTTTTCCGCCAAATTTGGAAAGGTGATCGGCGGTGGCGCTGCGGGCGTCGGGGTTTGTTCCGCTTGATCAGCCGCGGCTTCCCGCGCCGCCTCATCCGACTGGTTTTCGCTGCTTGTTTTATGAGCCTGCGCGCATGCGGTAAAGACTGCCGCCGCCAGCATACACGTAATTATATGGTTCATGATTTTCCTCCAAAAACAGCTTGAAATACGCGCCTTAAAATATGCTTTTAGGCGGTATAACACTTATTGTGTAGAAAATTAGGAGAGGTTCTTTTGCTTATTCCACGCGACCGCAAGCTGACGCAGTTCCTGAGAACTTGCGCAGTGAAGTCTTGTTTTGATATTTTCTTTATGGGTATCGATGGTTTTTTTGCTCAAATTGAGCTTGTCCGCCATTTCAATGGTGCCGAGACCTTCGCCTATAAGGGTAAAAATTTGAAGCTGGCGATTGGAAAGCTTGTCCATATCCGCAAATTTATCAAAATTATCCCTGATATTTTCACTGTTGATAGCCTCAGTTATACGTTTGCGCTCATCCTCGCTGAGGTACACCTTACCTGCCATGACCGTTTTTATTGCGTCAAATACGTTGACTGCCGCTTTATCCTTCATAATAAAACCCTGCGCCCCCAGTTTAAGAACGCGCTCGGAATAGTAACGCTCTTCGTGCATGGAAAGCACCAGAATAACAACTGATGCGTCAATCGCCTTGATCTCTGGTATAATATCTATACCATTTTCATCACCCAAATCAAGATCAAGGATCACTAGATGGGGCTTTTCTGATCGCATAAGGGCAAGCGTTTCATCGGAATTTTTCGCCGATCCGACAATATGATATGTTGGGCGGCTTGCTATGAGAGAGGCAAGCCCTATGCTAAAAAGTGGATGATCATCCACTATAAGAATTTTTGTTACTGGCATGTTTCCATTCTCGGCATATTGTGTTGTTTTGTCAAGTGCGCTGTAACGCTATTGTTTCACAGAATATTTCATTCAAAATCATGAGTTGAAATCCGCGTCTTTATGGGGAGCTAGTTTTTATTTCCGCTTTGCGTTATGGTATGTATATGGATATGGCGTTTACCTTTGGAGATGTGGTAACAAAAGTTTTTTTGGAAGATGAACTGCCGCTACTTTCGTGTATTACGGACGGCGCGTGTTTACTTGTATGCGATGAAAATACCGAGCCTATTGCCCGCGCCATTGCTGGCGGCGCCAATAATGGCGGCAACGCGCCGATTCTTGCGCTCAAGGCGGGGGAGGGCGCGAAGAACTGGCGGAGTGTTGAGACCGTGCTTAACGCGGCGAAAGAGGCGGGACTTGGCAGGGACGGCGTTTTTATAGGCGTGGGCGGCGGCGTCGTTACCGATATTGCGGCTTTTGCCGCGTCCGTGTATATGCGCGGCGCCGGGCTTGCGCTCGTGTCCACGAGCCTTTTGGGCATGGCTGACGCGGCAGTGGGCGGCAAAACCGGCTTTGACCTTTTCGGCGTGAAAAACCTCGTGGGAACATTTTATCCCAGCCCGCTTGTGTTTATGCCACTCAATGTTCTGGCTTCGTTGCCTTTGTCGGAATGGAAGTCCGGTATGGCGGAAATTATTAAAACCGCGGTCATAGCAGGCGAAGACGCGCAAAGAAGCGGCGCGCCTACAGATGCGGATTTTTTCTCCCGTTTGGAGGGACTGCAAAGCGTCTTTTCCGCCCCTGATTTTCCCGTTAATGTAACGCGCGATCCGCGCCTTATGGCGCTTCTTGCCGAGTGTCTCACTGCGTCCGTTACAATAAAGGGGCGTATAGTCGAAGCTGATCCGGAAGAGTGCGGAGGGGAGCGCGCCCTACTTAATCTGGGGCATACCTTCGCCCACGCCTTGGAAACAGCCTGCGGTCTGGGAACGCTTACCCACGGCGAGGCGGTGGCATGGGGACTTGTCCGCGCCTGCGATCTGGGGATAGCGCTTGGGATCACTCCGCTCGCCCGAGCCGAACGAATCGCCCGCCTGCTTGACGGCTTTGGCTATGAAACCCGCGCCCCGTACCCGCTCGCCGACCAAGAGCTTTTCGCCGCGGCTCTTATGAGCGACAAAAAGAAAAAAAACGGCGCGATTTCCTTTATCGTACCTGACGAAACCGGTTGCCGCTCTGTTCCGCTCGGCGCTCACGATCTGTCCCTCATCCAAAACATCACTGCTGGAGGTTACTCCTCGTGATTTTTCTGTTTTTTAAGCAGCTGCTTACGAATGTGTTTTATCGTCGGCGGGGCGCATATACGAGCGAAGCTTTTTTAAAAAGAGTGGCGGCGACACTTACTGTGTGTTTCGCTACGTTTCCGTCCGCGCTACCAGCGCAGGATTTTTTAAATGAAGCCGCGTCGGATGGGGAAAACATCGAATATACTCCGCCGCTTGAGGGAAGCGTGCCGCCTGAAGACGCCTCTTCCGATCCGACGGCAGATACATCCGCCTATATAATTAAGAACGTGGAATGTAATATAACGGGGGAAACGCGGGAGTGGGCGCTCTTGTACAAAAGCGGAATTAAAACCGGAGATATAATCACGGGAAGCAGAAATCTGGCGGAGTACATCCACATGGCGGAGCAAAAAGTACTCAACACGCGGGTGTTGGAATCTGCGGAAATCACTTACACGACCGGCGAGAGCGAGGACGGGCTTATACCCGTGTATCTCAACATAAAAACGGTGGACAGTAGCAACTTTATAGGATTTCCCGCACCCGAATACAGCTCAAGCGAAGGACTTGACCTCAAGATAAAGCTCAGGGATTATAACTTTCTCGGCACCATGGAACCGCTCCGTTTCGATCTGGGCTATGCGCTGACAGATGAGGATTGGGGAAGCTTCAGTAAAGGCACGTTTTCATTTTCCATTGATTCGGCCATGCCATTCAACTTGTTTGGACTACGTTGGAACTTCCATTTTGATCAGAACCTGGCTTACACGTACAAAAATCCGTTTTATTACAAGGGCATACTCGGATTATCGGTGGAAGTGCCGGTAAAGCGAGCTTCGCTCACGCTGGGGCTGGAACAGAGCATCGTTGTTAACGAAGAGAACCACGAGGCGTACTGGCCTGATTTTGGGCAGTTTACCCAGCTTTATCTCACCACCGCCCTGAATTCCGCCTTGACATTGCCTACCGGCATCCACGTCGGCAGTTTCGGCGAACTGTCGTATACCCCGTCGTTCACAGCGAAAGTCCACTATCGGTTCGGCAAACTTCCCGATTTTAGGAAGGGTGTGGAGCTGACCTTCGCCCAGTCACTCGGTTTTGGAAGGATAGACTGGCTTGGGAACTTCCGTAACGGACTTGAGGGAGCCTTGACAAACACTAATGACTACAACACACGCCGTAACGACTGGAAAGTGAATTACGAAGCCGCGCTGCGGGGGCATAAAAATATCTCTTCGTTTTTTGGCGTGTCCGGCCAAGTATCTTTTTCTCATTGGTTTTTCACCAATCGCTACCTTGGCGGGCGCTATCCGGTGTACACCGAAGTTGGTGCGCGACTGCGCGGCATAGAGGACGATTCGCTTATTGCGGAAAACAACTCGGCTATGCTTCTTTTAAATGCGGAATTTCCCTTTCGTGTCTGGCGTTTTGATCCGCCGGGAAAATCAGAGAAGAGCAAAATACGGTATTTTCATTTCGATCTTCACATCGCGCCCTTTTTTGACGCAGCGTTTTTCAAGGGAAAAAAGGACGTGCTGTGGAGCGGCGGACGCTACGCCGCATGGCAGGACAAGGATTTCTTTTCAACGCCGCTTATGACCGCTGGCGCTGAGGTGATTCTGTACCCGCTCGCGTGGCGGAGCTTTTATATACGGTTCAGTATTGGCTACAACATCAACAAGATCGCCCAAACTCGAAAAATGCCCTTCTATGATGAGATATTCATCGGTACGGGGCATCATTTTTAGAGAGCGGATGGCATTGCTTTTTTCTCAAAAACTGCTACAATACCGAATATGATAGAAAGATGTCCGTGGTGCGGTGATGATCTGGTATACCTTGACTACCACGACAACGAATGGGGCGTTCCCCAGAGAGACAGTCGGAAACTCTTTGAAGCTCTTATTCTTGATGGGGCGCAGGCAGGGCTTTCGTGGATAACCATCCTGAAACGGCGCGAAGGCTACCGTACCGCCTTTGAAGGCTTTGATCCGCGCAAAATCGCCGCTTACACGGAAAAAGACGTGGAGCGCCTCGTCGCGGACGCCCGCATCATTAGAAACAGACGAAAAATTCTTTCGGCAATAGAAAACGCCAATGCGTTCTGCGCTATGGAGGACGCAGGCGTTGACTTTTCCGCATGGCTCTGGGACTTTGTGGATAACGAGCCAATCATACACCACTATAAAACGATTGCGGAGATACCTGCGACTACAGAACTTTCGGATATGGTCTCTTCCACGCTGCGCGATTTAGGCTTTACCTTCGTCGGCTCGACCATCGTCTACGCCTTTATGCAGGCATGCGGGCTAGTGAACGATCACCTTGTTACGTGCTTTCGCCATCCTGAGTATCAGGGTTGAAAGGCGGCATGTCGAATGACGCGGCATCACTGGACGCGCTGTCATACATTGACGCCGCATCCGAAAAACTGGCGGTTTGCGGTTTTATCAAAATATCGCCGAACATGGTGTTCTGAAATATCACGATCATTCTGATTTTCACGGCTTCAAGCACAGCAAGGAACGCGCATACTATATCCATCACGGAATTCTTCCGCGCCACAATATCGGCAAAGGTACATTCGCCTTTGTCTTCAAGCAGTTCTGTCATCAGCGCAATTTTTTCGTTGACCGAGACCTCTTCGTACAGGTCTATGATACGTTCGCCTGTGATGTTGTCCATGAGCGAGGAAAAGGTGCGGAGCAGGTCCCATACGTCCAGTTTCTGCCATAGTTCTTCGGCGGTGAAGGGCAGGTCGCGCTGGGGTTTGCGCCGCTCCACGATGAGTTCTATCTCGCGCTCCTTTTCTTCCATTAAATCCGACAGCTTCTTAAACTGCTGATACTCGATAAGTTTCTCGACAAGTCCTTGACGGGGGTCTTCGGCGTCGTCCTCCACACTGACTTCTACTGGAAGGAGCATACGGCTTTTGATATAGAGGAGTTCTGCGGCGAGCGCGTGGAATTCGCTTGCGCCGTCAAGGTCAAGCTCCTCGGCTGTGCGCAGATACTCAATATACTGCTCCGTGATCTCTGCGACAGGTATATCATAGATGTTTACGTCGTTTTTTTTGATGAGAAAAAGTAGGAGATCGAGTGGTCCCTCAAAATCCTTGATCTTGAAATGTCCAGCGCCGCCTAAAATGACGCCGCCAGCGCCGTTACCGGCGGCGCAGTCCGCTTGTTCCCCTTCTGTGTTCATTTTTTTCGTTCTTTAAAAAACTTCCGGCGGAGCATTTTGCACAAAACCCCGCCGGAATACAGCGATTATTCCTTGATCCCGTATTTCCGCCGGAAGCGCTCTATGCGTCCTGCAGTGTCAACCAGCTTTTGTTTGCCGGTGAAGAAGGGATGACATGCCGAGCAGATTTCCACGCGGATGTCTTTAACCGTCGAGCGGGTTTCGATCACGTTGCCGCACGCGCACGTAATCGTTGCAGCCTCGTATTTGGGATGAATTCCTGTTTTCATGTGTGTCTCCTTATGTATTGGATGAATTTGCACGATACAATTTTTGGCGTATCGTTAATATACAAACTAACCTGTTCTTTAGTCCATGCCAGCCGAACCTGTATTCATAGATTTCAAGAACGCTTCATTATTCTTACTTTTCTTCATTCTGTCAATAAGCAGCTCAATAATTTCGATGTCGTCCATTGGGCTTATGACTTTGCGAAGTATCCACATCTTCTGCATTTCGTCCTCGGTAAGGAGCATATCTTCCTTGCGGGTACCGGACTTCTTGATGTTGATCGCAGGCCACAGGCGGCGGTCGGCTATTCGGCGGTCAAGGTCAATTTCCATATTGCCCGTGCCTTTGAATTCCTCGAAAATCACCTCGTCCATACGACTGCCCGTTTCAATGAGCGCCGTGGAAATGATCGTGAGACTGCCTCCTTCCTCAATGTTGCGCGCCGCGCCGAAAAAGCGCTTGGGCTTGTGCAGGGCATTGGAGTCAACGCCGCCTGAAAGAATTTTGCCTGATGCAGGAACGGTCTGGTTATAGGCGCGGGCAAGGCGCGTAATAGAGTCTAGTAGGATCACCACATCTTTCTTGTGTTCCACGAGCCGTTTCGCCTTTTCAAGCACCATTTCCGTAACCTGTACATGCCGCGAAGACTGCTCGTCAAAGGTGGACGAAACCACTTCCGCCCGCACGGAACGTTCCATATCGGTAACTTCTTCGGGACGCTCGTCTATCAGCAGCACAATGAGATAGACTTCAGGGTGGTTTTTTGTGATGGCATTGGCGATTTTCTGCATCATAATCGTTTTGCCGGTACGGGGCGGTGCCACAATGATCGCCCGCTGCCCCTTGCCGATGGGACAGAACAGGTTGATGATACGGGCGGATATTTCTTCGGTGGTGGTTTCAAGATCGAGCTTCTGATTTGGATAGAGTGGAGTCAGGTTGTCAAACGGGATACGGTTCTGCGCCACGGTCGGCGCGTCGTAGTTGACGGTTTCCACATGAAGCATGGCAAAGAAACGCTCGCCCTCCTTGGGGCTGCGGATTTGCCCGTACACTGTGTCGCCGGTTTTAAGGGCGAAAAGCCGTATCTGGCTTGGGCTGATGTAGATGTCGTCGGGTCCTGGCAGGTAGGAATTTTGCGGACTGCGGAGGAAGCCGTAGCCGTCGGGCAGGATTTCAAGGGAGCCGTAGGCGAAAATCACGCCGCCGCGCTCGGTATGGTTCTTCAAAATAATGAAGACCAGCTCCTGTTTTTTTAGATTCACCAAATCATCGTGGGAAATGCCGTAACACGAGGCGAATTCCCGCAAATCCATCATATTGCACCGTATCAGCTCGTTAATGATAAGCCGTGGTTTGCCCGTGTCGTCACCGTGCGGTTCAGGTTTGCCGTACAGATCAGGTATGGAAGGCAGTTTTGGAAAAGGCACGAGCGGCGATTGGGGCGCCGCCGCAGGCTGCTGGACTGCTGACCCGTCCTCGTACTGCTGTGCGGGCGCGCTTTCCCGTGGAGAACGGGTATACGGACGGCGTATACGCGGCGTACGTTGAAATAATTCGCCAGTTTCTTCTCCATACGCGCCGTTGCTGCTGTTCATACCACTATCCACGCCATAACTGGCAGTATTATAACTAGCAGCGCTGGTTCGTCTTGCCCGCGTCCTGACGACCACCTTGCCTGTTTTTTCAGGCTCGCCGCCGTTGAACACACCGTTAGACGCAACGGGTTCAGCAGAAACACTCACTTGTTCGTCGAGTTTGCTTGACACGTCTGTTTCGCTGGATTCTTCCATTATGGATGCTTCTCCACTGTCGTTTATCAAAGGAATTTCCTCCTACATTATTATTGTTCAAAAAAAAATATATAATTTGACATCAACACGATTAAAATATGATAAGGAAATGAAAAAACACCACCATTTTTCTGGCAGGATGCAGTGTTTATATGTCGAATTGGACGGAAGCTTCATTATTTCATTCATTGTTGAAAGATGTCATATTTTCTATTCTCTTGGGGAATGCAATCTCTACAAATTCTTAAAATTCTAAATTGATATTATATTTTACACTATTACCCTTTTTTGTCAAGATTAAATCACCATTTTTCTATTTTTTTGTTTATTCGCAGTGGGGTTTACTCCCCCGCCGCTGTGTGGTGGTTTTCTCTGCTCCGTTGGCATCTTTTACTCTCACGCGGTAATCTCCTGCGGGTAATCCTGTGAATGAAACCGCTGTTGTTACTGCCACATTGGTTTCAGAATCTACCGGCGTGCCGTCTGTTTTTTCCAGAATTACTTCGTAAGGTGC
>QMCE01003085.1_pt1 | contig 13785 bp, 4 predicted proteins | sample 1821851 | NCBI WGS metagenome assembly QMCE01 (sample SAMN09453174, study PRJNA476694) | Termite gut metagenome, whole genome shotgun sequencing project. | isolation source: worker | host: Odontotermes sp. | place: South Africa:Pretoria | collected 2016-01-28 | reverse complement strand
GGCCCCACCGGCCCGACAGGCGGCGCGGGCGGAGAAATTCCGGTGACCATAGGTGATAACGGTAACTTCTTCGCAAATGGGCTTGACACGGGCATGACCTCAAGGGGAGCGCCCGGAGCCACTGGACCAACCGGAACCTTTGTGGGAGGCTATCCGTCCCTCACGGCATTGCAGTCGTCCGTCCCTGTGGGCAAACCGGGCGAGTATTATTTGGTGGACAAGGAAGTATACGGCTTTGATCCCGTAACCAATACCTGGCGGCATGTCGGACCCTTAAGAGGCCCCACCGGCCCAACCGGCCCCACCATCGGAGAGGGAGCCATGCCCCCCATAAGAGTCGGGTCAAACGGCAACTGGATAGTCGGCCCCACAAACACCGGAGCGCCGGCTAAGGGAGCGACAGGCGAGCCCGGCGCTGTGGGCGCGATTGTAGGCGAATACCCCACACAGGCGGCCTTGCAGGCGGCAAAGCCGGACGGTCCGCAGGGCGTGTACCATTTAATAGGCGTCGATCTCTACGGCTACGACCCCAACACGAAAACATGGTTTAAGATAGGCCCGATTGGCGGCCCTACCGGCCCGACGGGAACAGCCTCAAAAATCCCGCAGATGAGCGTAGGCTCAAACGGGAACTGGTTCATTGACGGCAACCCGACCATCTTCCCGGCTAAGGGCCCGACAGGGCCGAGGGGCGCTACAGGCGTTATCAAGGACTCATATTCGTCGCCCTTAGCCCTGCAGCGGAATAAGCCCACCGGCCCTCCCGGAGAGTTTTATCTCATAGGCCAAAACCTCTTCAGCTATAACCCGGCCACACGCAGATGGATGGATGTAGGCCCGCTCGCCGGCCCTCCCGGCCCGTCCGGCCCGACGGGGCCGAACGCGGACGTCAAGATAGGAACAAACGGCAACTGGGTCATAAACGGGCTCGACACAACAGTACCGGCACATGGGCCAACCGGCGACACCGGCCCAACGCCGCCCGTTACCATCGGGCCAAACGGCAATTGGTTTGTCGACGGCAAGGACAGCACAGTCCCGGCGCGCGGTCCTACCGGCCCATCGGCCGGAGCCGCCTCTATAGGAACCTTGGACGTAGTCATAGGCACAAACGGCAACTGGTTTGTCAACAATTCCGACACGGGAGTCCCGGCCCGGGGCCCGACAGGCGCCTCGCCGCCCATAAACATCGGCCCCAACGGCAACTGGTTTATAAATCTCCAGGATACGGGAGTCCCCGCCCGGGGCGCGACAGGCCCCACAGGCCCGGCGGCGGTGGTTGACACAAGCCCGACAGGGGCTTGGATTATTAACGGCGTGAACACCGGCAGGCCCTCCCGGGGGGCAGCGGGCCCCGTCGGTGCGACAGCGGCGGTCTCCATCGGAACTAACGGTAACTGGATTATCAACGGCGTGGACACCACTAAACCCGCAAAGGGTGCTCGCGGTGAAACAGGCCCGGCCGGCCCCACAGGCGCGACCGGCGGTATGCCTACCATCACGGTGGGCACGGACGGCAACTGGATAATTGACGGGGTAAACACAAACGTGCCCAAAAAAGGGCCGACAGGCCCGACAGGAACTGTCCCCCCGGTTAAGAAGGACCCGGCGACCGGAAACTGGTTTATTGACGGTATAGACAGCCACGTACCATATACCGGCCCTACTGGCCCCACAGGCCCGAGAGGCCCGCGCGCCCCCGCTCCCAAAATATCGATAGGGACAACCGGAACTTGGGTTATAGACTTGAGGGACACAGGCGTCCCGGCACGCGGCCCCTCCGGCCCTCCCGGTCCTTCTGCCACCAACACCGTTACGATAGGCTCCAACGGCAACTGGATCATCGGCGGAACAGACAACGGCATTCCGGCAATCGGGCCAACCGGACCCACGGGGCCAAGCCCGGTTTTGGAGATAGGCCCTAACGGGAACTGGTTTATTGACAAAAAAGACACCAACATTTACGCGAAAGGCGCAACAGGCCCGGCAGGCTTGTCGCCCAAGGTAGAGATATCGCCCGCCAACGACCACTGGGTCATAGACGGGGCAGACAAAGGCGTTCCAGCAAGAGGCCCGGCAGGAGCTCGGGGAGGAACAGGCCCCACAGGACCCACAGGCGCGACCGGATTGGTTATTATCGGCCAAAACGGGAACTGGTGGATAAACGGAAAAGACACCGGCATTCCGGCCCGGGGCGCGACAGGCGCGACAGGCGCGACAGGCGCGAAGGGGGCGACAGGCGTTACAGGCCCGCAAGGCCCGGCCGGAGGTCCAGGCGCACCTGGCCCGGCCGGCCCGGCCGGACCCGCTGGCCCGGCGGGACCGCCGTCATTCAGAGCGTTCGACCAGGCGTCGGCGGTGTTTACGAGGCCGGAGAGGGGCGACCGCACTTACGTGGGCGGATCTGTCACCAAGGGCTTGGTAATGCCGCTCACAAGGCAGAACTACACGACAAATCCCGAGGCTTATACGCTAAACGGCGACGGAACCGTCACGATCAACCAAACGGGGAGCTATCTGGTCTCAGCCAAGGTCCAGTCCTACAACACCAACGATATCATGACCGACACCTACGCTTTGCAGCTGGACGGCAGCAACTACACCAACCAGGACGGCGGCGATACGACCAAGACATTTACCACGCCTCACGGAGACAACAACGAAGTCGGTATTACGACTGTGTACCATATCAACGCGGGGCAGAAGCTTTCAATATCGCAAGTATCTGTCCCTCAGAAATATGGCGGCATCCTGGGAATGTTCGGATATATGGGCGCGGGCAAGGCCGGAAACGGCGGAGCCTCGCTGACAACGCAGCCGGGCACCAATCCGGTGGCTACGCCCACCCTCGGCCTCGCGCTCACCCGGATAGGGTAGAGAATTACGAAAGGAGTATTTCAAAGTGGCAAGTTATTATCAAAACGGTTGCGCTAACTGCCCCAACCGAAACACGAATATATGTAATTCCTGCCCTCAAAGGAACTCTTGCATCTATATAAAAGGGCCGACTGGACCAATGGGCGCCGTGGGCACAATTGTGGGAGAGTCTATTTCGCAGGCACATCTGCAAACCGCGATGCCGAACGGGGCGGGAGGTAACTATTACGTTATAGGCAAAGACCTTTATGCCTTTGACGAGATGTCAAAGCGCTGGATCAATATGGGGCCCATCGGCGGCCCCACCGGCGACACGGGGCCAAAGGGCGTCGTGCCGTCTATCACGGTGACACCCGGCGGCAACTGGAGCATAAACGGCTTCGACACAGGCGTACCGACCACCGGAGGAGGCCCCTCGCCTACACTGAGTATAGGGCCTAACGGCAATTGGTTCGTGAACGGCGTTGACACGGGCGTGCCCTCAAGGGGTCCCCAGGGGGACAACGGCGGCGTGTCAATGCCATCGGTCGGCCAAAACGGAAACTGGATTATAAACGGGGTCGACAGTGGCAGACCGGCCAGAGGCTTACCCGGCCTACCAGGCCCTACGGGAGTTGTGCCGACCGCTTCCATAGGCTCAAACGGCAACTGGATTGTGGACGGCAGGGACAGCGGCGTCTCCGCGCGAAGCTTGGGCGACACAGGCTCGCCCGGCCCCACAGGGACGCTTGTCGGCTCCTACAATTCTGTTAATGATTTGAGAGCGGCGCATCCCACGGGAATACCCGGAGAACATTTTCTCATCAACAGGGACGTCTATGGCTTTGACCCCAATGTAAACAGCTGGCAGCGAATCGGTCCGCTGGGCGGCCCCACAGGCCCCGCGGGATTGCCGGGAGCGTCCCCAAATGTCACTGTCGGCCCAAACGGGAATTTTCTTGTAAATGGAAACGACTCCGGCGTATCGTCGAGAGGCGTGACAGGGGCGGGCGGCCAAACGGGAAGATTTGTCGGCTCGTACCCTACCCCCGCCGCGCTGCAGATTGCGCGGCCCACAGGCGCGCCGGGCGAGTATTATCTGATAAACAGAAGGGTCTACGGCTATGACCCGACGACAGGCGGCTGGAGGGATATAGGCCCGCTTGGAGGCCCGCCCGGCCCTCAAGGCCCCCAGGGCCCGGCCGCAACCGGACCGCATATCGTTATTGGAAGCAACGGCGACTGGTTCATAGACGGCGAGGATACGGGAAGGCCAGCCCGCGGCGCGACCGGAGAAGCGGGCACGGTGGGCGCGATAATGGGCTCATACCCTTCCCAGGCAGCGTTGCAGGCGGCGCTGCCTAACGGCCCCGCCGGTATGTATAATTTAGTGGGGAACGATCTTTACGGCTACGATCCCAACACAATGACATGGTTCAGGATAGGCCCGGTAGGCGGCCCCACAGGACCAAACGGCCCGCCCGGCACATCTCCCGCGCTGAGCATCGACCCTAACGGCAACTGGATAATCAACAATGCAAACAGCGGCTTGCCCTCCAAGGGTGCGCCGGGGCCAAAGGGGCCGACAGGCACGATTAAAGGCTCATACCCGTCCCCGTTCGACTTGCAAACAGCGAAGCCGAGCGGACCTCCCGGCGATTTTTACTTGATAAACGGAGATATTTACAGCTTTGACCCCGCCATAAACAGCTGGAAGAACGTCGGCCCTATAATGGGTCCAACCGGCCCGGCGGGGGGAGCGACTGCAGATATACCGGTAACTATAGGACCAAATGGAAACTTTTTTGCAAGCGGGAACGACACGGGCATGACTTCGCGGGGTGCGGGAACGACACGGGCATGACTTCGCGGGGTGAGCCGGGAGCCACCGGACCCACCGGAACCTTTGTGGGCGGGTATCCGTCCCTTGCGGCGTTGCAGTCGTCCGTTCCTGTGGGCAAGCCGGGCGAGTTTTACCTGATAGACAAGGAAGTCTACGGCTTCGACCCCATCACAAACGGCTGGAGGCACGTAGGTCCGCTCAGAGGCCCCACCGGCCCGACAGGCCCTACCATCGGCGCTGGGGCTATGCCGCCTATTGCTATTGGAACAGACGGCAACTGGATCGTCGGCCCCACGAACACCGGAAGGCCCGCCCGTGGCGCAACCGGAGAACCCGGCACAGTCGCCGCGATCGTGGGCTCGTACCCCTCTCAGGCGGCCCTGCAAGCGGCCCGGCCAAGTGGACCGGCAGGCGTGTACAATCTTGTGGGGGGCGACCTCTACGGATATGACCCCGGCATCGGGATGTGGTACAGGATAGGCCCCATTGGCGGCCCCACAGGCCCCACCGGCACAGCCTCGAAAGTACCGGAGATAAAGCCCGGCACTAACGGCAATTGGTATATAGGCGGCAGCGACACCGGTAAGCCCTCCAGAGGCCCGACCGGCCCCAAAGGCCCGACAGGCGCTGTAAAAGCCGCGTATCAGACGCCGGCAGACCTGCAAAACGCCAAACCAAACGGCCCGCCTGGCGATTTTTACCTGATAGGCGACGATTTATACAGCTATGATCCCGCCCTCGGCAGTTGGATTAATGTCGGCCCGATTGTGGGCCCGCCCGGTCCGGCCGGCGCTTCGGGGCCTGCCGTGTCGGTCACCATAGGGCCAAACGGAAACTTCTTTGTAAACAACGCCGACTCCGGCCAGACCTCCAGAGCCTCGATGGGCCCAACCGGCCCCACGGGAACCTTTGTAGGCGGGTATTTGACCGTTGAGGATATGCGGGCGGCAAACCCGACAGGTTCTCCGGGAGAGTATCTTCTGGTAAACCGAAGGGTCTACGAGTATGACCCCGCCACAAAGACCTTTAAGGATATTGGCCCGCTAGGCGGCCCCACAGGGCCGACAGGTCTTCCCGGAGTTACCGGCTCCATGGCTATCGGCCCGGATAAGACATTCCTTGTAAACGGCGCGGACACACGTCAAACCGCGCTGGGCGATACCGGCCCCACCGGCCCTCCCGGAGATCTTACGATCGGCTTTAACGGAAACTGGTTCGTTAACGGCTTCGACACAAGAATCCCGGCGCGCGGCCCCGCGGGCGATACCGGAGCGGGCGGTGCGGGATCGACGCCGAAGGTTTCAATTGGCCCCGATGGGAATTGGCTCATAAACGGCGCAAATACCGGCAAACCTGCCCGCGGCCCCACAGGCCCGGACGGAGTCGTGACGATTGGCGAAAACAAGAACTTCTGGGTCAACGGCGCTGACACCGGAGATACTGCGCTTGGGCAACCAGGCCCCACCGGCCCCACCGGCGCGATAGCGATTGGCACAAACGGGAACTGGGTAGTAAACAATGCCGATACAGGCAAGCCCTCCCGAGGCCCTACAGGCGATACCGGACCCAACGGCGATTTGGCTATAGGCCCCACCGGAACATGGGTGGCCAACGGCACGGACACGGGAAGACCGTCGCGGGGCGCCACAGGCGCGACTGGCTTGCCTGGACCTGCCGGCCTGGCAGGCGCGACAGCCCCGGCTTCTATTGGCGCGGACGGCAATTGGGTATTAAACGGCGTCAAAACAGACAAACCGGCCTCAGGCCCTACGGGCGCGACAGGTCTGGGCGCGAAGATTGCGATTGGAACAAACAACAACTGGTTCATCGACGGCTCCGACACCAATAAACCGGCCAAAGGCCCCACAGGACCCACCGGCCCTGCGGGAGCCTCGGGAGTCGAGGCGGTCGTGGATATAAATCCGAAAGGGAACTGGACTGTCGACGGCAGGGACACGGGCTACCCGGCCAGAGGCCGCACCGGCCCCACCGGCGCGACCGGAATCATCCCCGACGTCAAAATCGTCAACGGGAACTGGTATATCGGCGGCGTGGACAGGGGCATCCGGGCAATCGGCGCGACCGGCCCCACAGGCCCCTCCGGCACACTGGCCCCCAGCTCCCAGGCAACATTTATTCAAAACGGAACCGACAGTAAAATTTCGATGCTGGGCTTTATCGGCCCCACAGGCCCCAACGGCAAGTTGGATATAGGCTTCAACGAGCATTTCTGGGAAAACGAGAAGGATACCGGCGTACCGGCAAGAGGCGTCACAGGCCCAACCGGCCCCTCCGGCCCGACAGGCCCAACCGGCCCCACAGGCCCATTCTCTGTAAGCGGGCCTTTGATGAGCGAAACCTTCTACAAGGGCGACGAGAATACGGGCGTTCCCGCGCGCGGGATACCGGGGATGACAGGCCCCGCGGGCCCGGTGGGCGCGGACGGCTTGCCGGGGCCTGCAGGCCCTGCCGGAACCTCGCCTCAAGGCCCGACGGGCCCGACGGGGCCTCCCGGGCCGCCCGGACCGAGCCAGCAGGGCGAAAGCGGCGGTATAGTGAGATATGCGTACAACCAGGGAAGCTATTCGGGGGGAAGCATGTATAACCCCGTGAGGCTGCCGTTTGAACCCGTAAATAACCCGGGCGCCGCCGGCAACACGCAGGGCTACACGTATAGATCAAACCAGTCGTCAGGCGACTACAACTCAAACCAAAACTTGTTCGAGGCCACCTGGAACGGGTTCAGAGTCAAGCAGGACGGAACGTATCTTGTCACCGGGATGGTCAAGGTCGACGAAAAGAACCAGGCCAACACCTACGCCATAGGAGTCAACGGTAGAGTCCAGCCGGGCGACGTGGGCCACGCGCAGAACACGTTTTCCACTGACAGCACCGGCAATCAGGTAACCAACATCACAACGCAGCTTAAGCTAAAGGCAAACGACGAGCTGTCGCTAAATCTTGTAAGCAACGGCACGTCGAAGCTGAACTCGTGGCCCGGCCTGGGCACCACACAGACGCCGGGCTCCCCCACGCTGGTTATGTCTGCGGTAAAAATCGCGTAGCAGGCGAGCAAATAACGTAAGGAGAAATAGGTATGAGTCATATTTGCAACTGCGGCGTCTGCGATTCCTGCAGAAGCCGGTGCAATAAAAAAAGCACCTGCCCGCCTGGCGCGCCGGGAGCCACCGGTACCATTTTAGGGTTCTACGTGTCGCTTGATCATCTTAAATCAGGGCACGCGACAGGCCCTGCGGGCAACCATTATCTAATAGGGACAGACCTTTACGGGCATGACCCGAACACCGGAAGCCTGATACGCATCGGCAACATCGCCGGCCCGAAAGGGCCGGCCGGGCCGGCGGGAGCCTCGCCAGCGGTCAGTATAGGCGCAAACGGCAACTGGTTTATCAACAATGCAGATACGGGCACCCCCGCAACCGGAAGAGGCGGGAGAGGAACTGCCCCCAATGTGAGCGTTGGCACAAACGGCAATTGGATCATCGGCGGCAAGGACAGCGGGATGCCGGCCAAAGGCGCAACGGGCGCAGGCGGCGCCCTGCCCGCTATAACAGTCGGCCCGGACGGCAACTGGTATATTAACGGCGTCAACACAGGCCGCCCGGCCAGAGGCGCCGCCGGGGCAACCGGCACGATATCTTCGGTTACAATAGGCTCAAACGGCAACTGGATTATCGACGGCGTGGACAGCGGAACAGGCTCAAGGGGCGCGAGGGGACTTGACGGCCAGCCGGGTACGGTCGGCGTCATCTTCGGCACTTATCCCTCCCTGGGGCAGCTACAGCTGGAGCGGCCATCGGGACCTGAGGGCGCGTACTATTTAATAGGAAATGACCTATACGGCTTCAACCCGGCCACACAAAGATGGTTCAGAATAGGCCCAATCGGCGGGCCTACGGGGCCAAACGGCCCGACCGGAGCCTTGCCGGCTATCACAGTCGGCACAAACGGCGATTGGCTTGTAGGAGGAGCGGACACAGGCAGGCCCGCCAGAGGAGCGTCGGGAGATCCGGGCTCGGTCGGCGTCATCGTGGGCTCGTATCCCAATCAGGCTCAACTTCAGGCGGAACAGCCAAACGGGCCGCAGGGCTCGTACTACCTGGTGGGAAACGACCTTTACGGCTACAACCCCAATACAAGAATGTGGTTTAATATAGGCCCGATTGGCGGCCCCACGGGCCCAACCGGACCTGACGGGATAGACGCGCAAATATCCCCCGGCACAAACGGGAACTGGTTCTTAGGCGGCGTTGACAGCGGCGTTTCGTCCAGAGGCGCGACAGGGCCAAGAGGAGTAAACGGCTTTATAAGGGGCTCGTACCCATCGTTCCCCGCTTTGCAGGCGGCGCACCCGAACGGCCCTGCCGGCGATTTTTATCTCATAGGCGATAATCTGTACAGCTTTAATCCCGCTATGAACAGCTGGATAAATATAGGCCCGGTAGTGGGCCCGGCAGGCCCGGCGGGAAACCCGGGTGCAACGCCCACTGTCACCGTGGGGCCAAACGGAAACTTCCTCACAAACGGTAACGACAGCGGTATATCCTCCAGAGGTGCGACCGGAGCCCCCGGCCCCACCGGCACGTTTGTGGGCGGGTATCCGTCACTCCCGGCGCTGCAGGCGTCAGTTCCTGTGGGCAAGCCAGGCGAGTTTTACTTGGTGGACAAGGAAGTCTACGGCTTTGACCCGATCACAAACAGCTATAGACACGTCGGCCCGATGAGAGGCCCCACAGGCCCCACAGGCCCCACAATCGGAATAGGGGCCATGCCGCCTGTCACAATCGGCGCCGACGGCAACTGGATAGTTGGCCCCACGAACACCGGCAGACCCGCCCGTGGCGCGACAGGAGACCCGGGAGAGGTCGGCGCGATCGTAGGCACGTACCGCACACAGGCGGCCTTGCAGGCGGCGCGGCCGGACGGCCCCGCTGGCGTGTACAATCTGGTGGGCGGCGATCTTTACGGTTACAACCCCGACACAAGAATGTGGTTCAGAATAGGCCCGATAGGCGGCCCGACCGGCCCCGCGGGGACAGCCACGAAGGCTCCGGAGATAGTTCCGGGAACAGACGGCTTCTGGTATATAGACGGCGTGAGCACAGGCCAGCCCACTAAAGGCGCGACAGGGCCAAAGGGAGCGACCGGCGTTATCAGAGCCGAGTATAAAACGCCGGCTGAATTACAGGCGGCCAAACCTTCGGGCCCTCCCGGTGATTTCTACCTGATAGACGGGGACTTATATAGCTTTGATCCGGCAGCGGCCCGGTGGCAAAATGTAGGGCCGCTGCGCGGTCCCACCGGCCCGGCGGGCGGCGCGGGCGGAGAAATACCGGTAACCATAGGGGACAACGGCAATTTCTTTGCAAACGGCAATGATACGGGCATGACGTCCAGAGGCGCGCCCGGAGACACCGGCCCCACCGGAACCTTTGTTGGCGGGTACCCGTCTCTCCCCGCGTTGCAGGCGGCTGTTCCCAAAGGCAAGCCTGGCGAGTATTATCTGGTAAACAGACGGGTATACGGCTTCGATCCCGCCACAAACGGCTGGAAAGACGTCGGCCCCATGGGCGGCCCCACAGGCCCCAGGGGCGCGGACGCCGCAACGGGAACAATGCCGGGAGTAACAGTAGGATCAAACGGCAACTGGAACATCGGCGGCCTTGACACCACTGTGCCGGCTCGCGGACCTACGGGCGCGGCGGGCTCTGTCTTCTATATAATGGGTGAATATCCCACGCTGGCGGCCTTACAGGCGGCGCATCCAAACGGCCCCGAGGGTGTGTACTATCTCATAGGAGAAAACCTTTTCGGCTACGAGCCCACCACGGGAACATGGTTCAAGATCGGCCCGATAGGCGGCCCGACCGGCCCGGACGGCCCGGCCGGCGGCGGCGTGACGGTCACAAAGGGGCCAAACGGAAACTGGTTCATCAACGGAACAGACAGCAAAGAACCATATAAAGGCCCAACAGGCCCTCCCGGCGGGATTTCCTCAATCACTGTCGGGCCAAACGGGAATTGGTTTATAGGTACGAAAGACACGGGTGTTCCCGCGAAAGGCCCTACGGGGGCGAGCGGCCCCGCAGGTTCAACCGGAACGGCGGAAATAGGCCAGGACGGAAACTGGATCATTAACGGTAAGCCCACAGGAAAGCCATCCAGAGGGCCGACAGGAGCGACAGGCGGCGTGGGCGCCGCGAAGTATGGCTCCAACGGGAACTGGATTATCAAGGGGAGGGACAGCGGCGTTCCGTATAAAGGCCCCACCGGCCCCACAGGCCCAGCCCCGGATGTCGTAATCGGGCCGAACGGCAACTGGTGGATTGACAGCGTCGATACCGGAAAACCCGCAAAAGGCCCATCAGGCCCTACAGGCCCGGCGCCTGACGTAACAATCGGGCCGGACGGCAATTGGTATATCGGCGGCAAGGACACCGGTATCCCAAGTATGGGGGCGCGGGGAGCCAGAGGACCGTCAGGGCCGGCCGGAGCTACAGGCGTGCTGACAATCGCGCCGGACGGCGATTTCCACATCAACGATGTAGACAGCGGAATTTCATCACGCGGGCTGACGGGCGACGCCGGCCCTGCCCCGAAGGTAACCATAGGGGACAACGGCAACTTCTGGGTCGACGGCAAAGACTCCGGGCAGACGTCAAGAGGAAACACCGGCCCGACAGGGCCAACGGGATTAACCGGCCCGGTGCCGGACATCAGGCCGGGTACAAACGGCAACTGGCTGGTCGACGGCGAGGACAGCGGAATGCCTCATCGCGGAGCTTCGGGGCCGGATGGCCCGATGGGCGCGACAGGCGTCATGACTATCGGGACGAACGGAAACTGGTTCGCCAACGGCAACGATACCAACCAAACGGCGTATGGCCCCACCGGACCGATGGGGCCGAGGGGCACATCGCCTATTGCGGTGAAAGGGCCGAACGGCAACTGGTGGATCGACGGCAAGGACTCAGGCGTTCCCTATACGGGGCCTACAGGGCCGACCGGGCCAACGCCCAAAATAGAGATCAGGGAATCAGACAACCACTGGCTGATCGACGGTGTAGATAACGGCTCAAGAGCAGGCGCGACAGGCGCGGCGGGTCGCAGAGGGCCAACGGGGCCGTCGGGAACGTCGCCCACAGTCGAGCAAAACGCTAACGGCAACTGGTTCATTAACGGGACAGATACCACCGTACCGTGGAGAGGTTCCAACGGACCTACCGGCGCGGCGGGAGCGAACGGCGCGCAGGGCGCGCAGGGCCCCCCCGGCCCGTCAGGCCCGGCCGGACCCGCCGGCCCAGCCGGAAGCCCGGGTCCGCAAGGTCCGATGGGATCGGGCACCGGCTTCGGAAACGCCGCCACCTTCAGATCCACAAATACCGGATCGTATTCAGGCGGAAGCCCGGGCAGAGGAGTCGTATTGCCGCTCACAGAGCAGACTACCGCGACCATTCCCGCCACTGCGACCAGTAAAGGCGGGTTCACGCTGAATGGCGACGGCACCGTGACAGTCAACAGAAAGGGTGTATATCGCATATCCGCGGATGTGCAGCAAAGCGCGTCAGGTTCAAACGCTTTCGCGGTACAGGTCAACAACAGAGGCGTGGACGGCCAGCATTACAACACCTTCAGCACCGAAGCTGGAAACGACCAGAGAGGCTTTATAACGACCATAATGCCTCTCAACGAAGGCGACCAGGTGTCGGTATCGCTCATCTCCCCCGGTTCCGTCACTCTGAAGCAAAACCCGGGCGGCACGGCGACGTCCACCTCAACGGTCGGGCTTTCGCTGGTGCAGGTTGCGGATAATCCGCCAAGGTAGACTCTTTTAGGAGTCAGCTTGTGGTAAGCCGCCGTTATTTACGGCGGCTTACCAGTTATTATGAATGCCAGTTGCCGCATACAATTAATATGCGTTTAGCAGCTAAAGCCAAGTGTATATAGGGCATATGGTACAAAGCCGTTTTCCAAAGAGCGATGGTAAGGATGTCCAAAAACGCGCTCTTACAGATGATGAATGGATAGTCGTACATAACACGCATGCTCCGATTATTGAGCAAGAAGTGAGTTCAGATAAGAAAAAGCAAGACCTCGGCATTTTAGTACGGGGTCTTGCTGTGTTGAGATGTTATTAAATTATATAAATATCATTCATTATCGCAGCCCACTCAGGGTACGAGTCTCCTAATCTGTGCGCTTCTAAATACGCTTTAATAGATTCCAGGTCGGGAAACATATCTTTCATCTCGTTAAACCTTTTTTCAACCATTGCTTCAAGCTCGTCATGATACTGCTTATGGTCGTTGATATCGGTTTTAATTGATGACAGTTCCTCTCTTATCATTGTCCTTATGACTTCCATTTTTTCGGCGTCTGTCATAGTAATAACCACCCTTCAACGCCAGTATATCACTTGGCTTTGCGGTGCGTCAACACGACCGTTTTTAGGACGGGTCTGGTTTTGGGCGTGTGTTTTTAGTTTATCGTGTTTTTAGCTGAAGCTAAGCCGTAAATATAAGACTTTTAGCCTAAAACAAAAATTTTCAAAAACGCAAAGGCCGTTGTGCCGGAGTTCAACTTTTGGCTCATCCTACAACCTTTCCGAAAACTCGAAAAGAATCATACTCGTTGATCTCAATCGGGTCATATTTAGAATTAAGCGAAACAAGCTCCGCTTGCCCCAGCCGTTTAATATATGCTTCGTCGTTGAGAAGAAATATCCCGATTTCTCCGACTTGAAGTACCTGCTGCTGCTTGATGAATACGATCTGTCCGTCAATAAAGCGCGGAGTCATGCTGTCCCCACTAACCTTAACAGCAAAATCCGCCTCTGCCGGCACAGTCTCGTCCACCTCTAAATCCTCATAATCATCGCTGTCGAGGAACGAGCCGGTTCCAGCCGAGGCCGGTATAGCGTACAGCCTGATATATCTTTGTGGCTGCTCATGAACTTTCTCTGTCTCTGCAAACAGCGCGTTTTGGACAAGCATAGCTATGTATTCCTCTGCTCTGCTTACTCCAAGCGGGTTTAGCTTGTTCATGCCCCGATATTCCATCTTAGT
>QMCE01001269.1_pt1 | contig 13789 bp, 9 predicted proteins | sample 1821851 | NCBI WGS metagenome assembly QMCE01 (sample SAMN09453174, study PRJNA476694) | Termite gut metagenome, whole genome shotgun sequencing project. | isolation source: worker | host: Odontotermes sp. | place: South Africa:Pretoria | collected 2016-01-28 | reverse complement strand
GTTCACCTCTCCGGAGAGTGAGCTCATCGGACAGGCGGGAGAAGGGCCTATGCGCCTCTTTACGGCAGACAATCCTGCCGATTCGTTATTCCTGCGCCGCAAGGCCGCCGCCGTCACACGCGGTATGGCAGCTTCCGACAAAATGGCCATCCTCAGGGAGAGAATGCTGACCACAGTGACCGATACTCTCAACCAGGGCGTCGGCATAGCCGCACCGCAAGTGGGTATATCGCGCCGGATGATAGCCGTGCAGCGTTTCGACAAAAGCGGTGAACCGTTCGAGTTCTACCTCAATCCCGAGATCACCGGCTCCCACGGCACTCTCGCCGAAGGAATGGAAGGCTGCCTTTCGATACCCGGCCGCGCCGGGCAGGTCATGCGTTACCGCGAAATAACGGTGCGCTACAACGACCCCGAAACCTTCGACATTATCGAAGAGACCGTATCGGGCTACACCGCCGTTATATTCCAGCACGAGGCCGACCACCTCGACGGCATACTTTACACAGACAGAACGGTAGACAATTGACAATCTCTGCTGATGCGTAAATTGACAATTGACAATGAAAAAATAATTGTCAACTAAAGCCTGTCGAGTGCGTTCTGCAACTTCCTGAGAATACTTCCACGCCTTATCTGCCGGTCGGTTATCCTCTTTCGCAAGGCGGCATATTTTTCAGGGTAACGCTTGCGATAGCGCGCCACACCGCAATATATGGCCACGTTCGAGAAGAGTCCGACCGCCGCCACTATATAGAACTGCATATCGACCGCTACGGCCTCTATGTGTTCGGTAGCGAACCATACCCCCACGATAAAAATGTCCAGACCGAGTATCATGGCCGTCGTAGCGGGATGATGGTATCCCATATCTATAAATATATGGTGCAGGTGGGTTTTGTCGGCGCTGAACGGCGAACATCCTCCCAGCACTCTCGCCACCATGACCCTCAGTGTATCGAATACCGGAACTGAAAATACCGCCAGCACGAAGCTGACGACACCTTTCATCTGCGGTAGCCCGCCCATATGTACGAATTGCATTATTATGGCGGCGAACAAAAGTCCGAGCACGAGCGACCCTCCGTCGCCCATGAACATTTTATATTTGCGCCCGAATATGTTGTGAACGAAGAACGGTAGCAGCGAACCGGCAGCGGCGAAGCAAAGGAGCGTGAACGCCGTATTGCCGGCCATCCAGAATACCGTACCGCATATCAGGGAGGTTATGATGCCGTAACCCGAAGAGAGTCCGTCGACCCCGTCGATAAGGTTCAGGGCATTTATGACCCCCACGCCCGTCAGGAACGTCAATAATATGGAAACCGGTTCCGGCAAGGCGTATATACCCCACAAACCGTCGAAATTATCTATTCTCAATTCACCGAAGAATATGAGCACGGCTACGGCAAGTATCTGTACCACAAGCTTTATCTTGGCGCATATATTGAATATGTCGTCTGCAACGCCGATGCAGAGCATCATGGTTGCGGCAGCTAAAACAGCGTACAACGGCTCGATACGGTTTATGCACGAGAACAGCAATACGGTCAGAAGTATGCCCGTATATATGCCCGCGCCTCCCAATACGGGTATAGGTTCCGTATTCAACCTGCGGGCGTTAGGATTATCGACAATGGATCTTCGCAGTGCTATCCTTACCAGCCGGGGATGGACGATAGACACCACGACAACAGCGAAGAGCGCCGGAAAAACAATCTCAAGCAAAGTTCTATCCATTATAAATAATCTAAATACCCCCTTTATCGAATGATCGCACAAAGATTAAAAATTAATATCCGATTACAAAGGAAATAATATTTAATTTCGTCGCAATAATACATAAAAAACCCTGCGGAACGCGGCGGCAGGAACCGTAGTGGCCTGTTTGAAATTCCTAACGAACACTAAGGGGTTGTTTATCCGGCAATATCCTTTCGACCGGCCTTTTTAAGAAAAGCCTCTATTGTGTTCTCCATAAGGCAGGCCCTTGTCATCGGTCCCACCCCGCCCGGCACTTTCGTGATAATACCGGCCACGGGTTCGCACCGGTCGAAATCCACATCGCCGCAAAGCTTTCCGTTATCGGGATCGCGGTTCACGCCAACGTCTATCACGACAGCCCCCGGCTTCACCATGTCGGCCGTAACGAACTTCGGACGGCCGATGGCCACCACGAGGATATCCGCCTGGCGGGTAACTTCCGGAAGGTCTTTGGTGCGGCTGTGCGCTATCGTGACCGTGGCGTTCTCGTCGAGCAGCAGTTTGGCCGCAGGCAGTCCCACGATATTGCTGCGACCTATGACAACAGCCCTTTTGCCGGCTATCTCCACTCCCGCGCTTTTAAGCAGTTCAATGATACCCTTCGGAGTACACGGCAGAACACAGTCGCGTTTCTGCCACAGCGCGGCCACGTTACCGGGGTGGAAACCGTCCACATCCTTCTCCATATCTATCGCCTCTATCACCTTGTCGGAGTCTATGTGCGCCGGAAGCGGCAACTGAACAAGTATGCCGTCGACACTTTGGTCGGCGTTGAGCCGGGCTATAATTTCGAGCAGCTCTTTTTCGCTTATGTCGTCGGGTTTACGTATAGTCGTGTTCTTTATGCCCACCTCTTCCGAATCTTTGGCCTTTCCGGCAACATACGACACACTGCCCGGATCGTCGCCCACCAATATCACCACCAGATGCGGCACCCGGCCATACTTCTTACCGAAACCGGCCACCTCTCCGGCCATCCGCGCCTTCATATCGGACGCTAAATCTTTTCCGCTAATAATCATTTCTATTTTTCAATTGCTTTGTATCCAATATCTTTCCTGTAGAACAAGTTGTCGCATTTAATTTTAGCCGCACCTTCGAGCGCCTTTGCCCGCGCCTGCCCGATATCGGCGCCCATACCGACCACTATCATCACGCGGCCGCCCGCCGTGACCAGCTTGCCATCCTTGCGTGCCGTGCCCATATGATACACCGGCGTCCCGGTATCATCCGCGCCATCTATTTCATGCCCTTTTTCGTAGTCACCAGGATATCCGTTCGATGCAAGAACAATGCCGAGTGTTGCCATATCGTACCATTTTATTTCGTCGACAGGCAATTTATCTGCAATATTGCTGAAAATCTCGTATATGTCGCTCTTCATGCGCGGCAGCACCACTTCGGTCTCCGGATCGCCGAACCTTGCGTTGAACTCTATGACCTTTATGCCTTCGGGGGTCTTCATAAGTCCTCCGTAAAGCACTCCGTCGAAAGGGCACCCTTCTGCAAGAAGGGCTGCGGCAGTCTTTTTCATTATATGCTCCAGCGCATACCTCTCTTCTTCGGCGGTTATGAACGGAACCGGACTGTAAGCCCCCATTCCGCCCGTGTTGGGACCCATGTCGCCGTCGTATGCCCGTTTGTGGTCCTGGGCGACAGCCATAGGATAAACCTCCTCTCCCGAAACGAAACACATGAACGAAAATTCAGGACCGGTGAGGTACTCCTCCACCACCACCTTTCCCTTGCCGAACCTGTCGTCGAGCAGCATATCCCTGAGCGCAGCGTCGGCCTCCTCCTGCGTCATCGCCACGACCACGCCCTTGCCGGCGGCCAATCCGTCGTACTTCAACACCACGGGTATCGTCCCGGCCTCGACATACGCCTTAGCCCTGGCGTAATCATCGAAAGTCCTGTAACCGGCAGTAGGTATACCGTGACGGCACATAAGATCCTTGGCAAACTCCTTGCTCGATTCTATTCTCGCCGCCGCCATCGTCGGGCCGAATATGCGCAATCCCCTCTCCCTGAACAGATCGACGATACCCAACGCCAGAGCCGCTTCCGGCCCTACGACAGTAAGGTCGACCCCGTTACCTGCGGCAAAACGCGCCAGTCCCTCGATATCCGTATCCTTTAAGGCTACTAATTCGGCCTGTGCCGCGATACCCGCGTTGCCCGGCGCGCAATATATCTTCGCCACCCTCGACGAACGCGACAGCGCATCGACAATGGCGTGTTCGCGCCCTCCGCCTCCAACTACCAATACTTTCATAATTATTAGTTTGGAGTGTGGGGTGTGGAGTGTGGAGTTGCGGTGCGGCTACGCCGCATAGTTAAAATAAAATATGTCTTTAGGCTATTTTAACTCCACACTCCAAACTCCACACTCCAAACTCAGTAATTAATGTTTAAAGTGCCGCATCCCCGTAAATACCATTGGGATGCCCAATTCGTTGGCTTTCTTTATCGAATCTTCGTCGTGAACGCTTCCTCCGGGTTGGACTATGGCCGTAACGCCGTACTGCGAGGCGAGTGTCACAGTGTCGTCGAACGGAAGGAAACCGTCCGAGGCGAGCGTCAGTCCGTCCGTGATGCCTTTCTCACGCGCCTGCTTGAGCGCTATCTCGGCCGACCCCACGCGGTTCATCTGCCCCGCGCCTACGCCGACGGTCTGTCCGTCCTTCACGGCGACAATGGCGTTGGACTTGACGTGCTTGACTATCCTCCATCCGAAATCCATGTCGCCGAGCTGCGAAGGCGCGGGTTTTCGGTCGGTCACCGTCATATCCGCGCTCACAGGCCTGGTTTCCGTGTCCAACTCCTGAACCAAAAGGCCGCCGTTGACACTGACGTACTGCAACGGCCTGTCGCCGGTTTTATCCATAGCGACCCGTAGCAGACGCAGATTCTTCTTTGCGGTAAGGATATTCAATGCGCCTGCCGAGAACGAGGGCGCTATAATTATCTCCAGAAATATGGGTTTCATCATGGCGGCGGTCTTCTCGTCGATCTCCCTGTTCACAGCCACGATGCCGCCGTAGATGCTCACCCTGTCGGCTTCATAGGCCTTTTCCCACGCCTCGGCTATATCCTTGCCCGTGGCGGCGCCGCAGGGGTTCATGTGCTTGAGACCCACGCAGAAGGGTTCGTCGAATTCCCTGACTATGTTGAGGGCGGCGTTGGCGTCCTGTATGTTATTGTACGACAACTCCTTGCCGTTTAGCTGCCGCGCAAAGGCAAGCGAATATGGTGCTTCGCCCTCCTGCCTGTAAAACTTAGCGCTCTGGTGCGGGTTCTCTCCGTAGCGCAGGGTTTGCACCAGATCGAATTCGAGAAACAGTTTCTCATCCAACCCCGCCTTGTCGCGCATATATGTTGCTATCATTGTGTCGTACTCCGCCGTGTGGGTATAAGCCTTTGCGGAGAGCTGCAGGCGCGTCTGCTCGGATGTGTTGCCGCCGAAACGTATTTCCGACACTATGTTTTCGTAATCGGCGGGGTCGCACACCACCGTCACGTCCCTGTAATTCTTCGCCGCACTGCGCAACATCGACGGGCCGCCTATGTCGATATTCTCTATGGCGTCCTCCATGCTCACATTGGGCTTGCTTATCGTCTCGCGGAAAGGATAGAGGTTCACACAAACGAGGTCGATGAACTCTATGTCGTTCTCCCGCAGCGCATCGCAGTGGCTTTTATCGTCGCGGCGGGCAAGCAGTCCCCCGTGTACTTTCGGGTGGAGGGTCTTAACGCGGCCGTCGCATATCTCCGGAAATCCGGTCACATCGCTGATGTTCATTACCTCCACCCCGCTTTCGCGAAGCAACTTCATCGTACCGCCGGTGGCTATAACCTCCCAGCCGAGCGACCTCAGTTCCTCTGCGAAACGAACCACTCCCGTCTTGTCGCTGACGCTTATCAATGCCTTCATTCAATTACGAATTACGAATTAAAAATTACGAATTATTAATTATCTCATTGTCAATTATCAATTGTCAATTATCAATTGATTAATAGTATCTATATACAGGTCATGCTCTACGGTGTGTATTCTGGTTTCGAGTTCGGCCATATCGTCCCCGTCGTACCCGAAAGCCCTTTGGCTTATTATATGGCCGCCGTCCATCGTGCTGTCGACCCAATGCACCGTCACGCCGTAAACTTTCACACCGTATTCGAAAGAATCCCTAATGGCGTGCGCACCCTTGAAGGCCGGAAGAAGCGACGGATGGATATTGATTATCCGCCCCTCGTAAACGGAAAGCAGCTCCCCGGAAAGCATCCTCATGTAACCGGCCAGACATACGAGATCTATGCCCCGCACATCCAGCAGGCCTACTATCTCCGCCTCGTAACCGGCTTTGGAGGCATAATCCTTCGGGTTGAACACGAACGTCTCCACCCCATGGCGCGCCGCCCGCTCGCATACGTAAGCCCCTGCGCGATCGCACACCAGCAGAGCCACCTCCGCATTTATGCGCCCTTGCTCACACGCCTCGACGATCGCCTCGAAGTTGCTCCCGTTACCGCTCGCAAAAACCGCCAACCTTTTTAGTTTGGAACTTCCAGAGTGTGGAGTGTGGAGTGTGGAATGTGGAGTTATGGAGCAAACTGCGTTTGCAATTCTATTTCTTTGTTTCGTAAAAAGTAACATACCAAATCGATTTATGCCTTACAAAAATATAATCCGTGCTAAGCACCCCAAAACTCCACACCCCAAACTCCAAACTAAATCTGTACTCCCTCGGTATCCGTCACCCGCCCGATGACCGAAACCCGTTCGCCGTGGCGTTGCAGTATGGATATCGCTTTGTCGGCTTCAGGGGCGTCGAGGGCTATCACCATGCCAATACCCATATTGAAGATGTTGAACATCTCCCTGTGGGCTATCCCGCCATGCTTTTCGAGGAAGCGGAACACGGGCAGTATCTCCCACGAACCCTCTTTTACCTCTATGCCCTGCCCTTTCTTAAGGATACGGGGGATGTTCTCGTCGAATCCGCCGCCCGTTATGTGGCTTATGCCATGAACGTCGCACGCGGCGATGACTTCGAGCACCTGCTTTACGTATATCTTCGTCGGAGTCAGCAACACCTCGCCCAAAGGTCTTTCGGCATCGAGCTCCGGATATACCTTATTCAGGTCGAGTCCCGCATCGGCGACCACTTTGCGAACCAGGCTGAAACCGTTGGAATGCACGCCGCTCGACGCAATACCCACCAGCACGTCGCCCACGGCAACTTTGGAGCCGTCGATCAACCGCGATTTCTCCACCACACCGCAGGTGAACCCCGCAATGTCATACTCGCCGCCGGGATACATTCCCGGCATTTCGGCCGTCTCGCCGCCGATGAGCGCGCATCCGGCCTGCCGGCATCCCTCCGCCACACCGCTCACTATGGCTTCGATCTTGGCAGGCTCGTTGTGCCCCACGGCTACATAATCGAGGAAATAGAGCGGTTCGGCGCCCTGCGCCAACACGTCGTTCACGCACATGGCCACGGCGTCGATACCTATCGTGTCGTGCTTGTCCATTGCGAAAGCCAGCTTCAACTTGGTGCCCACACCGTCGGTACCGCTCACCAGAACCGGCTCCTTTACATTCAGCGCCGAAAGATCGAACATCCCGCCGAACGCGCCTATATTACCCATCACACCTTTGCGCGCGGTCGATGCCACGTGTTTCTTTATACGCTCCACCGACTCGTACCCCGCTTCGAGATTCACTCCCGCTGCTTCATAACTTTTTGCCATAATTTATTTATAGTATGGAGTGTGGAGTGTGGAGTGTGGAGTTGTGGTGCGGCTACGCCGCGTAGTTAAAATCAAATATATTTTTAGTCTATTTTAACTCCACACTCCACACCCCAAACTCCAAACTAATTAAAATTTTCCATCCTTGTTAGCCTCGTCGAACGATTGGTACAGTTCCGTTGGGTATTTACCCGTAAAGCAGGCCGTACACATCTCATTCCGGCCGCCCGCCGCGGCGAACATCGCCTGCGGTGAAAGCCATTCGAGCGAATCGGCCTCCAGCAGCCTGCATATCTCCCCGTGATCCTTGATGCGCGCACATATCAGCTCCTCGTAAGTGGCCGTATCGACACCGTAGAAACAGGGGCATTTGTAGGGCGGGCTGGCTATGCGCAGGTGTACCTCCCTGGCACCAGTCTGCTTGAGCATCTTCACTATGCGTTTGGATGTCGTACCGCGGACTATGGAGTCGTCTATGAGTACCACCCGCTTGTCCTTCACTATGCTCCTTACGGCCGACAGCTTCATGCGCACACCCTTCTCGCGAAGTTCCTGCGAGGGCTGTATAAATGTGCGCCCCACATACTTGTTCTTTATGAGCCCCATTTCATACGGTATGCCGCTCTCTTCGCTGTACCCTATCGCGGCGCTGAGGCTCGAATCGGGTACGCCGATAACGATGTCGGCCTCGGCGGGCGCCTCCCTGTAAAGTATTTTGCCCGTCTCCTTGCGGAACGCATGAACGTTGGTGCCCTCTATGTCGCTGTCGGGACGCGCGAAGTAGATATACTCCATCGCGCACATATTGTAGCGCTTGAACTTGGAGTAATCGACGCTCTTTAGCCCGTCGCTGTCTATGATGACTATCTCGCCCGGTTCCACGTCGCGGACGAACTCCGCGCCCACCACATCGAAGGCGCAGGTCTCGCTGCTCACCACCCAGCCGCCGTTGAGCCTGCCTATCGACAGGGGTCTCAGGCCATGCTTGTCGCGGCAGGCGTATATCTTGCTGGCCGTCATGATCAGGAATGCGAACGCCCCCTCGACCATGTTGAACGCCTCGATGATGGAATGAAGGCGATTGCTGTCGTCGGTCTCCTTTTTGATAAGGTGGGCAAGTATCTCGCTGTCGGAAGTGGAGTGGAAAAGGCTGCCGCGGTCTTCGAGCCACTTCTTCAACTGCACAGAATTGACAAGGTTGCCGTTGTGTGCAAGTGCGAAATCGCCCGTACTGTGGCGGAACATGAACGGCTGCACGTTCTCTATGCCTCCACCGCCGGCGGTCGAATATCTCACATGACCTATGGCCATATCGCCGTCGAGCGTCGCAAGGTTCTCCTCGTTGAACACTTCGGTCACCAGCCCCTCGCCCTTAATCCGCTTGAAAGCGCGGTTATCGACCCTCACGATGCCACAGCCCTCCTGCCCCCTGTGCTGCAGGGCATGAAGGCCGTAATAAGATATGGTCGCCGCATCGCGCACGCCGAACACACCGAACACACCGCATTCCTCGTTTATCGATCTCATTCTTTTTTAGTTTGGAGTTTGGAGTTTGGAGTTATTGTGCGGCTACGCCACGGAGTTATAAAATATGTTTTTAGGCTATTTTCAACTCCAAACTCCAAACTATTATTTACTAAGTCGTGTCAAAATCTCCTCATAAGCCTCCCTGACCTTGCCCAGGTCGCGGCGGAAGCGGTCCTTATCCAGCTTTTCGTTGGTCTGCATATCCCACAGGCGGCAGGTGTCGGGGCTTACCTCGTCGGCCAGCACTATCTGTCCGTCGCTCGTCTTGCCGAACTCCACTTTGAAGTCCACCAGCGTGATGCCCAATTCGGCGAACAGTTCTGTCAGCACTTCGTTTATCTTCCTCGTCATGGCGTATATCTCGTCGAGTTCCCCGTAGGTGGCCGCACCGAGAGCTACGGCGTGATGGTCGTTGATAAGCGGATCTCCCAACTCGTCCTTCTTGTAGCAGAGGTCGATGATGGTGTTCGAAGGGCGCGTACCTTCCGGTATGTCGAGCCTCTTGGCCATGGAACCGGCTATGACGTTGCGCACGATCACCTCCAGCGGGAAGATCGTCACCATACGGCACAACTGGTCGCGGTCATTGAGCTTTTCGATGAAGTGGGTCTTGATGCCCGCCGCTTTCAGATGGTCGAAAATTATGGCCGATATCTCGTTGTTGAGATGCCCCTTTCCGTCTATCGACGCCTTTTTGAGGTTGTTGTAAGCCGTTGCGTCGTCCTTGTAGTGGATGACTATAATATCGGGGTCCGATGTTTTGAAAACCTGCTTCGCCTTACCTTCGTAAAGCATTTCGCGCTTTTCCATTTGTCTGTTTATTTATTGGTTATATTCTCTTTTCTGAAATAGGCTACGGCATTCTCGAACAGGCCGAGAGAGCGGTTGCCGTAAATGTTCTTCAACAGGCCGGGCTCATAGCGTTCATGGTGCCCCATCTTGCCGAGTATCCGTCCGTCACGGCTGACTATCCCCTCTATGGCATACGATGAGCCGTTGGGATTGAACGGCGAACGGAGGGTCGCGTTACCCTCGTCGTCGATGTATTGGAACGCCACCTGCCCGTTAGCGAACAACTCCGCGGCCATCTCCTCGCTCATCACGAACTTGCCTTCGCCGTGGCTTACGGCTATGGTGTACTCCTGTCCGGTGGAAAATCCGGCGAGCCACGGTGAGCGTACCGACGCGACCCGTGTGCGCACTGCCTGCGAAACGTGACGGTTTATATCGTTGCGGAACAGCGTGGGCGAATCCTTCGTCATCATGCCGAGCCTGCCGTAGGGCAAAAGACCGGACTTGACAAGCGCCTGAAATCCGTTGCATATGCCGAGTATCAATCCCCCGCGGTCGAGCAGGCGGTGTATTTCGGCAGCCACCTTCGCGTTGTTCAGCACTGCGGCTATGAACTTGCCGCTACCGTCGGGCTCGTCGCCCGCCGAGAATCCGCCGCTGAGGACGAAAATATGGCATCCTGCTATCTTTTCGGCCATTTCGTCGATCGAACTAAGCACATCCTCGCCCGTCAGGTTGCGGAACACGCTCGTTGTCACATCCGCTCCCGCCCTGCGGAAACCTTTGGCCGTGTCGTAATCGCAGTTAGTCCCCGGGAACGACGGCAGATAAGCCACCGGCCTTGAACAGTTATCGGTTAACGGTGAACAGACCTTTGCCGACCGCCCGCTGTTAACTGCTGACTGTTCTCTGTCAACTGTTGACTGACAACTGTTAACTGCTGATTGACAAGGGTATATTGCGGCAAATTTCTCCGTATTCGCCTCCAGAAGCCTGTCTATGGGCATCCTGTCGCCGTTGACCGTCACCGCATCGTCATCTACCGTGGTGCCGAGGTAGAGCGCCGACGGAAGATCGAGTTCGCGGCGGCTTTCGACCACTATCGAGCCGTAGCCGTAATCGAACAACAGCCCTTCGTCGGCATTGATCACCGCTCCCACACGGTTGCCGAACGACATTTTTGCCACCGCCTCGGCCACTCCGCCGAATCCCACCGCCCAGGCCGAAACGATATTCCCGTTGCCGATATGTTCGGTCACGAAATCCCAATTGGACTTAAGCCCCTCTGTATCGGGCATATGATTACGGTCGGGAGTGTGTTTTATCAAATAGAGGAAATTACCGCCCTCCTTGAATTCAGGGCTGATGACCCTTTCCGCACCGACCGTGGTAATGCCGAACGCAATGAGCGTCGGCGGAACGTCGATATCCTTGAATGTGCCGCTCATGGAGTCCTTGCCGCCTATCGACGGCAGCCCCAATTCGTTCTGCATCTTCAGCGCACCCAAAAGGGCGGCCATGGGCTTGCCCCACGAATGCGGGTTTTTCATCCGCTCGAAATACTCCTGGTACGAGAAACGCATACGCCCGTAGGAGGCTCCCGCGGCAACGGCCTTGCTCACCGCCTCTACCACCGCGTAAGCCGCGCCGTGATAGGGGCTCCACTCACTGATGAACGGATTGTAGCCAAAGGCCATGACACTCGCCGTGTTGGTATAACCCCTCCGAACCGGCTTGTCGCGATTCGCATCCTGCAATTCGTAATTCGTAATTCCCAATTCGTAATTCCCAACCGGTATCTTCTGTACCGACACCTGCGTCTCGCTCTGCTGTGTCCGCCCGCCGAACGGCATAAGCACCGTGGAGGCGCCCACCGTGGAATCGAACATCTCTATCATTCCTTTCTGCGACAATACGTTGCGGTCGGAAAGGTTGGCCAGCATCTTTTCGCGAATACCCGCACCGGCTATATCGCGAACGAAGGGATCTTTCTTCTCGACACCGCCTATCGCCGCTTTGGCATAATGCTTTGCCCCCGCACTGTCGATGAAACCGCGCGAAAGATCGACCACCTTTTCCCCTCCGTAGAACATCCTCATCCGGCCACTATCGGTCACGTCGGCCACATGGGTAACCTCTACATTCTCCGAGGCACAATACTCCTCGAACGCCGCACGGTCTTCGGGGTCTATCACCACCGCCATGCGCTCCTGCGATTCGCTTATTGCTATCTCGGTAGCGTTCAAACCTTTGTATTTCAACGGCACCCTGTCGAGATATATGTCCAGACCATCGGTAAGCTCGCCTATCGCGACGCTCACACCGCCCGCGCCGAAGTCGTTCGATTTCTTTATCAGCCCCGTAACCTCCGCGCGGCGGAAGAGCCTTTGCAGTTTCCTCTCCTCCGGCGCATTGCCCTTCTGCACTTCGCTGCCGCATTCCTCCAGCGACTTGTCGTTGTGTTCTTTCGAGGAGCCCGTAGCTCCGCCTATGCCGTCGCGTCCGGTGCGGCCGCCCAACAGCAGGACGATATCGCCCGCCACCGGAGATTCTCTGCGCACATTATCCGCTTTGACTGCTCCCACCACGGCGCCCACCTCCATACGCTTGGCCACATAACCGTCGTGGTATATCTCCCTGACGTGGGTGGTGGCGAGGCCTATCTGATTGCCGTAGCTCGAATAACCGGCCGCGGCCTTGGTGCTTATGATCCTCTGCGGAAGTTTGCCGTCGATAGTATCTCCCACCGGCAGGTATATGTCGCCCGCACCCGTCACGCGCATTGCCTGATAGACATATGCACGTCCCGACAGCGGGTCGCGTATAGCACCGCCGAGACAGGTCGAAGCGCCGCCGAACGGTTCTATTTCGGTCGGATGGTTGTGGGTCTCGTTCTTGAATTGCAACAGCCACCGCTCGTCACGGCCGTCGACATCGACATCGATATATATGCTGCAGGCATTGTTCTCCTCGCTCACTTCGAGGTCGTCGAGCAATCCCTTTTTACGCAGGTAACGCGCACCGACGGTGGCCATATCCATAAGGCATACCGGCTTGTCCGTGCGGCCGAGTTCCTCCCTCATGCGGTAATAAAGCCCCAGGGAATCCTCCAACTCTTCGCGCATGAAAGATTCGTCAATGCGGATCTCCTCCAGTTCGGTCATGAAAGTGGTGTGGCGGCAGTGGTCGCTCCAATAAGTGTCGAGTATCCGGAGTTCGGTCTCCACGGGGTCGCGCCCCTCGCCACGGAAGTAAGCGACCACTTCACGAAGATCGTCGGCATTCATCGCCAAAGAGTTATCCTTGCAGTAACACTCCAGATCACCCTCGCCCAACTCACGGAAACCTGTAAGCACCGGCACGGGTTTGATTTCGGTATTCTCCGCGTCGCTCAGCACCGCAAGGTTTTTCTCCCTCGACTCCACGCCGTTTATATAGTATTTCCTTATCTTCGCTATCTGTGCGTCGGTCGTGCCGTCGTCGAAAATGAGCAGTCTGGAGCTTTTTATCCTCACCTCGGCCGACGGGTCTATAAGCCTCACGCAATCCACTGCCGACGCCGCCCTCTGGTCGAACTGCCCGGGCAGGTACTCCACGGCAAGGTATTTCTTACCCTCCAATACGCACGCATCCGACACTTCATCCGTAACGATCTCGCCGAAAACAGTGTAGCGGCTCTTTTCGAGCAGTTCTGCCGTAAACCCGAAAAGGTCATAAACATTCAGCAGGCGCAGCTCCTTCAACTCCAAACCGAGATTGCCGTTCAACTCGCTCCTGAGGCTCTCTGCCTCGACCCTGAAACGGGGATATTTCTCGACGTATATTCTGTAATTGTTCATAACTACAATTTTCAAATTCAAACAAACCTATTCGCCCACCACCTGTCATAACCGGCGGCGTTCAAACCCACGAACGTGATGTGCCCCATCTTGCGTTTGGGTTTGTTCAC
>QMCE01004395.1_pt1 | contig 13794 bp, 11 predicted proteins | sample 1821851 | NCBI WGS metagenome assembly QMCE01 (sample SAMN09453174, study PRJNA476694) | Termite gut metagenome, whole genome shotgun sequencing project. | isolation source: worker | host: Odontotermes sp. | place: South Africa:Pretoria | collected 2016-01-28 | reverse complement strand
GACAAAAGCGGTTCGGCGATAATCCGGGGAAACTTGAACGCGAAGCGGCGCTCGTCGATTTTTTCAATATCAACATGCCCCTCGCTCCCATCAGGCATCTCAAGAAACTGCTGGTAATAAGCGGAACTCTGACAATCAGGATCACCTGAAATTTCATTATACCAGAAAACAACATCGTCACTCGTCACTTTTATTTTTTTGTCAGAATTGTAATAACTCCAGTACAAATCGTCCCGCAGCGTATACATCACCGTCAAAGTGTCCGCTTCTTCATCGACAATAATTTCAGGCGTTGCAATACGCGCCTGCCATTCACTTCGCGCAAAATCGTAACCAATCAAAGAATCATGCATATTATTAACAATCGCCATCGTCGAGCCGTCTTGTTCCGCGATAAGCATATTAAAACTTTTTGGGTCTTCACCCGTCACCGAATACCAGCTTCCACCCGGCTTACCCGCGACAAAATCCTCCCCCCGCCAAGGCTTACTCACCGTTTTTGCCAGAATATCCGCCAGCCCCGCCGCGCCCCGCGCTTCAATCTCCTCAACCGAAAGCTCTTCTTCCCTTGAACAAGAAAAAAAGACACAACACAACATAACCGCAAAAAAAATGTGTTTCATCATTTCATACTAAAGACGCAGCCAAACCGTGTCAATTATGGCTGCTTACTAAAAAAGGGGGGCTGTTTGGCTATTCGCCTTTGGCGAAAACTCCACACAATTACTGTAATGAAAGGGGGGCTGTTTCCAGACCGTCACCGGCGCATAGCCGCATTCCCCGCCCGCCCCCCTTACGTCTCCGCCCGCTATCGCGGGCTGCGCCGGGACTGGGGAATAGGGAATTTGTTGTTTGTAATCTTATGGAAACGCAAAATCGCAATTGCTTACAAGATTTTCCACATAGCAAGCGAAACGCGAAAATGACGCACAGACAGCGAACGGCAAATTCCCCAGTCCCCATTCCCCACACCGGGGGATAGCGCAAGACGCGAAGCGGCTGGAGCGTAAGGGGGGACACGATAAATGTTTCGGTATGCGGGAAAACGCGCGGAAAGTGTCCCCCCTTTTATTGAAAAAAAATGCGTAAAAAATAGAATTTTTCACAAAAGGGAGATATTGTGTGATATAGTGAAAAAAAATGTGTATGGTGACAATTCCCGGATTACATTGGAAACCGGAACCGTGATAACCTTTACCAGTTACCATGCATCTATGGGTTACTATGGCTCGCTTTACTTTGATTACAACGGCGAGTCGTATAAACTATTGAACGGTAATGACGCGGAATTGATTGTTCCGGTAAAATAAAAGGTATTATACTGCGGGGCAGAGTCCCGCGCCCGCCGACACTGGCGGCAAGTTTGAAAGGAGAACTCATGAAAAAGGCAATTGTTGTTTGTGTCGCGTTTCTGCTCATGGCGGCCTGTACTTCCACTTCTACTCAGCTGACCACCACAGGCAATCCCGGTGAAGTGCCGCTGAGCGCCGCAATCCGCGATGCCGCTACACTCATGGAGACGCGCCTCGACCAGGGAACAAAAATTGCCCTGATAAGTTTTACTTCCCCTTCGGAGGCATTTTCCGAATATGTCCTTGACGAACTTTCATCGGTACTGGTCAATGACGGCGCGCTTGTCGTCGTAGACCGCGCCAGTCTCGACAAGGTGCGGCAGGAACTTGACTTCAATATGTCAGGCGAAGTGAGTGATGAGTCCGCGCAGGAAATCGGCAAGATGCTGGGGGCGCAGGCCATAGTAACCGGACGCTTAACTGGCGTGGGTGATTTATACCGGGTTATGTTCAAGACAATCATCACCCAAACCGCCGCCGTAGCCGCCCAGGATTTCGCCGATGTCATTAATGACAGACGTATGCAGGCGTTATTGGCCGAAAGTGGAAATCCGCGGTCATTGACTTACGGCGGCACTAACAGCGCGGCGGCGGAAAAGTCTGCTGTACCGGCAGGTCCGAAGAACGGGACGTATACGTTTTTTCCGAGACCGCAGGTAAAAAAGGCCGGTATCCCTGATGAAGGCTATATCGTTAAAGTTGTTGTGTCAGGAAAGAATATGCTTATTTATTTGACCAATGTACCGAGAGGACTGGACAGCAGAGCGAATCCTGGTTATTGGTACGGCCCCGCCCAGCCTCTCCTGACCGATCTGGATAACCCGGCAAAAACATGGAAACCCGTTGCCCATAAGGACAACCCTGACGGCAACCGTACCGGGGAAGTATTATCGTTTGAAAACGTAACCGCAACCCGCTTTAGTTTGGAATGCAATTGGTATACCGACTACATTTTTGACGAAATTATCCTCGGCGACCCGGACGCATGAGCGCGTAATGATAGTCCGCCAGCAGAGATGATGACAGGATAAGTTACAATTTTTTCGCGGAAATTTTTGGGAAGATGAAGAAAGGCAAGTGAAAAACAGGGGGCGCGTGGTTTGAGCAGAAGCAGAAAGAAAACAGCCGCCGGGGGGAATACGACAGCATCTTCGGAAAAGGGCGACAAAAAAATCTGGCACAAAAAATACCGCCGTATAAGCAAGGCTGTCGCCCGGCATGACAAAGCGGACACAGACACAATTTATCCTGTCACGCGGGAAGTATCGAACGTATGGAGCATGGACAAAGACGGCAAGGGACGTTACGACTGGCTCGACGAAAAAACGCGGGAAAAGTTTCGGAGAAAATGATGGCGAAGAAAACAGTCAAGGTAAACGGAAACACAATCGAAGTTCCCAAGGGGCAGATTTTCTGCGAAAAATGCGGAGCGGTCAATTTTTTTTATGACGATATGAAACCGCCGTACATGTGTGACAATTGCGCCGCTCCCCTTGATGAATCTTTTTTTGAGGAAATTGAATTTGATGAGGCCGAATACGCGCATAACGAAGGCCGCTATGACGGGGAATGTTGACAGGCAAATGCGCGGAGAGCATTCACGCCTGAAAAAAATTTGAAGGAGGGGGACGGCTATGACCAGAGATGAATTTATCACGCGGTACAAGGATTTTTCCAGAACAGCGCTGGCTCTTGCCGACAAAGCCCGGCGGGAAGGCGTGTTGGGACTTGATGTCGACATAGACCACGAACAGGCCGATGCGCGTGACGTATTTCATTACGGTCTGCGTTTTGCGGTAGACGGAATTTCCGGGGACATAATCGACAAAATCCTTTCCAATTTGATAAACCAGGAAAAAGACGAGTTTACCCGCCTGTTTAAAATTATTCAGTATGAAGCCGTCATGTCCATACAAGCGGGTTACGGCCCAAAAATCCTGCATCAAATTTTGAACTCATACACAGATTTACCACTCACGGAAGACAGTTTTCCCGCGTAACGCGAATACAAGACTATAACGCGAGCGCGATGATCATTTGTTGTGAAAATGCCTATTGCGCGAAGAACTAATTTAAGCCATACTCGATTAAAGTATGGTAAGTATGCGTGATGAAACATTGTACTTGAAGAAATTCCTTGAACCTCTCAAAGTCTGCGGAAATTATATGCCCAAATTTGGCAAAGGAAACAAGGAAAAAGGATTAAATCTTGATCAGTTTCTTGGATTATACAGTGCCGACCCCTTCTATGCATGGTGTGGCCTAAACAGTAATTTAATGTATTCCGCGCATAAAGCCGCCGGCGGAATGACTTCTATTTATCGCCAAATTGGAAAAGGATGTGAAAATCTTTTTAAGGAAATACTTTTCGATACTTTAGGTTATAAAGATAAGGAATTTGTTGAATGGTCTTATAAAACAGCAACAAAATCTGGAAAAGAAAAGAAGTTATCTTTAGACGGACGTATTTTATTTACAGAAATAAATCATAACGCGGTTAAGGACAATATATTAAAGTGGACAGAAGAATTCTGTAAGTCAATTGGCGCAAATAATCCACAAAATGGCATAGTTTTTGAAGTCAGGCAAGGATATAAAAGCAAAGACAGCAAACGTCAAAATGGTGACATAGACAATATCGCGGCTGCATGGTCTCAAGGATATTTGCCTGTTTTTGCCATTTTCTCGACTCAAATAGACACTGATTTAATTCTCAGATATAAAAACAGCAGAGGGGGCGTAATTACAGGAAATCTCTCTGGAAATTGCTTTAATTCACTATTTGTCTTTATGAAGGATATACTGGGATTTGATTTGGCGAAGTTTTTTACAGACAACACGGAAAAAATCAAAACAGAAATACACTCAGCACTGGAGACATTATTAAATGTCTGATTTATCTATTGTCAAGCAGTTTTCTGAATATACGTTCAAATATAATATGTCATTAGGCCGTCATGGATGGCTTCGATTAACCCCCGCGTATTCAGTTCATCTGGTCGAAAAAGTGTTAAATCTATATAAAAACAAAGACCTTGTTGTATTTGATCCTTTTTCTGGAACTGGGACAACAGGCGTAGTCGCCGCAAAAAATGGTTACAATGCTGTTTTGAATGAAATAAACCCTTTTCTTGTTTGGTTTGCGGCACAAAAAGCAGCAAACTATTCAGATAAAGATCGTGATAATATAAGGCGCGTTTTTTTAGAAATTATTGAGCATATTGATTATTATGTGTCAAAAGAAAATTGGATTCCCAATATTTTCAAGATTGAAAAATGGTGGAATACAGAAACATTAAATATACTCTCCGCAATCAGAGCATCAATAGTGGATGTTATTGGAGAGCCAAAGGAGTCCAATAGATTTAGTTTAATTTGGATTGCTTTCTGCCGGGTTATTATCGAAACCTCATCTGTGGCATTTAATCATATTTCAATGACCTTGAAATCCGAACCTATGCAATATAAAAAGGAATATATCACAGATATTCTAAAAAAAACAATGGCGAATATCATATCATCAACAGATGATACTATTAAAGCAAATGTTAATATTGTCAATGGAGATTCACGAATATTAAATGGAATTAGTGGCATTGATGTCGTAATTACTTCACCTCCTTATCCTAACCGTATTAGTTATATTAGAGAGCTCAGACCGTATATGTATTGGTTGAAATATATCATCAATTCTGAAGATTCTAGTGAAATAGACTGGTCTTGTATTGGTGGAACATGGGGGGCTGCCACAAGTAAATTAATGACTTGGGAACCGGAAGCATCAATTGTTTTTGCAATGCTTGAAGATACTGTTAATGAAATAGCCGGTACGGAAAATAAAAACTCAAAGTTAATGAGTATCTATGTATATAAATATTTTTATGATATGTACATGCATATAAAAAATTTGTATAAAACGCTGAATGAGAAAGCAGATGTTTATTATATTGTGGGAAATTCAACATTCTTCAATGTCAATGTAAAATCTGATTTGTTATATGAGAAAATGTTTGATATGGCGGGCTATTCAAATATATCAAGTGAGGTAATTAGAAAGAGAAATTGTAATAAAAAATTATACGAATATTGTATAAAAGCATCTAAAAATGGCGGTACTACATATAAAAACAAGTATGTATATGCCGCGCCTAATTCACAGACTTTGCTTCCATTTGGTTAAGTCAACTAGAGGCTCGTATCTCGTAACTGCAAAGACACATCATACACAATAGACGTTATACCAACTCCCCCCGCTATTCCCCGCCGGCAAGCGCGGTGAGAAATTGTTTGGCGAGCGTTTTGTTTCCTTCGGGGCCGACGCAGGACGGGCAGCCGGATTTACAGCGGCAGCCGCTGACGGCTTCATGCACCGCGTGAAAAAGATCGCCGGCACGGCGGGCGAGACTTTCGGCAAGGCCGGTTCCGCCGGGATATTTATCGTAGATGTACAGCGCGGGGACGGCAAAGTGCGGGTCACGAACGCGGCAGGCAATGCCGAGATCACGCGGATCGCATAACAGAAAAACCGGCGCGATGTTCCGTATCATTGTGCCCGCCCCGGAAAGCACCGCCCCAATTTGCTGATCGTCCAGCGCGGCAAGAACGTTTCCCCCCGCGCTGCCGTTTTCAAAAAGCAAGGCAAGACAGCGGGTCTGCATTTCTTCCTCGCTCATGTCAATATCGCCGTAACCGATATTTTCGTGGGTGTGAAAACGAATCTTTTTGAATTTGGCCGCCTGCGAGCGCACCAGAATATCCGACAAGACTCCTTTTGCAAAAATCCGCGCGCCCTGCCCTTCGCCCTGCTCCGCTTCCAATTCCGCGTTTAACGCGCCGTCACGCGAATAAATAAATTCTTCGTCTTCGGTCAAAACCTTGATGTCGGTTTTTACAAGGCCGTCGGTAAAATAATTCACCTCAGCTTCACGGACAAGGCACTTGCGGTTTTCGATGTCGAGCACTTCCACCAAATACTGCCGCCCCCGGTGAATGTACACGGCGTTGACAAAAATAAGCTCTTTCGCGCTGGGCCTGTCCATTTCGCCGATTACCGCATTCCGCCCTTCCGTTACATCAATAATCACCACATTGTCCGCGGCGGCTGAACGCAGACTGATTCCCTCGGCAGGGAACGAGCGATCCGCCCAGTGAAAGCGGCTTCCCGTATGGCGGACAATTCCCGCTTCCTCAAGATACTCAAGCGCGTTACGAGCATTATCCCCGTAACCGCCGCCCGCCGCGTCAAGTTCGCCGTCCTGAAACGGCAGCTCGAAGCACGCGCATTTTACATGGTCGGTGAGAATATACGGATTGTCCGGGTCAATTCTGCCTTCCTCCGCGCTCTTACGGAAAAACCAGCCGGGATCGTTCATTATAAATTGATCGATGGGCGAAGCCGAAGCGACAAACACCGAAACCGAAGTTCCGCCGCGTCTGCCCGCCCGCCCGGACTGCTGCCAGAAACTGTTGAACGATCCGGGAAATCCCGCCACAACCGAAGCGTCAAGGCCGCCTATGTCAATGCCGAGTTCCAGCGCGTTAGTCGAAACCACGCCCTGAATGTCCCCTTCGCGCAAGCCCCGTTCTATTTCATGCCGTTCGTTGGGCAAAAGTCCGCCCCGGTACGCTTCCACTTTAATACGGGAATTGTCGGTAAAAATATTAGCAAGGTCTTCGTTCACATAAGACGCGGCAACTTCAGTTCTGACCCGCGAATGGGCAAACAAAATTGTTTTGATTCCCGCCCTAAGCAGAGCAAGCATCCAGCGGCGGCTTTCGGTAACAACCGAGCGGCGTATCCCCTGCACCGCGTCCACAATAGGCGGATTATACAGAATAATCCGTTTTTCGCCCCGTGGAGCGCCATTCTTGTCAACCAGCGAAACAGGCAAACCAGTAAGCGATTCAGCAAGCTCTTTCGGATTACCAATAGTCGCCGAACAAAGAATAAACTGCGGACTTGCCCCGTAAAAAGCGGCAATACGGCGCAAACGGCGAATCACGTTTGCCACATGACTGCCCAGCACCCCGCGATAAGCGTGCGCCTCATCAATCACGACATATTTGAGCCGCGAAAAAAACTTAATCCATTTGGGGTGATTTGGCAAAATTCCAGCGTGAAGCATATCGGGATTTGAAATAATAATCCTGCCCGTATCCCGCAGCGAAATACGCAGACTTTCCGGCGTGTCCCCGTCGTAGGTCGAAACTTTTACCGGAATAAAACCCGCCGCGTTTTCCGGATCGCCATTGCCCGTCAACTCGTTCAATTCCGCCTGCTGATCCTGCGACAACGCCTTAGTCGGAAAAAGATACAAACCACGCGCGCTTTCGTCCTCCAACAAAGCCTGAATAACCGGAAGATTGTAACACAAAGTTTTCCCCGAAGCCGTCGGCGTTACCACCACCACGTTTTTCCCGGCCCGAACTTCCTTCCACACCTCCGCCTGATGCGTGTACAGCTTTTCGATCCCCCGCGAAACAAGCGCATTTGCCAGCCGTCCGTCCAAGTCCTCAGGAAAAGGCGCAAAAACGCCCGGTTCCGCCGGAAGCAGCCGGTTCACAACAATATTTGGAGCAAATTCGGCACTTTCAAGAATTTTTTCAAGATTTTCACGCGCGCCCATAAAATCATTGTACCCAAGCGCTCCCTTTCCCGCAAGCGGCTATTCGCCTCCGGCGAAAACTCCACACATTTATTGCATTAAGAAAGGGGGGACACTTTCCGCGCTGCCATCGGCACATAGAAGCATCTATCGTGTCCCCCCTTACGCTCCAGCCGCTTCGCGTCTTGCGCTATCCCCCGGTTTGGGGAATAGGGACTGGGGAATGGGGAATTTTCCGTTCGCTGTCTGCGCGTCATTTTCGCGTTTCTCTTGCAGTATAGAAAATTTTGCGTTTCCACGATTAGATTACAAACAACAAATTCCCCATTCCCTACTCCCCAATCCCCAGCGAACTTTGTCATTCCGGGCTTGACCCGGAATCTCTCTTGCTGAGATTCTGGCTTCCGCCAGAATGATAAATTATCTGGGGGATAGCGCAAGACCGCGCAAGCGGGCTGGAGCGTAAGGGGGGCGGACGGTGAATGCGGCTGTATGCGGGTGGCCGTGTGGAAACAGCCCCCCTTTTTGATTAAACAACAGATGCGTGGAGTTTTCGCGGCGCGAAAACTCCGAAGCTATCCGGTAATTCGCCTATGGCGAATTGCCGGATAGCCCGTTGGCATATTGCAGTTTGTAGAGACCGGCGTACAGGCCGTTTTTTGCTATCAGTTCATCGTGACGGCCTTCTTCGGCGAGGCTTCCGGCTGAAAGGGCGAGTATTCTATCGGCGTTTTTGATGGTTGAAAGGCGGTGGGCTATGATTATCGAAGTTCTTCCGGCGAGTACCCGCTGAAGTCCCATCTGGATAAGGTGTTCGGTTTCGGTATCGACAGAGCTGGTGGCCTCGTCAAGGACTACGACACGGGGATTGTGGGCGATAACCCGCGCAAAGCTGATGAGCTGGCGTTGTCCTGAAGATATATTCGCCGCTCCCTCAGAAAGCATTGTTTTGTACCCGTCCGGCAGCCGCATAATAAAATCGTGGGCGCAGACGGCCTGAGCGGCGGCAACGATTTCTTCCGTTGGAATATCAAGGCCGAGGCTGATGTTTTCTTCTACTGTGCCCGAAAAGAGAAACACGTCTTGCAGCACCGGCAGCACCGCCCGCCTGAGTTCCTCCAGCGCGATGTTTTGCACCGGAACGCCGTCAAGCTTTATCACGCCGGAATCAATGTCCCACAGCCTTGACAGAACATTGATGATCGTGGTTTTTCCCGCGCCGGTATAACCGACTATGGCCGCCATTTCGCCGGGCTTGACGCTGAACGAGAGACCTTTGAGGACTTCCTCTCCGGGAACATACGAAAAACGCACGTTCTCAAATTCAATGTGTCCTCGCACCGCCGGGGCTGCCGCGATTTTTCCTGTGTCGGGAATTGTCTCTTCTGTGTCCAGCAGTTTGAAAACTCGTTCTCCTCCTGCCATCGCGGACTGGAGCAGCGTGTATTTTTCGGCAATATCCGTCACCGGTGCGTAGAACATCTGCACAAGGCTGATAAACGCAATAAGCACGCCCAGAGAAACCGAAAGGGACAGCACCATTTTACTTCCCACCACTATCACCACGGCAACGGTTAATGTGCTAAACCATTCCACCACTGGCCGGAAAACAGCAAAGACGTACATTTCTCCTAGGTTTGCGTTGAGGAGTTCGCGGTTTCGTTCTTTGAATTCGCCTGAACTTTTCCGCTCGCCCCGGAAGAGCTGCACTACCTGAATTCCCGCAAGCCGTTCGGCAAGGTAGGCGTACACTTTTGACGAGGCTGTGCGCTGGCGGCGAAAAGCGTCTCTGGCTTTCACGCGGCTGTACAGGGTAAGGGCGGCAACCGGCGGCATGGTGACAATCACCGCAAGCGCCATTTTCGGGGAAAGGATAAACAAGGTGATAAGAGAACCGGCCATTACCGACAAATCTTTCAGAAACGCCACCAGCACGGTGGTAAAAAATTCGTTGATTGTTTCCACATCGCCGGTAAGCCGGGTTACGATTCTGCCGACCGGATGCCGGGAAAGAAAGGCGGTTGACTGGGAGGCGGTTTTTTTGAATAATTCCAGCCGCATATCTTTCATTACCCGCTGACTCATTTTGTTTGCTGTCCATGTCTGGGAAAAAGTAAACAGAAAAATCAGCAGCAGGGCGGCCAGAAACAACGCCCCGCCGCGAATTATCCGCGATATGTCTTTTCCACGGATAACGGTAATTTCACTTGCGGGCAGTGAATACAAATCATCTGTCCGTATCGCGGCGGTAAAAAATGTTCCGCCCGTTTTAGAGGCGTATTCCCGCGTTAAAAACAAATCAGCGCGCCGCTGTACCGCCTGAGCCGCCGGCTCGTCCGCCGTGAAGGAAAAAGCGTACCAGGAATTTTCCTCCAGTACGCCCCGCTCCTTCAGCTCGGTTTCCGCACTGCCCGTGATCAGCGTATGCCTGTTTTGCGGAACAAACGCTAAATCTCCCGCAAACAGAACATTTGCGCCGGAAACAAGTTCATCGTAAGCGGCGCGGGCATGGGCGCTCAGCGCTTCGCCATCTTGCGCGTAACGGGCTGTGTTAAAGGTCAAAAAGCGGGCAAGTATCGATTCGTCTATCACGCGCTGCTGGAGTATGGGAATATACAACTCTCCCAAAGTGGAAACAACCAGCGCCGCCATCGTCAAAAAAACAAGCCGCCGGTAAGGTTTCAGGTATGAAAGAATTCGCTTGACCAGAACCGAATCGTACTCTCTGGTAACGTCATCGGTTTCAAAATAATCAGCCACGCCGCGCCTCCGACTCTTCCAGCCGCTGTAATTCCGCCATACGCGCGAAAAAACCGCCTGACACGGACAACTCGCGGGGGCTGCCGAACTCCGCTATTTTACCGTCATCGAGCGCAAGCACCCTATCCGCGTACCGCAATGTTGAAACGCGGTGGGACACAATAATCGTTGTCCGGTTTTTCCGCAGCCGCAATAAAGCGTCCAGTATGCGGCTTTCGGTTTCCGCGTCCACGGCGGAAAGAGAATCGTCTAGTATGAGAAATTCGCTGTCCATAATTATCGAACGGGCTATCGTGACGCGCTGTTTTTGCCCGCCCGAAAGGGTAAGCCCCCGCTCGCCGACAAGGGTGTCCCAGCCCTGATTAAAACCGGCCATATCCTTTTCCAGCGAAGCCGCTTCCGCCGCCCGCCGTATCCGCTCATCATACGCGGAAGACAGGATGTCGACCGTATCAAAACCATAGCCGATATTGCTCTTTATCGTGTCTGAAAAAAGATAACTGTCCTGCGGGCTTACCGCAAACAGTCCGCGTAAATCGCTCAGCGGATATTCCCGCGCATCCCGCCCGTGAACAAAAACCGTTCCCTCAGGCGGATCAATCATGCGGGTAAATGTTTTTATCAATGTTGATTTTCCCGAACCGGTGCGCCCCATAATTCCCAGCCATTCCCCCGGCTCAAGTGAAAAACTCACGCCCTTCAACACTGGCTTTCCGGGAATATACGCAAAATCAAGATTCTTCACTTCAAGTCCGGCAGCAGCCTGAGTCCGGCTGTCAGTGTTACGCGAAACCGCGCTTTCAATGCTTTCAATATCCCGTATCGAAGGAACGGTATTCAGAATTTCGTTCACGCGGCTCAAACTTACCGCTCCCCGCTGAATCATATTCACCATAAAACCCGCGCCCATAAGCGGCCAAATCAACATTTGCAGATAACGGAACATCGCCACAAGACTTCCCGGACTCATCTGGCCGCCGGCAACCCGTATACCGCCCGCGACAAGCATAATCAGAATCGTAAACTCTGAAAGAAATGTCACAAACGGAAAGAAAAAACCAAAAAGGCGGGTAAGTTCCATATTGGCTTTCAGATAATCGTCATTGCCGTCGGCAAATTTTTTGATAAACCACCATTCTTTGACGAAGGATTTTATCACCCTGATACCGGCAAACGTTTCCTGTACCGTGTCGCTCATCGCCGAATAAGTTTCGTGCGCCCGGCGGAATTTTTTGCCCACCGCGCTGCCAAACAGCAAAATCAGGGCGGTAACTAAAGGCAGCGGCATAACGGCAAAAATTGCCGAACGGGAATCCTGCGCGAAAATAATTACCAGTATGGAAGTGGCCATAACCACAAAATCCACCAGCGCGACCAGCCCCATGCCAATAGCCATACGCACCGCGTTCAGATCATTTATCGAACGCGCCATCAAATCGCCGGTTTTATTTTTCTGATAAAAATCCCAAGACAAACTCTGGAGATGATCAAAAAGTTTTTCCCGCATCTCCGTTTCAATGCGCCGCGATGAACCGTGAATAAAATACCGCCAGAGAAAACGGCCGGCGGCAATCACGGCCATTACGCCCGTCATCAGCGCGGCAAGAAAAATTATCCTGTTCCATGAAAAATTTCCCGCGCTTACCAAGTCTACCGCCTGCCGGATAAACTGGGGAATCACCATCTGGGCAACATCGACAATAATCAGACAGACAAGGCCGCAAATATAACGCCAGCGGTAACGGGCAAAATACGGCAACAGCGATTTATATTCGCTCAGCGGAGTCCGGTTTTGCTGTTTTTTTTTCGTTTCGTCCATAAATCAGATTTTTTTCTGAGTCGAATCTTCCTGTTTTTTCAAATCGGATTCCAGTTTCGCTGTCCATATATCAAGTTTCTTTTTTACAATTTCAGCCTCATCCCGGTCTCCGAGCACTATATGCAGCCGCCTGAGAGCGGACAGAAAAAATATTCCCTGTTTGAAATCGTCAATGCGGCTGGTGGAAAGTTCGTATTTTTCGCGGTAACGATCCGCCGCCTGCATCAGCAGTTTTTTCATCAGCCGCAGATGATACACTGTCGGCTCATAATTCGGCGAACGCGGATCGGTATTGGCCACTGCCATACGCAGATTCATGATGTTTTTACAACTGCCGCGTAACGGCCTTCAAGCTCCACAAAAGACCACTTCCACTTGGTATTGTCCCCGTAAGCGTTTTCCAAAAGCGCGATAGCCAGTCCCATTTTTCGCGCGAGCAAGTAACGGCTTGCGGCATCGAAGCTCTCAATGGCGGCAATTTTGTCCTCATAATCGGAAAAGGGCGCGTCAACATAATTGGACACAACTTCTTCGAGGTAAATCACGCTTTTGTACAGGGACTTTCTTCCGTCATTCAGAGAGTCCTCACTTTTCACTTTCAACACCGACTGGGAAACGCCATTGATAATAATATAATTTGACACGAGATTCAGCATGTCTTCCGCCAGCGCAAGCCGTTTGAATGCCGCGTCCGAAGCGTCTTGTTTTATCAACTGCAGTGTAGCCTGTTCCCGCGCAAGGATCGTTTCAATCGCCGTTTTGTAGACGGCAATTTTCTCGAAATATTTGTGACGTTCCTCGTTGGAAATTTTTGCCATTGCCCGCTCCGCTGGTCTTCACGCCATATTTGAGTTGTTCGGAAACTTCAGTTCCTGAACAACTTCCGCTAAAAAACAGCTAAATACGCAGTTTTTTGCGAGACTTGTTTGATAACTAATAAAAGCTATTATACTGCGGGGCAGAGCCCCGCACCCGCCGTATCAAACCTACGCTTCGATGCGGCTTTCCGCGGCAAGCCGCGGGGTATTAAACCTTTCGTTTCCTCACTCGCTCGATCATGCCCGCGCTAGCGAGGGCGCGATCTCGCTCCGTTCGTCAATCAAGTTATCAAACAAGTCTATTAACGACCTGTACCATATTTTACGATTAAATCGTCCGCATGGGCAAGAGCCGCGCTGCCCGAATCTCCGGCAAGCATCCGGGCAATTTCACGCCGTCTTCCCTCAGCGTTGAGCGGGCCGACACCGGTAAAAGTACG
>QMCE01002965.1_pt1 | contig 13794 bp, 14 predicted proteins | sample 1821851 | NCBI WGS metagenome assembly QMCE01 (sample SAMN09453174, study PRJNA476694) | Termite gut metagenome, whole genome shotgun sequencing project. | isolation source: worker | host: Odontotermes sp. | place: South Africa:Pretoria | collected 2016-01-28 | reverse complement strand
CTGTCTAAACTTTCTCATCATCGTTCTTTAAGTCTTTTTCCGTCCCTGTTTATCTCGCTCTTTCGTTAAATAGGAACCGCTATTCGCCTCAAGATCGAGATAAACAGGAACGGAAACAGCTCTTAAATAACTTCGATAAGAAAATTTAGACAGACTCTGAAAGTAACTGCGATAAGATCGCGGGGCTTCATTCGATAAAAATAAACCGGTCACTACTTTGAAAAGGTGACCGGTTTGTTTTTTGACTTCGTTATCGATCGTTTCAGAACTCGTGGATCACGATGCCCGAACGTAACTTAGGTTCGAACCAGGTGGTCTTCGGGGGCATGATGTTGCCGCTGTCGGCGATGTCGATGAGCTGCTTCATCGAGACGGGATAGAGCGCGAAGGCCACCTTCATCTCGCCGCTGTCGACCCTCTTCTGCAATTCGCCCAGGCCGCGGATGCCGCCGACGAAATCGATGCGGTTGTCACGACGGAGGTCCTTGATGCCGAGGATGTTGTCGAGAACGAGGTTGGAGAGCACCGTCACGTCGAGAACACCTATCGGATCCTCGTCGTTGTATGTTCCTGGTTTGGCGGTGAGGCTGTACCATTTGCCGCCGAGATACATTCCGAAGTTGTGGAGCTTGCCGGGCTTGTAGATCTCGCCGCCTTTCTCTTCCACGGTGAAATCCTTGCGCAAAGCGTCGATGAACTGCTCTTCCGACAATCCGCCCAAATCTTTCACCACTCGGTTGTAGTCGATGATGTTGAGCTGGTTGTCGGGGAAGATCACCGTGAGGAAGTAGTTGTACTCCTCTTCGCCGGTATGGTTCGGATTGGCCGCGGCTCTTTCGGCGCCTACGCGGGCGGCGGCGGCCGTGCGGTGGTGTCCGTCGGCGACATACATTGCCGGAATTTCGGCGAATATCGCGGTTATGGTGTCATTGGTTTGCCTGTCGCGTATGACCCACATCTGGTGGCGCACGCCGTCGGCGGCGGTGAAGTCGTACTCGGCAGGCTGTCCGACAATCCCGGCTACAATGTCGTCTATCTCCTTAACGGCCGTGTACGAGAAAAATACGGGCTCAATGTTGGCGCTCTGGTTGCGGACATGGATCATGCGGTCCTCCTCTTTCTCGGCGCGTGTGAGTTCGTGTTTTTTGATCTTGCCGTCTATATAGTCCTGATAGTGCGCCGCAACTGCGAGGCCGTACTGTATCTTGCCGTTCATGGTCTGCGCGTAGATGTAGTAATACTCCTCGCCGTCCTGCACGAGCCAGCCCTTCTCTTTCCAGAGTTTGAAGTTCTCCACGGCCTTGTCGTAAACTTCCTGCGAATGTTCGTCGGCTATGGGATCGAAGTCGATCTCCGGCTTGATGATGTGGAGCAGCGAACGCTCCGTGGCTTCCGCCTTGGCCTCCTTTGAGTTGAGTACGTCGTAAGGGCGCGAAGCCACTTCTGCGGCGTGCTGTTTCGGAGGGCGTATCCCTTTGAATGGTTTTATCTTCATAAATTACGAATTACGAATTAAAAATTACGAATTGAATTATAAATTACAAATTACGAACCCGTATTACGAACGGGCTTTCCCCAAATTCGTAATTCGTAATTCGTAATTCGTAATTGCTTAGAACTTGTTTACCTGAAAGCGAACATCGTTCTTTGTGAAAAAGTCGACAATCTGGCGTGCGGCAGCAAGCGCCGCGTTGACGTTGGCTTCCTTCGTTTCTGCGCCCATCTTCTTGGCTGTGGCGAATACCCTGTTGCCGAATTTTTCGCTCAGGACAGCCTGAATGTCGGCCGCGATGTCGGTAGCGTATTTGATATCTTCCCTTTCGCCCATCGCCTTGGCAAGGCCTTCTTCGTCGATAACTTCCTTGCGGGCGGTATTGACTATTGTGGCGCCTTTGGGCATTTTGCTGATAAGCGCATGGTTGATAGACTTTTTAGTCTCGGCTGTGGCGGGAATGTGTACCGACACGTAATCGCTCTTGGAGTAGAGTTCTTCGACCGAGTCTACCGGCGTCACGCCGTCCTTCTCATACACCGCCTTGTCGGTAATGAACGGGTCGAAAGCGTAAACCTCCATACCGAAACCCTTACCGTACCTGGCTACCAGCTTGCCCACATTGCCGTAAGCGTGTATGCCGAGCCTCTTGCCGTGTATCTCGGTGCCTGTTCCGGGTTCGAAGCGGTTGCGTGCCATATAGATCATCATTCCGATGGCAAGTTCGGCCACGGCGTTGGAGTTCTGGCCGGGGGTGTTCATGACAACGATCTTGCGCGATGAAGCGGCGGGAAGATCGACATTGTCGAAGCCCGCGCCGGCGCGAACGACTATCTTGAGGTTCTTCGCGGCGTCGATAACTTCGGGAGTGACTTTGTCGCTGCGGATGATCATTGCGTCCACATCGGCTACAGCCTCGAGAAGCTGGCTCTTGTCCGCGTACTTTTCGAGAAGGACGAGTTCGTAGCCCGCTTTCTCGACGATATCCCTGATTCCGTCCACCGCTGCTTTTGCGAACGGTTTCTCGGTTGCTAACAATACTTTCATGTCTTTAACTAAAGTGGTGAATTCTATTGACCTGTCCTTTTTTTCCGGTTTGAACCCGGTATAGGCGACCGGCATTATTTATGCATTTTTTCGAACTCCTGCATACAGTCTACCAAAGCCTGTACGCTCTCCTTCGGGCAGGCATTGTAGGTCGATGCGCGGAAACCGCCCACCGAACGGTGTCCCTTGATGCCGACCATGCCTCTCTCTTTGGCGAACGCCATGAAGTCGGCCTCCTTGTCCTGGTATCCTTCGGCCATGACGAAGCAGATGTTCATCAGCGAACGGTCTTCCTTCTGCGCCGTGCCCACGAACATGGAGTTGCGGTCGATCTCGTTGTAGAGCAGTTCGGCTTTCTCCTTGTTGCGCTTGTACATCGCTTCGAGACCGCCGTTCTCCTTGACCCACTTGAGGGTCTCGTGCATGACGAAGATCGAGAATACGGGAGGTGTGTTGAACATGGAATCCTCCTTGATATGGGTGCGGTAATCTATCATGGTGGGGAGCGGACGCTCTACCTTGCCGAGGATATCCTCACGGATGATGACGAAGGTAACGCCTGCGGGACCTACGTTCTTCTGCGCGCCGCCGTATATCATGGCGTACTTCGAAACATCGACCGGACGGCTCATGATGTCCGACGACATATCGGCCACGAGGTTCACCGGGCAGTCCATATCGGTATGGATCTCGGTACCGTAGATGGTGTTGTTTGTGGTGATGTGGAAATAGTCGGCATCCGCGGGAACGGTGTAATCCTTCGGGATGTAGTTGTAGTTGGCATCTTCGGAAGAGGCGACCACTACCGTTTCGCCGAAAAGTTTGGCTTCTTTAGCGGCTTTCTTGGCCCATACGCCTGTCTGGAGATAGGCGGCTTTCTTGTTCATGAGGTTGAAGGGGACGTAGCAGAACTGGGTGCTTGCGCCGCCGCCCACGAAGATAACCCTGTAACCTTCCGGAATGCCGAGCAATTCTTTCCAGAGCTGTTCGGTCTCGGCCATTATCCTCTCCCAACCCGGAGTGCGGTGCGAAATTTCGAGAAGGCCTATGCCCGTACCGTCAAAATCCTTGATCGCTTCGATGGCGGACTGTATCGCCTCCTTAGGCAAAATGCACGGTCCGGCATTAAAATTGTGTTTTTTCATGACAAAAAATAATTAAATTGTTATGTGATTCGATGTTTTATATTTCGATTTGTCGTTTCCGTTGCAAATATATTAATATTTTTTAATGTTCTGAAGAGAATCAGGCTATTTAAGGCGTTTGAGGTCATTATTTTTTACCTTATATTTGTAATCTTAAAATATATAGTGCATGATAAAATCCATGACCGGTTACGGCAAAGCCGAAGCCGAATTGAGTTCCAAGAAGATAACCGTCGAGATACGTTCGCTGAACAGTAAACAGCTCGACCTTTCGGTCAAGATGCCGTCCGCCTACCGTCTGCTGGAATACGAAATACGCAACCGCGCGGCGAAGACAATGCAGCGCGGCAAGGTGGATATCTATATAACCGTCGAATCCACTTCGGCCGCGGCCGCGGCCAACATCGACAAAAAGCTGTTCACCGCCTATTACGACACCCTCAGCGGCCTTACTGACGGCATGAAGGGGGAGAGCGACGGCATGAACGCCGCTTTGATGATGTCGATCCTCAGGCTTCCGGAAGTGGTTACCGCCGAGAATACCGAAATTTCCGGAGAGGAGCAGGCTGCCATGCTCGACACGGTGGACAGGGCGTTGGAACACATCGACACGTTCCGTGTCCAGGAGGGCAGGGTTCTTATCGAAGATCTCCTGCGAAGGGTCGGGCGGATCGAAAGGTACAAGGCGGAGGTGGAGCCGTTCGAAGGCCGGCGCGTCGAGATCATAAAGGAGCGCATAAGGGAGAACATCTCGTCGCTCAACATCCCGCTTGATAGCAACCGTCTCGAACAGGAGATGATATTCTACGTCGAGAAGCTCGACATCACCGAAGAGAAAGTCAGGCTCGACAATCACTGCCACTACTTCGGGGAGGTGGCCTGCGAGGAGGATAACGCAGGGCGCAAGTTGGGCTTCATAGCGCAGGAGATAGGACGCGAGATCAACACCATGGGCTCCAAGGCCAACGACAGCGACATACAGCGCATAGTAGTGCAGATGAAAGACGAGTTGGAGAAAATTAAGGAACAGGTACTCAATATATTATAGCTTTACACCCCAAACTTCGGACTTGAAATGAATTCCACACAAGGTAAGTTGATAATCTTCTCGGCGCCTTCGGGTGCAGGCAAGACCACCATAGTAAAGGCGCTGACGGAGAAGTTCCCCATGCTGGAGTTCTCCGTGTCGGCGACTTCGCGCTCTCCGCGGGGCAACGAGACCCACGGCAGCGACTACTATTTCATGACGGCCGGGGAGTTCGAGAAAGCCATCGACGGCGACCTCTTCGTTGAGTGGGAGGAGGTTTACGCGGGCACGAAGTACGGCACGCTGCGTTCCGAGGTGGAGCGTATATGGGCGGGGGGGAACATCATCCTCTTCGATGTCGATGTGAAGGGGGGGCTAAGGCTCAAGTCCATTTTCGGCGATCGGGCGCTCTCCATATTCGTTATGCCCCCGTCGGTGGAGGTGCTCAGGCAGAGGCTCATGGGGCGCGGCACCGATTCGCCCGAAACGATAGAGAAACGGATAGGCAAGGCCGAGCAGGAGTTGGCCTGTGCCGGCAGGTTCGACAGGGTGGTGGTCAACGACGACCTGCAGAAAGCGATCCTCGAAGTGGAAGGGATTATAACGAAGTTCATTTCGTAGAGTTTGAAGTGTGTAGTTACATTGAGTTTGGAGTTGGAAAAGTTATGAGTTATATGTTTTCGAGTGTGTCATTGCAAGTCGATAGAGCGAATCAGTCCGGTCTTTACATGTATTGCCGGATTGCTTCACCGCAAGCGGCTCGCAATGACGGGAATCATCCACCCTCCACCCTCCAAACTCCAAACTCTTCAAGCGTGGTGCTCTATTTCGGTTCGTTCAATCCCGTTCACAACGGGCATCTGGCCGTTGCCGAATATGTCGTCGGGCGGAACCTGTGCGACGAGTTGTGGTTCGTGGTGTCGCCCCGGAATCCGCTCAAAAGCGACGATATGCTCGCCGGCGAGGACGACCGGCTGGAGATGGTGAAGATAGCCGCCGCCGGATCGCGTTTCCCCGGCCGGCTGAAAGCCTGCGATGTGGAATTCGGTCTGCCGAGGCCATCGTACACTATCGACACGCTGGCAGCGTTGGACGTGATGTATCCGGACGTATCGTTCTCTCTGCTGTGCGGCAGCGATATAACCGGACAGATAGAACAATGGAAAGAGTGGCGCAGGCTGACGGGCAATTATAAGATATATGTATATCCGCGCGAAGGTTACGTGACGGTACATCCCGAAAGGTTCACCGTGCTCTGTGGAGCGCCCTGTCTCGACTATTCGTCGACCGGCATCCGGGAGGTGCTGGAGGAGGGCGGCGACATAAGCGGTATGGTGCCCGCAGGGGTGGCCTGTTATATAAAAGGACACAAGTTATGGAAATAGACAGACTGGAAGAGCTCTGCGAGGCCATAGGCGCCGGCGGAGAGAGTTACGACCTGCATATGGAGCGCGGTAAGGAGTATTACCGCCGCAACGAATTTGGCCGTGCGCTGAACGATTTCAATAGGGCGCTCGCTCTGATGCCGGAGGCCGACGAACCTAAAGAGTTCATCGCCATTATCACGGATATCCTCGACTTCCGCCATAAAGACCTGCTGAACCCATAGTATTCCGGCGGAAAATTCAGGCAACCTCTTTATTTATGAATATGAAAAAGTTGAATGTGGCATTAATGTCGGGCGGCGATTCGTCGGAAAGGGTTATCGCTCTGCAAAGCGCGGAGCAGATGGAAAAGGCGTTCGACCGTGACAAATACAACGTAATGGTCGTCGATGTCGATGGCCGCGACTGGAGCGTAACGGATCTTTCGGGACGCCGGTGGCAGGTCGACAGGAATGACTTTTCGGTGACGGTAGGGGGTCGAAAGACGGTGTTCGACTACGCCTTTATCGTGATACACGGCACACCGGGCGAAGACGGGCGTCTGCAGGGCTACCTCGATATGATGAGGGTGCCCTATTCTTCGTGCGGTTTCGTCTCGACGGTGGTGACGTTCGACAAAACCCTCTGCAAGCGCGCCGTCGAAGGTATAGAGGGTTTGCATTTGGCCGAAGAGATAGTACTTCGCAAGGGCGACCTCATCGATGCGGAGGAGGTCGCCGCAAAGCTGGGACTGCCGCTCTTCATCAAGCCCAATGCCAGCGGAAGCAGCTTCGGGGTCACCAAGGTGAAGCGTACGGAAGATATGGCGCAGGCACTCGACGCGGCATTCCGTGAGAGCGACACCGTCATGGCCGAAGAGTATATCGCGGGGCGCGAGTTCGGCTGCGGAGTGCTACTCGCCGCAGAGAAAGACTACCTGCTTCCCGTGACGGAGATAATCTCACGCAACGAGTTCTTCGACTATGAGGCCAAATACACGGCGGGGCTTTCCGACGAAGTGACCCCGGCCGAAATATCGCCTGAACTGTCCGACAGGCTCCAATCCATGGCCGCCGCGGTATACAGGGCGTGCGGATGCCGCGGTCTGGTCAGGGCAGATTTCATCGTCACATCCGACGGCCGTCCCTACATGATCGAGATCAATTCCGTGCCTGGCATGAGCGCGGGCAGCATCGTACCCAAACAGTTGGCCGCAGCCGGGATCAGCATGGGTGAAATGATAGATATTATAGTGACGGATACTTTATGAGTGTTGTGTTGAATATGATCCCTACCATGATAGACATCGACGATAAGATCGTCTCCTCTGACATACTTACCGTCCGTTTCGCCTGCGACCTGGCCACCTGTAAGGGCGCTTGCTGTGTGGAGGGAAATGCCGGAGCGCCGTTGGAAGACGCCGAGATAGATATTCTGGAGGAAGAGTACGGCGCATACAGGGAGTACATGACCCCGGAGGGTATAGCGGCGGTAGAGGAACAGGGGTTCGTCGTGGTAGACCCCGATGGCGATTATACCACGCCGCTCGTGGACGATGCCGAGTGCGCATTCTGTTTTACGGAGGACGGCATAGCTTTCTGTGCGATAGAGAAGGCATACCGCGAGGGCAAGACCACGTTCGCCAAGCCTGTGTCGTGTCACCTTTACCCGATAAGGGTGAAGAAGTTCGGCAACGGCACCTTCGGGCTGAATTACCACAGGTGGAACATATGCTCACCGGCTTGCCGGTCGGGTGAAGATAAAGGGATGAGAGTTTACCAGTCGCTCAGGGAACCCATTATACGCCGCTTCGGTGCGGACTTTTATGAGGCGCTCGATGCGGCGGCGAAATACATTGATCAATTGTAGATTGATAATTGGTTGGCTATTATATTGACTTTAAAATGAAGAATATAAAACTGAGATATATACTACTTCTACTGGCAGTCGTGTCGGCTCCGGCGGTGATGTCGGCGCAGAAAAGGGGGGTGCCGCCGAAACTCGAAGATCTGCCGCGCATAGCGATGGATACGCTCGATACTGCCGACGAGTGGGTGAAAGTTATCGTTTATACCAACAACACGTGGGAATATTACTACCCCCGTCAGGCGGAGATGCTCGACAAGGCGGTGTATAACGACCATTGGGATACCTCGCAGATATTCGCTTACAAGGACATCGCGCTTTCCTCCCTTCCGCAGACCATCGAACTGAACCTGGTCGACGATCTGGGCGAATATCACGCGCCGGTAGTTGGGCGCGTATCCTCGAAATACGGCCCGCGCGGCCGCAAGAATCACAACGGGACCGATATACCGCTCAAAACGGGCGATCCCGTTTACGCTACATTCCGGGGCAAGGTGCGTTACGTGGGAGTGAACGGCGGATTCGGCAATCTGGTGATATTACGCCATGAGAACGGCCTCGAAACATGGTACGCCCACCTTTCGCGCACGAATGTGAAGGTCGGCGACTATGTGACGGCGGGTGCGGTGATCGGTTTCGGCGGCAATACGGGCAACAGCCGCGGGTCGCATCTCCATTACGAAATGCGCTACTGCGACCAGACATTCGACCCCGAACATCTCGTCGACTTCACTACCGGAGACCTGCGTTACATGACCTTCACGCTCGAAAGATCGTACTTCAACATATATTCGCGGGCATCGGAGACGCTCGACGAAGATTTCGATTTCGAGGGAACCGTACTCGCGGCAGGCGGCACGGGCGAACTGACTTCCGAAGAGATACTCGACAACATAGAGGCCAATGCGAAAGCCCGGGAAGAGAAGGAGAAGGCCGCGGCAGGTCCTCAGTACCACACCATAAAGCGGGGCGATACCCTGAGTTCGATCGCCGTCCGCTACGGCACCACCGTCACTAAACTGTGTCAGCTTAACAACATCACGCGCACAACGGTAATCAAGGCGGGGAAACGGCTGAGGATAAGGTAACGTGAGTTCGACGAATTCAAATGAAAAGAACAACACAAAGTAACACTCTATAAATCAGCTCATTTAAATTCGTCGAACTAAAAGCAATTGTATGATAATCCCTCCCCTACGGTTAGGGGAGGGTTTGGGAGGGGTGATCGAACACTTGCGGCTTTTGAAAAGCCGCTAACGTGAGTTCGACGAATTCAAATGAGAAGAAGAGCGCAAAAGTAATACTCTATAAATCAGCTCATTTGAATTCGTTGAACTCACGTTAAAGTAGACAACGACGACAGAACGCGCCGGCTACACACCATCGCCCCATGTGGATCGACAACACGACCTCATTCCATAGGGGTGAACCGCGAGGAGTGGAAACAGGCAGAGCGCAGATAAACGGCTTCGTCGGAAAAATCGAACAGGTTTTCCTCTATTTGGCGCAAGGTTTAGCGTAGCGTAACTTGTGCCCGCATTACCCAACCTCTCAGTATTCGAAACTTTCCTGTGCTATCACGGCCGTAAGGCTGTTTTTAGCCTTTCCGCCGTTGTCTTCTGGCGCGGGCAAACAGTAGTCGGTCGCGTGTACCGATACGGTGATGTCGAGCGATCTCCGCTTTTTAGCCTTTGCCGAAGCCTCGGCGGGTATTGCCAGCGCGAACCTGCCGCCGGGAGCGATGTCGACGGCCGACGTATCGGTATGCCTAATCGAACCGCCCTGCATTATACGGTATGTCACGGTGCCCCTCAGCTGGGTGAGCGTCATGTTATTCTCCACATATACGATCCCCTCGCCGGCCAGAGGCGAGCCGTCCACCGACACATCCGGTTTCCTGCCGGCTGGCGGGAGCATACGCACGGGGTCGTTGTTCCATTGGCCTCCGGCTTCAGGGTATACCACGGGGCGTCCATTGCCGGCTTTTTTGAGCGCCAGATAGCTTTCGTAGAGGCAGTATCCGTTCGGAGAGCCTGTGCCGGGCGAGAACATCACCACGGAAGGGTGGAGGCGCGAAGAATACAACATCTCCATGGCCCGCGAAAGAAATACGTCCAACCATGCCGGATCATTGGAATGGTTGCCGCCGCGGGTTATCTCTTTCGGACCTTTGCCTGTATTGATGTCGGCCACGTCGCGCACGTACATCCCGATCTCGTCGCACGCGCGGTAGAAACCGTCGGGTTGCGGGTAACCGGGTACGGTCACGCAGTTGAACCCTTTGGCTTTGAGTGAACGGAGGCCGGTCTCGGTCGCGGCCTTGTCGCCCTGCCAGCCGAATTCCGTATTGTAAACGGGCATTTCCACGCCGTCGATAAGCAGATATCCGCTGCCGTGCGACACACTGCGGAAACCTGTTCCGACCGATATGTATTCGGCCGGACGCCCTTCATGGAATGTCTTAGCCACGATCGTGTACAGGTGTGGCGTCTCATGGTTCCAGCGCTTCACACCGGGAATCGACGCTGCGAACCGGAGTGTATCCCGGCTCATCCAGCCGGTGGTCAGTTCCCTCGACGCCTGCGCCACGACTTCCCCTCCGGGGCTTATCAGTTCGTACGACACGACGTATTCTTTCGGGTTGCGCAGGCGGCTTTGCATTATTATGGCCAGGGAGAAGCGCCCTGTGCCGCCGTCGTAGGAAGCCTCCACCGCCAGGTCGTGAATCCTGACCATCGGTTGTGAGATGAGGGCTGCGCCGCTAATTGCCGGTTCGTCGTAAGAGCGGTGGTTCTCGACTTTGCGCGCTGCGCCGTTGCCGTATATTGTTATGGATATGTCGTTGTAGTCCTGCCGGACAGATCCCGTAATGTCGAATTCAGTGCGTCCCATACCTGACCGGCTGCTCCCGGCCATCGTGCCGTTCACGGCTACCTCGAATGAGGATGTTACTCCTTCGGTGCGCAGTATTACGGCGCGCCCGTCCCATGGGCGGGGTATCTTGACCTTTGCCCGGTAGCGGGTATTGCCGTCGACGGTCTCTTTTTGCCAGCCGTCGATAGCGATGAACCATGGTGAACTTTCCGGATCGTTTGCGAGAGCGGTCTCACGCGATGCGTATGGCACAAGCGCGCTGCGCGGGGCGAGTTTGACATCCGCGGGGAACGAGGGGTCGTTGTCTCGCGTTATGTTTTGTGCCGACGAGGTCGATGCCGCGATCAGGAGTGTGACGAACAGGATCGTCGATTTTATTTTAGCCATCTGTTTTTTTCGACTCTAACTTCTTACCTTTGCCGTTGAAAACGGGCTCTAAAAGTACGCAATTTTATGGACTATCCGAAATTAAATCTGCCTGCCGTAAAGTTGAGGGCGTCGCGCAGGGATGGCGCCACTTATGTGTGGGACGGACTTCGCGGCTGCTGGCTTCTGCTCACGCCCGAAGAGTGGGTCAGACGCCACGTTATCGGATATTTGACCGGTGAAATGGGGGTGCCGCCTACACGTGTGGCACAGGAGTATCCCGTCGATGTGGAAGGTATGCCGCAGAGAGCCGACATAGTGGTGACGGGCGGTGATGGGAGGCCGCTGATGCTTGTCGAGTGCAAGTGTGCAGATGTGCGCATCGACGGCGGCACACTCGACCAGGCCGTGCGTTATAACAGTGTTGTCGGCGCGCGCTACATCATGCTGACCAATGGACTCACACATTATTTCTATACCACCTGTGACGGCGTGCATTACTCGCCGCTCGACAGCGTTCCCGAATTAAATGGAAAATTGAAAATGTGAAGAGTTATAGCTCCCAAAACCCATGGAATGACAAAAATAATAAGGGAATGGTGGAAAAATTTCTACAAAATTGGAGTTAATCGGGTGCATACCTACGGCATACGAAAAGAGAGGTGGCGTGCATTTTCTACCAAACGGTTCATGTCTGACGGCATGAAATGAAATATTAGAGCTTCTTTTGATTTTTCCGCCGAAGCTATTTTACTTATTTTCCATTTTCAATTTTTCAGCGGATTGATAAGCTGCAGCATATATTCGTCCATCCAGCCGGTGGTGGTCTTGACCCATTCGAGTTTGAGGCCGACGGTGGTGAAGCCCTTGCTCTTGAATAGGTTGGTGCTGCGGATGTTGTTCGAGAGAATGTTGCAGTACAGCTGGTTGAGGTGGAGTACCTGGAAGGCGTATTTTATGAGGGCTGCAAGTGCGCTCGATGCGTAACCCTGTCCCACATCCTTGTCATCGTATATCATTATGCCCACGCCGGCACGGGCGTTGTTGGGGTCGAGGTCGTAGAGGTCTATGGCGCCCACGGGCTTGCCGGTCTTCTTCGACTCGATGATGAGTCTCATCTGCTTGGTCTCGTAAATGTCGTAGCGCTGGTTCTCTATGAAGCGCCTCAGTACGAATTTCGAGAAGGGGGCGACGGTGTTGCTCACCATCCAGAGTTTGGTGTCGTTCTCCCACCTGTACAGTATGTCGATATCTTCCGGCTCCAGTGCCCTCAGACGAATTATGTCTGTTTCCAGTGCGTTCATTGTATGAGACTTATAAGCCGATGATCTGATTGCGTATTAACATTGCCGCCCCGAGGGCTCCCGCGTCGACCCCCATCTGCGAAAGGCTGAACGTGGTGTCTTTATATACGAGGTTGAGAGAGTATTTGTTGGTGGCCGATTTGAGCGGCAGCATGAGGTAGTCGCCGGCATGGGATAGGTTGCCGCCTATGATGACGAGTTCCGGATTGAATATGTTTATAAGGAAAGCTACGCTTTTCCCTATCTTCTCGCCCGCCTCCTCGATAAGCTCTATCGAAAGGTTGTCGTCATTTTTCGCCGCGTTTATCACGTCGTCTATCCTGATGATGCCTCCGGCGTCGTATTTATCACGCAGGACGGTGTTGACCCCCTTGCGGATCTCGTTCACCATTTTATCCTCGATGGCTATACCCGACACTTCGGTCTCCAGACATCCCTTCTTCCCGCAGGCGCATATTATCTCGTTATTGAAGAACGGGGTGTGCCCGAATTCCCCCGCGAATCCCGACTTGCCGTAGTAAAGCTTGCCGTCGATGATGATGCCGATGGCAACGCCGCGTCCCAGATGAAGGTAGATCATGTCTTTCTCCACTTTCGATTCGCCGGAGAAGTATTCGGCGTAGCATCTTGCCCTGGTGTCGTTCTCCAGCAGTATGCGGATATCCGTATTGGCTTCGAGTATGTCCCTGAAAGTATTCTCGTCGGAGTTGAAATACATATAGCTGCGGCCTGTGGCGGGGTTTACCCTTCCCGCTATGCAGACGCCCATGCCGAGTATCTTGCTCCGCTCGATGCCGCAGTTATTCAGGAAGCTGTTTATGCGGCTGCAGATATGGTCGAGGCAGCGGGTGTTGTCGGCGAGTTCGAAGTCGACATCCTTTCCGCTTACTATGACGTTGTTCTTGAGGTCGGTTATCACGAACCGCATACTGTCGCGGCCTATGTCAACTCCGGCGAAATAGATGGCGGTGTTGGCAAGTCCGAATATATTGGGTCTGCGTCCGCCCGCGGTCTCTATCTTCCCGTTGTCGACCACTATGTTCTCGTCCGTCAATTCGTCTACGAGCTTGGTGATGGTCGGAACACTGATATGGAGCTCTTTCGCCAGGTCTGCAAGCGTGCACTGACCTTTCACGGCCAAATGGGCTATGATATTCCTTTTGATAAGAATATTCTTGTGGACGACCCCCTTGAGGGAGCCGTCGCCCTGCCCGTTGAAAAAGTCTTTTAGAAGTGCCACGGATAGAGTCTGCGGTTTTTAATAATAAGAGCTTGCAGGATAAAATATTTTTTAAATTCCCGCCGTCTC
>QMCE01001268.1_pt1 | contig 13799 bp, 14 predicted proteins | sample 1821851 | NCBI WGS metagenome assembly QMCE01 (sample SAMN09453174, study PRJNA476694) | Termite gut metagenome, whole genome shotgun sequencing project. | isolation source: worker | host: Odontotermes sp. | place: South Africa:Pretoria | collected 2016-01-28 | reverse complement strand
CCTTTCCCGTCACAGACTTTACAAGAGGTGTCTTCTTCACAAGAAGGAAATAGTAAACCTATAAGCCATAAACTCAGAAATAATCCTATTGTATAAAAACTTTTTTTCATTTTGTTTTTAGTTTAATATCAGACTTTTAATTTCTATAATAGTTGCTGGGAGTACGATTTGAACCATCTCTTCCTCCCCCTTCTAACCTCGGATTTCCTCCTGCAGCATTGACGTTATTTTGAATTTCTCGTTTTCGTTGTTCTTCTTTTCTTCTTAGTTCTTCTTGTTGTCTTGCTCTTTCTGCTCTTTCTGCTTCTTGTTTTTGTCGTAATTGAGCATCCATATCCCTTCGCTCTTGTTCAGTCATCTTCATTTGTTCTTGTATGCTTGGAGTTTGTGCATTCGTAGCAAATCCAAATCCAACCACTGCAGTTAAAATCATAAATACTTTTTTCATTTTGTTTTTGGTTTAACGTCCGCCCTTTACACAGACCTTTAAATGTTTTGTTTTTTTGCAAAAGTGAAAAAATATTGTAGAAAAACGACTGATTTTGTATTGCGCAATTCGCTCGAAACAGACACAAAATCAGCAACAGAAATGTGCGAATTATGCAACGTTTTTTACTCCTCCTCATTCAATCTGTTTGAAAAATGAGAAAAGAAGTCGTAATCTAAAATTTTGGAGACCATAAAAATAATATCGGAATACAAATCTTTGCTGTTAAAAATCCGGTGTATTTTTGTTCGCTCACACCCCATTTGCGAAGCAAGCCAAACCACTGTTCTTCCTTGTTCGTGCAATTTTTCTCGAATTAAATTTCCAATATGTATGTTGTTGGTTTTTGACATAAAAAAGCGTAAACTGTTTGTTAATTGCTTATTTTACACCTGTGGTTCAACCAAAAACCTTGCACAAAAATAAGCACAGACAGTTCACGCCTCGTGAGCGTGCTCCTCCGCATCTTATTCCCGTGCTTTTGATTTGCTTGAAATTTGGTTGATTTCAGGTGTGAGAATAAAGAGCTCAAAGCTCAAATCAATAAATTAGTTTTAAAATTTTTGTTTCTTCTGTTTAATTCTTTTATAGTAATTTTATCAAAAATATTTCTCAAATAGAAAAATCCTTATCCATTTTTATATGAGTAAACACCTTTTCGCCTTTAGCATAAGGCGCAACAATATTCCCGTTACCCTTCAATTTCCATTTATAAATAAGCAATCCTTCCAAACCTACCGGACCACGAGCGTGAATTTTGTTGGTGCTAATTCCAACTTCCGCACCAAGCCCATAGCGGAAACCATCGCTGAAGCGAGAGCTGCAGTTCCAGAATACGTTGCCACTATCAGCTCTGTTCATAAATGTTTCGGCTTTGTGCGCATTGCGGGTAATAATTACTTCGGTGTGTCCACTGCCGTAAGTGTTTATATGTTGCAGGGCTTCTTCAATACCATCCACAATTTTTATCGACACTTTGTAATCCAAATATTCGGTTTTCCAACTTTCTTCGGTTGCAGGTTGGCAATCTATAATTTGTTGTGTGCGGGCATCACCAAAAATTTCAAGATTATATAGCTTTGTAGCTTCTACAAATTTTGGCAAAAATTCTGCCGCAACGGCGCTATGTACCAAAATTGTTTCGGTAGCGTTGCACACCGCCACATACTGGCATTTTGAATCGGTGGCAACCTCAACAGCCATATCAATATCCGCTTCATTATCAACATATACGTGACAAATTCCATCGGCATGACCAAGTACCGGAATGTTGGAATTGTTCATTATGTATTGTACAAATTCGTTTGAGCCGCGAGGAATAATCAAGTCAATGGATTTGTCCATTTTCAACATTTCGTTCACATCGTTGCGGGTTTCGAGTAATTGTATCCACCCCTCGGCAATGCCTGCTTCGGCACTTGCCTGTGCTATAATACGAGCCAACACCCGATTGGTTTCCAATGCCTCACTGCCGCCTTTGAGCATTACAGCGTTGCCGCTTTTAAGGCACAGTGTTGAAATTTGCACCAATGCATCGGGGCGGCTTTCAAAAATTACACCAATTACGCCAATGGGGCAACTCACTTTGTAAAGTTCCAAACCTTTATCGAGTTCGGTGCTCATAAGCGTTTCGCCCACAGGTTCGGGCAGGCGAATAAGACTGTGAATGCCTTGTACCACTTCGGCAACTTTTGCTTCGTCAAATTTCAAACGTTTCAAAAGCGGCATTGCTAAATTTTCGGCTTCGCTGCGAGCAAGGTCTTTTTTATTTGCTTCTGTTATTTCGCTTGCTTTTTCCTGTAAACGTTGCGCAATGCGTTCCAAAGCCGCTTGTTTGAGTTCTGTTGTGCTTGCCGCGAGTTCTATTGATGCTTGCTTTGCTTGTTGGGCTGCTTGTTCTATATTCATAATATTGAGTATTGAGTATTGAGTATTGAGTACTCATTACCGACTACTCCCGACTCAATACTATATTTTTAATCATTTATCTTCAAAACCGCCAAAAATGCTTTCTGCGGAACTTCCACATTTCCCACCTGTTTCATGCGTTTTTTCCCTTTTTTCTGTTTTTCCAACAGTTTGCGTTTACGCGAAATATCGCCGCCGTAGCATTTTGCGGTAACGTCTTTACGCACGGCTTTTACCGTTTCGCGGGCAATAATTTTTGTGCCTATTGCCGCTTGAATTGCCACATCGAATTGCTGACGGGGAATAAGTTCTTTAAGTTTCTCGCATATTTTTTTGCCAAACTCGTAGGCATTATTTTGATGAATAAGTGCCGAAAGCGCATCAACCGATTCGCCATTGAGCAGAATATCGAGTTTTGCCAATTTCGATTCGCGGAAACCTATTAAGTGATAATCGAACGAAGCATAGCCTTTGGAAATACTTTTGAGTTTGTCGTAAAAATCGAAAACTATTTCACCAAGCGGCATATCAAACGTGATTTCCACACGATTGCCGGTCATATAATTCTGTGATTTTAAAATACCCCGTTTGTCCATACACAAAGTCATAATACCGCCAATATAAGCGGCATCGGTAATAATTTGCGCAGCAATGTAGGGTTCTTCAATATAGTCGATTTTCGTAGGGTCGGGCAAGTCGGTAGGATTGTTTACCAGCAGTTTCTCGCCTTTTTTTGTGTAGCAATAATATGAAACGTTAGGCGTGGTGGTTATCACGCTCATGTCAAATTCGCGGTCTAATCGCTCCTGAATAATTTCCATGTGCAACAATCCCAAAAAACCGCAACGGAAACCAAAACCCAATGCTGCCGACGATTCCGGTTCATAAGTAAGCGAAGCATCGTTTAATTGCAATTTTTCCATTGAAGCGCGCAGTTCTTCATAATCTTCGGTATCAATGGGGTAAATGCCGGCAAATACCATTGGTTTTACATCTTCAAAACCGGCAATTGCCCCATCACACGGATTTTCTACCGATGTAATCGTGTCGCCCACTTTTACCTCTTTCGACGTTTTTATACCCGAAATGATATAACCCACATCGCCGGTTTTAACCGATTTTCGCGGTTCCATATCAAGGCGCAACACACCCACTTCATCGGCTTCGTATTCTTTTTTGGTATTTACGAATTTTACTTTATCGCCTTTTTTAATTTCGCCGTTCACTATTTTGTAGTAGGCAATAATTCCCCGGAATGAATTAAAAACCGAATCGAAAATCAAAGCCTGTAACGGAGCATCCGGGTCGCCTTTCGGAGCAGGCACACGATTGACAATCGCTTCAAGAATTTCGGCAACGCCCAAACCTGTTTTTCCGCTTGCCGAAAGAATATCGTCGGGTTTACAGCCAATTAAATCAATAATTTGGTCTTTTACCTCTTCGGGGTTCGCGCTTGGCAAATCCATTTTATTAAGCACCGGAATTATTTCCAAATCATTTTCAATAGCCAGATACAGATTTGAAATTGTTTGAGCCTGAATGCCTTGCGTGGCATCAACTATAAGCAGTGCACCTTCGCAGGCGGCAATTGAACGCGACACTTCGTATGAAAAATCCACGTGCCCCGGCGTGTCAATCAGGTTAAGAACATATTTTTCGCCATTCAGTTCGTAATCCATTTGTATGGCGTGGCTTTTTATGGTAATACCGCGCTCCCGTTCCAAATCCATATTATCAAGCACTTGTGCTTGCAAATCGCGTTGTGAAACTGTGTTGGTATATTCTAAAAGCCTGTCGGCTAAGGTGCTCTTACCGTGGTCAATGTGCGCTATGATGCAAAAATTGCGAATGTGCTTCATTTATGTGTTTATTAAATTGAACGCAAAAATAGACAATTCAATTGAAAATTGAAAATTGAAAATTGAAAATTATTGAATTGCCGGGGCAAGTTTTAAGATTTTGCAAGTTTTTTACTTACCAAAACGTTGCATAAAAATTACAAATTATTACACATAACCGGTTTTTCGCAAAAACGATTGTGTGTTTTCCACATTCAAAACATATGTTTCACCCATAACAAAAGCTTCGTTTTCAGCCCCGTGCCCCGATGGAAAATTGAAAGCAACAGGGAAATTATAGTCTTTGCACACATTGAGAATCAGTTCTTCAATTGACACATTATATTCGTCAACGCCTTGTTTCATATCGGTCATTCCGCCCACAATCAATCCCGAAAGTTGCGAAAGTATGCCCGAAAGTTTCAAGTTTTGCATCATTCTATCAATGTGATACACGTATTCGTTCAAATCTTCAATAAAAAGTATCGCTCCTCGATAATCGTATTCTAACGGGAGTCCACGAATACTATATAATACCGATAGATTGCCACCGACTAATGTGCCGTGAGCTTTACCTTGTTTATTGCAAACGTTTACCTGCCACACCGTGGTTTGTTGTTCGCCAAAAAGTAAATTTCGCAACGATTGCAACGATTCGGCGGTCACGCTTTCAAAGTTTTTAAGCATTGCACCGTGGATAGTTGCCACTCCAAGCGTATTTATTTTTGAATGAAAAACAGTAATATCGCTAAAACCAATAATCCATTTAGGATTTTTTAAAAATGCCGTGTAATCAAGCTGTTCCACAATACGAATTGCACCATACCCCCCTCGAGAACAGAATATTGCACGAACTTTAGGATTATCGAGTGCCACTTGCATATCGGCGGTACGTTCTTCGTCGGTGCCGGCAAAAACTTCACTACAGGCACATACGTGTGAAGCCGTCCACACCTGCAACCCCCAACTTTCAAGTATTGCAACTCCTCGTTCAATATATGAAACATCAATTGGTCCCGAAGGTGAAACTATGGCAACTAAGTCGCCGGTTTGTAAAAATTGTGGTAATATGAGCATAATGTAATTTCAAATAATACAAAATTAGCATTTTTCAAATTAATTTTCAATTTTCAATTTTCAATTTTCAATTAAAGTGTATTTTTGTAAAAAATATGCGCTATGAACAAAACAACTCGTTTGCTTGATTACGAACAAATTACTCGTTTACTCGAAGATTTCGACGAAAAGTATGTGTTTGAAAAAGTAAATCTTATTCCCAAAGAATATGATTTAAAACAAAAGCTAACACAGTACGTTGATATTGCGAACATTAACCGTAAATCGGTATTGGGAATTGACATTTACAAATACAGTTCCTACGAAAAATTTGAACAATCGTTGATACCGTTTATGTTCAAACTTTTGTTTACCGAAACCATAGATATGTGTTTCAAAAATCATGCATTTTTGTTCCAGAAATATACCAAAAGTGAAATTGAAGAAAATTTTATATCAACCGGCGACGGTGGTTTTGTAATTTTCGACATTCCGCTTCACGCTCTGCTTTTTGCTTGTAATTTTGCAATTGTTTTACGAGCGTATAATTCATTTCACTTTTATCCCAAACTGCGTAAGATAGTGGGCGGAGCAAGTTTGCGTTACGCCATTACCTACGATAGCTTGTATTATTTCGACAAAAGTCATTACGGCTCGGCAGTGATTAACAATGCTCGTATTTTAAGTAAAGACACGCTCAACCGTTGCATTATCGACCAAAATGTATACGATTGGTTTACGCTCAATATTGACGGCATGGAAAATTTGCAATTAATTACTATTGAAGACGTTGCCAATATTTACGACATTCAAGGCAGTTACGATTTTGATATTTTGGAGCAAAACCCCGATGCAATTTTTACAACACAAAGTAGCAGAGAATTTGGCATTATTAATTCCGACGTACTGAAAATTGGTGAAATAAAATCGAAAGAATCAGAACTAATCGTTTACAACGTACACATTCAAATAGCAAGTCGCTGGCAACGAGCCGAATCGCAACGTATGATAACCGTTAGTTTGGGTAATTTGAACACTTCACATTTAATTTAAAAAGTCAACAAGTCAATTACAGACTTATAAACTAAAAAATATGGAAACAGTATTAAGCGGCATACGTCCGACAGGCAATTTACACCTTGGAAATTATTTTGGTGCATTGCGCAATTTTATAAAAATGCAAAACGAATATAATTGTTATTTTTTCATCGCTGATTATCATTCGCTTACCACGCACCCCAATCCCAAGGATTTGCACGGTAACGTAAAACAGGTGCTTGCCGAATATTTAGCCGCCGGACTCGACCCCGAAAAAGCAACATTGTATATTCAAAGCGATGTTCCCGAAATTGCAGAATTGTATTTATTCTTGAATATGAATGCCTATATGGGTGAATTGGAACGTTGTACTTCGTTCAAAGATAAAATCCGCCAACAGCCCGAAAATATTAATGCAGGATTATTAACTTACCCAACATTGATGGCGGCAGATATTTTAATTCACCGTGCGGCAAAAGTGCCTGTGGGCAAAGACCAAGAGCAACATTTGGAAATGACTCGTACCTTTGGAAATCGTTTCAATCGTATGTATGGCGTAGATTATTTCCCCGAGCCGCAAGCATTTAATTTTGGCGAACAACTGGTAAAAGTACCGGGACTGAACGGCACAGGAAAAATGGGAAAATCAGAAGGCGAAGGTAATGCTATTTATTTAGCAGACGATGCCGCAAGCATTCGCAAAAAAGTGATGAAAGCAAAAACCGATGCAGGACCAACCGAACCAAATCAACAAAAACCCGAAGAAATTGAAAACTTATTTTCGTTAATGAAAATAGTTTCCACACCGGAAACAGTACAATATTTCGACGACCTATACAACAGTTGCGCAATACGTTACGGCGATATGAAAAAACAATTAGCCGAAGATATGATTACTTTCGTTGCACCATTCAGCGAAAGAATCAAAGAAATTGCCGCCGATGAAGCATATTTACAACGAGCCGCTCGTATGGGAGCTGAAAAAGCGCGCGAAAGTGCGCGTAAAACTGTGCGCGATGTACGTGAAATTATTGGATTTAAGGCGTTTTAATTTTTTTTGTTTTTTATTTTTTTTCCGGTAAACAATGTGTATACTTGCATAAGTATTAACCACTAAATGTATACCATTATGAAAAAAATTTTATTATTAGCACTAATGTGCATTGCAACCAATGCCTTTAGTCAAGCACCAAGTAACGTTCCCCTTAGTGCGGAACAAGCAAAACAAGTGAGTAAAATCAACAAAACAATTGCGAAACAAATTGATGCCGTAGTGTCGAACGAGCAACTGCCGGCAGATGAAAAAAAGGCGCAACTCACTAAATTGAAAAACGACCGCGACACCCAAGTCCATCAATTGTTAATTCCCGAACAAATTACCACTTTCGAAGCTAACGATGCAATTAATTGGGATATAGAAAACCATAAAATTGATAAAATTGATGCTGCAAACAAAAAAGCCGAAATGAATGAAAAGCTTTCGGAAGTAAAAAAGCAATTGGACGATTTGAAAGAACAAGAAAAAGACACACAAGCCCAAATAGACAAATTGAAACAACAACAAGCAACTATCAAAAACAAACAAAAAGAATTGCAAGCTCAAACAAAAGCAATAAAAGCTCAATATACCGTAAAGTAGAATTATGCGAGCCGTAATCCAACGAGTAAACCGAGCATCGGTAACAGTTGATAATAATTGTATTGCAAATATCGGCAATGGGTTATTAATTTTCCTCGGCATAGAAACTGCCGATACTTCTGCTGATGTGATGTGGCTTTGTGCTAAAATTGCCAAACTGCGCATTTTCAACGATGCCGATGGCTTAATGAATTGCGATATTTCGCAAATCGGCGGCGAATGTATTGTGGTAAGTCAATTTACGCTACACGCCGCCACGAAAAAAGGTAATCGTCCATCGTTTATTCGTGCAGCTCGCCCGGAACAGGCTCGTGCGTTATACGAAGAATTTGTGGTACAACTGCGCCGGGAACTGAGGAATGACAATTTGGTACAAACCGGCAAGTTTGCCTCCGATATGAAAGTAGAACTTTTGAACGATGGTCCGGTTACGATTTGTATTGATACACAAAACAAAGAGTAGTTTGTTAGTTATTAGTGGTAAGTTGTTAGTTTTCTTGCACTAACCACTAATAACTAACAGCTTACCACTAAATAAACTTTTCCCATTCAGCCATAGCCACATCAAGTTCTTCCTGCAAAGCAGCGTGGCGTTTGTAATCATCGGGCGTTATATTTCCGGCATTTTCTATAAAAAACATATTCAATTCGTGCAACTGATTTTCAAGTTCTTGCACACGGTCTTCTATTTTTTTGAGAGCCGTTTGTTGCTTACGCAATTCACGCTCACGTTCCTTTTTTTGTTCGTAATTTTGTTTTTGTGTTGATGTATCTATTTTTTGCTGAATTTGCACAGTTGCTTTCGGCATAGCAAGCAGTTGCATATGCAACTGCTGCAAATACGAATGTAAATCGCCAATAATTTCGCGCACATGTGTTTGTTTCACTTCAAAAATGTGTGTTGTCAAACCATCGAGAAAATCACGGTCGTGCGACACTAAAATAAGCGTGCCGTCGTATTTCTGTAATGCTTGTTTCAATACAGCTTTCGAGGCAATGTCTAAGTGATTTGTGGGTTCGTCAAGAATTAATAAATTGTAGGGTTCAAGCATTAATTTTGCCATTGCCAAACGGTTGCGTTCGCCACCCGAAAGCACTCGCACTTTTTTATCAACGTCTTCGCCACTAAAATAAAATGCACCCAAAATATCGCGCACTTTAGTGCGAATATCGCCTGCGGCAATGGCATCGAGCGTTTCAAATACGGTTAAATCCTCGTTAAGAATTTCGTCTTGATTTTGTGCAAAATATCCTACTCGCACGTTGTGCCCCAACTGAATTTCACCTGAATAATTGGTTTCGTTCAGCACACATTTTATAAACGTGGATTTTCCTTCACCGTTTTTTCCCACGAGAGCGATTTTATTACCACGTTCTATTTGAAAATTTACATCGGCAAGAATGGTTTTTTCGCCGTATTTTTTTGTCAAATGGTTAGTTTTCAACACCACCGTTCCTGCTCGTGGCGAAGACGGAAAGGAAATTTTAAACGCACCGGTATCTTTTTTCTCAATTTCCAAACGTTCAATTTTATCAAGCTGTTTTATGCGGCTTTGCACCTGTACCGATTTTGTAGCCTTGTAGCGAAAACGTTCAATAAATTGTTCGGTATCGGCAATCATTTTTTGTTGATTTTCGTATGCAGCCAATTGCTGTTCGTAGCGTTCTTCTTTTAGCACCAAGTATTCGCTGTACGGCGCAGGATACGAAGTAAGTTTATTTAAACTTATTTCAAACGTTTTTTTGGTAACAGCATCTAAAAACCGTCTATCGTGCGAAATAAGAATAATCGCGCCTTTGTAGTTCACAAGAAAATTTTCGAGCCATTCGATTGACACAATATCTAAGTGATTTGTCGGTTCGTCAAGCAACAGCACTTGAGGTTGTTTCAGCAGAATTTTCGCAAGTTCAATACGCATACGCCAGCCGCCGCTAAATTCGGCAGTGGGACGGTTGAAATCCGAGCGCACAAACCCCAAACCTATGAGCATTTGCTCAATTTCGCCGTCAATTGAACTGCTATCGTGCAGGTGTAAATAATCGGAAATTTCGCTCATTCGGTAAATGAGCTTCATATACGCATCGCTTTCATAATCAGCGCGTTCCGATAACTCATCTTGTAAATTCTCTAATTCCTGTACGCGGGCGTTTATATCGTCAAATGCCGAGCGGGCTTCATCTAACACAGTTTTACCATCGGTAATTTTCATTTGCTGCGGTAGATAGCCAATTTTGCAATTTTCGGGTACAATCACATTGCCTTCCGAAGGTTCATCGTGTTGGGCAATAATTTTGAGCAAGGTCGATTTACCTGCGCCATTGCGCCCTACAAGACCAATTTTATCACGTTCGGTTATAAGTACCGAAATATTTTCAAACAAAGTGTAGCCGCCAAAACGAACGGCGAGATTAGACAATGAAATCATTGAAATGTTGGTTTAAATTTCGAGGTAAAATTACAAAAAAAGTTGAACATATTCTACAACACCGTATTCAGCCAAAGTCCGAAAAAATAGTCGTAAGCCGATAGTAAAGACGTTATGACCGAAAAAATCTGTCAACAAATTTTTTACCTTTTGGTTTCAAACGTTCAAAAATTTCTTTTTCCAATTTAAACACAAATTCGTTCAAATTACTTGTTGAATAAATATCAACATACAATGTATAGAAATGTTCCCTAAAATCTTTTTGCTGAAAACAATGTTCAATTAACCCTGTTTGCCCATTCTGCGAGGAGAAAACAACACCAAATTATTGCCGTTTTTACTTTTCTGATAAACTCGGCAGTTTCTTTTTCTCTATCGCAAAAATATTCGGACGATGTCTAATCGCTTATAACAAAAGGATTTCGCATAATAATTATGGTTTTTCAATTATCAAAATTTGATTATGGTTTTTTAATAATTGAATTTGATGCCAACGGCACGAGTGAAAAACAGGTAAAATAGTTGTTTGCATTGTTGTCTGAACATTTCAACTATGCTCAATATCCGCCACGATTTTGGCAAGATTACAAAGATTCTCAAGATAAAAAATCCTGCTAATTCTTAAAATTTTGCCAAAATCGTAGTTCAAAAACAAAATCAAAACACCGCCTTCAAAATATCAACGCACTGTTGCGCCGAACTGTATGTATAAAAATGCAAAAGCGGCACATTATGCGCCACCAATTCTTTCGATTGCTTAATTGCCCATTCCGTCCCTACTTGTTTGGCAGCTTCGTCGGTTTCGCAAGCGCGCAAAGCATTTTGCAAATCTTGCGGCAATTCCAAATGAAACAATCGCGGCAACACATCAACTTGATTTTTGAATCCAATCGGTTTTATGCCCGGTACAATTGGCACGGTAATTCCCTGCGTCCGGCATTTTTCCACAAAACGGAAATAATGCGCATTGTCGAAAAACATTTGTGTAATAATATATTGTGCGCCAGCATCAACTTTTAGTTTCAAATTGGCAATATCACTATCTAAATCGGTGGCAGCGTAGTGTTTTTCGGGATAACCGGCTACTCCGCACGAAAAATTTGTAACAAGCGATGTGCCAAAATCCGTATCGTCAAGATATTTTCCTTTGTTCATATCGCCTATTTGCAACAACAAATCGCGCGCAAAAGTGTTTCCGTCAGGTTCGGCTTTGTAAGGCTCGTTGTGTTTTATAGAATCGCCACGCAGGGCAAAAATATCGGTAATACCAAGAAAATTAAGGTCAATCAATACATATTCGGTTTCTTTGCGGCTAAAACCTCCGCATAAAATGTGCGGAACCACGGGAATACCATATTTTTGCGCCACAACCGCCGCCACTGCCACCGTTCCAGGACGGCGGCGCACTCGATTATTGTTGGCATCGTACACTTCGCGATGTGAAGTAATGTTAATAAACTGCGGATTAAATTCCATCAACGGATTGATGGTGTTATAAATTGATTCCAAACCTTTGCCTTTCAATGGCGGCAAAATTTCTAATGAAAATAAGGTTTTTCTTGAGCCTTGTATAATTTTGGCAACTGACATTATAATAATTATTAATTATCTTTTTCCCTCGTTAACTTGTTTCATCGTCAAGCAAAAATTTATTTCACAACTCCCACCGATTGCGCATACATAATTTTCTTAAATTCGGGAAGTTGCATATATTGATTGAGTTTTTCTCTATCAACGTGACCACGCACAACTGAACCTAAACCTTCGGCGACACACGCCAAATACACATTTTGCGAGATAAAACCACAATTCACGGCGGCGGTAACATCTTTATCTTCTTCTCTACCTTTAATTTTGTTGTAATCTGCCACAAATACCAAATTTATAGAGGCATTTTTAACAAATTCCTGCGGACCGGTTATTGCTCGCTGGTCGCCATTACGAAAATGTTCTAATGTATTAGTTGTTTCGTCCCACTGATACACATTTTTCGAGGTAAATACATAAATTGTATATTCTTGTGAGTTTTGCGACGAAGGCACAGTACGCTTTCCTTCACGATTGAAGCCGTAAGCCGCCCACAAAATATTGCTTATTTGTTGCGGTGTAAGGTCTTGATTCACAAATTCTCGTGAAGTTGCTCGTTTTTGCATAGCTTCGTACACAGGCATTCCGCCGCTCATTTGAGGAGCAGGAAGTTGAATACTTTGTTGAGCGCAAGCGGTAAAGCTCATTAGCGCAAGTGCCAATCCTGCAATTCCGTTTTTAATTCCAAGTGATTTTTTCATTTTCGTTTGATTTATTATTAGTATTATTGTTATTTTTTCCTTTTTCCAAAAAGAAATAAATTGCGGCTGTAATAATGTGAAAAAACAACGCCAAAAGCGTCCACAATAATTTTTCTTCTTTCGATTTTTTGTCTTTTTCCACAATCCACACTTGGTAAATTACCCAGGCGGCGCAGAGTACTGCTATAACGGGAATTAATCGTGCCATATTTTTTAGTTATTTTTTTAAAGTTTAGAGTTTTTAGAATGTAAAAATAATTACACTCTTGTTTATAATTCCAAATCCAAATCTTCTTTTATCTCCCAAGGCAAACCATATTTTCCAATAACTTCCATAAATGGGTCGGGATTAAATTCTTCTACGTTGAACACTCCTGCCCCACTCCATTTTCCGGTTAGGAACATCATTGCGCCCACCATTGCCGGCACACCGGTAGTGTATGAAACACCTTGTGCACCAGTTTCATCGTACGCCGCTTGATGACTGCAATTATTCCAAAAACTATGAATGAATTTTGGATGATACTGTTGATTACTGTGGTTGCATCAACATTCTGATTAGGAATGTCGGTAGTGGTGTTTTGCAGCGTGCATCTCACGCTCATGAATTTAGCCTCATGCATGTTTGTATGGTAGACCCGTTCTTGCTTGCGGATCCAACAAGAGCAAGTTCGTTGTTGCTAATTGCAAAATCGTATTGCTGATCTCCTTCGACAAAATCTATTGGTTCTCCAAAAAAATCTGTACTGAGCACACTCATTGTCACTGTATCTTTATTTATCATAAAAGCACCTGATTGTATTACATGGTTTTCCTCTAAATTTTCCGCATTCATATTGACATTGTCAAACGACCAGGCCTCTTCAAAGGTCATTCCCTCCGGAAGCTCCTCGAACCCCATAAAGACAGCTCGTCTATATGTTCCGTTGCTGCGGTATTCAATGCCGGTCCCATCCCCACACGTCCACATCCCAACTAGTTTACTATCTGCATATATGGCTGCATCTTCTTTGTCATTACTGTTATTAAAGTTTGCTTTATTAATCAATAGTAGCAAGATCGTCATTATGGCTACCAGTCCCAGTGCAGCCCATATCATCCTCAGTATAATTTTTATGG
>QMCE01001267.1_pt1 | contig 13799 bp, 3 predicted proteins | sample 1821851 | NCBI WGS metagenome assembly QMCE01 (sample SAMN09453174, study PRJNA476694) | Termite gut metagenome, whole genome shotgun sequencing project. | isolation source: worker | host: Odontotermes sp. | place: South Africa:Pretoria | collected 2016-01-28 | reverse complement strand
ACATCTCCGGAGGCATACACAAAACTTGAAAAAGAATTAGAAGCAGTAGGCGATCGGATGAAAGACCTAAACAGTACTTCTTTTTCATTTAGTGAGAACTTACGTGGAGGACTGATGGTTTTAGCCGGTAATCTGATGACAAAATCCGTTGAAGGTTTTGAAAGTTTAGTTTCCTATGCAAAAGAATTTATCAGTGATAGTATTGATATGGCCAACACGGCCGATGGTGTAAAGCATGCCTTTGACAGACTTAACGCCCCTGGCCTCCTTTCCAATCTCCAAAAAGCTACCCGGAATACGGTAAACGACTTTGAATTAATGACAGCAGCAGTGTTGGCAAAAGATTTTCGCATCCCGTTGCAGGACTTGGGAAAATATCTGCAATTTGCTCAACTAAAAGCACAGCAGACTGGCCAATCTGTTGAATATATGACGGAAAGTATTATAAAAGGTCTTGGCCGAAAGTCTGTAATGATACTGGATAATTTGGGAATTTCGGCAGCCGAAGTAAACGAAAACGTAAAGAAAACCGGTGATTTTATGTCATCTGTCGCCGATATTGTGGATAATCAGCTTGCATCTGCGGCCGATGGTTATATAGCCCGTGCTGATCGTACAGTTCAAAAAACGGTATTGCTCGAAAATATACAGTTGAAATTAGGCCAACGATTGGCATGGCTTGATGATATATGGACAAATATTACCACAAAAACATTAAAAAACGTATCTGATGCTCTTGATACTGCTACCGAAAAATATGAGGCACAAATAGATAAGGTTGTTACGCTTGAAACGGAAATTCCCGGTCTACTCAATAGATATGATGAATTAAAGTCAAAAACCGAACTGTCAAAAGAAGAACATAAGGAATTAAACGCTGTCATTCAGCAGATCACAGATCTTGTTCCCAATGCCATCTCTCAATGGGATGATTATGGTAACGCAATAGCTATTTCAACAGAAAATGTCGAAGAATATATAAAAACGCAAAAAGCGTTGGCTCAGTATCAAAATAGAGATGCTATCAAGGAGCTACAAGAAAAAATTGAAAAAAATAAAGCGGAAAAAGACACCCTGCAACGTGAATATGATGCCAAAGGTGAAATACGTTTTTCTACTGGTGGTTCATTTGGAGGTTTTGCACCTGGCGGTACGTTTGGAGGTGCTGAAGCCAAAACTTATAAATACACAGATGAAGAACTTTTACAGAAAAAAACAAGGGTTGGTGAACTCGGCGAAGAAATTGCAGATGCTGAAAGGCTGCTCAAAGTCTATCAAGGAACGTATCTTGAATTGCGTGTAAAAGAGGCCACTGAACGAAAGAAATTCAATGCAATGACAAAAAAAGACTTGGATGCATGGATTAAAGACGAAGAGAATGCTGCCTCCGAATATATGAAGATCGCTCAGCAGGTTTACAATACCCGATTCGTAGCCGCTACACCGATACCGACAAATACTCCAACTACTACAAATCCGAAATCACCTAAATCTAAAACAAAAGAAAGATCCGCCGCCGACATTGTAAAAGAGGAAGCGGAAGCATTGCTCGAAGCGGAAAAGGCGGATATAGCTGCTATTCAAAAATCCCGTGAGCAGGATTTAAGGAATCAGCAGAATTATTATACTAAAGCTGTTATGGATCTCAATCAGTCATTAATTGACCGGAAAATCACCAAACAGCAACATGAGATGATGATGATTGAGGAGGATAAAAAACTTGCCGAGAATCGCTTAAAAATAGAACAGGAATATTACAATCATACACAGTCGCTGCAGTTACAACATGCAGAATTAAAAGTTGATCTTGTCGAAAAAAGCGAACAACAGGTTCTTGATGCAGAAAAGGCTGCAAGCGAAAAACGTCTTGCCGAACAAAAAAAACTGGATGACCTGATCAAAGATTTCAAAGGGGAATTTAAAGTCACAACCGTCGACGAAGATCACCAGGCACAGTTAGCCGTTCTCGAAGCCTCCTATCAGGCACGTAAAGAGATGGCCGAAAGAAATAACCTTGATACCCTTGAACTCGACAATGCCTACTTACGCGCCGAAGAACAGTTACAGCAGGATCATGAAAACCGCCTGTACTCTATCCGCCAGCAATATGGGCTTGTTACCCTTCAGGAAGAATACAACATGGAACTGCTGCAGCTTCAGACACACCTTGACAATGAGTACCTGACCCGTGAGCAATATGAGAAGGCAGTACAAAATCTCCGGCGTAATTCTTTCAAAAAACAGTTTGACTATTATAAAAACATATTTTCGGACGCTGTTACCTCCTTACAGGATGCTGAAATCGCCAATATTGAAGCCAAGTATGACGTCGAAATCGAAGCGGCGCAGGGGAACTCGGAAGAAGTCGCCCGGCTTGAACAGGAGAAAGCGCAAAAGAAACTGGATGTTGAAAAACAATATGCCGATGTAAACTTTGCGATCAAGGCTTCTCAAATCATTGCGGATACGGCTGTCGGCATCATGTCCGCTTTTCAGTTGGGCCCTATCGCCGGCGCCATCGCCGCTGCGTTTGTCGGCCTTACCGGTGTGGCACAGTTGGCAATGGCCAATGCAGAACGTAACAAGGTAAAGAACATGACCTTATCATCCGGCGCTTCGTCTTCCTCCAATAAAACCGGAGCGCGTGTTGCCTCCGGCCGCGAAGACGGGGGAAAAATAGACATTATCCGTGAACAGGACGGAAAATACTTCCCGGATGCGGATTATGATCCGGATCGGCGCGGATACATTGACCGTCCAACCGTCATTGTCGGCGAAGGCCCTGCAGGCCAATCCAAAGAATGGATCGCGAGCAATGCGGCCGTTACCAATCCGACGGTTGCTCCGGTACTTGACCTGATTGATAAAGCGCAGCAAGCCGGCACGATCCGTTCGTTTGATCTGAATGCCGCGATGCGCGCCCAGGCCGCTGCCGGTTTTGCCGCCGGCGGTTCGATTGATAAAACGCCGGTAGCCGCCGGTCAGCCGCCATCCCCCGTTCTGCCGGCTAATACGGACAGCTTTGTTGATGCTATGACAAAGGCACTCTCAAAAACACAGTTTACTGCGCCGGTCGTACTTTCCGAACTGGAAGCGCGTAAAAAACGCCTCGATGTTTCGCGCAAACTTGGTTTCAAACGTTAATTATCATTTATATGAAAATCATACACACCCAATCCGGAAAAGCCTATCACCTGGATCCGGACACACAACTGGAAGTGGAGCGTACCAACCCGTTCTTTAATGAAATCGGCGAACAAACGCTCCCGGTTACGTTGCCCGATTCGGATCACAATCAGGCCATACTCGGCTATCCGGGGGCGATGGCCAACAAGCAGAAACCGTCTCAACACATAGATGCAACCATTCAGGACGGCGAATACTTCACAGTTTGCCGGCAGGCTATTCTGGGCGCAAAACGCAAGGAAGGCATCGAAACAACCTTTTATATGAACGAAGGCGCTTTTTTCGGCCGTATCCCGGATGTGCGCCTTACCAGTATTTTCGCGGCCGAAACCATTCCGGGCATTGAAACGGTCGATCAGGGAATCAACTTCTGTCGCAGCCTGCTGTTTGCCGGGCACGAAGTCTATGCCATCTTCCCGGTACTCACCAAAGGAGATGATGAAGAGTACCCCAAATGGTTGAACCGGCTCGAATACATGCGACCCGGAAACGGGGACTACCTGATCAACGAAGGTGTCAATGAAAATGAATTCAATTACTTCGGATTCTACAATGAATTTGACCGGACGGAAGCGGACGGAGACTACACGATATCCGTATCGAGAGGATATTACATGACGCCGTTCATCCGGGCCAATTATGTGCTGCGACGGATGTTTACACACTTTGGCTATAAACTGGAAAAAACATTTTTTGAAAGTACGTATCCCTTTTCGGATATGGTATTCATTAACAACACGGATGATACGCTGGTCAATGGCGATATCCGGCTGACCGATCTGATCCCGGACATCATGTGCTCCACACTTCTGAATGTATACCGTAAAAAATTCGGCTGTGAATTTATCCCGGACGAACTGACCAAAACGGTTCGTGTTGAGTTCCTGAAAGATATCCTTTCCGGAGCGCCATCAACGGACTTATCGGGATGTGTCAATGGTGAGATAAACTTAAACTTTCCGGGAAAGTACAAACATATAAAGCTATCTTCCTCCGATATGATTAAAGATGGAGACCAATACGAGAGTGTCTCCGAACTTTTTTCAAAATTTCCGGATGCGTACATGGATGCATCTTCCGGTAACTACTACCGCCGCGGCATATCCGCATCTATCGTCGGCAATGTAACCGACATTACGGAAATGGTCGCATCTTCCACCATTCCCTATACGGCTGAAGAAAAAAATGAGGAAGAATCCGTCGAAGTGCCCGACTGCGCCATCGGCATGAAAAAACCGAAATTTAAAGAATTGGCAGACGTTAAACCGGGAAACACGAACCCACTCTTCAGGTTTCCATACAAACGTTATTCCGGCGAATTTCCGCATCCGTATATAGGCGAAACCCGTGCGTTGAACTCTACTGTCGTGTATAACGACAAGGACAGCGAGGAAGACGTCAAGGAAAAGGATACAACCGCCAAAAATGACGAACAATCTCCCATACTGGCATTTTTTTACCTGGATACGACCGGTATAACGCACCATATTGGAACGATCAGCAGCTACAACCCGTTCTACCGGAAACTTTCAGATTACTCCCTGCTGTACAACGGCCCTGATGGAATCTTTGAAAGGTTCTACCGGCCCTATGATAATATTCTCCGCAATTCGATGCATACGGTTACGGCGGGTCTCCTGCTATCGCCCCATCAGAAACTGACCATACCGGCACACCGGAAGGTGCTTATCCATAATCAGGAACTATTGATTAATAAACTGGCTTTTACATTGGGCGGCAGGAACGAACCGCAGGAATCGGAGTTCTACACCACACACCTGTATGAACCGGTAGAATCGGCCCTCCCGGAAAAGGAACGGATCCCCGTCCATTACGGTTATTCCAATTACAACCACTTTTGGAGCATCCGGGTTGAGAAGCGAAATATATCCGCTGCGGAATATAATGCGTCTCCCCATAAAGGCACATCCATACCGGTATTCTATCTGCCGGTTCCGGATCCGGATAAATACAGTCCTGGAAATGTCTTCACCGAAAAAAAACTGGCCAGTACATTCACCTTGACTAATGGAACCCAGGTGTACCTGTTGACCACGCTTACTGTTGTATTGGTTTAACTGTCCTTCGGATATCCTTTTCCGATTCCGATCTTCGTCCTGTAAACTTAATTGAAAAATTATGGCTATTGTTCAACAACCGGACAGCCTGTCGTTGTCCGGTAACCTGAAAGACTTCAAGGTCGCTTCCGCCGAACAGGTATCGTTTATGCTGCGGCAAGGCAGTGAACTGATCCTTTCACAGACGTATGATCCGGGCGATGACAACCTGGTCAGCATCTCACTGAAAAATTTCATTACCGGCCGGCTTTCCTTTCTGATGAAGGAAACATCCGACGTCTACGAACAACCGGACATTGCGGCTGAATTTACGGCCGTCATTGACACGGAAAGCGTTACCTTTAAAGTGATCCGTGCCGGCGTTGACCGTCTGGCCGACACGCCGGAAAACTTTCTGAAATCAAACTTCCTGACATGGCAGCCGCAAACAAAACAGGTAACTTATTCCACTCCGGAATATCTGACCTGTTACGCTGTTGTTTCCGGAGTCATAAAATTGAAAGCCTACTTCACGGATGATGCCGGCACGGTCATAGATCAACAAACCATTCCATTGTATGTGACGGAAGCCGGTAAGGCATACACGATACCGTTGCAATATGCCGTCATAGCATCCAAATTCGTTCATCTGCCGGCGTTTTACGACGTGTGGTTTGAAAACGGATTCGGAGACAGGCTAAGCTATATACAGCGGTACGTAGCCTCCGGATTAAAGTCATACCAGGAACAGTGGATCCTGTTTGAAAATTCACTCGGCGGACTGGATACCTTCCGGGCCTGTGGCGCGACGGATTTCACGGGAGAACATACGCACAACATTGCGCAGATCGAAGACGAAGCGTATGAATACCGTATTGATACGGAACGGAAGTATGCCAAAAATACCGGTTACCTGAACGGCCATGAGCGCCGCTGGCTCCTGGACTTCTTTCCGTCTGCCGCTAAATATATCTTTTCCGGTAACACGTTCCGCCGGATTGTGGTGACGGAATCGAACGTCACGTATACGGATAAGGAACTTCCGAGCAATTATACCTTCACGTACAAATATGCCGACGCACGTCCGTTCCTGAACCTGCCCCGTTCCGAAGTATCACCCGGAGATGACCTGCACATCGTAATACCCGACCTGGGGTCTTTTACGATGCCCCCTCGGTTGGTTGAACTGCCCCGCCTTGTCCTGACCGAGGGGGCTTTATTCCCGGTTCAGTCTCCCTATACCGAAGAGTGGAATACCACTACGATGGGAGCGATCTTCGCGTATGTTTCCGAACGTTTCACCGGAGAAGGATCCGGCGGCGGTCCGGGAACCGGCGTGTTGGACGAACGCTATCTGCGGAAAGACGCGGATGATATCGCCGCCGGCCACATCGCTTTTGCCAAATCCGCCCGGTCTGCCATCTACCGGGAAGGTGCGGACGGTAAGGGATGGATCCTTTCTTCAACCGGTTCCGCTATCCTTGAAGAGATGCAGGTTCGGAAAGACATTTCGCTGGGCGGACGAATGAGATCGGATATCTACTTAGGTGGCATGGACGGTAAAGGATGGGAGATTGACCCGGCCGGTTCCGCCATACTGGATGATCTCCGGATCCGGAAAGATATTTATCTCGGCGGTAAATTCGGATCCGTCGCCTTTGCTTCGGGATTTACCGGCTTTGGCATTCAGATCGATACGGCTGATGCATCCGAAACACTCGACTACCTGACCGTACGCAAAACGATGCAGGTCTATGAACTTGTTTATTCGCAGGTATACGGCCTTGGAGGCAGTGTAATTATTTCCGACCTGAACAAAATCGCCTCTGTAGATATGCTGCCGGACGGACAAACCTACCGGTGCGTGATCGATACGATGGACGACACGATGCGGATGAACCTGCGGGCCGGGGATATCGTCCGCATGCAACGAAGCAGCGGCATCCATATCCGTTATTTTTATGGCCGGGTCACAGGCGTAACGCCTGATTATTTTGATATGAAGGTTATGGACGGCGTTGATGCGCCGGAGGCCGGCGATGTTGTCTTCCGGTTCGGCAGTACGACAGACACAAACAGGCAGGGAATCATTTACCTGACATCTTCGGATGATCATGCACCCTACCTTGATATCGTTGACGGTGTGACGGACATGTCCATGGTCAATAAAACAAAAGCCCGCCTTGGTAACCTGTCCGGGATCCGGACGCAATCCGGCGTACATCTGTCCGGATACGGCCTGTATGCACAGGGGGCTGTCTTTGAAAATTCGGAAATATACCTGGCGGACGGAAATAAGATTGAACAGTGGTTTTCCATTTACGAAGGCAGGTTGGAGAGTGCGATCAGCTCCATACTGGATGACATGAGCGGCCAGGAAGGAAACATCCTCCGGAACAGTTCTTTCTACCGAAATCTGTATTACTGGACTTCTGCCAACCGGGTACATTTTATCAACCTGGGCGATTCGTACCTGTGGGTTGATACTTTCTATGTCGAAAAAGCAACTATCGCTGATATCTTTTACGACGGCAGCCGGAACGTCCTCCGGATGAAAAACACGGTACTGAAACAAACGAATGATCTATTTCTCGGACATCCGTTGCAGGAAGGTACGCATAGCGTTGCATTTTTTTACAAGGTACTGCAGGCCGGTACGCTGACGTTCGGTATACCGGATACGGATTTGTACCGCTCGGAAGAATTAACAGCTTCTGCCAATTATCAAAAGTATTATATAGAGGAGCAATGGGATGGTACCGGCGATTTTCAGATCGGCTTTACCGGAGAAATACTGATCTACGGCCTTTCGTTGCGTGCCGATACGCTTTCGGACGCCATCATCCGGATGCAGACCAAGATCGAACAGACACAGGAATCAATCAAATTACTGGCCACAAAAGAATATGTGAATAGTGTAACCGGTGAGATCTATGAGCATTACGATACCGAACTGTTAATCACGGCACAACAGATCAGCGCAACTGCCAACCGCATCACCGCCCTCGAAACAGCCGCCGCCGGTTGGGTAACGACTGCCCAGGGCAACACACTATGGGCTAATAAATCCGTTGTCGACTCGATGGGAAATACCGTCCTTTCCCATGAAAGTAAGATCACTCAACAGGCCAATTCGATAGAGTTGGTTGTAAGGGAGGTTTCCGGCATAGAACAGGATTTGGCTACCCACGAAAGTAAGATCACCCAGTTATCGGATTACATAGAACTGGCCGTATCGGAACTTGATTCACTGACCGGGAATGAACTTGTCAGCAGGATAAACCTGGATTCCACATCCGTTACCATCCAGGCAGCAAAAATAAAACTGGAAGGAGATATCACCGCAAACGGAAATGTACATATCAATACGGATGGAACGCTAATTGCCAAAGGCGGCATATTTAACGGCTTTATCCAGTTTCCGTTTAAAGAACTGACACAATCCGATGCCACGCAAATAAGCCCGCCTAATGGCATTAAATACATGTTGGGAAGCGATGTGAACCTGATCGTTGAAGGCTATACGCTGGTGTTACCGAATCATCCTTCCTACAACGGGTGTGTAGTGAATATTTTCAATGGTATCTTCCCGCCATGGACGTATGCATCCGGTGCTATGTTTGCCGATGTGGAAAGAGAAGACGGAAAAAGAATCTGGGAGGTTGCACCCGTATTTGAAAACACGGTGGGATCTTTCAATGTGACTCCTCAAACAAGAATTGTTTGTGCCGGCAGCCTGTTTCAATTCATGTGTATCGTCCGCAGTGGCTCCATCGAATGGATGCTGATCAACCGGCAGTATATTTTACCTACAAATACTTAACATATTCAAACATGAAAAAGATTAATTTAAACAAGGAATTTACGGATTTTTCCGGGAGTATTATCGCCGGCGAGAAGATGGCGGATGCCATTGCGAAAAACCTGTACCTCGGTAATGGAATCGCCCCGAATAATGGAGACGAAAAGTATGCAGCCTACAAGCTGAGTTCAAAAATCATCCATGCATCGGATGATATCAACCTATCGGATGAAGAAATCGTTTTAATCAAAAAAGTAGCGGCCGTGTCTTTCACGCCGGGAGCCTACGGGCAAGTGATTGATTTGTTGGACGCTTAAACGGAATCGTATGCCAGGGAATATAACAATCAGCGGCGTTACATTCACGCCGGAAGACATCGGACGGATTACCAATGCGGTAGTCGCGATGATCCAGACAACGGCAAAGGATCCGTCACAGTATGAAGTAGTAGATTCGATAGAAGGCATTACCTCCCTTCCCGTCTTCAAACAATCCGGAAATGCCTTTACATTAGTACGCGTACTGACCGGCCTCCTGAAAGGCGCTGACGGCAAACAGATCGAATTGAGGGCCAACGAAACGCACCTGCAATGGCGCCTGATCGGAACGGCAGACTGGATCGACCTGCTCCCGGTGTCCGTCCTGCAAGAGCCGGCTAAAAATGCCATCGAAATCTATGGGGCCGATATCGCCGAATTAAAAAGCATCAAGTTCGACGCAGTAGACAAGGATGACGCAGGACTCTATTTTTTAGCTGATGGCGAAGTCGTAGCCGGCCCGATTGAAGTCGGTTCCGGTACCGGTGGCGGTAGTACCGGCGGCGGATCCACACTTCGCATCATTAATCTCGGATCATCTTCCGCCGGGGTGGCCGCCGGCGAAACCGTTACCCTGAAGTATTCGTTTTCATCTGTCGATACGGAGACGGGCGATCCTACCGGTGACGGGACAGCGGTTTACTTTGTCAATAACGTACGTGTCTCCACGCAAAACATTGCACAGGGAGAAGTCAACTTTGATATCACACGTTACCTGACTGACGGCGTTAACCAGGTTCGGATCCAGGTGACCGACGCATATAATTCCGTTCGCGCCCTTAACATCCGGATCCAGATAGTCAGTTTATCTATCCGTTCCACCTTCGACGCTTCGCTGATTTACGACAATGACATTGACTTTCCGTATACGCCGGTCGGTACCGGGGAAAAGACAGTTCATTTCGAACTCAACGGCGTTGAACTGGCTCCGGTCACCACTACAGCCAGTAACCGGCAACTGACGTACAGACTTCCGGTATTAGGACATGGGGCACACTCGTTAACCGTATACGCGAAGATGAATGTGGACGGTATTGAGCTGATTTCGAATGTACTTCATTTCAGTATCATATATGTGGTTCCCGGCAGTCAGGACATCATTATCTCTTCGCCGTTTATTCTGCAGGAAGCGAATCAGTATGATACGATCGTAATCCCTTATTCCGTCTATAATCCGGAAACATCCGCTTCGCCGGTTCAATTGAAAGTGAACGGGAATATGGTGTCTGATCTTATCGTGGACAGGACACAACAGCAATGGTCATACCGGATTGAAGATTACGGAAACCTGACACTCGAAATCGTTTCCGGCTCCGTCAGTAAAACATTCAGCCTGACGGTTGTAAAATCGAACATAGACAGCGAAGCGGAAACAACCGGACTCGAACTGTTCCTGACATCAACCGGCAGAAGTAATAACGAGACCAACCGCGCAGAATGGAGATACAACGCCATTGCCGCCTCCCTGACCGGGTTTAATTACATAACCAACGGATGGGTGCCGGATCATGACGGGGTAACGGTTTTAAGGGTTTCTGCCGGAGCGGCTGTAGTTATTCCGTTCAAACCGTTTCAGAGCGATTTTAAAAACACCGGTAAAACACTTGAATTTGAGTTTTCCATACACGATGTGGAAGATTTTACCGTCCCGGTGATCAGTTGCTGGAGTGGAAACCGGGGATTTGAGATCACGGCTAACAAAGTGCGTTTCGCTTCCGAATTATCTGCTTTAAGCGCCAATTTTAAAGAAGACGAAGTGATACGTCTTTCGATTGTTGTTGAGAACCGTTACGACAAACGGCTGATAGTTACATACATCAACGGGATTGCCTCCGGAGCGCAGCAATATGCACTGACGGATGATTTCTCGCAGGCCGTACCGGCAGGGATATCCATCGGTCACGAAAAGTGTACGGTTGACATCTACAATATCCGTTCGTACGCAACGGAATTGAACAGCATTCAGATTTTGAATAATTACATTGCCGACACTGCTTTGGTATCCAAAAAGTTAGATTTGTATGACCGGAATCAAATATACGATTCTTCAGGAGAAATAGTCTATAACAGACTGTTATCTTTCTTACCCTGCATGACCATCATCGGTGATCTGCCGACATTCAAGGGTGATAAAAAAACAGTACGCGTTACTTATGAAAATCAGCAGCATCCGGAAAAAGCCTTTACGTCTGAAAATGTACAGATAGACGTACAGGGCACATCTTCCCAATTTTACCCGCGTAAAAACTTCAAGACAAAACACAACGCCGGTTTTGACATGACGGAATCCGGAGAACATTTATCGCACTACATGCTTGCCGGAAATAATTTGCCTGCTAAGGTGTTTTGTGAAAAAGCCGACTTTGCCGAATCTTCCGGAACCCACAACACGGGGCTGGCACGTTTTATCAATAGTTTTTTGGTTGGTTTGGACATAAAAACACCGCCGCAACTAACGGATCCGCGTATACGTACGACGGTGGACGGTTATCCGATCGCAATGTTCCATCGCTCGGATGCGTCTGCGCCGCCTGCTTTTGTCGGAAAGTACAATTTCAACCACGATAAAGATGCGCAGGAAGTTTTCGGACTGACCGGGACGGCTGAGTGTTGGGAGTTTCTAAACAATACGTCCGACTTGTGTCTCTTTAAGTCGGCAGATTTTTCCGGTGCATGGGGCGATGACCTGGAAGCCCGTTACCCGGATGGCTATGAAGACAACACCCATATCAAAAAACTATGGGAATGGGTGATAGGTTGTACCGGTAATCCGGCAAAGTTCAAGGCTGAGTTTGAAGATCATTTCAACAAGCAAAACCTGTTGTCGTACTGGATTATAACCGAACTGTTCGGAATGGTAGACCAACGCGCGAAGAATATGTTTGTTACGTCCTGGGGCAATGAAGGATCAGGGGAATATAAGTGGTACTTTATTCTCTATGACAATGATACGTCAAACGGTATTAACAACGAGGGCGCCATCTCATTCGGGTATAACATTGAAACGTATGATGCAATTGGTTCCGGCCATGTATGGAACGGTTGGGACAGCGAACTGTGGAAGTTAGTGGAAGCCTGTTATGCGGACGAATTGGCACAGTTATACCGTGACATGCGTACCTCCGGCCTGCTTACCTACGATAAAGTAGCAAACATCCTGAATAAGGAGCAAAGCGCCAAATGGTGCGAAGTGGTCTATAACATGGACGGGCAGTACAAATACATCCAACCGATTGTCGATGAAGGAAATGCTTCCTACCTCTATGCCATGCAGGGAAGCCGCACGGAACATCGTAAATGGTGGCTGTCCAACCGGTTTTTGTACATGGACGGTAAATACCATACGGGTGACTTCCTGAATGATTTTATCTCCATGCGATTGTACACGCCAACAAATTGGAATGGTGTTGCCCCGGATGCGGATTTTGCGCTTACGCTGTTTAAGGACAGTTATGTACGTGTGAGGTATGGCAGTTATGTGATCGGTCAGCGTGCCCAAGCGGGAGATGTAGTCCATATCATTGCTCCCGATATCCGGTTCAATGATACGGAAACCGTGGTTTATGGCGTATCTTCAATACAGTCGTTAGGAAATCTGGCGGGGAAATATCCCGGAACCGTAGATATCTCCAGTGCAAGGAAACTGGTTGAACTCATCATCGGATCCGCAGTGGAAGGATACAAAAACGAAAACCTGAATCACATAAGTATCGGCAATAATCTATTATTGAAAAAAATTGATATACAGAACTGTCCGAATCTGACCGAACCACTGGACGTGTCGGGTTGTGATAACATACAGGAAATATATGCAAACGGATCCTCCGTCTCCATGGTAGTCTTACCTCCTGCAGGCGTATTGAATGTACTACATTTACCGGCCGCAATCGCCAATCTGACTCTAAAGAACCAACCGGCCCTGACGGATGCCGCGTTCTCTATCGCCGGCACTGACAATATTACGACACTCGTTTTGGAGGGTATGAATAACATTGACCAGATGAGGCTGATAAAAAACCTGCTCGGTAAAAATCCCCAGAAACTGAACCGTGTCCGATTAATAGACTTGAACGTTTCGGATTATGACTTAAGCATATTCAAAGCATTGATGTCGTTGCAGGGAATTGACGAAAGCGGAACAGCGGTAGATCGTTCCGTCGTAACCGGAAAGGTAACCGTTACAACAGCCTATCAGACCGAAGTAGATGATATCCGGAATGCATTCCCGGAATTGGAAATAATAGCAGATACCATTCAGGCGGATCCGGTTGTCAGATTTGAATTTACGCCCTTGTCGGGAGCTGTTACGAATTCTACGTTTACGGTAAACCTGCCTTTCACAAACTTAAATAAAAATACTCGATTTATAAGCGAGTCCGATAAAAAAATAGCATTTTTCATCCAAAACAAGACCACAGATTATGCATATATTCCAAG
>QMCE01769693.1_pt1 | contig 13806 bp, 9 predicted proteins | sample 1821851 | NCBI WGS metagenome assembly QMCE01 (sample SAMN09453174, study PRJNA476694) | Termite gut metagenome, whole genome shotgun sequencing project. | isolation source: worker | host: Odontotermes sp. | place: South Africa:Pretoria | collected 2016-01-28 | reverse complement strand
TGAAATATTCGACGCCGCCCGCAGTATTGGCGATGAATTTAAACGCAATTTCAACGATTTCAATTTTGAAACTCAATGGAAACATTGCGATGAAAACGCCGATTATTACCCAAACTATTCTTATCCTCCTATGAACATGTTTATGACTCAGGATCGTCATCTGATTTTTGAGTTTGCCCTTGCCGGATTTGATGAGAAAAATATCTCCCTGAATTTTCAGGGGGATTATATGATTTTTTCGGCAGCGATTGATGTTCCGCCTGAAACCGGCGAAAATCTCAAGTTTTTTAAACGGCGCCTGAAACTCAAGGATATTGAAAAGCAAAAGTATTTTGTTCCCGCGGATAAATATGATCAAGAGAAGGTTAAGGCCGTTTTTAAGAACGGTATTCTGAAAGTAACCGTGCCGCCCCAGGAATATCTTGATCAAAATGGCGGCGTGAAAATCGAAATCGTGAGAGAGGACGATTAACGTTTAGCAGATGGCAGGGAACAGTTAGAAGAGATGAAAAAATCTTACGTTTATTACTTGTTCAATGCTGACTGCTCCCCGCTCGTTTTTTAGTCAGAGTTTTTATGATTTGTCGGTTTTCTCATCTTATTGATATATCTTAGGCTTGAGTTCTTTCATGAGAAAAATTGAGTTCTTTGGAAACTTCAGTTTTCGAAGAAGTCTATTGATAAACATCACTAAGTCTTATAGAGACACAAATAAAGGATTTTTTATGAAAAAATTATTTTTGACTGCGGTATTCGCATTAATCGGGCTGTCGGCATATTGCGGGGCAGCGTTTGAGATGGACCTCGTAAATGAACAGAATATTGCATTGGACGGGATTCACAATATCAGTATTTCTTATAACAACGAAAATGTTACGATTTTAAAAGGCAATACATCTTCTCTTGTTCTTAAAGAATACATGAGTGAAGATAAAGTTGATTATTACGCCGATGTAAGGAGTACGGACGGGAATGTGAGGATTGAAAGCGGCAGACGTCCGCATAAGATTATCAGCTTTGGCGATTTTAGAGCAAAAGCGGAACTATATGTACCGGAATCTTACACGGGGAGCTTAAGCGTAAGGACGAGCAATGGCCGCGTCGTTATTGATTCGGTAAATGGAGATATCAACGCTGAAACATCCAATGCCAAAATTGAAATAAAAAATATCGATGGAATAATTGACGCAAGAACAATCAATGGCAGTATTGTTATTGATTCGATAAACGGAAATGTTGGTGTAAAAGCGTCCCATGGAAGCGTTGAACTAAAAAACATCGATGGGGCGGCAGACGCAAGAACGGACAACGGCAGTATTGTTATTGATTCGGTAAATGGAAATATCAGGGCTGAAACATCTAACGCAAAAATTACATGCAGTACCGCGGAAGTGTTAGGTGATATAACTCTTATAACAAATAACGGCAGTATTGACCTCGACATTCCGCGGGATTTGTTTTTCCAGTTTTCCGCCAGAACAATAAACGGCCGTGTAAGAACTTCTTTTGATAATAATCTTTCGAGGCCGGTAAATGATGATCATCTGTATCGCGGAATTATCGGGCCGGAAAATAATCCTAATATGAAAATCGATCTGGAAACAAGTAATGGATCGATAAGCGTAGATTGGATTAATTGATGGAATGAGAAAAGAAAAGTGACGAAAGAGAATTTTCTTCGCTCACTTTTCTTTTCCAGCATTTGCCGGTTTTTTTGTGTTCAATACGATCCGCTCTTACTTCCCGCCAGAAGCGAAAGCGCGGAACTGGTTCCTATCCGGTCACAGCCCGCAAGAATAAAGGCTTCAAGGTCTTCCCGTGTTTTTACTCCTCCGGCGGCTTTCATTTTTACGTTTGGACCGATATGCTTTTTAAAGAGCAAAATATCTTCCATGAGTGCGCCGCCGGAACCGAAGCCTGTGGATGTTTTAATGTAATCGGCTCCGGTTTGGGTTATTATTCCACAGAGCGTGATTTTTTCTTCATCAGTCAAGTAACATGTTTCGATGATGACTTTCAGAATATGACTGCCGATTTCTTTTTTTATTGCCGCAATTTCATTTTCAATTTCAACGAATCGTTTATTTTTCACATCGGTGATATTAATGACCATATCGATTTCAGACGCGCCGTCCGCAATCGCCGTTTTTGCTTCCGCCAATTTTGCTGATGTTACACTGTACCCAAGCGGGAAACCGATGACGGTGCAAATTACAGGATCGTTTCCATACGTTTCGGAAATCCGTTTGACATAAGACGGCGGAACGCAGACCGACGCGGTTTTATGTTCGACAGCTTCATTCTTTTTGTATATCTTCCCACGAAGCAAAGGGCTTTAAAAGCGTATGATCAATGTGACGTAAAATTTCCTGATCTGTCATGATGGTACTCCTGAATAGCATCTTCTTCACAGTATAGTAAAAAACAAGATTTTTTGCACTACCATTCCAGTTCCATTTGACCGTCTTCAAGGGCTTGACGGTTTTTTCCGCGCTCAGGGAAAACGTGAGGATTCCATCCTGCCGCAAGAGCGATGGAACCTGCTACGGACAAAATCTGGGTATCAATGTAATGATTGTAATCCATGGGGGATTCCAGTTTTTCGGCGGGTTCAGGACCGTTCACCGTCCAGTAATATTCGATATTTCCCCGCCTGCCTTTCCATCCCAGGATTCTTGCGGCTTTTACTTGGGGCGGAGTAGAAGCCGTGTAATTTTCCGGTGGACGCCTGAGACGTTTTTTATAAACAAGTTCTGTATCAAGTTTGCCTGCCTGGAGTTGTTTTATTATATCGATTACATGATTTCTCAATTCGGCTTCTGTTCCGCCGCGGAAAACCAGTTCCAGTAATTCCACTTGAATCCTTTTTGCCAGCGGTGTGGAATCGCTTCTCGCGGCTTCCATTCCTTTTACTTCTACATTGAGAGAACCGTCTTCATGAAAAACAAAACCCGCGTATCCTTTTGCCCGGCCTCTAAGATTGGCCCCGTTTTTCATTGAACGCAGCGGAGGAATCATAAATTTTCTGTAAGGTTTTTCAAAACGCAGTTCCAGGAAAGAATCTACCTGATACTCTTCTTCTATTTTTTTTGAAAGATCATGGCTGAGTTTTGCCGCAAGTTCTTTACATGTATTGGAAAAATCCTGATAGGAAATGCTGTCCGGAAAACCGGTTTTTACGAAAAGCGAATCGGTGTCTCCGTATAAAACTTTGTAGCCGTTTTTTTCAAACCAGTCTTTGGAAAAAAGCAGCCACTTTCTCGCGAAACTGGTGATCGCTCCCGCAAGTTCGGTCTTTGCGTATCTGCATGACGCGGTTCCCAAAACGCCGTAAAAACTGTTCATCAATATTTTATAAACATAAGCACTCACGGTATCATTTTTTTCGATGGCTTTTTTCCGTGCGGAAAAATATTCCGCGAATCCCGGCATCTCGAATGAATTTTGCGCCGTTGGGAGCTGTGATACGATTATCAATTGACGGTTTCTCACCGGCAAAGAGTTCTTTTGAAAGATCATCTGTTTTAGAAAATACCCCTTCGTATACACCTGATGAGGTGTATGAATCAGTGTTGGTAAGAGTGTTCGCCAAGGGATCGATGTTGAATGTCCTCATGATTGTCGGATAGAGGCTCCTGAAATCGAATACCGCCACATTGGGAAACAAGCCCGGTTCGGGGTCAAGAATGGTGCCGCCTGCCGCTCCGCTTACCCGTCTTGCTGCATACGATTCCAGCGGAACGGGAGTGATGTTCCGTTTTGAAAGTTCCATTCCGTAAATCCGTTCAAAGGCGGCCACGCTGGTCCAGGCTTTATCAAGAGAAACGCCCGTGAGCTGAGCCCGTTCAAGCGTAAGTTTCCAGAGGCCGGTTTTTTCAAGTACATCCAGAACCAGTTCGGAATCCCGGAGGCAATATTCGGCAAACTTAACAGGTTCTTCGTTATAGAGTTTTGTCAATTCTGCAATCTTATTCCGGCCCGTGGAGGCGTTCAATTTGCCTTTTCCAAGGACAGCCCGCGAGACCGTTTCCAAAGAATAATCTTCGTATTTTTCCGGTGAAGCGCGGGCAATCCGAAGGGCGTCTATTACCTGGCGTCCGCTGACAATGACCGCTGCTGAACGGCGTCCTTCTCCGGGGAAATATTTTGCGGAATCAAAAGAACGTCCAAGAGAACAAATGAGGCGGTGAAATTCAAAACGTTTCATCAAATGCGGAAAATCAAAATCTAAAATGTTCCAGCCGGTAATGACGTCCGGGTCCAGTTCCTGAATATGTTTGATAAAACTTTTTAAGAGCGATAATTCCGAAAAATAACATTGGATATGTTTTTCTTCCGGCGGCGTTCCGTCATGTTTCCAGACAAGAAAAACTTCTGAAAAGATAGCGTGAAACGAAGAATCTTTTACAACAAGAGAAAGAGCGTTAATTGACTGGTCCGCTTCGTTGGTTTCAATATCGATAGAAGCGATAATCAGTTTTACTTCCGGACCGGATGGAAGCGGTGAAATAATCGGATCGGAAAACACGAGATCGACCAAGCGTCCGGGCCTGGGAATCCCTTCAATCCGCAGGGGGCCTTTTAGCCGCTTTTCGATAAGATACAAATCGATAATCTTCATGTCCATGTCAGGAGATATGATGCCCGCGTTCTGCAACATTGACGCGGCCTGCGAACGTTCCCCGCTTGTTTTAAAAATAATTTTTAAGAGAACATCTTTTCTTGAAAATGATTTTTCCTGACTTGATTCAATTGTGTAACATATATCAGACAGAATCTGTCTGCATCGGTCTTCATCTGTTTTGAAAATATGAATATAAGGTTTCCAGTTTGTATCCGCCGCGGCGAAGGAACGGCCGTCGGCCAGCCGGCCTATCAGAAAAATTTTATTCCTTCGGTTATCGTACAATGGATGCACTAAAAATCCTATAGAGGAAATATGCCGCAAGGAATCGCCGTCAGACTTCATGCTTGACATAATAAAGCAAATGACGCGGATGCTCCAGAGCGCGGCGCGCGGCGTATGTTTTACAGCTGATGAAATTGGGTTTTATCTTTTCACATTTTAAAAAACATATTATATTAATTATATTCACAAAGTGTGATGGGGAAAAAGACATGGCTAATATTTTCGATTATCTTGATTGGCGCGGCGATTTAACATTTAAACAATCACCGTTTAATCCTGTTGATAATTTGATTCTCTCAAGGCTTTCCTACCTGCCGTTTGAAGACATTGTTCCGGGGCCTGATTCCCAGGATTCGATTCTGCTTTCGGACGCGTCAGAGCGGTTTCGGTCTCTTGCCGAAAATCCTGACACGCGGCAGTTTTCCTCAGTTCATATGAAAGAGGATCCTCATCTTCTGTCTGTGCTTGGCGCTTCAAAACGATTCGGAAATCTCCGGCTTACGCACTATGTGAACAATATTGATATTTCGGAAGAAGAACAATTTTCGGCGCTTTGTATTTTCGGCAAAACGTTTCCTCCGTATATTTCTTTCCGCGGTACTGATTGGACTATTGTAGGATGGAAAGAAGATTTTAATATGAGTTTTCTTTCGGCTGTTCCGTCTCAATTGGACGCGGCCGCGTACCTGGAAAAAATCGCGAAGATGTTCCGAAAATCCCTGCGGGTCGGCGGACATTCCAAGGGAGGGAATCTTGCGGTATACGCGTCTGCTTTTTGTAATAAACATGTTCAGAAAAGAATCATCGAAGTATATAACAACGACGGCCCCGGATTCAGCCAAGACATAATCGATGCCCCTTCATTTCAGTGCGTTATGAATAGGATCCATACTTTCGTTCCTCAAACTTCTGTCATTGGAATGCTCTTTGAACATGAGGAAGGATATACCGTTGTTGAAAGCGCTCAAAAGGGATTGATGCAGCACGATCTTTTTTCATGGCAGGTAGTATACAATGATTTTGTAAGACTTGATAAAGTTGATAACAGCAGCAAGTTTATTGACAAAACCATGAAGGAATGGCTCAGCGGTTTAAACCCTGAACAACGAAAAGAACTTGTTAATCATTTGTATACTATACTCACCTCGACTGACGCTCACAGCCTGCAGGAGCTTACTTCTCAATGGCTGAAAAGCGCTGCCGCTATGATTAAAACCATAAACGACACTGATGAAACCACAAAGAAGCATCTTTCCCGGATATTTTCAATACTCGTTAAAGCGGCAAAAAATAATATCGGTTACATTTTGCCGGATCCGCTTGCGCGGTTTCAGAACCATGAGCCGGCTCATCAAACAAAGTAAGTTACACAAAAACGCTGATGCCGCCGATGTTCAAGTATCATTTCCTGGTAACTGAATACTCCGGTTTTTCCGGTGAAGATTTTACCGACAGCTTGCAGCGGAACGGTTCCAGGTCTTCGGCTAATTCTTCCACATCCATTGTATCAGCATTGAAAATTGCGTCCGGATGATAATTGCAGATTATTTCCGTGTTAATTCCTTCCGCTAAAGCTCTGCCCCAGGCTCCGTGAAAACGGACAATATCCCAAACCAGAGGAAGCAGATAATCTTTCTTCGCTTTCTTGTAACATGTGTCTAAAAAACTTAGCTGCAAATTTTCAATCTCAAAAGAATCGAGGGATGCCGCCGGTACTTTTTGCGTATCCCAAAAATCCGCGAAAGATTCAAGAAACGCCGAAGGCTTTTTCCCTAAAGGAAACAGTATTTGATTGAACCATGCTACAGACCTTCCTCGGTTGTAAAATAAATCCACCGCCCGGGAAAGACATTCCGCTTTATAAAGATCGTTCGCCGAAAAATTCTTTCCGGATATGAGCTCGTAAGGCGCTTCTTTGTCTGCCCGCAGCATAAGCGATTCTGTCTCATCATACATCAATGTTCCCGGCAACACTGAAAGCCTGAACATATCAAGATTGTCGGGATAGAGGGATAATGCGTAATCGAGACTTTTTTTGTAGCCGTCCAGACTGTCACCGGGAAGGCCGTAGATAAGATCGAGTCCGAAAGACACGCCTGCTTCATGAAGCAGGCCGATTTTCGACGCGAAAAGATCGGGATTGAACGTTCTTCCGGCCAGTGCGCAGACTTTAGGACTGCCGGATTGAAGCCCAATCTGCAATGAAGCGTTTATTTCGCCGAACAGCTTTGCCTGATTTCTCGTGAGCAATTCTCCCCGAATTTCAAAATGCCAATGAATCTTCGGCGCCGTTTTCTTGATAGCTTGAAGAATGACCGCTGCTCTTTCTTTGTTTGTATTGAAAGTCGGGTCCAGAACAAAAACCGAAGACGGATTGCTTTTCGAAAAATAGTTCAGCTCCGCAAAAATCCGTTCATCTGAAAAATAGCGCAGCGTTTTGCCGCCTTTTGATTCATAGCAATAGGTGCAGGCATACGGACAACCGCGCGCCAGTTCCCAAAGAACGCCGTCCCTGTTTTGCGCGTCGAGAATACCTTCAAGCCAAGGTGAGGGTAAACATGCTATATCTTCTTTCGGAATACCGGTATTCGGGAAAAACGTTTGAGGTTTTTGATGATTGATGCCATGTTCGACCAGCTCTTTTACCGCCGATTCGCCTTCACCGCAGACGACCGAATTAAAATAACCGCCTTCTGTAATCGATAATCCATTCGGCCGCGCCGTTACTTCAGGACCTCCGCAAAATAAAAAAGTGTCTTTGTTTTGCGCTTTCAGAGACGCCGCGGCTTTTATCATAATGTTCCGGTTCCAACTGTACATCGAAAATCCTATCATATCCGCCGGATGCCGGGAAATTTTTTGCAGCAAAAAATGAACGCCGTCTTTTAAAAAAGTTTCAATCAAATAAATTGATATATTGGGAAAATGTTTTTTCAGATTTGCCGCTATGGAAGCCGGCCCAAGAGGAACCGCTTCCGGCCCTTCATCAAGATGACACAAAACAAAAACAATAGAAAACTGAGATTTTTGCAAAAAATGTTTGTGTGCGCAAAAATCTCTTTTGGAATGATCAGACATTCATACAGTATGAAGGGAGACAGGTCTGGAATGCAATAGTGATTAATTTGAAAATAGACATAAAACAATAAACATGATAAAACAATACCCATGATTGATATACAATATTATGCGGCCTTGTTTTTTAACGAAGAAACAGGAAAGGAACGATATGGCTTAATGCAAAAAGAAGCGGAAACGTTCTGTAAAAACGCGTCCGTGGAAGAATGCTGGGCAGCCGCTGTAGAATGTTACAATTCTGAACTATATTACATTCAAGCGTTCGCGGTATATATCATGGGCGTTATATCAGCAAATAAAAAACAGGCGTATCTTTTTCTAAAAGATACCGTAAGCGAAAATCCTTTATGGCAGGTTCAAGAGTTTCTTGGCATGGCTTTTGATCAGTATTGCAAAGGCCTTGGTTACGAAAAATCTTTGAAAACAATCGATGAATGGCTGCATAGCAAAAATAAAAATTGCAGAAGGGCGGTTACCGAAGGATTGAGAATCTGGACAAACAAGCCGTATTTCAAAGATAATCCCCAGGAAGCAATAAGGATATTATCCGAACACAAAGCCGATGAAAGTGAATATGTAAGAAAATCAGTCGGAAACGCTTTAAAAGACATCAGTAAAACATATCCCGAATTAATAAAAAACGAATTGGCGCAGTGGAAATTAGAAACAAAAGAAATAAAACAAGTCCATAAACTGGCAAGTAAATTTCTTTAGAATTGGAGCAAATATGACTATCGAAGAACTGCGTAAACATTGTCTTGCCGTAAAAGGCGCGGAAGAAAATCTGGGTTCCGATGAAGCGATGATCTCTTATAAAGTAATGGGAAAAGTGTTCGCCTTTTTTGTGCTTGCGCCGAAAGACAATGAATATTTTGTTGTTATAAAATGCGATCCCGGAAAATCAGCCGAATTAAGAGAAAAATATGAAGGCGTTACAAAAGGCTATTACAACGGTGACAGCTTGTTATGGAATTCCGTATATTTGCAAAAAGATGTGCCGGACACATTAATCCTGGAACTTATTAATCACGCCGCGGATGAGGTCATAAAGAAACTGCCGAAATATAAACAAAAGGAATATTTTAATCAATAGACATAATCTAACGTTGCCGCCTGAATTGAGAATTACCGCAAAAAACGCAGCGCGGTTGTGTTGATTGATTCAAATGTATATAATGGAAACCAAATATAACGGAAATTACTGCAAAACTTAGAATGTGCAAACCTCCGGTTCGGGGCTGCAATTTCCTCAATATCTAGGAAATCCAGGAATTAGCGTATGATATCAGAAACAAGGAATACCGGAAACTCATTGACTTCAAAGCCCATGACTTCGGGTCTGTTGGATGAGCTGAAACGGCTTGCCGGGGCCGGTGAGATCAACGACTTCAATGTTACTCTGGACATCGACAGTTTGCCGCCGGAAGAACAAGAAGCCGCCCGTCTGCTCGCTCAGATATTGCATAACTATAGAGCCGCCACAGAATACGACTTGATGAAATACAGGCTCGCCAGTGACGCCCTCGGTATCGCCCATTGGGATATGGATGTGGTAGATGAAGATCCGGTCAATCCGAACAACCGCTTTACCTGGTCGCAGGAATTCCGCAATATGCTCGGATTTACCGATGAAAACGATTTTCCGAATATCCTGTCAAGCTGGTCGGACCGTTTGCATCCTGATGAAAAGAACAGAGTTCTCAGCGCGTTTGAGACTCATCTGAATGACTATACCGGCGAAACGCCGTTTAATATTGAATACCGTATGACGGTAAAAAGCGGAGAAACCCGTTATTTCCATGCCTTTGGAGAAACAGTAAGGGATAAAAACGGCGCGCCCCTGCGGGTGGCAGGCGCCCTTGAGGATATAACCGGCATCGTCAAGCAGCAGGAAATTTTGGCCAATATTCTCAATAGTCTGGACGCCATTATTTTGGTGACTGTTCCTGAAACCGGCGAGATACTCTTTATCAGTGAGAAAAACAAGGCGTTTTTCGGCGTTGAAGGAGACGGAACAGGGAAGCCCTGCTATGCATTTCTGCACGGATACTCGCAGCGGTGTGATTACTGCCCCTATGAGGAGCTTAAGCAGACCCCAGGAACAGTTTTGGAATGGGAACAGTTTCTTCCGTATATGGCCCGGACCTACCGTATGACAGCAATGTTGATTGATTGGCCCGGCGGTAAGAAAGCCCACCTTGAATTTGGCGTAGACACAACCGAAACAAAACGCTCGCGGGAAACCCTGGCTAATATCCTCAATAGTTTGGACGCCATTATATTGGCGACGGTTCCCGAAACCGGTGAAATTCTCTTTATCAACGATAAAAACAAAGCGTTCTTCGGCATTGAAGAAGATGGAACAGGTAAACCCTGCTACGAATTTCTGCACGGACGCCCTCGGCGCTGTGATTATTGCCCGTATACCGAGCTTGAGCAGAACCCGGAAGCGGTTGTGCAATGGGAACCCGTTGATCCGCATATTGATCAGACGCACCGCATGACGGCAAGGTTGATTGACTGGCCCGGCGGTAAGAAAGCCCACCTTGAATTCGGTGTGGACATAACCGAGGTAAAACGTTCGCAGGAGATTCTGGTCAATATCCTCAGCAGTTTGGACGCTCTTATTTTAGTAACCGTTCCTGAAACCGGTGAGATTCTTTTTATCAACGATAAAACCAGTGATTTTTTTGGCGCCGGTAAAGACGGCATAGGAAAAATCTGTTATGAATTTCTGCATGGCAGAACAGAGCGGTGCGACCGCTGTCCATACAAAGAGATTGTAAACGAGACCGGTAAAGTAATTCAATGGGATGCGTATTATCCGGACAGAGATTGTACTCACAGTTTGACATCGCTGCTGATAAACTGGCCCGGCGGAAGAAAAGCCCAGATGGATTTCGGTGTGGACATAACCGAAATGCAGCGGACGAAAGACGCGCTTGAAAAGCGCGAAAAAATGCTCGATATTATGAACCGCGCGGCGCTCCTTCTTCTTTCAAAAAAGGATGAGACCTTTGAGACCGCGATGATGGAAGGTTCCAGTCTTATTGCCAGTATGGTGAATATCGACCGAATGTCAATATCACGCAATACTCGAAAGCCGGACGGCTTGTACGCGTCGCAAATCTACCGTTGGAAAAAAGATGCAAATTCCTATATCGAAGTAGTGTCTGGACTCCAGGACAACCCATATTCTAAGAATATCCCGCGCTGGGAAGGGATTTTGGCGTCCGGCGAGTGCATCAATGGTCCGGTGCGCCTTATGCCGGAAGCCGACGCGCTGAAACAATTCGGCTGTGTGACGGTGCTGGTTATCCCCATATCGATTGAAGGCACTTTTTGGGGCTTCGTTCTTTTGGAGGATTTAACAGAAGAGCGGACCTTTACCGATGATGAGGTTGATATACTGCGTTCCGCAAGCCTTATGCTGGCAAATGTGGTAATCCGCAATGATGAAGCGGAAAAATTACGAGAAGCCAATGAACACGCCAAGCTCATGCTCAACGCAACGCCCTTTGGCTGCATGTTATGGGGCCGCGAGCACCATCTCTTTGACTGCAATGAAGCTTCCATTAAACTTTTTGGGTTTAAGGACAAAAAAGAGCACCTTGAAAATTTCTTTAAATGCGTTCCCGAATATCAAAGTGACGGCGCGTACTCCGTTGAGAAAGCTTATGCGATGGTAGATAAAGCATTTGCCGAAGGACATTGCGCTTTAGAGTGGATGCATCAATCATTGGACGGAACGCCGATTCCGTCAGAAGTCACACTGGAACGGATCAGATATGGAGATGATTTTGTAGTTGCCGGATATATACAGGATATGCGCGAATACACCCGGATGATGCGTGAGATAGAGCAGCAGACTTACCTGCTGCAAACAGTAAACCGCATGTCCGCTGTCATGCTGACATCTTCCGTCGATACCTTTGAAAGTGATCTGCTGCGCTCCATGGGTATTATGGCTACAGCATCGGATGTGGACCGCGTATATATCCTTAAAAACCGTGTACGTGACGGGTGCTTATACTGCGCCCAGATTTATGAGTGGTCGGAAAACGTTGAACCTCAGCAGGATAAAGGGATGGGCGATGAATCGGTTTACGAGGAGATGGCGCCGGGATGGGGAGAGCAATTGGCGCAGGGACAGTGTTTTAACGGCATTGTCCGTTTCATGGACGATAAACAAAAGGCAATACTGTCGCCCCAGGGCATCCTGTCTATTCTGCTGGTACCCATATTCGTCAAGGAGGAATTCTGGGGCTTCATCGGCTTTGATGATTGCCATAATGAACGTCTTTTTTCCAAAAATGAAGAAACTATCCTGCGCTCCGCCAGCGAACTGATTGCCGATGCCCTCATCCGCAACAGCATGGAGGAGAATCTTCGCGTCTCCGCCGTCCAGTTACAAAGCGCGCTTACTGCCGCACAGGCAGCCAACCGCGCGAAAAGCGAGTTTTTGTCACGCATGAGCCACGAGATGCGGACACCGATGACCGCCATTATCGGCATGACCACCATCGGCAAGAACGCGGCGGATCCCGGTCGGAAAGATTATGCGTTCGACAAGATCGAGGAGTCCTCCGCGCATCTGTTGGGGCTTATCAACGACATATTGGATATCTCAAAAATCGAAGCAAACAAGCTGGAACTGAACATCGGCGTTTTCGCGTTTGGGGATATGCTCCGAAAAGCCGTTTCTTTTGTGCAGGTCAGTATCGATGAAAAGAAACAGCGTTTTTCTATGGATATGGGCGGCGATGTGCCGTCTCTGGTTTCAGGGGATGAGCAGCGCCTGAAACAGGTTATCATCAATCTGCTTGCGAACGCGGTAAAATTCACGCCCGAAGAAGGTTCTATCCGTCTCGATGTTTCCCTTACCGAAGCAACGGACAAAACAGCCTATGAACTGCGTGTTGCGGTCACCGACAGCGGCATAGGTATAGCCCCTGAACAGCAGCAGAAAATTTTCCTTGCCTTTGAACAGGCTGAGGGCGGCACTAGCCGCAAGTTTGGCGGCACGGGTCTCGGCTTGTCTATTTCAAAGCGCATTATCGAACTAATGGGCGGCTCTATTTGGGTTGAGTCAGAAGAAGGCAAAGGTTCCCGGTTTATATTCACCATAAAATTGGGACGTGCCGGTCAAGATGCCCTTCCAGCGTCCGCGGCTTCTGACGACAGCAGTATTCCTGAAAAGGATACCTCCGGGGAGTTCATCGGCAAGCGATTGCTGATTGCCGAAGATATAGCGATTAACCGCGAAATCCTTCTGGCGCTGTTGGACGGCACGGGATTTATCATCGACGAAGCTGCAGATGGACGGAAAGCGTTTGATATGGTCGCGGCGAATCCGGATGCCTACGATTTAATATTCATGGATTTGCAAATGCCTGAAATGGACGGCTTTGAATCGACCCGGCGCATCCGCAGTTTGCTGACGAAGCATAACCGTAAGCGGAAACTGCCCATCATCGCGATGACCGCGAATGTGTACAAGGATGATATTGAAAATTGCCTTGCCGCGGGCATGGACGATCATATCGGCAAACCCTTGGATACGGATATACTGTTTGAAAAGCTGCGCCGGTATTTGTAGAAAGTGTCATCAAAATACCAAGGCCTGCCCCGGCCCAGTGGTCGGGTCGGGCTTTCCGCTCCTCTTTTTTTGAAAAAAACTGTTTGTATTAAAGCAAAAACCACATCAATGCCATATATCGGTGTGGAGGCTGCTATGTCCATAAATACCAAATACAAGAACAGCGTCTTCACAACGCTGTTCAATGATTCAGCTGTGCTAAGGGAACTTTACGGCGCCC
>QMCE01001262.1_pt1 | contig 13814 bp, 13 predicted proteins | sample 1821851 | NCBI WGS metagenome assembly QMCE01 (sample SAMN09453174, study PRJNA476694) | Termite gut metagenome, whole genome shotgun sequencing project. | isolation source: worker | host: Odontotermes sp. | place: South Africa:Pretoria | collected 2016-01-28 | reverse complement strand
TGAAACAAAAAAAGTTATTTGGAGCAGGGCATGGATGGAAAGTGCCGACGATACATTTAATATCTCGCTGGGCAACCTTGATAAAGAGAAACACTATGTCATAAGGCTGACTTGTACAAAAGTTAAAAACGCAAAACTTGTTATGATTTCCGATAATAGTCTGGTGAAAGAGCGAGAGCAGCCACAAAAACCTAATCGAAATTAGAGCGTGTTCACACTATTTCAATGGCACATCTTTTCGGCTGATTTCCGTCACTTCTTCGTTGTCCTCAATCGCAAGGCACAAAGCCTTGCTCAATCGTCCGCCTTGAATAGGCGGAAATTCGCTCGAAAACCGGACCATTTCAATAAATTCCACTGTCTCGTTGATGGGTTCCGGGCTGCTTTTTTCTCAGGTAAATAATGGGAATCGGCGGCGACAACCCCATGAACTCCAGATTCTATGCGGGTTTTTCAGTTTGTCGCAAGTATATCGTATGGGCGTCCAAAAGCCTTGAACCTGCGATGGATTCAGGGTTTTTCCTTTTGCTGCCCCGTGGAAAGGCTTGCACGGCCAGCTTGAGTTTTATTCAATAACTTTCACCCGGATTTTGCGATAAATGAAAATCTGCCCTTTGCTCCTGGTTCACAAGCGCCACATAGCTTGTGCCGGGCTGCAGTTGTAACTCGCCGCCATTTGCGCTTAGCCGGAAGGGCTGCTGCGCGCCGCCCTTTTGCCAGCTTATGGGAACCGCGGCGCCGCCATAGCAATAGTAGCCGTCGCCGCCTTCTTCAAAGCGCATTTCCAGCAAATCGTGGTACAAATCGTCCCCGGTGTCTTCCCGCTCGCCCACATCGGCAAAAAGAACCAGCACATTGTCAAATTCAATCTGGGATGCTGTATTTTCGTCTACACTTGCCGAATAATTGCCCTCGATGGCCTCGTACTGTGCCATGCGGTAGCGCATGGACGCGGCGTTGAAGGAGAGCAGAGTTTGATTGCTTTGTGTGAAAGAAATTAACACACTGTCTGCCGCTTCTGCCGCGGAGGCATCTGCCGGCAGGCCCTCACCCGCCGCGCCAAAGCGGAAGCCCAGGCCGCCGCTTGCCTGCATATCTGTTCCATACACCTGTATGGCGCCTGCCAGGTTGCCGCCATCTGTGTAGCGGGTGCGCTCAATGGGCATTCCCTCCGCCAGGCGTTTTTGGTTTTCCCACACGGCGCTTTGGCCGTAGTGCGAATCAAAAATATAAAGGTTGTAGGCGTTTTCTTTAATAAAATCCTCGCACAGGCCGCTCAGGCCCTCGGTGACAAAGATGGGCTGCGCCGAAAAGACGCATTGCAGCAGCGGCATGTGCAGCTCCCGCACCGGCCCGGCCACCGGCAGCTGCCGATACTCGCTGTACAAGGCGGCAAAGCGGGTGATATTCTCCCACACCAGCGTTTCAAACACAATGTCGGCCCCGGCCAAACCGCTGCCGGGCCACGACGCCGGGTGATTGTCCACCGCCACGGCCACCGGGCGCAGGCCGCCACCGTCCCGCAGGGGCAGGCCGGTCAGGGGGTTAAGCCCGGCGTTTTCCGGCTGTGCTTCCGCGCCTGCGGCCCCGGAAGAGGAGGCGCCGGAAGGGCTGGTGGGGGCAGGGGAGGCGGCACCTTGCCCGGTCGGGATGGTCTGCACGCCGTTTGGCACGCAGCCCGCAAGGCAAACCGCCAGCAGGGCGCACAAAAATGCGAGTATCCTCTTTTTCGCGTTTTGCCGCTTTTTCATGCTTCTTCACCCCCCAGGCTAAACGGCTGTAAGCGTTGAATCTCAAGTTCGTACAATTCCAACTGCGAATGCTCCGAGCGGCTGTACTGGAAGAAACCGGTGTCATTCCGCCCGCCCAAAACCAGCCATTCCCCGCCGGACAGCTTTATTTCATATGTTGAAAATTCGGCGTATCCATAGGGGCTGCCGGTTTCCTCGCGCGCCAGCAGCCAGGCGTCTTCTATGGTGGCATCGCCCAAAAGGCCTTTTTCGGTGGCAAAGGCACGGGCTTTGTCAATTTCCGGGTCGCTTTTGTTGGCCGCAATAAAGGCCAGCGTTTCCTTTTTCAGTGTTTGGTAAAGCTCCAATTCCGCCTGGGTTTGACCCGGCCATGGTTCATTTTCGGCAGGGGCGGCGGGCAGCTTGGCCGTGTAGCCGGGCGGGGTTACGGGTTTGTACGCGTTCCAGGCCGGGCCCGCCCGTTGGTTCATGTCGCGCACGTCCTGTGGGGTAATTCGGCGTTCCGTCCCGTCCAGGCAGTAAACATCCTGCCCTGTGCGGGCGTTGAAGAGCATGTCGATGGCGCCGTTTTGGCCAAAATAGGCATACACCCGCCACACATAGTCTTGGGGAATACTTTCATCCTTGTAGCAGTCCAACATCACAAATTCGCTGAACTGCCGCCCAAAAACACGCTGAGCCACCTCCTGCGCAATGGGCAGAATTTCCTGCGGCGCCAGCACATCCTCCACGCCGCCGGAGGTTGCCGTTACCAGCACGTCCAAACCGTCAAACGCGGCGGCCGTTTGTGCGCTGGGCGCTTGCGCGGCGGTGTGCAGCGCGCCGCTTTCCTTTGCCTGGGCCGCGGCAAGGCCGGCCCCCATTACCAGCGCAAAGGCAAGTACGCACGCCGCGGCAATGAGGAATAAAACCACCGTGCGCCTTGATGAAGCATTTTTATTATCCCGCATGGCCGGGCCTCCTTTCTTTTCCTGTGGGGAAAGGATAGCAAAGGCGTGTTGCCAAACGCGCACAAAGTTGTTGCGGGGATGTAAAAATTACAGCAGGTGCACCGCCGCGGTGGTGCCTTCTCCCTCTTTGGACGTATAGGTCAGTGTGCCGCCGTGCAGGCGGGCAATTTCAAAGCACAGGGCCACGCCCAGGCCCGCGCCGCCGTCCTCGCGAGAGCGGGCCTTGTCGGCGCGATAAAAGGCTTCGCCCAGGTGGGAAAGCTGCTGCGCGCTCATGCCGTGGCCGTCGTCGGTCACGCTCACCTGCACGCCCTCGGGGGTTTCCTGCGCTGTTACGCGCACCGTGCCCCCCTTGGCGCAGGCCTTAATAGCGTTTTCCACCAGGTTCACCACCAGGCTTTCCAGCAGTGTTTCGTCGCCCAAAGCGGCAAGACTGGCGCTTTGTGGGGCAAAAGAAAGGCAAACGCCCCGCTCTTCGGCCATTCCCCCTAACGAGCGGCGCGCCTGCGAGAAAACACTCTCCAGCAAAACCGGGCGCAGGGCTTGCGCATCGTGCGCCATGGCAGACAGTGCCAGCATGCGCTGGGCAATGCGTTTCAGCCGCGCGGTTTCGCCCTGTATGCGGCCCATAATGTTGTGCACCTGCTGTGGTGTGGTGGCGGCCCGCCGCATATATTCCGCGTAGCCTTGTATCGCTGTGGCCGGTGTGCGTATCTCATGGGAAAGATTGTCTATCAGCCGCTGTTTTTGCAGGGCGGCTTCCTCCAGCTGGCCCATGTTCTTTTGCACCGCGCCTGCCATCTCGTTAAAGCTGGCGGATAGCTCCGCCACTTCGTCGCGCCCTTTTACCGGCACGCGTGTGCCGTAGGCGCCGGCGGCAATGCTTTGCGCGCTTTGGGCCAGCTGTTCCAGCGGGCGAGACAAACGCCGCAGAATAAAATACAGCGCAACAGCAAAAATGATGGACACCAGCGCGCAACCGGTGGCATACAGCAAAACCATTTGCCGCCAGCCGCTAAGCAGCTCGCTAATGTCCTGTGCGCGGGTTAGCACAAGGGCCTGCCCCGGCAGGCGGCTTGCCACATAAAGATAGCTGCGGCCAGAAGCCTGCCGCACAATCCACTGGATTTGCCCCTGCGCCACAGATAATTCGGCGCGCGGGGCGTTTTGCGGCGGCAGGTTGCTGTACAGCACGCTGTCGCCGTCGTTCACCGCAATGGCGCCGCCGCTGGCCAGGGCATTGCGGCCATAGGCTTCGTACAAAGCGGGAATGCTCCATTCATTGCCGGGCTGCACCCCGGCAAGGGCGCTGCCAAGCGTTTGGGCCAGCAGTTGCTGCCGGTCAATGGCTTTGTCGGTTTCGGCGCCAAAGCTTTGCCGCCAGCTTACATAGGCCATGCCAAACACCCCGCCAAACAAGGCGGCCAAAAACAAAAGCAGGGCCGCAAAATAGGCTTTTTGCCAAAAGCGCCATTTCATGGCCTGCCCTCCGCTTTGCCTACATTCAGGCGGTAGCCGTACTTAAAAACGGTTTCTATGGCATTCTCCCAGCCCAGCTTTTTGCGCAGGCGCTGGATATGCACATCCACCGTGCGTTCCTCACCGTCAAAATCGTAGCCCCACACAAGCTCCAGCAGCTTGCCGCGAGACAAGGCCAGGTTTTTGTTTAGAATCAGGTTCTCCAAAAGGGCATATTCCCTCGGGGTAAGCGTAATTTCCCTGCCCTGGCGAAGAACCCTGCGCATTTCCAGTTCTACCAACACATCACCCAGCGCAAAGCGGGCGGTGTTTTTGCGCGTGCGGCGCAAAACGGCCTCTACCCGTGCCAGCAATTCCAGCATCTCAAAGGGCTTTGTAATATAGTCGTCGGCGCCAAGGGAAAGGCCGTTCAGGCGGTCGGCCAATTTCTCCTTGGCCGTTACAAAGATTACCGGCAAATCTGCCGGCAATTTCTTTTTCACCGCAAAGCCGTCCAGGCCCGGCAGCATCACATCCAGCAAAACAAGGTCGTACTGCCGGCTTTGGCACTTTTCCAGCGCGCCGGCGCCGCTTGTGCAACTGTCGGCCCTGTGCCCCACAAGCTGCAGGTTCCACACCATCAATTCATTGATGGACGGTTCATCCTCCGCAACCAGAATGTGCGCCACGCCGCCACCTCCGTTAGTTGATGGTAAAAATATAGCACTTTTTTGTTGCGAAGTTGTTACCGTGCCTACAACATCATTGCAATCCCCTTTTGCAGCAGCAGCCTTTCGGCCATCGCATATTTTTCCGCGCCATGGCCGCCAATTTGGATATGGGGCTTGGTTTTGCCGTGGAAATCGCTGCCGGCCGTAAGCATTGCCTGCCGGGCTTTGGCTATGTCCAGCAAAGCGCGCACATCGTCTGGCGAATGGTAGGAGGAAAATACCTCGATACCGTCCACGCCCTGCTGCAAAACATCTTCAAGGGGGCTGTAGTCACCCTTCAAATTCTGCCCCGGGTGGGCCAGCACGGCCGTGCCGCCCGCGCGGTGAATGAGGGCGGCGGCCTGGGCAAGGCCGATGTATTGAATGGGCACATAGGCCACCTTGCCCTGTGAAAAGAAGTCCCAGTAAAAATGAACAAGGGGCATATCGCTCTTTTCCCCGCCCGGCAGGTAGGGGCGCAGGCAAGGGTGCTGGCAGGCGTCCTTTTCGGCAAGCACAAACTCGGCAACCAACTCGCCGGGAACAACGCCATCCACCGCCCGCTGCATCACCGCGTCCACCGGCACAGGCACGCCCGTTGCCTTGGCAAAGCGCCTGACTTTTTCGGCGGCGGCGGCTTGCTCCTGCCGCAGAATGTCCTGCCCAATTTCCTGGAATTGCGGCAGGGTATGGTCAAACCCATAGCCCAGCAGATGGTAGTTGCGGCCGTTGTGCCGGCAGTCCAGCTCCACGCCCGGCAACACCCGTATACCAGCCCGCCTGCCACATTCCAGCGCCTCGGGCACGCTTTGCACCGAGTTATGGTCGCATATCGCCACCATGTCCATTTTTTGCCTGTGGCACAGCTCGATAATGCGGGCCACGGGCAGCTCGCCGTCATCGCTGTATGCAGAGTGAATGTGCAAATCAAAATTAAGCATTGGCAGTTTCCTTTCCGTGCCCCGGCGCGCGGCGCCTGCGTTTTTCCCTGCTTTGGTGCAGCAGGTAGCCCAGCTGCAGCAGCAGCAGGCCCAGTACAGAGATAACATACAGGCCCCGTATTTCTATAAACGGCAGCAGGCCGGCCAGTGGCGACGCCGCGATGGCGTCCTTGACAAGCCCGCCCACCGCCGGGCCCGCTATAAAGGCGATGCCAATGCTGGCGCTGTAGAAGTTGTCGTGCAAAATGCGCCCGCCGGGGGGCATAAGTTCGAAGCGCCGGTTGAGCACCGCCACCAAAAAGCCCGCGTTGCCCGCAGCCGCGAACAAAAAGGCCCCCGCAAGCGTGAACATGTAGTTGCCCGCACCTGAAAGCGCCACCAGCAGGCCCTCCCCAATAAAAAACCAAATGGAGGCCGCCAGCGCAAAGCGGTGGCCGTATTTGTCGGCAAGGCGGCCCCACAGCCCCAGCAGCACAATTTGTGGCAGCGGAATAAGCATTTGCAGGCCGGTTATGGTGGCGTAGGGCAGCTTTAAATACTGCATCATGTACAAAATGGTGAAGCTATCGGACACATACAGAAAAAAGAAAAACAGGGAAACGTACAGCACAAACAGCCGGAAGGGCTTGTTTTTCAGCGGGGTTTTAATGCTGTCCACCAGGCGGTAGGCCTGCTTTGGGGCCTCGGCCATGGCGGCGCCGGGTATGCGCATAAGCAAAAGAACCTCGCCCACCGCCACCAGCAGCGCGGCGCCAAACACCATGGCAATGCCAATGTAGCGGCTGGCAGCGCCGTCCACCACCCAGCCCATGCTAAGCGAGAGGATGACCGTGGCAACAGTGGCGCCCGTTTGCCGCAGCGAAATATAGCGGCCGCGTTTTTCGTTGCCAATGAAGCTGATGAGCCAATTGTTTATAACAATTGTGGTTTGCGCCTGCAACGAAAACGCCGTTACCACCACCGCAACAAAAACGCAAAGGGTGAAAAGCCCCGGTGGCAAAAGCGGAACCAGCGCCACCGCCAGCGTAACCAGGCGCGAGGCCACCGTGAGCCCAATGGCCAGTTTTTTTCGGTTGCGGGCGCGCTCCACCAGCGAGGCAAAGGCCAAGATGAGCACGCCGCAAATGTTGGGGATGGCCGTGATGTAGCCAATCAGCACATCGCCTGCGCCCACGCCCACGGCAAGGCCGCTGAGGAAAACGCCGCTCGTCATAAAAATAAAGCCTGTGGCCAGGGAAAAATGCAGCAAAAAGTCTCGCTTTGGGTTGAGCTGGGTTTGTCTTTGCATAAAAGATGTCATTGGGTTACTCTCCAGGGTTAGGGCGATGTAAAACCGCTGTTTATGGCAAGGAATATTTGGTCTGTGCACAGGGCCGCTAGGCCCTCGTTGTAGTCGTGCCGGGTGTCCTCCGCGTACAGCAGCTCAGGCAGGGCTTCGCGGGGCATGTCAGCGCATAAAATGTCGGACACAACGCCCATGGCCTGCTTGCGGAATGCCGGCCCGCCGAAGGTGATGTAGTGCGGGTTGAGGATGAGGATGACCCATTCCGCAATAGAGGCCACAATTTCAGCGTAATCCGCGCCCTTGGCGGCGCCCAGCTTTTGCGCCAGCGAAAGCCCGCCGCTGGCGGGCATCATGCCCAGTTCTCCGGCATAGTTGCTAAAGCCCCGCACCAGCCTGCCGCCACACAAAAACCCCGCGCTTATGCAGCCGGCCTCGAAATGCAGGTAGGCCATGTCCAGCGCCTGGGGGGCTTCCTTTGGAAAGGTTTGCCGGTGGCAGCAGCCCATGCCCATGGTGATGAGGTTGAGGTCGTTTTCCAAAACCACGGCAGCGCCAAAGTGTTTTTGCAGCTTTGCCCCCAGGGCATATTTTTCCCATTCCCCGCGGTGGCTTTCCACGGTGTAGCCGCCCTGGGTTACCACACCGGGCACGCCCACACACACCGCGCGCAGGGTACCGGGCGCAAGATGCTGCAGCACCGCCGCCATCTCATCCTCCAAATTTCCGGGCGCAAAGGGAAAGCTGCCCTCTTGGCTTGCCTGCCCGAATAGATTGAGGATGCGGTAGCCCACAAGGCCGCCGCCAACGCAAAAAGCCGCGCCGCAAAAGCGGTGGGGGTTTAGCTGGTAACGCTCGGCCCGGCGGCCGCCGCTGGAAGCATCTATTCCGGCAACCAAAATTTCCCGCCCGGCCTGCATCTCGCACAAAAGCGAGCGCACCGTGGTGGTGCTTACATTAATGTGGCGCGCAAGCTGTGCGCGGGTGGCGCTGCCTACGGCCCTAAGCGTGTTGCGTATGTTTGCCATGTTCACCTGCTTCATGGCCTGTGGGTTCATGGAGGTAAGGCCCATCTCTCCGGCTCCTTTCCGGCATCATATGAAAGATACTTTTATAAGTTACCTTCATTATACACGTTGCCTCCTTTGCCGTCAAGTGGTTTTGTGGTGGGCCATTCACTCTTCCGGTTTCTCAAAATCCAGCACAGACACATCTGTGCTTTGGGTTGTTATATATAATTCTTCCGCCTGTTGCTGCACCATTTGCAGCTCGTCTATCACATCGCTGATTTTGTTGAAGAGTTTGTGGTATAATATTTTATAGTTGGCCATTGCAGCATTTTCCAAAAAGAATTACACACTACCCCCGGCAAAAGCGGCTTTATGCCGCGTTGCGAAATCTTGCAATGCACCAAGCATTCCTTCGATTTTGCGCCTTGCTTAAAGCCGCTTTTGCTCGGCGATCATTGTGTAATTCTTTTCTCCAAATGCTTTAGCAGTCCCCTTCCTTAAAGTGATATATCACTATCTTAGCATAATTTGATTGTTAGTGCTATATCACTAACACGGCCGCGTCTTACACTATATCCTTTTCTTAGTGATAAAACACTGGAAGAGGTGCAGCTATGAATACGAGGCAGGCAATTGCCGATAGGATTCGGGCATTGTGCGAAGAACAGGGAATTACACCCAACATGCTAAGCTACAAGGCCGGTGTGCCACAGTCCACAATAAAAAGCATTCTAAACGATGAATCGCGTAATCCAGGCATTGTGACCATTAAAAAACTGTGTGATGGCTTGGAGATACCGTTACCCGGCTTTTTTGATACTGCTGTGTTTTGGGATTTAGAGCAGGAAATCCGGTGATGCGATAGCTTTAGACAAGGAGGCAAACATGCTTGTGTGCGCAAACGGCGGCACTTTTGCCGTGCCGGCCAGCGGCACTTATGTGCTGCTGGCCGCACCGGAAAACCGCGCTGCGGCCCTGGCCGCCGCCGGGATATCCGCGTTGCCCGCCGACGCCGAACACAGCAAGGCCACCCGCTACGACGCCCACGACCAATACGGCTACCTTGCCATTCTGCTGCCGGATTTTGCCAACCTTGCCGCCGGGCCCGTTTTACTGGAGGGTTACCTTGCCGCCGGGCGGCTGGTGCTGGTGCTGCCGGATGTGCCCGCCCTTGCCCCGCTGCGGGCTGAGCTGGCGGCGTTGGAGGACGCAAAAGCAAGCCCCGCCCACGCGCTGTATCTGCTGCTGGCCCGCATACTGGCCAGGGACATTGGCGTGCTGGAGGACATTGAGGACGAAACCGAGCTGATGGAGGAAAAGGCGGTAAAGCCCCAGCCCGAGGACTGCACCGCCGACATTACCGTTTTGCGCAAGCGCCTGCTGGCGTTGCAGCGGTATTACGAGTTTTTGTTCGACGCGCTGGAGGATTTGTGCGAAAACCAGAACGGCTTCTTCACAAGGCAGGAGTTGCGGGCCCTGGAGCTGCAAAAAAATAAGGTGGACCGCCTGAAAAATAATGTGAACCACCTGCGGGAATATCTTACCCAGGTGCGCGAGGCATACCAAAACCAGCTGGACATCAGCCTGAACCAAACCATGCGGGTGTTCACCGTCATCGCGGCCATCTTTTTGCCGCTTTCGCTGATTGCCGGCTGGTATGGCATGAATTTGGACATGCCGGAGTATGCCTCGCCCCACACCTACCCCATTGTAATTGCAGCCAGCCTTGTTATTGTGCTGTGGTGCCTGTGGCTGTTCCGCAAAAAGAAGTGGTTTTAGCCAAGCCGGGCTGTGGCGTTTGCGGCTTGCTGAAGGCAGGATAACAAAAGAAAAGGGTGTGCTTTAATGAGAGGAAAGCTTTTGCGCAGGGTGCCACTGCTGCTGGCAGCCATGCTGGCCCTGGGCGCCGTAACGGTGCTGGGGGCCGCCTTTGGCGCCGAGGACTACCAAAGCAACATGTTCGCCACCTTCTGGGCACTGGTGCCGCCCGTGGTTGCCATTGTGCTGGCGCTCATCACCAAAGAGGTCTATATCTCGCTGTTTGTTGGCATTGTGGCCGCGGGGCTGTTCTACACCAATTTCCACCCCGGCAACACCGTGGTGGCCATTACAAATGTGCTTATCGAGCGCGTGGGCGACCCATGGAACGCCGGTATCCTCATCTTTTTGGTGATGCTGGGCGTTTTGGTGTCGCTGATGAACAAGGCCGGGGGCAGCGCGGCTTACGGCGCCTGGGCCGCAAAGCGCATCAAGAGCAAAACCGGGGCCTCGCTTGCCACTGTGGGGCTGGGTGTTCTTATTTTTGTGGACGACTATTTCAACTGCCTTACCGTGGGCAGTGTGATGCAGCCGGTGACCGATAAATTCAAGCTGTCGCGGGCGAAGCTGTCCTACCTCATCGACGCCACCGCCGCGCCGGTGTGCATCATAGCGCCCATCTCCAGCTGGGCGGCGGCGGTCACTTCGTCCACCACCGGCGACGTGGACGGCTTTTCCCTGTTTTTGCAAAGTATCCCGTACAACTTTTACGCCTTGCTCACCATTTTGTTCATGGTGGCGCTTACGGCAATGAGGTTTGAATACGGCCCGATGAAACGATATGAGAAAATGGCGGAAGAGGGCGATTTGTTTGGCGGCACCGGCGACGAATACGGCGCCAGCGCCAACACGAACCAGCCCGCCGGCAAGGGCAAGGTGTACGACTTGGTTTTGCCCGTGCTGGTGCTGATTGCCGCCTGCATTTTGTGCATGGTTTACACCGGCGGCTTTTTCAGCGGCACCGGGTTTATCGAAGCCTTTGCGGGCAGTGACGCCTCGGTGGGGCTGCCGCTGGGCAGCCTGATTGCGCTGCTGTTCACCTTCCTGCTGTACGTGCCGCGCCGGGTCATCAGCTTCCGCCAGTTTGCCGAAAGCCTGCCCGAGGGCTTCCGTGCCATGGTGCCGGCCATCCTCATCCTCAGCTTTGCCTGGACGCTGGGCGGCTTTTGCAGCGATTATTTGGGCGCGGGCGAGTTTGTGGGCGGCATGCTGGCGGGCAACACAGCGGCCAGCGCCGTTATTCCCGGCGTGTTGTTCCTGATTGCGCTGGGCCTGGCCTTTGCCACCGGCACGTCCTGGGGCACCTTTGCCATTCTCATTCCCATTGCGCAAAACATTTTCCCGGGCGAGATGAGCAGCATCCTCGTCATTTCCATTTCGGCCGTGCTGGCCGGGGCCGTGTGTGGCGACCATTGTTCCCCCATCTCCGACACAACCATCATGTCCTCCACCGGCGCGCGGGTGAACCATATCATCCACGTTTCCAGCCAAATGCCCTATGCCCTCACCGTAGCGGGCATCTCGTTTGTGTGCTACATTATTGCGGGCTTTGTGCAAAATGCATGGGTGGTGCTGCCCATTGGCATTGTGCTAACGCTGGGCACGCTGTTTGTTTTGCGAATGGTTTTTGGGAAGAGGGCAGCCAAGTTATGATTTTAGTGGCCGAACAATGCGGCCTGTGCGAGGGCGCCGCCCGCGCGCTGCGCATTACCGAAGAGCAGCTGCGCGCGGCACAGCGCCCCATTGTGCTGTACAACCACTTGCTGCACAACCCGGCGGTGATGCGCCGCTTACAGGCCCACGGGGTGCAAACGGTGCATGATGTGGCCGATGTGCCCGGCGGCGCGCTGGTGATTGTGAGCGCCCATGGCATGCCCAAGGCGAATTATGAGCTTTTGGCCGCGCGGGGCATTCCCTGTGTGGACGCCACCTGCCCCAAGGTTATTTCCATTCACCGCATTGTGGAGGAGGGCTGCGCCGCGGGAAAGGCGGTGGTGGTGATTGGCAAAAAAAACCACCCGGAGGTGCTGGGCACCGCCGGCTGGTGCGAGGGCGCCGTGGTGGTGCAAAGCGAGGACGATTTGCCCGCGCTGCGCGCCATTGCCCAAGAGAAAGTGTTGGTGGTAAGCCAGTCAACATCCGGCGTGCGGCAAACAAACGCGCTGGCCCAGAAAATACGGGATATGCTGCCGGGCAAGGAGGTGGAGGTGCGAAGCACCATCTGCCCTGCCCAGCGGCACATCCAGCAGGCCAGTGTGGAAATGGCTGAAAAATGCGACTTTGTGTTTGTGTTGGGCGGGCACAACAGCTCCAACACTGTGGAGTTGTTTGAGTTGTGCAAGGCCACCGGCACCCCCTGCTGGCATGTGGAATCCCTGGCGGATTTTTACGCTTGCCTGTGCGGAATGCCACTGGACGCGGCCAAAAACTATGGCCTTACGGCCGGTGCTTCCACCACAAAAGAGGAGATTGAAAATGGCCGCTGCCTGCTGGCGTATATGCTGTTCCAGCGGGAAGCTGCCGGGCAGCTGGCAGCAGAGCTTGACAGTTTTAACGCCGGGCTGGGGCACCAAAACCAGACGATTGACTGTTTTTTGCACAGCTTTGCCGCCGTGAACCGGGGCGGCAAGAACATTCGCGGCACGCTGGTGGCGCTGGGCTACAAGCTGGCCGGGGGCGAAGACGTTGCGGCCAGCCGCCCCCTTGGCCTTGCCGTGGAGTTGTTCCAAACCGCCATTTTGGTGCATGATGACATCATCGACCACGCCGACATGCGCCGGGGCTTGCCCACCGTACCGGCCCAGTTCCGGGCGCGGTATAAGGGCACACCGCAGGCGGCGGACGTGGGCAATTCGATTGGCATTTGCGCCGGTGACGTGGGGTTTTACCTGGCAAACGCGCTGTTGTGCAGCCGCTATGCCACCGCGCCTCAATTCCCCGATGTGATGAGCTATTTCAGCCAGATGGCCCTGAACACCATGTATGGCGAGGTGCTGGACGTGGTGCTGCCCTTCGAGGCGCGGCAGGGCCTTGCGCAGGGCCCCCGGCAAGACAGTGTGATGGAAATCTACCGCTTGAAAACCGCGTGGTACTCGGTGGCGGGGCCGCTGTGCCTGGGCATGCTGCTGGCTGGCGCGTCTCAGGGTCGTGTTCGCCCCATGGAAGAATTGGCCATCGATTTGGGGATAGCCTTCCAAATAAAAGATGACTTAATGGGTATTTTTTCAGAAGAAATAGACTTGGGCAAGCCGATGAGCGACATTGCAGAATACAAGCAGACCCTGCTGTATGCCTATGTGCACGACAAGCGGCCCGAGTTTTCGCCGGAGTTGGAAGAACACTATGGCCGCAGCCCGCTGGCCGCGCAGGACGTGGCGGCGGTGCGGGCGCTTTTTACCCAGAGCGGGGCCAAAGCCTGCGCCGAGGAAACGATGGACAGCCTTTTTTGCACCGCGCGTGAAAAGCTGGAGCGGCTGGACTTTTTGGCCGAGGAGGACGCGGCATTACTGCGCGGGTTTTGCAATTATTTGCAGTTTCGCACAAAATAATCAATACTAAACTGCGGTGAGGAGACCTGCAGCATACATCCTGCGGGGCACACAAGGAGAGGGCATAGCATGGCGGAAAACAAGGTGCGCCACCTGGGCGTAATTATGGACGGGAACCGGCGCTGGGCAAAAAAACACCAACTGCAAACGGTGCTGAAAGGCCACGAAGCCGGCGCGGATACCATGTTCGATTTGGCGGAGTGGTGCGTTTTAGAGGATATTCCCTACCTGACAGTGTACGCCTTTTCCACCGAGAACTGGAACCGCAGTCAGGAGGAGGTGTCGGGCCTGTTCGGCCTGATGGAGAACGCCTTCGCAAAGCAAATTGGCCGCTGCGAGGAAAATG
>QMCE01004510.1_pt1 | contig 13820 bp, 10 predicted proteins | sample 1821851 | NCBI WGS metagenome assembly QMCE01 (sample SAMN09453174, study PRJNA476694) | Termite gut metagenome, whole genome shotgun sequencing project. | isolation source: worker | host: Odontotermes sp. | place: South Africa:Pretoria | collected 2016-01-28 | reverse complement strand
CGCACGCTTCCCCTAGCGGTCTATTCAGCGGTTGCGGGCGGCGACATGGACGCGGCGGGCGTCATGGTGTTCGCGCTGGTCGCGCTGTCCTTCGCGGCTGTGGCGGCGATGAATTGTCTCGCGTCAGGGAAAAAACGGCGCGGCATGGGGAATGACGCCGGATAGAGCGCTTTGATCAAAGCGCTCTATCCTCCCGGAGAGCGCTGCCTGCAACACTCTCCGGATGCCGCATTCATTTGGAATTCTTCACCATCTTCTCGACAAGCACGCGGTATTTCGTGGCCAGCTCGTCCGCTTCCTTCTCGGTCCGCGCCTCGGCGTAGACGCGCACAATCGGCTCGGTGTTGGACGGGCGGACATGCACCCAGCCGTGCTCGAAGTCGAGCTTCACCCCGTCCTGCACATCCACATGGAGGGCGGGCTCCTCAGCCAGCTTTTTGAGCACGTTCGAAACGCTCCGCTTCGAGCATTCCACCTTCTGCTTCGACATCTGGTAGGCGGGGATTTCCGCCGAAAGCTCTGTCAGCGTCCTGCCCGTCTCCAGCATGTACTGCATGATGAGCGCCGCCCCCGTCAGGGCGTCCCGGCCGTAGTGGACGCGGGGGTCGATGACGCCGCCGTTGCCCTCGCCCCCGATCACAGCCTTTGTCTCAAGCATGCACTCGGCCACATTCACCTCGCCCACGGGCGTCCGGCGGACTTCGACGCCGGCTTCCTTCGCGACGTCGTCTATCATGCGCGTGGTGGACAGATTGGTCACCACCAGCCCCTTCTCATGGGTCAGACGGTACCGCGCCGCGAGGCACAGGCTGTACTCCTCCCCTATGTATTCGCCAAGCTCCGAAATGAACGCGACCCTGTCCGCATCCGCGTCCTGGGCGAAGCCGAGGTCGGCGCCCTTCTTCTTCACCACGTCGAGAATGGCTGTGATGTGCTTGCGGGCCGGTTCGGGGTTGCGGGGAAAGATGCCGTTCATTTCGCAGGCGATGGGGAGGGCGACGCAGCCGGTGCGGCGCAGGAATTCGAGGGCGAGGTCCGAGCCGGCGCCGTTGCAGCAGTCGACGGCGACGCGGAACTGGCGTTTCTTGAGGGCGGGAACGTCGACTATTTCCATGACGCGGTCGAGATGGTTCTCCAGCGCGCCGTCGTCCGTCTCCACGGCGTGGAGCTTGTCGTGGCCGACCTTGACCGCGTCCCCGCCGTAATAGATGTCCAGAAGCTGCCGCCCCTGCTCCTGGTTCAGGTACACGCCGTCGGAACGGAAGAACTTGAGGGCGTTCCATTCAATCGTGTTGTGGCTGGCTGAGATGATGATGCCGCCGTCGGCGCCGAGTTTGCGGATCATCATCGCGGCCGAGGGCGTGCCGCAGACGCCGACGTCGACGATGCGGCAGCCTGCGGACAGGAGGCCGGAAAACACGGCGTGCTTGACCATGTCGCCGCTGGCCCGGGTGTCGCGGCCGACAACCACCTTGCCGCTGTCGGCCCATGTGCCGAAGGCCTGGCCCAGATTGACGAGCAGTTCGGGGGTGAGGTTCTCGCCCACAACGCCCCGGACGCCGCTGATGCCTATCATTAGTTTGGTCATGGGTTTTCTTTCGTACAGGGTGAAACGCTCGAAGAAGCGCGCAATCAGTCCACGGGGACCTCAGACAATTTTTCGTCCATCCACGCCTTGAGCGCGTCCATTCCCTCCTGCGTCGAGGAATGCGCGCCCCTGGCTATATCGACGACCACGGACGCCCAGCGCCGGGAAATGTCGAAAAATATCGGCGTCGGCGTGAAGCAGATGGTCGTGTTCTCGACAAGCGACGAGAACGTTTCCAGAAATCCCGGCATCCGCGAGACGACCTTCCGGAACTCGGGGTTCTCGAACACCGACCGCCGCGGCGGATTGACCGACTGCCATTCCAGAACGGAATACGCCTGGAACTCCCTGCCGGTGAAATACTGGATGAACAGCCACGCCGCCAGATCGTTTTTCGACGCGGGGTTCATCGCCAGTCCCCAGACCCACAGGTTCGACTTGATCCGATCCGGGGGCGTTCCCGCCGGGGCGGGGGGCGGGGCGAGGGCGAGCTTGCCCGACTGGGCCGTCGCGCCCGGAAAATCGGCGGAATAGCCCAGAATGTCCGCGTCGAACAGGAATGTCGCCCTGCGCGCGCCCAAATCCGCCAGGCACCGCGTCCAGTCGTATTGATCCCAGTCCCCTGGGCCGCATTCGCGGAGCATCGTCGCCCACAGGTCCGTCACAGCCACCGCCTCGGGGGAATTGACCCGCGACGTCAGCCGTCCGTTCTCCACCTCCATGTCCTTCGCGCCGTAATTGGCGAAGGTTGTGATGTATCCTGAATGGACCGAGCCCCATTCCGGCCTGCCCCGCGCGGCGATGCCGTACGTCCCCGGCCCCTCGAATTCCCTGAGCCGCCGCCCCGTCTCCACCAGTTCCTCCATGGTGCGCGGGACAGGCAGCCTGCTCCGGGCCAGAACCTCCCGGTTGTAGGTCAGGGCGAACGATTCGAATCCCATGGGAATGGCCCAGAGCGGCCCTTCGCCGACCGGGCTTCCCGCTTTGCGGTTCCAGCGGAACGCTCCGGAAATCGCGGGGAAGAAGTCGTTGACGTCGTATCCCTGCCGGGTCGCGGCGGGGTTCTGGATGTATGTGTCCAGGGCGGCGGCGCGGCCCTTGACCGCGTATTCCCAGATTTGGTAGACGCCTGTCATGTACACGTCCGGGCTGGCGGCTCCGCCGCTGTCGAACGAGGTTTCGAGAACATCGAAATACACCGATTCGTGGTGCATCGAATAGGCGACGCGGATGCCTGTGAGCCGCTCGAAATCGGGAATGCGCCGCCGCACGCCCTCGGCGTAGGGATGTTTGTTCAGGAGAATGCGGAGCGTCCGGCCGCTCGCCTGGCGCCAGCTGAACACCTCCCCGGCCGTCTCCCCGGCGGGGCAGCCGAACGCCGCGATCGCGGACAGGATTGCGAACAGGCACAGTCTCCTGAGAACCGGCACGATTCATTCCTCCCTGGTTCCTACTGGGCGCCGGCCGCTTTTTCGATTTCGTCGGGCTGGGCGACGGCGGTGCCCACCTTTCCCACCACGACGCCCGCCGCGAGCATGGCCAGGCGCGCGCCCAGCTCCAGCGGCGCGCCGATCGCCATCGACGCTGCCATTCCCGCGAGAACAGTGTCGCCCGCGCCGGTGACGTCAAACACCTCCCTCGCCCTGGAGGGGAGGGAAACGGGATTCGCTCCCGCGTCCCCGCCGCGCAGGAGCAGCATTCCCCTGTCGCTCAGCGTGACCAGCACGTTCCGCGCGCCGAAGCGCCGCATGAGTTCGCGCCCTGCGGAGACGGCTTTTTCGTCGCTGTCGATAGTGTCCCCGACAGCCTCGCCCAGCTCCTTGCGGTTGGGCTTGATCAGATCCGCGCCCGCGTATTTGGCGTAGTCGAATCCCTTGGGATCGATCGCGACGGGAACGCCCTGCGCGGCCGCCATGGCGATGACGCGCCGGATCAGGCCGGCGTTCACCACCCCTTTGCCGTAGTCGGACACGGCGAGCGCCCCGGCTCCGGGAAGGAACGCCTCCACGGCGCGGAGGAGCGCGTCGTTGATCGCGTCGGAGAGCGGATGCAGCTCCTCCTCGTCGACCCGCGCGACCTGCTGAATTCCGGCGACGATGCGCGTCTTGACCGTTGTCGGGCGTGACGGATCGCGGACAAGGCCGGGCGCGCCGCCTTCTCCTCCGGGGGAGAGGAAGGACGCGAGCCGATCCCCGTCTCCGTCGTTCCCGATCACGCTGACCGTGAGCGGCAGGACGCCCCAGGCGGCCAGATTGCGGACGACGTTGCCCACGCCGCCCGGAATGAACGCCTGCCGCCTGACATGCACCACGGGAACCGGCGCCTCGGGCGAAATGCGGCTGGCGTCGCCGTAAACGTATCTGTCCAGCATGACGTCGCCGAGGCACAGAACCTTCACCCCGGCCATTCTGCCCAGGAGGGCGGCTGCGCTGCTCTCCATGGCTACTCTCCCCCGGTCGCGCCGGAGGATGCGGAAGGCATGCGCTTGGTCGTGGCGAAGTTGTGCGTCGGGAAGAGATCGGCGGCGTATTTGGCGAACGAGGCGATGGTGAGGCCGTAGCCGCGCGAATAGAGCTGGTATTCGAGATCGAGCACCATGTCGGTGGCTGTCTGGTACCGCTGCATCGGGTCTTTCTGCAACGCCTTGTTGACGATGCGGACGATTTCCGGCGGGATTTCCGGCCGATCCCGTTCGATGCGGGGCGGGTCGGCGCGCTTGACGCGCTCAAGGGTTTCGTTCGTGTCGGCGCCGACGAAGCCGTTGTTCCCGGTGAGGAGCTCGGAGTAGACGATTCCCAGAGAGAACAGGTCGCTCCGGGAGTCGGTGATCCGGTAGTCCGCCTGTTCGGGCGACATGTATTCGACCTTGCCCATCAGGACGCGCTCCTCGTCCTGCTCCATGTAGTTGCGCGCCTTGGCGATGCCGAAGTCGGTGAGTTTGCATTCGCCCTCGGTGTTGATGAGGATGTTTTTTGGGGAGACGTCCCTGTGGACGATGTTGAGGGGGCGTCCGAGCGAGTCGAGTTTCGTGTGGGCGTATTCGAGGCCCCTGCAGATGCGGCTGACGATGAAGGTGGCGATGTCGAGGGGGATTTTCCGCTTGAGGTCGAAATGCCTCAGGAGGAATTGCTCCAGATTGATGCCGTCTATGAATTCCATGGCGATGAAGAAGCCCTCGGACGTGCGGCCGAGCTGGTAAATCTGGACGATGTTGGGGTGGACGAGATTGCCGACGAGTTTCGCCTCGCCGATGAACATGTCGACGAATTCCTTGTTGTTCGTGTAGCGGGGGATGATTGTCTTGAGCGCCATCCGCTTGACGAATCCCTCTGCGCCGTGCTGCTCGACCTCATAGACGCTTCCCATGCCGCCGTCGGCGATTTTCCGAATCACCTTGTAGTAGTAGGAACCTTCGATGACGCCGCCCACGGTTGTTGCCATAACGCTCCCCTTTGGACAGTTCGCTTGAACAAAGGCGCACATGCGCGCGCTTCCATTGTATGCGCCGGCCGCGAAAACAAAAGCCGTTTTTTTGGGCGAACTTCCCGGAAACAAAAAAACGCCGCCCCCATCGAAGGGGACGGCTATGAGGCTGGGGGGGCGTTCTATCTGTGCGGAGTTTGGATGTGACTTTTGTCGCCTTGTTTCTTTGCTCTGTAAGGAGGGGACGCCCCCGTCGCCTTGACCCTATCCCCGCGTGAATCAGGATGAACGCATTGGCGGGAATAGACAGTCGGCCTCCTGTTGCCGCGCTGCGTTTCCCCTTCCGCGCGGCTTCTTTCCATGCTTCCCGGACGTCCCGCCGATTTCCAGGCGGGCGTGTCTTGCTGCGAGCCTCCAGTACCGTCTATCGCTCTTTCCGCAGCGTCACTCGCGGCATCCCACATTTTTTTGCTCTTTTCATCACGATCATAGTTTATTATTTACGCTATTGCGCAGCAATCTTTCAGGTTTCTTAAATTTGTCCGTGAAATTTCGTGAAGAAAAAAGAAACGCGGGCGCGACAGGGTCTGCGTCCGCTTTGATCAAAAAACCGTTCTTCAAACCCTGTGAAGCGGGATTGACAGGCTCTCCCGCCAACTGCGCACAACGGCAATCGCATATTCTGGCCATGTATTTGCTATAAATTTTCCACTTCAATCGTAAAATCATGCATTATAAGTGATTCAAAAGCATATCCCACCGTACGTATCAACTGTATTTGAAAAATTCGGGAACTTTTTTTATCGGTTCTTGAATCAAAATGAACCGATCCTATAATTCGTGAATATCTTTGCGGAAAAGGCGCATACTCTCCATGCGTGTTGTCGCCTTTCCGGATGCCAAACGATTGCCGGACGATACGGCCTTCATGGGCGCCTCCAAACGCCTGGCTGAGCACGATCGTCCACGTTTGCCATCCGGACAGGCTCGTGGATGCGTCTGGAAACGGATCGATCGGAGGGAGGACGCGCGGGGCGCCATGTTCCATGCCTGCGCAGGATGCCGATCTGTTTCCGACGCATTCCCGCGAGCGGAGGAAGAGAGGGTGTTTCGCCGGGGGAGGGGCGTTCCCGGCGGCATGCCTTGGGGAGGAGCGGGATGAACAAGGCGTTGTGTATCGCGCTTGCCGTTGCGATGCTGGCTGCGTCGCGGGCGCGGGCGGGGGAAGAGTTCAACGAAATCGCGTTTTATACAAAACTTGCGGAAAAGCAGCTTGCCGGGACCAGGGCCGTCCCTGTCGGGGCGGAGCGCGCCGGGGAGAGGGCCAGCGCCCTCGCCGCGATTCCCCGGTACTTCCATTCCCGGAGCGACGACGCCCGCTTTGCCTTTAACGGCACGGATCTGAAGATGTCGAAAAGCCGCGCCAACGGCGCGGGCGTGACGCTTCTCTATACCCGCCGCGTCGCCGACTGGTTCTCGTTCGGCCTCCTGTACGACTACGCCTTCCTTGACGTCAGGGGCGGCATGGCGGTTCCTGCCGGCGAGGCGGCGCGGGCGCGCGAGGACGTGCGCTGGCAGTCCCACACAGCCGGCATCCAGCCCGAATTCGCGCTGGCCGATTTCGGCAGGCTGCGGTTTTCCGTCGCCCAGAGCTTCGACCGCGCAGACGGGCATGAGGAGCTGGGCGCGCTCCGGCGCGGCGTCGACGGGTACGGCGCGGACGTCACGTCGCTTGCGGCATGGTGGGAAAAGGATTTCCAATTCGGCTGCACAGGCTGGAAGCTCACTCCCTACGCCGGGTGGCGGAGTCTGTACGCCGCGATCCGGGATCGGAACAACTGGCGGACAGGCGGCAGGGACGACGACGGTTTCTGGGCGCATCTGGCTTCCGCCGGGGCGAAGGCGTCGTTTCAGTGCGGGCCTCTCGGCATGAGCTTCCGCGGGGGCGTCAGCCACCGGACCGGCGGGAGCGACATTCCCCTCTTCGGCGCCCGCGAGGTCGCCCCCGGCGTGACGCACGTCTCCCACGGGGCGCATCTGGACAAAACGGTCGGCGCTGTCGGCGCGAACGTCACCTATCTCATCAACGACCGCGCCCTCGTCGGCGTCGGGTACGACGGCATGTTCGGGAAGGACACGGGCGCGCACACGGGATCGCTCACATTCATGCTCTCGTTCTGATTGCGCTTCCGATTCGTGACTGCAAAATCCTGTTCACGTCGGCAAAAACGGGTATGACGCGCTCCTCGAAGCATACCAAAAGCATTGGACAACGGCATAACGAAAAACCCTCTGTCTCCCCAATGGAGCCAACTGTGGGATTCGAACCCACGACCTGTGCTTTACGAAAGCACTGCTCTACCCCTGAGCCAAGTTGGCGAAGTGGTTTCGTCCAGACCTCTTTGTACGGAAAACGCCATTCTTTGCAAGGGTTTTTATCGAACAACCGCGCGAAGCGGCATGCCGCGCCGAATCGCAAATCCGCAAACCAGCCGCCCGCCCGCAATGATTCCCCGGCTTGCCGCCATGCGGAAGATATGGTATAGTGCGGGCATCATGGAGAAAACAGACAGCGCCCCGGCCGCAAAAGACGTCGCGGAACAGATCATCGAAAACAGCCCCTCCATCGCCATGCGCACCTCCCGCGAAGCGGGAGGATGGATCACGAGGTTCATCACCAAAAACATCGCGAACCACGGCTACATGCGCGAAGACTTCATCTCCGGAAAAACCCTCTGGATGGACATCGTCCATCCGGAGGATCGCCCTGATTTGGTCAATCTCATGGCAGGCTTCGAGGAGATGGGCAACGACTCCTTCACCCTCATCTACCGCATATGCCGCGCAGACGGCTCCTTCCTCTGGGTTTCCGACGCCATGACCGCCGCGCGGGATGAAAACGGACAGGTGACGCATTACGATTGCGTCGTCTCGGACTATACCGAGACCAAGGCGCACATAGACCGGATAGGCGACAATCTGCGGCAGCAGAGCGCCCTAGACGAAATCCTCCGGGGCCTGCACGCGGCGGACCTGGACCAGGCGCTGGAGATCATACTGGGCAGGACGGGGGAGTTTCTTGAACTGAGCCGCATCACCCTTTTCAGGAACGAACCGGACGGAGACGAATGCCGAGCCATACACGAATGGCATGCCGCGGACGTCCCCTCGATGATGGAAAACGGCGGCCGCCGCCTGAAGTACCGGACAGACATCCCTGAAATCGCCGCCGATCTGGCGGAGCACGGCCGCCGCATCGTGAATCCGGGAGCATGTCCGGAAGGATGCGCCGCAGTCTTCGAGAACGCGGGAACGATCGCGGCGGCGGCGTACGCTGTGACGGTGCACGACGAGCCCTTCGGATTCATCTGCTTCGAGGAATGCCGCAGCCGGCGGACATGGGACAGGGACAGGCTGCGCTTTCTCGACAACGTGTCGCGGCTGGTCGCGCCCGCCATTTTCCGCCAGAGGAACGACCGCATCATCCAGTCGCTCGCCATGACGGATCAGCTGACAGGCCTGCACAACAGGCACCATCTGGAAACATGCCTGGAGAACGCGATCGGGCGCGCCCGCGCGGACGGGACGTCTGGCTACATCCTCTTCATCGACATGGACGACTTCAAGGTCATCAACGACGCGTACGGTCACGATTACGGGGACGCCCTCCTGAAGGAGATCGCGGGCTTTCTGCGGCAGCACTTCGGCGATCCCGAAAACATTTTCCGTTTCGGAGGGGACGAGTTCGTCATTCTTCTCGAACCGGACAGGGCTTCCCGCATTTACGAAATCATGGGCGGCCTTCTCCAGAGGGCGCGGCTGCCGTGGCAGGCGATTGACAGGAATTTCTACTGCACCCTTTCCGTGGGCGTCGTGCGGTATCCAGACGGCTCGGGCGGGGGCAGGGAAACCATCAAGAACGCCGACATCGCCATGTACCAGGCGAAGAAGATGGGCAAGAACAACTACGTCTTCTACACCAGCGCGCTCGACAGCGACACCCTGGCGCGCGCCGAAATGGAAAACGCCATGCGGGCCTCCATCAAGGCGGGATTCGAAGGCTTTTCCGTGCAATACCAGCCGCTGGCCGACATGGACGCGAACATCGTCGGCGCCGAGGCGCTGCTCCGCTGGACAGTGGACGGCAGGCCGGTGGGCCCGGATCAGTTCATCCCCCTGGCGGAGCATCTGGGGCTGATCATTCCCCTGGGGGAATATGTGCTGCGGTCGGCGACAGGCCTGTGCGAGCGGCTCAACAGCTCCTTCAGGCCGGACTTCTTCATCAGCGTCAACGTCTCCATACGGCAGTTCCGGCAGCGGGAATTCATGGCCACCCTGCTGGGGATTCTCGACGAGTCGGGCGTCAGGCTGTCCAACGTGGCGCTGGAGATCACGGAGGGGATGGCGATCCACGACATGCAGCGCATGAAGGTGCTCGGCGGCGAACTGCGGCAGCGCGGGGTGGTTATCGCGATGGACGATTTCGGCACAGGCTATTCGAGCCTGGGGAATATGCGGGAATTGCCCATAGACGTGGTGAAAATCGATCGCTCGTTCATCCATGACGTGACCACGGACGCGTATTCGGAGTCGTTTGTGCGCCTCATCTCCGATCTGGTGCATTCGATGGGGAGGAAGGTGTGCATAGAGGGTGTGGAGACGGCGGCGCAGTACCGTTTCTGCCGCGACTGCGGGGCGGATTACGCGCAGGGCTTTTATTTGTGGCGGCCCATGCCGGAGGCGGATTTGCTGGCCGTTCTCTCCGGCGGGACTCCGAAGGGGCATTGAACGAAAAGGGCGATCCGCAGGGGATCGCCCGTGATTCGTTCGAATGTGCTGCGCTGTTCATTTGGGGGCGATGGCGTTGCTGGGGCATTCGCCGACGCACGCGCCGCAGTCGATGCAGGCTGCTTCGTCGATTGTGAAGGGGGAGCCTTCGGCGATGGCGCTGACCGGACAGGCGTCCTTGCAGGCGCCGCAGGCGACGCAGGCGCTGGAAATCGCATGTGCCATGTTTTTTCTCCTTTTGTGCTTGTTTGGCTTGTGGCGCATAGACAATACTGTCACCTTCTTTGAGCGTATCCAAACCTTACACGATCAACAGCCAAAATCAACTGGAAAAACATGGCAATCACTCGTCCGGGAGGGTCTCTACGGGGACGGGGATGTCGGATTCGGGAAGCGCTTCGGCCTTCGCGGCTTCCGCAGCCTCGGCAGCCCGATGCTCTTCCATCTTTTGCTGGACATACGCTTTGGACTCGTCGTACGTCTCCTCCACAAAATCCCCGGTTTTCCGCGCGGCGTTTTTGGTTCCCTCCCAGGCCGCGCTTCCGGCCTGTTTCGCGCCCTCCTTGAATTTTTCCCAGTTGCTTTGCCCCGCCCCCGCCTCGTCGGCGGCGAAGACCGAACCAGCCACGAAAACCGCGCATGCCGCAACCAACATCATCGTTCTGTTCATAAGGGATTCCTTTCCAGACAACGGAACAGCGTTTCCCCCGTATCATAGTGTTTTGCCGCGCACGCGCAACAGCGCTCCGTCACTTTGAGCCTATCGGGATAGGCTCTTTGTCAAAACCATCGCTATGGCGTCGCGCCAGCCCTTTGTCCGCAGCCCGCGCTCGGAGGCGCTCATGGCGGGAACATATGTCGCTTTCGGCTCCCTGTTGAAAACATCCTGCGAATACAGCCCCAGCGCCATGCCCGCCGCATAGGCCGGGCCCGAGCCGGACAGCTCCTCGAACGCGGGCACGACGACCGATGCGTCGATGACGTCCGCTTGGAACTGCATGAGGAAGTCGTCGCGGGTCGCGCCGCCGTCGACTTTGAGGGACGCTATTTTGAGGCCGGTTTCGTCGTGCATGATGTTCACGATGTCGGCGATCTGGTACGCGATGCATTCCTCGGCCGCCCGGACGATTTCATTCCGCCCCACGCCCCGCGACAGGCCGCACACGACGCCCCGCGCCGCGCCGTCCCAGTACGGCGCGCCCAGCCCGCTGAAGGCGGGGACGAGGTACAGGCCGGGAATGTCGCGGGCTGCGCGGGCCGCGGCCGCCGCCTCTTTGGAACTGCCCAGCAGGCCGAGATCGTCCACCAGCCAGCGGATGACCGCGCCGGTGTAGTTCATATTGCCCTCAAGCACGTAGTTCACCTTCCCGTCAAGCCCCCACGCAAGGGACGTGACGATGCCCTTGTCGCTGAAGACGGGTTTGTCCCCCATGTTCATCATGACGGAGGAGCCTGTGCCGTAGGTGGCCTTGACCCCGCCTGGGGCGAGGCAGCCCTGCCCGTACAGCGCGCCGTGGGAATCCCCCATCACGCCGTGCAGCGGAACGGGAGCGGGCAGAACGCCTCCGAAATCGGTGAGGCCGAACAGGCTGTTCGAATCCACAACGCGGGGAAGCCACGACGCCTTGAGGCCGAAGGCGTCGCAGATCTCGTCGTCCCACGCCAGCCGCGAGACGTTGAACAGCTGCGTGCGGGAGGCGTTTGAAAAATCGGTCTTCGCCTCGCCGCCGCAGAGTTTCGCGGCAAGCCACGCGTCCATCGTGGAGCAGAGGAGATTGCCCTGTTTCGCCAGGCTGGCGGCAGCGGGGACGTTTTCAAGAATCCACGCCAGCTTCGCCGCCGAATAATACGGCGACACGGGAATGCCTGTCGCGCGGCGGATCGTCCCGCCCAGTCCCCCGGCGACGATGCGCCGGCAGATTTCCTCGCCCCGCGCGCACTGCCAGACGATGGCGTTGTGCACAGGCTTCCCTGTCCGCCTGTCCCACGCGAGGGCGGTCTCCCGCTGGTTGGAAAGGCCGGCCCCGATGATTGCGGAGGGGGCGGCGCCGGTTTTCTCCACGACGCCCGCGACAGCCTTGATCAGGTTGGCGAATATCTCCTCCGGATCGTGTTCGACCCAGCCCCTGTCGTTGACGATCTGGCGGTGCTCGATATCGAAGCGCCCGGCCAGCCCCCCGCTGGAATCGAACAGAATGGCCTTGGTGCCGGATGTGCTCTGATCCACTCCGAGAATACAGCGTTCCATGGCGATCCCCTGCGTTTCCGATCTCAGGCCAACAATTCGCGCGCCGCGCGGCACAGCCCTTCGCAATCAAGCCCATAGTGCCTGAACACGTCCCCGGACGCGCCCGCGACGGCGTTTTCGTCGCCGGGCAGGCCCAGCGTGCGCATTCTGACAGGCTTGTGCGTCGCGGTGAGGCGCGCGACAGACGCGCCCAGGCCGCCGTTCACGCTGTGCTCCTCGATAGTAATGACGGGCCCCCGCTCCGCAGCCGCGAGAATGGCCTCGTCGTCCAGAGGGTTCAGGGTGTGCATGTCGAGAACAGCCGCCCCGATCCCCTCCCCGGCCAGTTTGTCCGCCGCCTGGGCGGCGGGCCAGACCATTTCGCCGCAGGCGATGATGGCGCAGTCGCCGCCTTCGCGGACGCGGACGGCTTTTCCGATTTCGAATTTCGTCCCCGGTTCGTGGACAAGGGGCATGGCGGCTTTTCCCACGCGGACGTAGGCGGGTTCGTCGCTTTTTTCCAATTCATGGAGAAGGCCGACGGTTTCGATTTCGTCGCAGGGGAGAAGCACCCGGATGCCGGGAATGGCCCGGAACACGGCGATGTCGTGGACTGAATGGTGCGACGCTCCGAGCGCGCCGTAGCTCACGCCGCCGGAGACGGCGAGGATTTTGACGTTCATGCGGGAATAGGCCAGGTCCACCTTGATCTGTTCAAGCGCGCGGGCGGACATGAAGCTGGCGGGGGCGAAGACATAGGGGCGCTTGCCGACCGCGGCCAGCCCGGCCGCCATGCCGATTTCGTTCTGCTCCGCGATGCCGACCTCGACGAACTGTTCCGGAAGCGCCTTGACGAACACGTCCAGGGCTGTCGACCCGGTCGCGTCGGAGGTGAGGGCGACGATGTCCGGGTTCTTCTTCGCCATTTCCGTGATTTCGTTGCAGAACGCCTCGCGGCAGGAAAGCCCTTTTTTCATTTCAATTCCTCTGAAAAGCCGCCGACATCCCGTCATGATGCGCCAGCAGCGCGTGTGCGCATCATGGACGTTCGCAGGGGCGGGGAAGCGAATGCTTCCATTCCTGCGCATCGAATTGTTGCAGCGCGCTGGCGAACAATTCGTCGTCCGGCACGCCGTGGTGCCATTTGGGGACGTTTTCCATTTCCTTCACGCCTTTGCCCTTGATTGTGCGGGCGATGATCATGCGGGGCTTCCCGGCGACAGACGCCTTCCGGAATTCGGCCGTGAGGGCGTCCATGTCGTGGCCGTCCAGTTCGACCACATGCCAGCCGAAAGCCTTCCAGCGTTCGGCAAGCGGTTCGTGCGCCATGACTGTTTCGGTGTCGCCGCTGATCTGCAGATGGTTTCTGTCGATGACGGCGGTGAGGTTGTCCAGTTTGTAGTGGGAAGCCGCCATGGCTGCTTCCCAGATCGAGCCTTCCGCCAGTTCGCCGTCGCCCATGAGGGTGTAGACGCTGTTCGTGCGGTTGGACATTTTGAGTCCTTTTGCCATGCCGACGGAGACGGGCAGACCGTGGCCGAGAGCGCCGGAGTTCATTTCGACGCCGGGGGTTTTGACGTTGGGGTGTCCGATGAGGCGCGTCCCGAACCGGCAGAACGTCGCCAGCTCCGCCTTGTCGAAAAACCCCTTGTCCGCGAGGATGCAGAGAAGCCCTTCGACGCTGTGTCCCTTGCTCAGGACGAAAAAATCGCGTCCTTCCCATTTCGGGTTTTTCGGATCGATTTTCATGGCGTCGTAGTACAGGGCGGTGAGGATGTCTGTGGAGGACAGCGC
>QMCE01003418.1_pt1 | contig 13824 bp, 15 predicted proteins | sample 1821851 | NCBI WGS metagenome assembly QMCE01 (sample SAMN09453174, study PRJNA476694) | Termite gut metagenome, whole genome shotgun sequencing project. | isolation source: worker | host: Odontotermes sp. | place: South Africa:Pretoria | collected 2016-01-28 | reverse complement strand
GGATAAGATCGGCCCGGAAAAAATAATTTGGCGATACGATCCTGTTTTGTTGAATGAAAAGTATACATCGGCATACCATATTGATAGATTTCATGAGCTTGCGAATATGCTGAAAGGATATACCAAAAAAGTCACGTTCAGTTTTATTGATTTTTATAAAAAAATCAGTGAGAGGATAAAACAGTTCAATATTGAAGAAATATCAAACGATGAAAAAATCCTTATCGCGAAAAGTTTTTCTCAGATCGCGAAAGAGAATCATTTACTGATAGACACATGCGCGGAAGATATTGACCTGTCAAAGTATGATATAGAACACGCGCGTTGCGTTGATGATAGATTAATTGCAAAAATAATGAGATGCGGTTTTGCTGTAGATAAAGATAAAAACCAGCGGTCTGAATGCGGATGCGTTGCAAGCATCGATATTGGTGAATACAATTCCTGTTTACACGGCTGTGCTTACTGTTACGCAAATGCCAAGCAACACGCCGCGATAAAAAATTTTGAAAAGCACAATTCTTCCTCTGTGTTATTGATCGGTGAAATACAAGCGCAAGATTTGGTGAACGAAAGAAAAGTATCAAGCAATCGAATAGTTCAAAAAGAACTTTTCTGAAAAACGATTTGTTGATGAGAAAGAATCCGATAATCAACATATGGGTTCGTATGTTCAAAGTCTCATCCTCATTATGATGGGGATGCTTCTTCTCTGGTTTGGCTATTCTCTTTTTTCTCATCTGAGGGGACAAGTTTCTTTTGACAGGCAGAAAAAAAGGAAAAAACAGGTTGAAGAAAGCGTTCCCGGCGCCCCAAGAACCTGTCCTGTGTGTTCGGCAGGACTGGAGCGCGGAGAAAGGGTAAAATCCTCAGCCTTTCCTTCGATAGGCGGCACCGATAGATTGATGCACATCAGCGGCTGCCCGTATTGTCTTGACGGAAGCCGAGTCCGTTCTTGTCCTGTCTGCGGAATTTTGCTGAAACCGGAAGAAATTCTCATAGCCCGTATGTTTGAAAAACCGGGCCGCTCACATGTTCACGTACTGGGATGCACCCGATGCCGGGGACCGCGGTCGGGGAGACCGGGAAGATAAGGTACTCTTTCTATTGCTAAGATATGCTCCTTTGGTTTATGATACGTATATGGTCGTAAAACGGTTTACCGTATTGGATCTTATTGATATTGATCTCAAGGAACACAATTCCCTCAATCTCCATTGTATTGGCGGGCGGAAGGGACTTTCGCGGGAAATAGGCATTCCCGATCTGAACCGGCCCGGGCTTGCTCTGTCCGGCTTCTTCGATTCCTTTGCGTATCAGCGGATACAGATTTTCGGACGCGGTGAAGCAGCGTATCTTAAAAAACTTTCAAGGGAAGGGGCTGTCGCTACCATTAAGCAGATGTTCACCTATCCCATTCCCTGCTGTATTTTTACCCATAATCTGACTCCTGACCGGGATTTTTTTGAAGAAGCCGAAGCGTCTCACTGTCCGGTCCTTCAAACCGATCTGCCAAGCGCCGAGTTTTCATCCAGGCTGATGCGCATTCTTTCAACGATTTTTGCCCCGCAAAAAGTCATTCATGGCGTATTGGTCGAAGTGTACGGCGTCGGGATTCTTATTCTGGGGGATTCCGGCGTGGGAAAAAGTGAAACCGCTTTGGAACTTATCGAACGCGGCCACCGCCTTGTTGCCGATGATGTGGTAGATATTCGTTGTATTAACGGAAATGTGCTGATGGGCTCCGGCGCGAATAAAATTATCGGGCATCACATGGAAATTCGCGGGCTGGGAATCATCAATATTACGCATTTGTTCGGCGTTGGGGCTATCCGCGACAGAAAACAGATTCAGTTAGTGGTAAACCTTGAAGAATGGGATTCAGAAAAAGTGTATGACAGGCTCGGTACCGATGAAAAATACCAGGAATTCCTGGGGGTGAGCATCCCGAAATTGGAAATCCCGGTAAAACCCGGACGGAATGTTCCTATCATTATAGAAACCGCGGCCATGAACGAACGCCTTAAAAAGATGGGATACAATTCCGCGAAAGAATTCAATCAAAATATTCTTAAATGGATTGAAAGCGATGCCGCTAAATCGGTATATTTTGGTCAGGAAGACATTATTTAACTCTTGAAAAAGAAGCAAGTGCAAAACCGCTTAAAAAGATAAAGGAAAAGGTATGGTGGAGAAAACCGTTACAGTTCAGAACAGGGCTGGTATTCACGCGCGTCCCGCAGCTTTGTTGGTGCAGAAATGCAAGGATTTTAAATCCTCCATTTATCTTGAAAAAAACGGCGACCGAATAAACGCAAAATCTATCATGGGGATTATTACTCTTGGGGCAGGTTATGGAACCGAACTTAAAATAATCGCGGAAGGAGAAGATGAACAAGAATCGGTGGATGCCCTTGTCAAACTGTTTGAATCAAAATTTGAAGAAGAATAAGCCGATTACCCTGGCCGCAAAAGAAAGGGAGTGAAAATCTCATGAACAAAGCCGTTCTTTTTTGTTTTTTCATGCTGCTTACCTCATGGTGTTATGCGAATGACGGCGGTTATGAGATAGTTGGAGATTCATTTCATCCGATTAATATTGTCGATGTATCGATTGACTATGAACGCTTGATTTTGCATCAGCATGGCAGTCAATGGGAAATTGAAGTTTACATAGAATTAAACAATCAAACAAACGAAACGCTTGAACCGCTTTTGGGCTTTGAGTTCAGTTATTTCGATGGTCCCGGTCATGATGTTTCATACGATGTTTTTGATACATATATTCTTCTTGTCAACGGAGAAGCTCAGCAATTTCAATTTGATGCCGACGGGGAATTTGAGCAAATCTGTAAGCTGCTTTACACACCAACATTACAGCCGGGAATAAATAAGGTATATCATAATTATACGATCAGCGAAGGTTATGGGTCCATGGCTGGAACTATTTCGTATATTTTGAAAACAGGAGCCCGCTGGAAGGATGGTTTGATAAAACAAATCGAAGTATTTATCAAACCTGACAGGCCCGGAATGCTCCGTGTCCATAAAAATTGTTTTTCAGATTTTGATATTATTGGAGAAGGAAAACTTTTCGATGGATATTTTTCAACAGATGATTACATTGATCCTTACGAACACGCTTATAACACTTATCCCTATGATAAAACATATGCAATAAAAAACGGTTATTTGTATAAATCCATGAAAAATTATGCTCCTAGGGAAAATATATCTTTTGATTTTTTTGATTTTCACTATAGAGGTTATTCCGCTCGTCCCGCATTGCCGAGAGATCTTATACCGTACACATATACTACAGGAGTGCCGCCGGCTCCGTTGTTACCGTACAAGTATATTTATTTCTGGGAACACGCGTATAAATACCGCGATTATGAATACGACGGAGAGAACATATACAAACTCTTTGAAAATAATTTTGTAACGTTATCGGCGGAATATAAACGCATACTGCGGAATACTGTGTATGCCATGCATGGATATGTGTTTAAAGATCCGGAACTCCAAGAATATTTTGAGAATCAGTATTGGTATTTTCCAAATAAGAATAGAAAATCCGAAGGAATTGAATTATCCGGAGAAATGAGGGATATCTTGTATTTTATAGTTCAAGCGGAAAAGAATATATAACAGAAATATATTGGAGAAATTATGAAAAGTGTCCGGACTCATTCGCAGTTCTCAATTATTAATGTCCGGGGACTTTTGTTTGTGTATCTTCTTCTGGTTATCCTGGTTTTTCTTTTAGCCAATTCTTTTTTCGCGGATCCTTCCGGCGTTACGAGAAATCCAGGGTTAATCAACAGTATCATTTTTTGGACCATTCCCGCGGTGCTGTTAATTTTTTTTGCGGTATCGATTTGGTTCTTTATCCGGGATTTGTTTTCGCATCAGCAGGGCAGCCGGTTTAAAGCAAGAATCCTGACATATTTTATCATCACCGCATTACTTGCAACGGCTCCGTCGATTATTATTACCGTTCAGTTTTTTTATCAATTTTCCCGTATTTGGGGAAATATGCATTCCGAGGAAGCCCTGCAATACGGACAGGATTTTGCTTTGGATTATTATCATTTACGGATTGAACATTTGGACGAAACAGCCCGGAATGAAAAAATCGATTCGGTGCTTTATCCGAATCAGCATCTTTCCCAGGAAGAAATTGATAAAGAATTACAGTCTGTCGGAGACGGGCTTCTTGCGGCGCAGGATTTTTTGTTCATCAAAACCGGGCAGGATGAAACCGGCGATTGGGTTTCCGGGGCTTTCGCGGGCGATGAAGAAATCAAACTGGATGAGCCTCCGCAGACACAAACCGGTTTTGTTCCAAGGGACATCCCCAGAGACAGCGATATTATTAGATACGTATGGTTTCCCGAAAAATCAAGATTGAGGATGGTTAGTTACAGCCTGGGAGAAGATTTTGACAAAAAGGTTGATATCATTTCCACGGAAAAACGGCATTTTGAAACGCTCTCGTTTGTGCAAAGTAATATTATTCAGCTTCTCATTTTTTTCTATTGTGTTTTTTTCCTGCCGACGCTTCTTATGACTTTGATCATTGCCATTTCTCTCAGCCGTCTGGTAACTCAGCCCTTTATTGAATTGGCGGATGCCGCCAACAAACTTGCGGACGGAGATTATTCCATACAAATTCTTACAACGCCGAAAGACGAATTAGGCTTTCTTATCAATTCTTTTAATTCGATGGTCCGCGATTTGGAAAAATCCCAGGCAGCTTTGCTCAAAACCGAAAAGCAGTCAATTTGGCAGAGCATGGCGCAGCAGCTCGCCCATGAAATAAAAAATCCGCTGACACCTATCCGGCTTTCCGCGGAACGCGTGCTGCGCCGGTGGAAAAATGAACCGGAGCGGATCGATGAAATTATTGAAGATTCTATGCTGGCGATTATTCAGGAAGTGGACAGTTTATCCGGTCTTTTAACCGAGTTCAGGACGCTTTCCAGGCCGATTGAACCTTCGCATTCCTGGATTAATGTAAAAGAACAAACCGAGGAAATCGTTCAGCCGTATAAAGTTTCTCATCCGAATATCGATTTTCATATTGATCATATCGATCCTGAAATCTCTGTCAAAATTGATAAAAAACATTTTTTCCAGATTCTTACCAACTTAATTATGAACGCGATTGACGCTATGGACGGAAAAGGAATCATTGAAATGAGAACCGATCTTGTCAAAAAACGGGACAGCCGTTATTGTAGGATGAGCGTGAAAGATTTCGGCAAAGGAATCCCACCGGAAAAGCAGCCCCAGTTATTTACGCCGTATTTTACCACCAAAGATTCCGGCACAGGCTTAGGGCTTCCGATTGTTGAAAGAATTGTATCGGATCATGGCGGAAGTATTTGGTTTAATTCCGCGCCGGGCGCCGGAACAACTTTTTTTATTGATTTGCCGATGGATGTAAATCCGCCGGATATTCAGCCAATCGATTAAGTTCCGGCAAAAGAAAAGAAGGATACGACGAGTACATGAATATTTTGATTATCGATGATGAACAAGGCATCCGCACAACATTAGCCGCGATTTTTGAAGATGAACGGTATCACGCGTTTACCGCGGAAGATGCCATTGTTGGAATAGACATACTTTCAAGCAGGCAGATTGATCTTATATTTCTTGATGTCCTTCTTCCCAATATGGGCGGCCTTGAAGCTCTGGAGCGCATCAAAAAAGATTGGCCGCACATTGAAATTATCGTTATTTCAGGTCACGCAAATATCGATATGGCGGTCCGGGCGGTAAAACTGGGAGCTTTCGATTTTCTGGAAAAACCGCTTTCGCTGGATAAAGTGCTGACGGTTACAAGAAACGCCATCACCGTGCAAAATCTTCGGAAAGAAAACATCAATCTAAAAAAACAGATTACTCCAAAGATGGAAATTCTTGGGCAGAGCAAATCCATAGAACATGTCCGAATTTTGATAAAGCAGGCCGCGGAAACGGACGCGCGGGTATTGATCAGCGGTGAAAACGGAACCGGTAAAGAAATTGCGGCGCGGGCGCTTCACAGTTTTTCCGCGCGGGCGGACAAGCCTTTTGTGGAAGTAAACTGTGCCGCCATTCCCGACACGCTTATCGAAAGCGAACTTTTCGGACATGAAAAAGGCGCCTTTACCGACGCGGTTGCCAGCCGCAAAGGCCGGTTTGAAATGGCTGACGGCGGAACGCTTTTCCTTGATGAAATAGGCGACATGTCTTTGGCGGCCCAGGCAAAAGTTCTCCGGGCTTTGCAGGAACAGAGAATCGAACGCGTGGGCGGCGAAAAAACTATCGATGTCGATGTAAGAATCATCGCGGCAACAAACAAAAACCTGGAACAGGAATGCGAAGCCGGACGCTTCCGGCAGGACCTTTTTTTCAGATTGAATGTGGTTCCCTTATACATTCCGCCTCTCCGCGACCGAACCGAAGATATTCCGATTTTGCTCAATCATTTTCTGAAAGAATTCGGCTGGAAAACGTTTGAGTTCGATAAGGATGTTTTGGATTTCCTTGCGTCCTATGAATGGCCGGGCAATATTCGTGAATTAAAAAATCTTGCGGAAAGAATCACAGTGATGTATGATGAAGGTAAGATTGACGCGGAATCGGTTCGGGGACTTCTGCAAAAAAGTCCGAGCGTAAAGAAAGAAAACGCCGAAAAGCGGATTCCTTCTGTTCCTGATATTCAGCATCAATTTTATAATAAAAAGTATATCGAAGCAAAAGAATTGTTTGAAAAAAGTTATTTAGAGTTTCATTTTGCGCAGAATGGGTATACAATATCTAAAACAGCTGAAAGTATTGGAATGTATCCCAGTAATCTTCATGCTAAATTAAAAAAATATGGACTGAGGACAGAACAATGAAAGAGCTTACTGGACGTCAGCGGGAAGTGCTTGCATTTATCACGGAGTACATCGATGCCCACACCTATTCTCCCACGATCAGGGATATAGCCGATCATTTTGCCATTTCGGTAAAAGGGGCTTATGATCATGTAGCGGTGCTGAAAAAAAAGGGCCGCCTGAAAAACGATAATAAACGTTCCCGGACGCTGGAAGTTATTAAAAGTGAAAAAAAAGCCGAGCCGGAGACTTTTATCAATGTTCCCATTCTGGGAACTGTCGCCGCGGGGCTGCCCATTCTTGCCGAAGAAAACTGGGACGGAACCTTTCCTGTTCATGCTTCCATGATAAAACAAAACGGTACCTATTTTGTATTGAATGTCCGCGGCGATTCCATGATACAAGCCGGTATCATGGATGGGGATTTTGCCCTTATCGAAAAACGGGATACCGCTAAAAACGGAGAAATCGTCGTGGCGGTGGTAGATGAAGCAATCACCTTGAAACGTTTTTTTAAGGAAAGCAACCGCGTGAAACTGCAAGCTGAAAATCCGGATTATCTGCCTATCTACAGCCAGGATGTCCGCGTTGTGGGAAAGTTGGCGTATATCTTCCGCCCCTATTAATGATATAATAAATCATGGCAAAGGGTGTAACGTATCTTTTTCTCGGTCCTGAAATTGGAGAGCGCCGGGATGCTGTTGACGCAATAAGAGAAAATCTCCGTAAAAAAAGCAGTCAAAATCCGGAAGAATATTCGTTTTATGCCGGAGAAACTTCTATCTCGGAAATCGTTTCCGTTTTGCGGAACGGTTCCCTCTTTGCGGATGTTCGGTTTTTTCTCATCAAATATCCTGAGTTGATCAAGAAAAAAGAAGATCAGGAACTGCTTATTTCCTACATGAAAAACCCTCAAGACGATACGATTCTGATTCTCATTTCGGATGAAACCAGCCTTGATAAAAAAATTGAGAATGCCGTTCCCAAAGAACAAAAACGAATTTTCTGGGAACTTTTTGAAAACCGGAAAACCGAATGGATTAGCTCTTTTTTTCGCCGGGAAGGGTATCATATCGAAGAAGACGGTATTGAAGCGATTTTGGAACTGGTGGAAAACAACACCGAAGCTCTTGGACGGGAATGTTCCAAGCTCATGCTTTTTATCAAAAAAGATCAGCCCATACGGGAAGCGGATGTGGTAAAATGGCTTTCTCACACAAGAGAAGAATCGGCGTTTACCCTTTTTTCTCGAATAAGCGAAGGGAACCTGGAAAAAAGCGCGGAAATTTTGCAGACTCTTTTGGCGGCTAAGGAAAGTTCTACCGCAATTTTGGCAGGACTTAATTGGTGCTTTCATAAATTAAGAGATTATTCGGCCCTCGTTTCACAAGGAATTCAAGATGAGTTTGAATTTAAGAAAATAGGCCTCGCTTCCCAGCGTGTCAGAAAAGATTATGTTCAAGCGCATAAATTTTTCACGCCTCAATCCGTTGACCGTTCTATCGCTTTAATCGCCGAATTCGATATTCTGATCCGTTCCAGCGGAACCGGTTTTGAAAAAATCCTGATGGATTATTTCCTGTATAAAATTATCTCCTGCCGCGGCGCTCCCAGGGAAAGGGTTGATTATTACTGATGACGGAACTGGTAGATTATCTTTTTGATAATCCTTCTCCGTCCCAAGCGCGTTAATGCTGACGAACGTTTATTGCTGTTAAACGAAGGGATGGACCGGCTTGACCGGACGCTTCGGGAGGAGCTTGCCCGTAACCGTACAGAAATTGCCCGTTTTGGTCAGAGAAATGATAAACAGATGGAAATTCTCCGTGAAATAATTGACCGGAAGCTCAGAGAAATCCAGGCTGATAACGCGCAGAAACTTGAAAATATCCGCAAAACGGTCGATGAAAAACTTCATGAAACGCTCGAAAAAAGGCTGGGCGAATCCTTTAAACTGGTAGGTGAAAGGCTGGAATTGGTGCAAAGCGGCCTTGGAGAAATGCGGACGCTTGCCGCCGGCGTGGGTGATCTAAAGCGTTTTTTAGGAAATGTAAAAAACCGCGGAACTTGGGGAGAAGTTCAGCTTATGGCTATCGTGGAAGATATTCTGATTCCGGGCCAATACAGCGTTAACGAGGCTGTGAAGCCCGGAAGCCAGGAACGTGTTGAATTGGCAATTAAACTTCCGGGGAAAAATAATGATAACCCTGTTTGGCTTCCGGTGGATGCCAAGTTCCCCAAGGAAGATTACGAGCGCTTGCTCGATGCCCGTGATTCCGGCGATAAAGCCGGAGCGGAGGAAGCGGGCAAGAACCTGGAACTTCGCGTAAAGAAATCAGCAAAAGATATATACGATAAATATATTTCCCCGCCGTCAACCACCGATTTTGCCATCATGTTCCTTGCTTCGGAAGGGCTCTTTGCGGAATGCGCCGGCAGGCCGGGATTGATGGAAAACCTGCAACGAACGTACCGGATTATTCTTACCGGCCCGATGAATTTTTCGGCGGTGTTGAACAGCCTTCAAATGGGATTCAGAACTTTGGCTGTCGAACAGCGAAGCGGTGAAGTATGGCAGACTCTCGGCCTTGTCAAAAGTGAGTTTGAAAAATTCGGCAATCTTCTCGATAAAACAAAAAAGAAACTGCAGGAAGCCGCGGACACCGTAGATATAGCGGACCGGAAAAGCAGAACCATCAGCAGAAAACTCAGCCAAGCGGAAGGCCTTGCCTCCTCCGAAAAAGACCGTTTAGAATATTGAACACTCGCGTTGCGAGTTGCCAAATACAATGTTACTTTCCGTAATTGATCGATCAAATCCTTTTCCTTTTTCTCTCTCTTTCGTGCCATGCTCATAATTTACCTCTTTTTGAGCATTTACACAATTTTTAAGATAGGTTCAAAGCCTCAAAGCTCTAACCCTATTCCGCCAGCCGACAAAAAAAGACCTGGTTCCCCAAGCCTTCTTCTTCCTCTTCTCTCCTTGTTTCCACATCTAGCGTATTGTTACTCATGACAAACGCTACTATGGCATCAGAAAAATCACTTTCTGAAAGAGTTTTGTAACAGGATTCCATTCAATAGCAAAATTGTCTGCAATTCTTTTCCCTTCATCAAAATATGTGTCGATATTCAATCCGGGGATATATCCTTCCACTCTGGGATAAGAATATCCTATATCAAACCCATAAATGCCTTTATACCTTTTGGAAAAATCATATAAAATCGATGCATCTGCATTGATAAACTGAAAATCTTTTATCAATAAACACTGATTTATTTCCTCGCCCATCAAAGAAAATCCTACAATAACATCAGAAACTGTTGGGTTCTCTTTAATATGATGCAGAGCAAACCATATTTCTCTATCCGCCGTCTTCAATGGTTCCGGTAATAGTATATAGTTCCCATCTGGAAATATACTTAATAAATACTTCTGTATTTCCGGTTTTGATGGTATTGGTATATCATCATCGTTTTCACTTGCTTCCGTAGTACGTACAGCAATACCATTTACATCCTGAATTTGATCATTGGTTATTTCAGTTATAATTTCCTGTCTTAATGGTATTAGTATAGCATCATTGCTTTCACGCGCCTCGGTGGTACTTACAGCAACAGTACTAACATCCTGAATTTGATCATTGGCTGCTTCAGTTGTATTTTCTTCTTTTTTCTCCTTAATCTGATAGAATATAGTCCCAGTTTAATTGCCTGTTAATCATTGATTGTCCAGGTTTTAATTCCGGTATATCTTTTATTACTATTGGTGTCGGATTATCGATAGTATTAGCCTCACCTCCATACGGATTTATTTCTGTTCCATCTCTAAGATTTATCGTAACATGATCATATTTGCCATCATCATCCCAATCATAAAAATTCAGAGTTCTTCCCTTCATTCCTCTTGTCTGCTACCTGTTATATCAAAAAATACCCTGTTACTGAATTTGTTGACACTTTGCGTTACCAATTAGATACTACAACCAAAAATAATTTGACTAATACTATCATCTTCGAATTGAAAATTCACAAAGAATTCCCAGTCATCACTTACGTATCCAATCCGCATTTTACTTTGAGATTCTGGCGAATTGAAAGCTGTTAATAAGTCACTTCTGCTCATACCAATATATTTTCCCAAAAAGGATATATCGGTTTTTTTTGTTATTGTCACCATATGTATTTTATAAACATTAAATATCCGCCAATAAATAATTTCCATTCCATCACCTTTGACAATACTCTCAAGATCAGCTCCCGAACGATCAGCATAACTATTAGATTCTGGTATCCTCTCTGTCACAGAATACAATGAATTATTATAATAAGTCATTGGTGATCTTGCTATATTTGAAAAAATATCATTCTCAAATAAATCTTTACTATTATCATCCAAGCAAAAAGCATGGAAAGGAAACAATATAATAATGATTACAGCAATAACAAATAGATATTTCTTTTTCTGCATACATACCTCAGTCATAAACAAATATCATTGATCTACCATTTTTAGAATCAAGAGCTTTATCAGACAATCTTGCATATTCATTTGCAGCTTCTTGAGTTTCAAATCCAATACAGCCTAATGTATATCCACTAGGGCTATAATGCAAACCATAACCAGTATCATCTTGCGATTTACTTGCATAATAAAGCCCGTCTTTATCAGGCATAGGCATTGGTTTATCTCCAGGTCCATAAGTTGGAACTGAATGATGGGCATTTGTAGGTACAAATACATCTCCAAGATCAGGATTACCGGATTTTTGCTGACTTTTTCCTGCATCCCATGCGCCAACTGGGAATGTCCTTGGAAAATACCATTCACTTTTTCCAGAAGAGGGCATTGTTTTCACATTAGGTGTTGCCCTATTACCATTTAATTCATTTCGCACATTATTACTTGCACTCCATGAATACATAGAAATTCCAGCTGCTTCACCTGCATCATCAAATTCTACATAAGTTGCAGTAATAGTATTGGTTGATCTATTAAATCTTACAAGAAGAATATCTTCCCCATCCGGATCCACATATTTTACCGGATTGTTCCCACGTAATGATACAAGTTACCATTTATCGTGTTATATATACCACCCATTTCGGGAAGGTTCTGATTGCGTTTTCGTGCTTGGTCATTCACCGGCGCACCCGGTATATACTCACCCAACGCCGGGTCAGTACTCAGCCACCTGCTCGTCTTAGCGTCCAGGTACCTCGCTCCATAGTAATACAGCCCTGTCTCCTCATCCCGTTCCTTCATTCCTCTTGTCTGCTACCTGCTTTATTCAATAATTCCCTATTTCCTATTTTGTTGACACTTCGGGTCACGATTGCGTTGCCTTGGTCTCTTAGGGTTTGACTTGAACATATTGCATATCAGACAAATTAATATATCCCTGTCCAATATTATTGGGAGCATCCATTGAGAATCCGAAATCAAATCTCTTTAACTCTTTATCGTATGTAATTGAAACCGATGTTCCATATAGCTCTTTCAAGAAACCATCTTGAAAATCATATGTATATTTCTCTTCAGTACTTAAATTCTTAATCTCTATACCTGGTATAAATAAACTCATGTTAAATAGTTCATAATACTTTGTTTCTATCGGAATTACGTAACAAAGATATTTTCCGTCGTCACTAATAGTGAAACTCTCTACAATTTCAATACCCAAATCGACTAAATTGCCTGTTGCTCCATCAAATAGAAAAAGATTACCTCCTTGTGAATCATCATATATGTCCCTTTTATTAAAATAAATTTTGTTTCCTATCTGCTCAACATGTCCCATGAAGGTGTTAATTTTGTATCTTTCAATCTCATATTCCTGTTCTTCCGAAACTATATAAATTATTAATTCTATAGTTTCTCTACTATGTCCGCGATCTAGCTCATAAGAGATTTTTGCATTCTCTTTCAAGGAAAAACTCTTCTTCTCTTCAAATTCCGCCTCATTCGAAGTTTTTTCCTCATTGTCCTCCAAAGGCAAAATCTCTTGCTCTTTCGATTTCTCCCCATTACATGAAATCAAGACTAACGCACACATTAACAATATTCTTAGAAATACTTTCATATCACCTCCGTTTAATCATCAATAAAAATAACTCTGATCTCTTTCAAGTTATTTATGTTATAGGCTTTTCTTAAATCACTATTACCCAACCGATATCTGTCTCCATTACTCGTTGGAACAATATTTTCTGGACTAAAATTTCCTTCTGCATCAGGAAGCCCATTTATTCCAACCATGTGATTTGGAACATCAGGGTTTGCATCACTCAAATCAAAAATCCCAACAATCATATATTTACTTTCGCTAGATTCATATTCTTTGAGTTTGTTTAATAGTCCTGATGCTCCCTGATTCGCTTTTGTCCAGTAATCCCATTTGCCTTTTCCAAATATTGCATCCATGGAAGTTTGCCAACCATTCAAATTACCGGAATCTTTTGCAAACAAATCTCTCCTGCTATTTAAATTATGCGTTCTTGTAAAACCAGGATCTTGAGAAACAGACCTGAACGTTCTAGAATTCTTGGAGTATAAAACGTTTGCAAAAGCTGTTATGTAACAACCTGAGTCCTTTAATTTTTCACTATTGGAATTACCTAAAACCATATCACTGTGGTATGTACTCATGTTTGACGTTGCATAATGAGGAACAATATCTTCTCCATCTGGATCCACATATTTCACAGGATTATTCCCACCATAGTGATACAGATGCATATTCACATAGTTATATATCCCACCCATCCCAGGTAACTGCGAATTATCACCGCCAGCAGTAGGCATATAACTGGAAAGCGCCGGATCAGTACTCAACCACCTGCTCGTCTTCGCATCCAGGTACCTCGCTCCATAGTAATACAGCCCTGTCTCCTCATCCCGTTCCTTCCCAGTAAACCGGTACGGAATGTCTATCATACTCACCACACT
>QMCE01001349.1_pt1 | contig 13825 bp, 16 predicted proteins | sample 1821851 | NCBI WGS metagenome assembly QMCE01 (sample SAMN09453174, study PRJNA476694) | Termite gut metagenome, whole genome shotgun sequencing project. | isolation source: worker | host: Odontotermes sp. | place: South Africa:Pretoria | collected 2016-01-28 | reverse complement strand
ATGAAAAAATTATTGCTGGCCACTATGGTCGTTTTGTTGTCCGCAGGGGCGCTCAGCGCACAGGATTCGAAGAAGTGGTATGTCTCCGGGAGTATCATGGGCGACTATCAGGAGGTGTATTCTAAATTGGACGGAGGAGGAGGAGGCAACCTTTGGTCGGCCGGGGTCGGCGTCGCTATCAACAGAATGCTGGGCGACAAGTTCTCGATAGGCTTGGGTGTGACTTACGCCAGCGAAGGACAGACCCTCGACGACTGGGGCGCCTCGAATGCCCATCAGCTCGGTGCCGAGCTCGGGTTCGCCTATTTCATGAAAATTACCGACAAACTATACTTTGTTCCCGAAGCCGCGATCGGGGTTATATCCGACGTCAATGATTCCGAATTCGGAGAGAACGCTTTCATGGCCGGCATAAACATCGTCAGCCTCGCCTATTCCACGCATGACGCTTTTAGCACCGTTATAGTTTCTGCCAAGCCTACGCTAAGCGTTTGTTTCCGGTTCTAAGGAGAGTGAGCGCGACCGCCCAAACAAAAAGCCGGGGCCCATTGCGGGACCCGGCTTTCTTATGCGGTATGCGCTCGGTTTACTCCTCTGCAACGACAGAGAACTTAACCGGGCCTGCGATGCCTTTGTAGAGTTTCACCGTAGCCTCGTACTCGCCGACGGTCTTTACCGCGTCGACGGCGATGCTCTTGCGGTCGATCTCGATCCCTTTGGCTGCGAGTGCGTCGGCAAGGACGGCCGGGGTCACCGACCCGAATATACGACCCTCTTCGGCCTTCATCGGGATGCTCAGCGTTACGTCGGCCAGACGGGCCACCATAGCCTCGGCATCGGCAACGAACTTGGCCTCCTTGTGAGACTGCTGCCTGAGGTTCTCGGCCAGCACCTTCTTCGCGGATGCGGTAGCAGCCTTGGCGTAGCCCTGCGGGATAAGGAAATTATTTGCGTAACCGGGTTTCACGTTTACCACGTCGTTTTTGTAACCCAGTTTTTCGACGTCTTTCAAAAGAATTACTTCCATCTCTTCTCCTCCTTCGTTTATTTCATCATATCGGTTACGAACGGCAGGAGCGCGAGGTGGCGCGCACGTTTAACTGCCTGTGCCACTTTTTTCTGGAATTTCTGCGACGTTCCGGTCAGGCGGCGGGGAAGGATCTTGCCCTGCTCGTTCAGGAACTTCTTGAGGAATTCCGGGTCTTTGTAGTCGACATACTTGATGCCGGCCTTTTTGAAGCGGCAGTATTTTTTCTTCTTAACCTCGACGGTTACAGGGTTGAGATACCTGATCTCGGATGCTTGCTGTGCCATTGGTTTACTCCTCCTCTTTAGTTTCGGTTACTGCCTGTGCGGGTTTGCCTGCGAGTTTGTTGCGGCGTTTCTCCGAGTATTCGACCGCGTATTTGTCCTGCTTGAAAGTCAGGAAGCGGATCACGCGCTCGTCGCGGCGGTACATCGTTTCGAGCTTGTCGACCAGGTCGCCCTCGCCTGCAAATTCGATGAAGAAGTAGAATCCGGTGGTCTTTTTCTGGATCGGGTAGGCGAACTTCTTGAGTCCCCAGTCCTCCCTGTTCACGATCTGACCGCCGTTCTCGGTGATAACACCCTGGAATTTGCCGAAGATCTCCTGCGTCTGTGCGTCGGACAGCACCGGAGTGGCAATGAAAACGGTTTCGTAATTGTTCATTGGTTTGTTTTTTAATTAGTTCGCAAAAAATGCGAGTGCAAATATATGAATATATTATTAATATTCAACCGTTACCGTCATTTTTTTCTTTTTGCCGGTTTACCTGCGATCACAGGGAGTATTATAGTTTCCGGCTGTTCGAGATATTGAACCTGTATTCGAAAGAAAGAGTGAAATAACTCGAATATATTTGTTGGCGGATGTATGATATGATAAAAATCACTAATAATCCTATGAAGTACCTCAAGATCCCAGAGGAGAAAACGGCGCTGGAACTTGTGGGGCATCCGTATTTTAGCGTGAATTAATGCATATTTATCTTGTTAATTAGATAAAAAAGTGTTATTTTTGTCGTGCGCATTAGATGAAACACCATGTTTGACAAAAAAACCATAAAACAGATCATGCTCGACAATCAGGCTGATGTGTCGAAGCATGAGGTTATTGCGCACGATTTCCGTTTCGAGGAATTCGGCAACTATGTATTTGTCGGCATTCGCCGGGCGGGTCATCATTGCAGATACAATCCCAATAGGAAATCTGAGGTTCGGAATGAGAGGCGATGAGGTTCTTCATAATGTACGGGAAGCCGGAATCTCTAACGATATTTTTTTCGAAAGAAACACTTCTACCTTCTCTCAAGTAAATATAGGAGGCCATATATACGATTGTTTTATAGAGTATGGATTTGACAAATCAAACTTATTACGTAGCATCACTCTGAATTTTGACAATCAAAACAAACATACGATATTCCGTGCCGGTATATGAGATCGGCTTTGAATACAAAAAGCAGGGAGATATTAAAATCCTTTCCTCTAAAGCAGAGAATACTAACACCAATAGAAAGATATTTGAGGAAAACAGAGAGATAAACAAGATTTTATCCAAATTTCTAAAAATGGAAGCGGATGTTAGTAAATAAACTCATCGGACATTTGTCCTGTAAATAGTGGAGAGAAATTTACTCTAAATCTTTGTTATTCCGATAATTATGCTTATATTTGTGTAATGAGATACCATTATGTGGCATAATGTATGTTTTTTTGAAGTCCCCTTGATTAGAGCCAGATCGAGGGGATTTTTCTTTTGCTTCAACGCTGGCATCGGGATCTCAAAAAATAAAAAAAATTTGCAGTCAGACGACGCGGTTTCGCGAGACATCCCTGATTACCCCTCCCCCTCCCCCTGCTTTAACTGGTGGTAATTGGATATTGAGGAATTTTCGTTATATTTGTCGAGAGTAAGGAGCTATTTCGCCGTTGGTGGGATGGCTTTTTTGATTTTTGTATGCAATAAGTGTGCAAATTAACCCATACGCCTTAAAAGAAAATCGCCTATCACTTTGATTATGAAAGCAATAGGCGATTCTCTATGAGGTCTGAAGCGGATTCGAACCGCTGTACGAGGTTTTGCAGACCTCTGCCTAGCCACTCGGCCATCAGACCATTTCCGGGGACGGGGACGGCAATTATTGTATGGCACGTCCCTTTTTCGAGTGGCAAAGATAGTAATTAAAATCTATTATCCAAAACCATATTTCTTGGTCGTTTTTCGTATATTTACGCTCTAACCCGAATGACGTGCGATTATGATTATAGATGATATTGCCCTGACACTGCAATCGCAGGTCGGCCCGCGGACTGCCGCGCACTTGCTGCAATGTTTCGGATCGGCGGAAGCGATATTTGCCGCCACGGAAGCCGAACTTGTCGAACGCGCCGAACTGCGCAGGGATATTGCCGCCGCGATCGCACGGAAACAGATGCACAGGCAGGCCGAAAAAGAACTGAAACACTGTGAACGCAACGGGATAACGGCCATCGCGTCGGCATCGGAATTATACCCGCCATTGCTGCGTGAGTGCGGGGATTATCCTCACGTGATCTACTACAAGGGGGATACGGCGGCGCTGGGAAGGCGGATGCTTTCGATGGTCGGTACGCGGAGGATGACGTCGTATGGGCAGAAGATGTGCGACAGGCTGGTCGGCGAACTCGGGCAGATGTTCCCGGACATGGTGATCGTCAGCGGGTTGGCGTTCGGTATCGACTCGGCGTGCCACAGGGCGGCGCTTGCGGCGGGGATTGCGACGGTGGGGGTATTGGCCGATACGCTGACCGAAATATATCCGGCAGACCATGCGCGCCTGGCCGATGAAATGGCCCGGCGGGGCGGAGGCATACTTTCGGAATACCACTCGGGGAACAAGAACAAAGGGGTGACGTTCGTGCCGCGAAATCGTATTATCGCAGGGATGAGTTTAGGAACGGTGGTGGTCGAGTCGCCGGCGAAAGGCGGATCGATCATAACGGCCAACATGGCGGATGGATATGACAGGAGTGTAATGGCGGTACCGGGAAGGGTCGGAGACAGCAGTTCGGAGGGTGTCAACGAGTTGATAAGGAGCAACAAGGCGCGGATGGTTTGCTCGGCGGCGGATATTGCGCGGGAGCTGATGTGGGACGTGACGGAGCAGCGCAGGACAGTCGTCGAGCGCGATATGTCGGGGCTGAGCAAGGATGCGGTGGGGCTGTTGGGGTGCATACCGGATGGCGAGGCGATCTCGATAGACGGGTTGGCCGAGGTTTCGGGGTTGTCTTTGCCCGAACTCTCGATGATAATCCTTGAACTCGAATTCGACGGGTTCATAAAATTGGTGGCGGGGAAGAGGTATGAGAAAATATAGTGGTTAGTGGTTAATGGGATAGGATTTATGTTGACAGATACACATTCGCACCTTTATGACGCGGCGTTCGACGGAGACCGGGAGGCGGTGATGCAAAGGGCTGCGGAGGCCGGGGTGGACAGGATAATGCTTCCGGCGATCGACTCCGAAAGCCATGGGGCGCTTTTTGACCTTGCAGCGGCGTATCCCGGGGTCTGCCTGGCTATGATGGGGCTGCATCCGACCTCGGTGAATGACAATCCCCGGTGGCGGGAGGAATTGGATCTGGTGGAGCGCTATCTGGAATCGCCGCCGGCGGAGGTCGGGAAATTCCATGGGGTCGGGGAGATCGGGATCGACCTCTACTGGAGCAAAGAGTGGCTGGCGGAGCAGGAGGAGGCTTTTGAGCGGCAGATCGAACTCGCGCTGAAGCATGGGTTGCCCATAGCGGTGCATACGCGGGCGGCCTGGCCCGAAATGCTGGCGGTGCTCGGCAGGTTCCGGACACGGGGATTACGGGGGGTGATGCATGCATATTCGGGAGAGTGGGAGGAATATGTCAAGATCAAGGATTGCGGTGATTTCCTGCTCGGGATCGGCGGAGTGGTGACTTATAAAAACAGCGGGCTGGCCGATCTTTTGCGGCACGTGCCCCTCGGCGACATTGTGCTTGAAACGGACTGCCCGTACCTGTCGCCTGTGCCTATGCGCGGAAAACGGAACGAAAGCGGTTATCTGACCTATATTTGCGGGCGGGCGGCGGAGATATACGGCATTACTCCGGAGGAAATCGCCGAAGCGACGACACGGAACGCGGAAAGGATGTTCGGTATGGATCGGCCGGTAGTCGGCCGGTAGTCGGCCATTACGTTATACAGTTTCTGAAATAATGGGGCCGCCTCTTGACAAGGGGGCGGGCATGTATTATATTTGTCGATCGAAAGGCCACGGGCAGGCCGTCTGTATGTCCGATATGCGCGGTCCGTATTCAGCGGAAACGCAACAGCGCAAACGTTATCCACAATTACGTACCCCGGGTAGGTGTTGACAACGGCGTATGTTGAAGAACTGTCGGCAGTTTGTTAATATTGTGTATAACCCTCCAGATCGCATCCGGTTCCGGATGGCGCTGGCGACTAAGAGGTTGTTTGGAATTTTCCACTCTCGCTCTTTTTCGCCCTTTTTGTCCCATTTTTCACCCGTAACTCGTTACATAGGCACCGCTATGCGCCTCGTTTCGGGTAAAAAATGGGACAAAAATGACTGAAAAATAGCTTCGGCAGAAAAATCAAAACAACCTCTAAATAATCTTATACATATGGGAAAAAAGAAGAGTAAAAACAGCAAGAGGGCGGCCGTTCATAAAGGATACGGCAAGCCCTGTACCACTATGTCCGTAGTGGAAAAGGAAACGGCGGGCAGTGACGGCGACAAAAGCCCGATCTCGGGGCGGCCGTACTTCGAAGTTGCCAATGCCGTGTGCGGCGGCAGTCCTGAACGGGTATTGGTGCTGAATGCCCGGCAAAAGAAACTGCTGGATGTGCAGGGGGTTGCGATAAACCTGCTGCTGAAAGCCTACAACTCCATGATCGAACTGGCGGCGGTGAGGCTCGAATGCAAGCTGTCGAACACGAGGGTGACGGGCGTGGCCAGGGAACTGAAGGAACTTATCAAAGTAATGTCGGTATACGACTGTTGATAACTACCCGGAAACCGTTTCGGCACATGGGCCGCGGAGACGTCCGGTGGGTTATCCGCAGGTTATGAACATTCCGTTGACATGGTTGCTAACAATTAAGGTATAAACATTATGACACGAAAGAAATTGACGGACGCCATCGCCGCGGTTGCCGAAAGGTGCGGATTTGCGTTCCAAACAGGGTTTGCATACCGCATCGCCCTCGGGCTCGGACGACTGCCGGCGGCATGGCTGCATCCGCCCGTGCTGACAAGGACGCAGGGGCGGCGCGAAGGCTTTAAGACCTACTCGGCAGAGATGGAGCTGATCGAAAAATATGGTGGCAACGAGGCTGCGGCCAAGGAGGAGCAATGGGATTCGCTCGAAGCGCAGGCTGCCCGGATATGTAGTTTACTGGGGGAATGCGCAGAGATACGGGAGGTTTCGAATATCGCGCTTGCGCCTGCCGAACTTTCGCTGACGGCACAGGGCGAGCTGTCGCTTAACCTGAAATTCGAGGTGACGATGCCCTTCTGTGAGTATTGCGACGGTTCGAGAAATCCAAATAAGCTTTAAACCATCAAAACCATGAACATATCGTTAATGCCGGAAAATTACGCGGGCGCTTTTTCCGACCTGATATACAATATTACGGAAGCCACACCGCAGCAAGTCGTCGAGGTCACGGTCCTCGGCGAACCGTCGACCGAAGTGCTCGGAATGAAACGATTCCGCGGACAGCGCGGGTACGAGGTCAATATATCCAACTATGTAAGGCGCGCGGTCGCCGAACCTGTGCCGTATTTCACTCCTCTGTGCGCATCGTACAGCGCAGGGCGGACGGTGAGGGCGAGGATCGGCGTGAACGGCGAGGTGTCGCAGCCGCGGACTTTCCTTGCCGGCACCAAAGGGGCCGTGCGCGACCAACTCCTCTCCGACGCGCCGCTCGACCTGCCGACGGCACCCGGACAGACAGACGAACTCTCGTTCGTGGGATCGGCAAACGACCCTTTCTTTATCTACGGGTTCCTGACGCGGGGCAATGACGTGAAAGAGATGGTTTTCTCGCTCGGGGCGCTGGGCGAGGTCGTTTCGTTCCATGTAAATATCGACCATGTGGCCGACCAGGCGCGTCATTCGACGCTGGGAAGCCTCGATGCGTATACCCATCTGGAGATCGACGCCGAAATAGGGAGCGTGCTGAAGCCGGTGAGGCGCTACGAGATCGGGCCGCGAATGAACGATGCCGTGAGACTGTGCTGGGTGAATGCCTATGGTGCGCTGGACTATTACACATTTGCGCGCGCGGGAGCGGAAAGCCTTGCCTTCGACCGGCGGAAGATCTACTCGTCGGCAGGGTATAAATCCTATGACGTGTACGCAGACCGGCTGACGGTCGTAGAGAGCGGATATGAAAGCGCCGAAACTGTGATGTGGCTCGCAGGGATCGCAGGTTCGCCGCGGGTGTGGATATGTGAAAGCGCAGGGGTATTTACCGAAGTCGATGTGATCACCGACAGCGTGGCGGCTTCGGTCGCCAGGCCGTCGGCGGTGAGGCTCGTGCTGCGCAGGAAAAAACGGACGGAGTTCCAATCCCTTTGATAACCGCCATGAAAATATTCATTGACAACATCGAAGCCGACCTCGACAGGAGGACTAACGTGGCGATCTCACTCTCGGTAGCCTCGCACACGCAGTTGGAGGCTTCGAGAACGGGGTATTCCAAAACCATAACCATACCCATGACGCGCAGGAATATGGGGATCATGGGCGACAGCGAGCAGGTGAACGCCCCGTCGATGTTCAACCGCGGCGAGCACACGGCACGCGTGGAACACGACGGTTGCACGGTGATCGAAGGGACGCCCCATCTGGTCGAGAGCAGTTGCGGCGGCCCGGACGGAGGGTTCTACCGCCTGAACATAATAGGGCCGGGGAAACGGTGGGTGAAATATGCGATGGAGACCCCGCTGCATGAGCTTGGCATCGAATTCAACGAGGTCCTCGGAGGGGAGACGATCGCCCGGAGTTGGACATGGGACAAGCCTGTGAGGTTCCTGCCCGTACAAAGGGACGGATACGCGCCTGACAATGCGAACGGCAGCCTGTTCGAGCCGCAGAAGATACTCGCCAATGGGGATTATTACCCGTTCCTGCATGTGAAGAGCCTCGTCGATAAGATTTTTGCCGGGGCGGGCTATACGGTAGAATCGGCATTCATGCCGGGGTTGCTTTTCGATTCGCTCTACGTAAGCGGGAACTATCCGTCGGTCGATTCGGGCAGATTCAGGGAGCAGATGGATTTCCTCGCGGGAAGGTACGCGGCATCGTCCGTAACGTCGGCGGACGCGAACGGCAGGGTATATGCCTCACCGTACGTGAGTTCCAACAAAGTGGGCAATCTGGTCGAAACGGCAAATCCGAACGAAGCCAGAAACGGGGTGAAGGTGCCGGGGGTATTCTCGGCGGGGAACTGTTTCAGGGTAACCAACCAACACGTTGAGTTCAGGCCCACGCAGCCGGTATCGATGGCGTTCGAGTATACGCTGCACTACACGACCGACTACAAGATACTGACCCGCGATCGATTGACGGGGTTCGACACGGTGTACCTCGGAGACGGACAGGAGCGCAAGTTCACCCTGGCCAACCGTTTCGTCGACCGCCGAAGCGATGTGATACCGGGCAATGTGTCGTACAAGCTGATGATATTCGACCACAAGCCGGGGAATACCTATTTCTTCTCCTACAAAAGGATCACAAACCCGAACGCCGATCCGAACGACCTCAAGGCGGGAGATTATACCGAAGCGCGTTCGACGATGTTGTCGGGGCGCATGAATACGCTGACCCTGTCCACCACCAACAAAGTGGCGGACATGAGGCTTTTGTGGGACAATCCCGAACTGACGGCCTACGAGGAATACCCATACGACTGGGCGGTATATGACGGGTATGTCACGGAGAGCGGAACGACCGATGTCGAGGTTACGCTGCGAAGTTCCGTGGAACGGGTGCTCCCTTCGCAGCCAAAGACGTTTTACGATATATATTTCGCGGGGGCGACGCCGGGCAGCCGGTTCATACTCGGGAACCGTACGGCCGTAAGGCCCATATTCGAGTACGGGCCGACGGAAGGGATGGCGCTCGATTTCGCCTCGGTAGCCACGCACAATATCAGCTGTTTCGATCTTATCGACGCGCTCAGGCAGATGTTCAACCTCTACTTCCTTACCGATCAGGTGACCCGTACCGTGTACGTGGAGCCGCGGATGGACTTCTACACCGCGACGCCCGTGGTGGACTGGAGCAACAGGATAGACCTTTCGAAACCCGTTACGGTCAGCGAACCGGGTGCGGATATGTACCGTACGCTGTCGTTCGGATACGCAGGCGGCGATGCAGCCGTGGCGGCATATAACAGATCGAATGGAGGCGGGTATGGGAGTTGGAGCGCCCGGGTGCATAACATGCATGCGAGAGAAGGCGAGAGGTCCTATCGGAATCCTGTTTTCCATGCGTCGATAAATGCGCGGGGAGGACTTAACACCGCCCCTTCGGCGCTGCTGCTCCTCGCGGGAGCCACAGAAGACGGGACGGCGGCGGGCGGCGGCGATATGAATTTCCCGCCAAAGATAGTTCGGTATCTCGGTTTGAAACCTCTGCCCGCCGGTGAGCAGTGGGGGTGGCCCGGCAGTGGCGGGGACGGTTATCCGTTCGTCGCGTTCCATTACAAAGGGGATGTCAACGGCTATCCGGACGGATCGGTTAATCCGCAGTCGACATTCGGCGAGGATATTCCCACGCTGTGGCAAAACGGGCTTTCTCTATGTTTCGAAGACCGGGACGGGGTGGCGGGGCTCCACCGCTTCTGGGATGGGAATATCGCGGCGCTAAACGAAAGCAAGCGTGTCGAGTTGTCCCTCATGCTGTATCCCGAGGAGATCGAGGCAATGCTGTCGCCGAACACTCTGGGACGTGACTTCAGGGCCCTGTACCGGCTCGTGGTCGACGGTGAAAGCTCGCTGTTCAGGCTCGAAGAGGTGTGCGATTACAATCCGGCCGACGGCGGGTCTACGAGATGTGTATTCATTAAAGAAAACTTTTAGATCATGGAATTTTATTCAACCTCTACGCTCGGCGTCGTCGACAGGGCGTATGCGGGAAACGCCGCGGAGGAAACCGACGACGGCAAAGCCCTGACCGCCGAAGACGTGTCCGGTATCATTAATAGCGCACTGGCATCGCTGCGCGTCTATGTGGTGGAGTCGGATATTACTTCGGCGCAGAACAGTGTGCGTGCGGTAGTGGAGCAGGCAACTTTTTAAATGGACAATTGACAATTGTCAATTAACCGAAATACTTATGACTATTTATATGAAGGAGTTGGTCGGCATGCTCGACCGCAGGTACGGACAGATGCCGTCGGGGAAGCTCGCCGGAAAACTTTTCGAGATAGGAGTGCTCGACCATACGCTTTACAAAGTACTGGCCGTCAGGGAGTATGTTGCAGCATTGGTGAAGGCGAACACAAAAAAGACAGACGCTATGTGGAACGCTTCCGAACATTTCTCATGCTCGTATGAATACGTCCGTAAGTGTATTTATTACTACACCGATGTGAATTTCGAGTAAGTTTTTGTGGAAACGCATCGGTATATTCAATACTTAATTTCGCAGAACAAAACCATGTCAATGTCAGGAAAAATCACAATCACAAACCAAAAGGGGCCGGTGGCCACGATCGACATCGAAGGGGTGATCGGAGTGGCGGAACAATGGCAGTTCGAAGAGCCCGGTGAAAGGGTGGCGACCTATGAAACGTTCCGGGCGACCGTCGAATCGCTTAAAGGGCTGCGCTCGCCGGAAGTAGTGGTCAACATCCGCTCGACAGGCGGCAACGTCAACGACGCGCTGCTGATCTACGACGCGCTCACCGAGCTCGGCGCACGCATCACCACGCGCTGTTACGGATATGTCGCTTCGGCGGCGACCGTCATAGCCCAGGCCGCGTCGCCCGGTTGCCGCGAAATCTCGTCCAACGCGCTTTACCTCGTCCACCGGTCGGTGTGCGCGGCGGAGGGCAACAGCGACGAACTTTCGCGAACGCTCGGCCTGTTGGAGCAAACGGACCGGAGGATAGCCTCGGTTTACGCCGCCCGTTCGGGTAAACCCGTGGAGCAATTCGCAGAACTTATGTGCGAAAACAATGGGAACGGCCGCTGGCTGTCGCCCGGGGAAGTCCTCTCCTACTCTCTCGCAGACCGGATCATCGCAGCAGCCGCCGTACCGCCCGATGTGGCGCAGACGATCGCTAACCTCGGATTGCCGCCGGTGCCGGTGCCCGCCGCGGCCCCCGTCCCCGAAAAAACTGCCGGAAGTATGAACTTTTCAAAACGCTGGAACGCAATTCTCGAACTCCTCGGATTGAGGGAGGCGGCCGACGAAGACGCCGCGGTTGCGGCTTCGGCTTCCGAAGACCCGCTTGTCGAAAGCATGGCCGTTGCGCAGGCCGAGATGGGCGAGGCGCACAGGCAGGAAGTGGCCGCATTGCAGAACCGCATCGACCAGCTCGAAGCCCGGAACGCACGTCTGGCCGCCGCACCTACCGCAACCGAACCGAAGGAGGACCCCTCGCACCAGGAGGTGCGGCGCGATCCTAATGAGGAGGCTTATTTGGCCGATGTGCGACGGTTCAGGTAGGGGGGCGAGCCGTTGTGAGGCGAGCCTCGGGTGGCCGCGCGTGGAGCGCGGCCGCAGTTCAGGACGTATTTTTCGGTACGCAGCCAGCGGAGGGGTGCGAGTAACGAAGTGGAACGCGGCCCTTCGCCTGGGGTGGCTGCGGGCCGCAAGGGCCAACGCACAAAGCCCACGCTTGCCTGCCGGGTGCATATCTTTAACGAACAACGCCGCATCCGCGGCAAAATCAATCACAAATTATTTTAAAATGGGAAAAATCGAACAGGCCAAATCTTACGTTGGCCAGGAACTTGACAACATTTTTTTCCGCCCCATGTTCGGCGGGCCCGATGCCAATGCGTTGGGGATCAAGATCATGTACAATATGCCGGTGCCCACCACGCTCCAATTCTGGCGCCGTGCGGGCGACATTCTCCAGAAGTACACGACCGGGGGATGGAGCGGTGTGAACCAGACCGAACGCTTCCAGAAAACACTGGAGCTCAAGCGTGTAAAGGCCGAAGTGGGTTACGGCGCCGACGAGTACTACAACCTCGTTTTCGGCGTGATCGCCAACAGCCCAGAAGTCAACATGGGCGACCTGTCGGGCACCGACCTCGAACAGGCCGAGACCGCGCTCTTCAAGGAGGCGATTGCCGAGAGCATCCGCGCCACGATGTGGGTGGGCAACACCGAGCGCACGGGCGAGTACAACACCTTCGACGGCTTCCTGCGCCGTATCACCGCCGACATTGCAGCCGGGGAGACGGCCATAGCCGGCTCGACCTACACCGCGCTCGATGATCCGGACGCCGCGGAAACGCTGCTCAAGAACCTGTGGGAGAATGCAAGCGCGATGCTGCGCGATTTCAAGTCGCAGGGCAACCTTGCATATTTCGTCACCTCGGACGTCTATGCCAAGTATGAGGATGCCCTCGACAGCATGTCATATGACAGCGCCTACCTCCAGAAGCAGTCGGGGCGCGAGGGGCTTTTCTACCGCGGTATCCCGGTGATCGACGTTCAGATCTCGGGCTATCTGGCCGAGTGCGCCGATATGCCGCAGTCGTTCGCGATGCTGACCGACCGCCGCAACCTCACCCTCGCCGTCAATACCAACGACTTCCCGGGCACCGAGGTCAAGATGTGGTACAACCCCGACGCGATGGAGAACCGCCAGAGGGCCGTCTTCATGGCCGCGTGCGACTACCTGATGCCGGAACTGATCTCGTTCGTGAGCAAAGCGTAAACGGGCCATGCAGCTATCCGGATACAGGCGCGCGTGCGGAAAGCGCAACGGCGGGATCCGCTCCTTGGCGCTCGTGCAGGCCGAGGCGGTGGTCGACGCGGAGTATGACGTCGATGCGGGGTGCTGGGCCGGGCTGACGCTCTCGCCGGGCACGGAGTTCACAGAGTACCACTTCAAGGAGGACGAGGCTGCGTTCACCGAAACGGTGGCCTCCAATGCCGCCGGGGTGCTCGTGACCCATACGCTTTCGTTCACGCTCGAACGCATGGACACGGCGTCGGCGCACGCGGTCCGCGAACTCTGCTCCTCGGCACCCAACGGGTTGGTCGCCGTCGTAACCTCGAACAACGACGTGTCGGTGATCGTGGGGTACAGCCGGAGGTTCGGGGCGGCATACCCCCTGCGGGTACAGCGTGCAGCCGCCGCTTCGGGGCGCAAACTTGCCGATACTTCGGCCGAGACGGTCGTTCTTGTTTCGGTCGATACCGACAAAGCTATACCGTATACTGGTGGCGGCGAGCCGTAGAGGCGAGCCACACTCGGGTACCCTGCAGGGAGCGGGGGTCTTCGTGCGTTGGCCAATGCGGCCCGCAGCCACCCGGCGCGGAGGGGCGCGCTACATTTCATTTCGCGTGTCCCTCCGCCGGCTGCGCGCCGAGAACTAAGCATGGAACTAAATGATCAATGAAAATGAATAAAAAAACAAAAAAAAGCGAGGTGTTCGCGGTGAAGAATGCCGTGGATACGTTTCCGGGCGCAGGCGTGCGGCGGCGGACGTCGGACCGGCGGTTCTGGCGGTGGGGCGACGACAACCTGTTTCCCGATGCGCTGGCTCTGATGTCGCGGCGCAGTACCACGCAC
>QMCE01001259.1_pt1 | contig 13830 bp, 16 predicted proteins | sample 1821851 | NCBI WGS metagenome assembly QMCE01 (sample SAMN09453174, study PRJNA476694) | Termite gut metagenome, whole genome shotgun sequencing project. | isolation source: worker | host: Odontotermes sp. | place: South Africa:Pretoria | collected 2016-01-28 | reverse complement strand
CCTACTATGCTTCTCGTTCCAAGCAAAAAATGGTAGTAAAATACTAAAAAATAGTTTCGATGAAAAAATCTGAGCAACCTCTTGGTTAATCCTCTGACAGATAATCTCTCTCACCCTCCACGTTCAAAGAATCGGCATAATCGTTGGACTCTGCCGAATCGACAAGATCGTCCCTTCCATGATCCCTTGAAGCGATAATGCCACCACGGCTCTCGAACACTGACAGCGACATTTGCTCAGTGCGCGGATAAGCCGCAAACGCCCCACGCAGACGACCGCACAGCACCAGCGCCTCCTCATGCGTAAGCATCATGCCCACACGGACGGTATACTTCGGGCTGTCGTAACGTATATCACGGCTCGCATTGGTGGGCACATCGGGACACACCTCGCGGAACCTGGCAAGTGCATGATATGCCCGCTCACGTGCCGAGGCGGTATTGTCGCTGAATATCTCCACGCGGTAAGCCGTCACCTTGCGATATTTGTTGCCTTCGGGCAGTCGGCCTATCGCCGCCGCTCCCCCTATCTCGCTCACCACAATACTGGCACCCTCGGAATTGGGTACACCGAGTCGAGCCTCGTAATCCCTTATCCCCTGCCCAAAGGCGACTGCGGGCACTATGGCGAGTAGTAAAAGTATCTTTTTCATTCTGCGAAGTTATCTAAAAATTTCGAGATCGGCTGGTTTTTGATGCGCATTTTTTTCCTGGCCATACCTATCCTCACCGTCACCTCGCCCGACACGGTCATGTCCTGCGAAGCATCGACTAACATCACCAGCGGATTCTCGAACCTGATGCGCATAGGGATATCAATTTTCGTCACCGCTCGCCGGGGCACCACCACCTCTTCGTTGAGTAATATGGTGCCGACGTCTCCGGCAGGCATGTGGACCTTGAGCCGCCCCTCGAGAATACGCACCGCATGGCATGAGCGGTTATCGACCATGCACGTCAAACGGAACTTGCTCAGCGACTCGACCTTCACCTGCACAGGCTCGATGATCTCGATCTTGTCGCGCATGCTGCACGAAACCGACATGGCAACGAGCAGTAGAATCAATACCTTCTTCATTTCGAGAATTATTATAATCTTGGTCGTTTCACAATCTGACGGCAGCCCTCTCCGCTTTAGATTTCAATTTCATACGATCACACTCTTACTTCGTCCCTTTGTAGATGTATGCCACGCCGCCAGTGAGTGCACGCGCCCGGCAGTCCGAGAATCCCGCCTCGCCGAGCATCCCTACAAATTGGGCCGGGGTCGAAAATTCGGCCACCGAATTGGGCAGATAGTCATACGCACGCCGATCTTTCGACAACAGTGCGCCGATACGGGGCAATATATGGTGGAAATATATCTTATATATAGCACCGAAAATGCGGTTGCGGGGAGTAGAAAATTCGAGTACCGACACTGTTCCTCCGGGCCTCAGCACACGGTATATCTCACCAAGGCCCCGCGCTATATCGTAAAAATTACGCACTCCGAATGCAACGGTCACAGCATCGAACTCCCCTTCGTCGAAGGGCAGGCTCTCGGCTGCGGCACGTATGAAATCTATATTGTGTGGAGCTTTCTTCCGCGCCAGTGCGAGCATGCCATCCGAGAAATCGACCCCGGTGATATGCGCATGCGGAAGGCGGCGCGACATCGCGATAGCCAGATCGCCGGTTCCCGTTGCAAGATCCATGATCTGTCGGGCACCGCTTTTTTTCACCGCCCTGACCACCGCCCGCCGCCATCGGTGCGCAATACCCAGCGACATGATATCGTTCAATCGGTCATAAGTCGGGGCAATGCCGTCGAACATCGCTTCGACCTGATCGCCCTTGGTTCGTTGGTCGTCGTAGGGTTTCATTGGAATCGTATGGTTTTGTCGGGTCTCATGCGCGAGATCATGAATGTAGGCACCACCAACAGGCCCACTATCAGCACAAAAGCCCCAGCATTAAGGGCCGTCAGCCATCCCGCTCCAAGGTCGACAGGTACCTCCGAAAGGAAGTATCCCGCCTGGTCGAGCCTCAAGAAATGCCCCCATTTCTGGGCCAGACACAGCGCGATGCCCGCCACATTCCCCCACACCATCCCGCGCAGCACTATAACCCCCGAGCGCACCACGAACATCCTCTGCAACGCACCATTGCCCATCCCGAGCGACTTCAGCAGACCGATCATGCTTGTTTTCTCAAGAATAATTATCAGCAACGCCGACCCCATATTGAGGAACGCCACGGCGATCATAATCGCTATTATCACAGCTGCATTCACGTTATGCGCACGCAGCCAGTCGAATAGTTGGGGGTATTTTTGCTCAACGCTCATGGTCATCAGGCCCGGCGGCAACTTCGCAGAAATCGCCGACTCAAACTCTGAAAGATTCTTTAAGTCAGTCGTATTGACCTCATAGCCGGTGATTTGAGCACTATCCCAACGGTTCAGATGCTGCACATTGCGCAGGTCGGTCATCACCACCAGACGGTCCATCTCCTCGAATCCCGTGCTATACATTCCTGACACGCGAAACGCATACCTGCGCGGCGAACTCCCCTGCTGCACGAAAAGCATCTCGACCTTGTCGCCCACCTCCAACAGCAGCATATCGGCCAACGATCGCGACACCAAAATATCGGGCTTGCGCACACTGTCGACCACCATCGGCAACTCACCGGCGACCAGTGCATGACGGAAAAAAGTCCAGTCATAAGCGCCGTCCACCCCCTTGAGCATCACTCCCTGCATAGCCTCGGCGGTCTTCACAATGCCTCCTTTTATTGCATATGCCGACATCGACTCGAATCCGCCAACTTGCGCCATAGCACCCTCCAGAGCCCGATCACGCGTTATTGGGGCGGTCTCGAGCGACGAATTGCCATCCAAGTTCACCACCTCGACATCGCCCGCAAAACCAGTAAGCCCGGCCGCCACCTCTCTCTTAAACCCGAATATCACAGCCAACGCAACAATCATCACAGCCACGCTCACAGCCACGGTAACCACAGCGATGCGCACCATAACATTCCCGGGTCCCGCCGCACGCGACGACAAACGCCTGGCTATAAAAAGTTCGGTATATAATTTAGACATCCACTGCAAAAATACATCAATTTTTCGTACTTTTACCAAAAATTTTTACGCTCATGCCTGCCACAACACAAACAGCATTGGTAACGGGCGCCACGTCGGGCATAGGCGAGGCCACAGCCCGTGCATTGGCCGCCGAGGGCTATCGCGTGGTGATCACAGGTCGTCGCGCCGAACGCCTCAAGGAGTTGAAAACATCGCTCGAAGCCTCGGGTGCCCGGGTGGAGCTGCTGTCGTTCGACGTTCGCGATCCCAGGGCATGCCGTGCGTCTCTCGACTCGTTGCCGGCTGAATTCGCCAATATAGACGTGCTGATCAACAACGCCGGGCTCGCAGCAGGGCTCGAACATATAGACAAAGGCGACCTCAACGACTGGAACGCCATGATCGACACCAATATCAAGGGCCTGCTCCACATCACGAAATGTGTCTCGGCCAATATGGTTGCTCGTGGGTCGGGGCATATCGTCAACATAGGCTCGATAGCTGGTACGCAGCCATACGAGAATGGCGCGGTATATGCAGCAACGAAACATGCGGTGCACGCCCTGAGCCAGGGGATGAGGATGGACTTTCTGTCGCATGGCATACGTGTGACCGAGATCCGCCCCGGGATGGTCGAGACCGAATTCTCGGTGGTGCGTTTCCATGGCGACCGGGGGCGTGCCAACGGGGTATATTCCGGTGTGACCCCCCTCACTGGCGACGACATTGCCGAGGCCATAATGTGGGCATTAACGCTGCCCGCACACATCAACATCGACGAGATAGTCCTTACCCCGGTGCAACAGGCGAATGCATATTATACGTACAGGAAGTAGCTTGTATAGAACGCTGCCTGAACGGTTGAGGCCGCTGGAGGCGCTGTCGCGAAACCTGTGGTGATCGATGGACGGCGAGGGCTCATAAGACGAGCTGCTTGCCTGATGAGTCAAGAGATGTCGACGCCAATTAGTCCGAAGGCTGCGGCCAATGGAGGGAGCAACAACCGGCCGACCCGGAAATACATGCGTGTGTGCCCGTCACCCTGGGTAGCGGCAGATTCCAAAGTTTGGGGCATAATGCCATGCTTTAGTTTCCTACTGAATACATTTCTCCGTATCAGGCTCAAAAATCAGGCTTACGTCTGCAAATTGCAAGGAATATTATTGAGTGAAAAAATAAAAAAACGTTAAACATTATGGGAGATTATTTTGGTAATGCCGCCGGTATTACGACGATAGAATGGGTGTTGCTTATCGCTATCGGATTGGCAGGAATGATCGTTCAGGCACGGCTGAAGTCGGTGTTCAATAAATACTCGCAGGTTCGGTTCGCCGAAGGACTGACAGGCAAGGAGGTGGCCGAGAAGATGCTGCGCGACAACGGTATCCACGACGTGGAGGTAGTGGCCACGGGCGGACAGCTAACCGACAACTATAACCCCCGCACAAAGAAAATAAACCTCAGCGAGGGAGTCTACGCCAGCAACTCGGTGGCGGCGGCGGCCGTGGCGGCGCACGAGACGGGGCATGCCGTGCAACACGCTGTGGGATATGGGCCGCTGAAGATGCGCGGAGCATTGGTGCCATTCGTCAGTTTCACGTCAAAGTGGGTGTTTATTGTGCTGATCATAGGTATCATAATGTCGAATATAATGCTTTGGGCAGGGATCGCGATGATCGGGTTGGCCACACTGTTCTCGCTGATCACGCTGCCTGTGGAGTTTAACGCTTCGGCGCGGGCCCTGCGGTGGCTCGAAACGAGCGAAACGCTCAGCGGTCCCGAGATACACGATGCCAAAGTGGCGCTGTCGTGGGCGGCACGCACATATGTCGTGGCTGCGCTATCATCGATCGTCACATTGCTATACTACATCTCGATCGCCAGTCGCAGAAGATAGGCGCCAACAAGATGATCGCATTGTGGTCATCCCGATCAAGTATTTACAGTCGTGTCTTAAATTCATTGATCAACGGATCGGCACCACGGCTCAGAGTGGCACTTCCTCATTTAGCGCCACTCTCAGTCAATAATATCAGGCTCGCCTAATCGACGAGCCATTTTTTAACCCCATTTTCAACTACTAATCAATGGATTACAATTTTCGAGAAATAGAGCAGAAATGGCAGCTCCAGTGGCGTGAGTCGGGCGTGTATCGTGTCGATATTGATCCCGCACGCCCTAAGTTTTACGTACTCGACATGTTCCCCTACCCCTCGGGCGCGGGTCTGCATGTGGGGCATCCGCTGGGTTACATAGCGTCGGATATTTTCACCCGGTATAAGCGATTGTGCGGATTCAACGTGCTTCATCCCATGGGATACGACGCCTTCGGACTGCCGGCCGAGCAGTATGCGATCCAAACGGGGCAACATCCCGCAGTGACCACTGCGCAGAACATTGCACGATATCGCGAGCAGTTGGATATGATGGGCTTCTCCTACGATCCCGCCCGCGAGATAAACACCTCCGATCCGTCATATTACCACTGGACGCAGTGGGCGTTCCTGAAGATGTTCGCGAGCTACTATTGCCTCGATGAGCAGAAAGCACGACCAATCGCCGAGCTCGAGGACGCATTTGCACAGTATGGGAACGAGGGTCTTAATGCAGCATGCTCGACCGAAATGCACTTCAAAGCAGCGGAATGGAATGCAATGAGCGAGCCCCGGAAACAGGAGGTGCTGATGAACTATCGTCTGGCCTACCGTGCCGACACGATGGTGAACTGGTGTCAGTCGCTGGGTACGGTGTTGGCTAACGACGAGGTGAGCAACGGACTCTCGGTGCGAGGGGGGCATCCGGTTGAGCAGCGCAAGATGACGCAATGGCAATTGCGAGTCACGGCCTACGCACAGCGCCTTCTCGAGGGGCTGGACACGCTCGAATGGAGCGAATCGCTGAAGGAGATCCAACGCAACTGGATTGGCCAGAGCAAGGGTGCGCAAGTATTCTTTGCAATCGACGGATCGCCGCGCAAGTTAGAAATCTTCACCACACGCCCCGACACGATCTTCGGCGCAACGTTCATGGTCATCGCCCCTGAGCACGAGTGGGTGCACGAGTTGACCACCACCGGACAGGCGAAAAAAGTCGACGAATATCTCGCAGCCACGAAAAAGCGGTCTGAGCGTGAACGTATCGCCGAAACGCGCAATGTGAGCGGTGTTTTTACGGGCAGCTATGCGATCAACCCGTTCAATGGCGCACGGATCCCAATTTGGGTCAGCGATTATGTGCTGGCGGGTTACGGGACGGGCGCGATCATGGCGGTACCGGCGCACGATAGTCGCGACTGGGCCTTTGCCCGCCATTTCGACCTGCCGATCGTGCCTGTAGTCGAGGGTGGCGATGTGTCGGTCGAGAGCTACGATGCCAAGAGTGGCAAACTTATCAACTCCGACTTCCTGAATGGCCTGGATGTAAAAGACGCTATCAGCATTATGTTCGATCGTATCGAGGAATCGGGAATCGGGCAACGCAGGGTCAACTATCGCCTCCGCGACGCCATCTTCAGCCGCCAGAGATACTGGGGCGAGCCCTTCCCGATATATTATAAGGACGGTGTGGCGCACGCTTTAGACGAGTCGGAGTTGCCGTTGGAGCTGCCGAGGATCGACGATTTTCGGCCCACAGAGCAGGGCGAACCGCCATTAACACGCGCCAAAGACTGGCAGTACGAGACCAGCACGATGCCCGGTTTCGCCGGGTCGTCGGCCTACTATCTGCGGTATATGGATCCCGACAACAGTAAGGCGCTGGTCAGTCGCGAGGCGAACGAATATTGGCGCAATGTCGACCTCTATATCGGCGGCATAGAGCACGCCACGGGCCATCTGGTCTACTCGCGTTTCTGGAATAAATTCCTGTTCGACGTGGGCTATGTTGTTGAGGATGAGCCGTTTAAGAAGTTGGTAAATCAGGGTATGATCCAAGGACGGTCGAATTTTGTGTATCGCATTGTGGGTACCAATACGTTCGTGTCGCATGGCCTTATAAGTGGGTATCAGACCCAGTCGCTGCATGTAGATGTCAATATCGTGCGTGGCGATGTGCTCGATATCGAGGCATTCAGGGCGTGGAGACCCGAGTTCGCCGACGCTGAATTTATCCTCGAAGATGGGAAATATGTCTGCGGTTGGGCGGTAGAAAAGATGAGCAAGTCGATGTTCAACGTGGTGAATCCCGACCGTATTGTCGAGAATTATGGCGCCGACACGCTGCGTATGTACGAGATGTTCCTCGGCCCGCTGGAGCAGAGCAAGCCATGGGATACGAACGGGATCGACGGTGTGCACAAGTTTCTGAGAAAGTTCTGGAATCTGTTTTTTGTCGTGGAGAAAACCGGTGGAAGTTCGCCATCGGTCGAGAAAAAACTCTGTATTTCGGATGAGACGCCTACGCCGGCAGAGCTTAAAACGCTCCACAAGACGATCAAAAAGGTACGCGAAGATATCGAGAATTTCTCGTTCAACACCGCCGTTAGTGCCTTTATGATCTGCCTGAACGAGCTCGGCGATTGCCACAAGCGCGAGATACTCGACCCTCTCACACGGCTGCTGTATCCATTTGCGCCGCATATTGCCGAGGAGGTGTGGTCACTGATGGGGCATGCAGATTCGCTTTTCGACGCAGAGATGCCCGATTACAGGCAGGAATATTTAGTCGAAGATTCGTTCGAATACCCTGTGTCGGTGAACGGGAAGTTGCGATTTAAGAAACTGCTCCCGTTGGGGATACCGCTTGCCGAAATCGAGGTTGCGATTCTCTCCGACGAGAATGCACAAAAATGGCTGGAGGGCCGACCGCCCAAAAAAGTGATCATCGTGCCGGGCAAGATCGTGAACATCGTGGTATAGAAAAAGGCTCTGTCTCAAAACGAAATTTGACCCTCTGAGAATTGCGTATTTTGAAATTTTCTCCGAGGAAGAGTCCAGATAAAAAAGGCTGTCTCGCTATTATGAGACAGCCTTTTTTTCGTATTTGCAACCTGTAGATCAGCCCATAAGAAGTCCCAAGCCAAGGCCGATACCACCTATGATTGCTATCAGCACTATCAGGTCGATAATCGAAATCAGGAATCCTGCGATAGCCAGTCCTCGCGGCCTTTTGAACAACCCGATAAACGAGAACAGGAAGCCCAAAAACCACACTAACCAACCCACACCCGGCACCCACGAGAATATAAGCGCTATCAGCGCCATGATGAACCCCGCCGTACCCAATCCATTCGTCCGCCTAATCACTTGTTTGATAACAATTTTACCGTTATCGGTCTTGCTATTTTGCTCCATAATCACACCCGTTTTTTCATGATTACACATTATAATACCAACGCAAAAACTTACCCGAATAGTATCTGATCGCATCGGACTCGAGAATGCGATGATGTTTCGAACTAACCGAAGACATATACGATTAATACCTCTAAAAAACGGGCAACTCATTGAATATCAATAAATTACCCGCCTACATCAAGAGACAAATTCTACTTACGGTACACCTTCTTGTAGCCGTAAATAGCCTCATCGCCCAACTCCTCTTCGATACGCAGCAACTGGTTATACTTCGCCATACGGTCGGAACGCGAAAGCGAGCCCGTTTTGATCTGGCCCGAATTGGTCGCAACGGCGATATCAGCGATCGTAGAGTCCTCAGTCTCGCCCGAACGGTGAGATGTGACCGAAGTATACCCTGCTCTGTGGGCCATCTCAATAGCATCCAAGGTCTCGGTAAGCGTGCCAATCTGATTCACTTTGATCAAAATAGAGTTCGCACACCCAATCTCGATACCCTTGCGCAGGAAGTCGACATTGGTCACAAACAGGTCGTCGCCCACCAACTGGCATTTGTCGCCCAGTTTATCTGTCAGCAATTTCCAACCATCCCAGTCGTTCTCGGCCATGCCGTCCTCGATCGAATCTATGGGGTATTTCGCAACCAGACCGGCCAGAAACTCTACCTGCTCAGCCGATGTACGCTTGGCTCCCTGAGCACCCTCGAACTTGGTGTAGTCGTACTTTCCATCCACAAAAAACTCGCTTGCAGCGCAGTCTAATGCTATTTTTACCTGCTTGCCGGGCTCATATCCGGCCTTTTTGATAGCCTCGATGATCGACTCCAGTGCATCTTCGGTACCTTTCAGCGCCGGAGCAAAACCACCCTCATCGCCCACTGCAGTGCTCAAACCACGGTCGTGCAGCACCTTTTTCAGCGCATGGAACACCTCGGCCCCCATACGCAATCCCTCTTTGAACGACTCGGCACCCACCGGCCTGATCATAAACTCCTGGAACGCGATAGGGGCATCGGAATGCGAACCGCCATTGATAATATTCATCATCGGCACAGGCAGCGTCTTGGCATTCGCTCCTCCAATGTAGCGGTACAGTGGCATCCCGAGCAGGTTCGCCGCAGCACGGGCACACGCCAGCGACACCCCGAGAATAGCATTTGCACCCAAATTGCTCTTTGTTGGCGTACCATCCAATGCGATCATCAACTTGTCGATACCCACCTGATCGGTCACAGGAATACCCACAATCTCAGGCGCAATAATCTCATTCACATTCCTGACCGCTTTCAGCACACCCTTGCCCAGATAGCGACTCTTGTCACCATCACGCAACTCGAGCGCCTCGTGTTCACCGGTCGACGCTCCGCTCGGCACCGCCGCGCGCCCCTGTGCACCCCCGGCTGTCAATACCTCTACCTCTATCGTAGGATTGCCGCGCGAATCGAGAATCTCACGCGCATATACACTTAAAATCTGACCCATATCAAAGTATGATTATTTACTTGTATTACTTTTAATAAACCGAAAACTCAAGCAGGTCCAACATCTGTAAGTCTTTGATTTAGTTACTTTTACAAGGTGTGCAGAATATCTCAAATACTCTGCACACCTCAAGAGTTATTCCAGACAAATCAACTTGCCGGGAAACGAAATCTTAAAAAAATCGTTCCCTTTAAAAAAGAGAACGAAAAAATAAAACGACTATGCCTTTTTGGAAGCGGCCGTCTTGCGAGCTACGGTCTTGGCACCCGATGTTCGTGGAGCCACATTCTTCTGGACCGTCGGCTTGGCTTTCGCTGGAACTTTTTTAGCCGGTGCTTTCTTTTCTGCACCCTCGGCAGCAGATGCTCCTTCAGCAACTTCGGCAGCCGTGGTGGAACCCGAACGGCTTCGGCGGGTACGGGTCTTACCGGCAGGTGCGGCGTCCTTAGAGTATGTCCCGTTGAAATCCACCAACTCGATGAAGCACATATCGGCAGCATCACCCAAACGGAAACCGGTCTTCAATATACGTGTATACCCTCCCGGACGATCGCCCACGGCCGGTGCCACCACGCGGAACAACTCCGTAACGGCATTTTTGTCTTTCAGATAACTGAACGCCACACGACGCGAGTGTGTCGAATCCTCCTTCGCCTTTGTAATGATAGGCTCGACATACCTCTTCAGCGCCTTAGCCTTGGCCACGGTCGTCTCGATATGTTTGTGCTCGATCAGCGACACCGCCATATTGGCCATCAGAGCCTTACGATGCGCACTCTGACGCCCCAAGTGGTTAAAATTCTTATTATGTCTCATAACTTACTTTAGTCTTTGTCAAGTTTATAGGGTGTTACGTCCATCCCGAAATCGAGATTGAGAGCCGTGAGCAGATCGTCCAACTCTGTGAGCGACTTCTTGCCGAAATTACGGAATTTCAACAGGTCGTTGCGGTTCAGCCTGACCAAATCACCCACAGTATCGACCTCAGCAGCCTTCAGACAGTTCAGTGCGCGCACCGACAAATCCTGATCCGACAGTTTGGTCTTCAGCAGTTGGCGCATGTGGAGCACGTCCTCGTCGAACTCCTCCGTGGTGCTCTGCTCATCCATGTTAAGCGTGATTTTCTCGTCCGAGAATAGCATAAAGTGCTGAATCAGTATCTTTGCCGCCTCCTTGAGAGCCTCTTTTGGCTGTATCGAGCCGTCAGTGGTGATCTCGAGGTTGAGTTTCTCGTAGTCCGTCTTTTGCTCCACGCGGTAGTTATCCACCGAGTATTTCACGTTCTTTATCGGCGTGTGGATCGAGTCGATGGGCAACAGCCCGAACTCGGCATCCTCGGGTTTATTCTCCTCCGAAGGCACATATCCGCGCCCCTTGCCGATAGTCAGATTGATCTGAAACTTGGTTTCAGGCGTCAGGCGACAGATGACCAGATCGGGATTCAGTACCTTGAAGTTGGTGAGAAAATTCGAAATATACCCCGCGGTGAGTTCAGTGACGCCGGCCACGTTGACCGTAACTTTTTCGCTGTCTTGGTTTTCGACCGTGCGCACAAAGCGAACCTGTTTCAGGTTCAGGACGATGTCTATCATCCCTTCCATCACACCGGGGATGGCGGCAAATTCGTGATCTACTCCGGAAACCTTGACCGTAGTTATTGCATACCCTTCCAACGAGGATAGCAAAATACGGCGCAAGGCATTCCCGACTGTGATGCCGAACCCGGGCTCGAGTGGACGGAACTCAAACTTTCCGAACGTCGAACTGGATTCGAGCATGATGACCTTCTCGGGCCTCTGGAATGCTAATATTGCCATAGTCGATTTTCTATTTTACTTCGAGTACAATTCTACGATGAGCTGTTCTTTGATATTCTCGGGAATATCCTCGCGCTGCGGCCTGGCCAAAAAGCGGCCCGACATCGTTGCGCCGTCCCACTCCAACCACGAGTAGCGGCTGCGGCGGCTCCCGCTCAGCGAATCCTGAATAGACTCCATACTTTTAGCCTTCTCGCGAACGGCCACCGTGTCGCCGACCTTCACATTATAAGAAGGTATGTTCACTACGTTGCCATTCACCGTAATATGCCTATGCGAAACCAACTGGCGGGCTCCGGAACGCGTAGCGGCCAGTCCCAGACGATAAACAACATTGTCCAGACGGCATTCGAGCAGCATCAACAGATTCTCGCCCGTGATACCTCCCATGCGTGCAGCCTCTTCGAACGTGCGGTGGAACTGCTTCTCGAGCACTCCGTATGTAGCCTTGGCTTTCTGTTTTTCGCTCAATTGCGTGCCGTACTCCGACACTTTTTTGCGCTTGCGGTTCTGTCCGTGTTGCCCGGGGGGATAGTTCTTTTTCTCCAGAACTTTGTCCGGCCCGAATATCGCCTCGCCGAATTTACGCGCGATCTTGGTCTTTGGTCCTATATATCTTGCCATTTCTCTTTATCGAATTATGATTTACTGAGTTAAAAATTATGAATCATTTTATTGCAATCATGAACTTAATAGGGCTATAAAAAATCCCGCATGGCAGCTCTGCCTTAGATTCATGATCAATAATTCATAACCTCGATTACACCCTGCGGCGGTTGGGCGGACGACAACCGTTGTGCGGCATAGGCGTAACGTCAATGATCTCGATCACCTCGATGCCTGCACCGTGGATAGTCCTGATCGCCGACTCGCGTCCTGCTCCGGGTCCCTTCACATAAACCTTAACCTTGCGCAGACCCATATCGTAGGCCACTTTCGCGCAATCGGCCGCTGCCGTTTGGGCCGCGTAGGGTGTATTTTTCTTCGATCCGCGGAAGCCCATCTTACCTGCCGAGCTCCAACTGATCACCTCACCCACGCCGTTCGTTATGGTAACGATCACGTTGTTGAAAGTCGAGTGGACATGAACCATACCCTGACCATCAACCTTAACGACTTTTTTTCTGACTGTTCCTGTCTTTTTTGCCATAACTTATGCCCTGTTACTTCGTTGCTTTTTTCTTGTTAGCGACTGTCTTCTTGCGGCCCTTGCGCGTGCGGGCATTGTTCTTGGTGCTCTGTCCGCGCACGGGCAAGCCGATACGGTGACGAATGCCGCGATAACAACCGATATCCATCAGTCGTTTAATATTGAGCTGAACGATCGAACGAGCCTCGCCCTCGACCTTGATCCCCATGTCGGCGATCGCGCCACGAATCGCAGCGATTTGATCGTCGTTCCAATCCTGAACTTTCATCGCGTAATCCACGCCTGCCTGCTCGAGGATCTTGCGCGAGGTACTGCGACCAATGCCGTAGATATACGTCAGGCCGATCTCGCCTTGTTTGTTCTTAGGTAAATCTACACCTACTATACGTGCCATAAATTTTTCTCGTGTTTGAAATTGAGGGTTTAACCCTGACGCATTTTATACTTCGGGGTCTTCTTACAGATCACATAGAGGCGGCCTTTGCGCCTTACGATCTTGCAATCCTCGCTTCGTTTCTTGATCGACGTTTTTACTTTCATCGCTTTGTGTTTGTTTTACACTTACTTGTACCGGAACGAAATCCGTCCCTTACTCAAATCATAGGGAGACATCTCGACCTTCACTTTATCGCCGGGCAGAATCTTGATGTAGTGCATCCTCATCTTACCCGAGATATGTGCGGTGATAACGTGGCCATTATCCAGCTCGACTCTGAACATAGCATTGGACAACGCCTCGATTATCGTCCCGTCTTTTTCGATAGCAGCCTGTTTAGCCATTCTGTTGGTTTTTAACTTTTCTGCCCGACGCCTTAACTGCTGCCATGTTCAGGAATGCAGTGCGTTGGTAATGACTCCGAAATCGGTGAGGATGTCGGGTTCGCCTTCGGTTATCGCCACTGCCCATTCGAAATGGGCCGACGGCTTGCGGTCCCTCGTTCTGACCGTCCACCCGTCTTTCTCGAACACCACATGACGCGTTCCGGCATTGATCATCGGTTCTATGCACAATACCA
>QMCE01008481.1_pt1 | contig 13836 bp, 8 predicted proteins | sample 1821851 | NCBI WGS metagenome assembly QMCE01 (sample SAMN09453174, study PRJNA476694) | Termite gut metagenome, whole genome shotgun sequencing project. | isolation source: worker | host: Odontotermes sp. | place: South Africa:Pretoria | collected 2016-01-28 | reverse complement strand
CGGCGTGAGTGAATCACGCCTACGCTTCGGCGCTGCGCGCCGCGTGCCGCATGTGCGGCACGAATACTGTTTCAGCTTTTTCTAAGCTGAAACAGTATTATTTTACCCTATCGCCTTGGATTTCCACAGCAGCCAGAGCAGCGGGTCCGCCACACGGTGAGGCGCTACATGGCGCATTGCTCCTCCCTCTTCGGGTTGTGCTCCCAACGACGACAGCCCGAAAAACCCGGTTTGGCTGAATTGCGCGTTTACCTGCCGCACAAGCTCACCTCCGCCCCAGAACTCAATAAAGCTTTGGACCTCCTGGCTGCATGCCTCAAAATCGTTTGGGTCAAAGGTTTCCTCTCTGACATGGCGTGAAGGGGACTTTAAAAAGCTCGAGACGTCCAACATCGGGCGCAGAGTGTCAAGCTTTGTTATACATACGGCTATCGGGATATCCAGCTTCTTTCCCATGTTTCTTTGGGCGTTGCCCGTGCGCACCAGATGGATTATGCGCGTCAGCAGGGCCACGGCGTCAGAGTCGCAAATTTTCGCTCCCCGCGCCGCCTGCTTCTCGGCCACGGCGGGCAGCTGCGTGGGTTCGAGCATAAACAGTATGCCGCCGGAGTGGTAAACGCTGCGGTTGTAGTTTGCCATCGCGGTTATTGACTCGAAATTCGAGCCGCAGGAGTCGTAAAACGTCAGGTTCACGGTCTTAACGGGCTTGTCCTGACGGAATACAAGCGAATATACCAGCGGGTTAATATCCTCCTGTGCGGTGGAATCGAGACATAGGCCGTCTACAAACAGCCGCCGGTAGTACTGGCTGTCGTAAAGTGAGATCGTGGCGTCGCCGCCCAACGGGAAGAGCGAGCAGCCGTAGGCGGTGGACACGCTGTTTTTAAGCTCGTCTATAAGCACCGAAAGATAATGGCTCTTGCCCGAACCCTGTGACCCCACCAGCGACACCGAGAGCGTCACGGTCTCGGACGCGTCTTCTATCAGCGCAAAGCCGCATTCGGGACAGACCGGGTTTGAAAAAGGCTCGCCGCAGCCCGCGCAGGCCGGCTGTCCGTTCTTGTCGCGAACAGTCGCGGCGGCCTCCACAGCCGTGTCGAGCATGTCGCAGGCTTCGCGCCGGCATGTGAAAATATACTGGTTTTCATCAGAGACCGCAAAGCATTTCGGGCACATGGCGGATTTCATAGCAAAATCCTTTCTGCAATTAACAATTAACAGATAACAATTAACAGTTGCGGTATCGCTTCGCGATTTATCAAATATCGTCCGCTTGCGGACCCAATCATTGTTAATTGTTCATTGTTCATTGTTAACAGTTATTATCTCTTGTCACCACTCAAGTAATCTTAAGCGGAGAGGTCGGCAGCAGTCTGAATTTCTCATAGGCGGAGTCGTCGTGCAAAAACAGGCGCACGTAAATATTCGGCGGAAGGACGTTGGTGGCAAGCTGCATAGAGACGCTGCCGTTCACCTTCATCTCCTTTTCAAGCTCAAACAGCGTAAGGCCGTCGGCGCGGCCAAGCGGCAGGCGGCCTATCTTGCCGACTATCACGGCCTTTGGGAGGGTAAAAGGGTCCGCCGAGGTTATGCTCAAATCAAGCAGGCCGCTTTCGGCAAAGCGTTTTTTCTTGTATCCTATATGGAAGAACAGTTCCTGCAGGGGCTGATTGTTTACCGACAGCTCTACCCCGCGGGAATACGCGCGGCGGCCGTCAGGCGTAACGAATACCGAGAATACAGCCATGTAATAGACTTGCGGTTCCGGCTCCTTTAGCAGGACGGCGTCGTCGATCTCATATTGTTCCCGGGAACAAAACAGCGTGGTCGCGCCGGGTTCGTCAGGGGCCTTGGGAAGCCGGTCAAAACGGTACGCTACGGCTACTCCGGTCACTCCCAAGGGCCACTTCATGCTGAGATACAGATTGCCGTTGATCACGTCGCAGGCGAGATCCTCCATATCTGCGACGTTTACAATATATCGCGGTTCGCTCACCGCGGCAAAGCGCCCGAACACAGACGCCGCGAATATATACAGCCCGCCCGAAAGCTCAATTTTAAACTGCGCGCTGTCTGCGCGCTTGAACTCAAGGTCAAGCCTGCGGTATCCGGTAAGGAGTTCCTCTACCGCAACGATGTCACCGGCCTTAAGCGCTGGGCGTTTAGCCGCGCAAAAAAGCAAAATATCCGGATGCTGAGCGGAATTCCAGCCCATCATGTACACGCCCTCGGCGTCTGTGGGGGCAATGTTCAACTCGTCTATAGCCGCGACTGTCTTGCGCGGGATTACCGAGTCGCACACCCCGCCGGAAAGCACCCTCGAGCCGTCCACGATATACACAGCCACGACAAAATACCAGTACTCCACATCGTTTTTAAGCTTCTGGTCGGTGTAGCCGTCAAGCCTTTCGTTTTCAAGCATGATCCCGTCGCCCTCGTACTGGGGCGGTTCCCCACCCAGCTTGCGGAATATCCTGACCTCGCGGACGTCCGGGTTAAAGTCCCATGTTAGCTTCGCGCCGCCGTCAAGGGGCAAAACGCGCAGGTTCGCGACTTCCGGGATAGTCACCACAGGCGCACTTTCGGCGCCGTCGCGCGAATAGGCTCCGGCGCGCTTGGAAAATACGCTGTAATAATAACGCTTAAGCGGGGTAGCCGAGTCGTCCGCGTAGGAGTGCGCCGGCCCTTCGTAAAGTACTTCCCCGTCATATACCGTGAGCGCCGGGGAGTTTTCTTTGCGCGTCAGCACATAGGTGACGGCGTTTGGATAAGGAGAAGACTCCCACGTGATATTTACCAAAAGCCCCTGCGTATCCGCGGCAACCCGTTTTGGCCTATCGGGAGGATACGAACTCAAGAGCCTCGCAAGCTCCATGCTGTCGGTAATCTCGGCGGAGAGGCGCAGCAACTCGTCTATATTGGGGTTGGAGGCGACTCTCTGCTTGTCCCCGCCCGCAAGCAACTTCTCCACGCGATACTCAAACGCGGCGATCTGAGTACCCACGTTTTTTACGTGAGTCGCGGGCAGGCGCAGGTGCCGCGCCTCGGCCTCCTGTATAAGCTCCTGCGCGGCGTAAAGCTGCCGATGGCGCACGCAGTCCTCTATCTGTTCTATGTAGCTTGCATAGCGTTCCTCGAGCAGGGTTGCGCGCTTCTCCAGCAGCCCCAGCCGCTGGTGCCCCGGCCAGTACTTCCGCACATAGGCAAGACTCCGCTGGGCCGTGCTCCAATTACTCTCTATAAGTGCGTTTTCGGCGTCGCTCAAATGTCCGATCGCCTTGGCCATCTCACCGATCGAAAACCCGCACACGGGGCAGATGGCGGGTCCGTTTTCGTAGGCCTCGCCGCACCGTGGGCAAATGCCGGCCAAGGGCTGCGCGCAGGCCGCGCAGACCGCGCCGCCCCTCGGCGTACGGCTCTGGCAGGCGGGGCAGATGATGCTTACGCCGCGCTCGTCCAGCGGGATCTCGTAGGCGAGGCAATAGGCCTTTATGTACTCCTCGGCCTCTATCACCTTTATGCCGTATTTTAAAACAGCGAAGTTGACTATACGCAAAAGCACATTTGGCGCGATATACTGCGAGCGGGCGTTTTCTTCGTCTATGAGTTCGCTTACGGCGGGGTATTTGCTCACCTTGAGATAGCGGTCGTAGCGCTGCTTGGAGTGGATGCTGTCGAATACCGAGACGCATATACCCGCAAGCTCCTGCGAAATTGTGGCATGCGGATTCTTGCCGCCCTGCGCCGCCGCGCCGCGGCGCTTTTGCTCGGCGGCCGCGAGCAGCTTTTTTATGGAGCTGTATGGCGGTTCGCCCAAAAAAGCGTAAAGAGTAGTCTGCCCCAGTATTTGCAGGTTACGCTGTATATTCCGGGCCGTAACGCGGTCAAGAACCCCGCCCGCGTCCTCCTCTTTTTGCACGGGCTTGTCCGAAACAGGGCATTTTGCGGTCTTTTGCACAGTCTCGGCGGTAACGCCGTAGGGCTTGTATTTTAGGGCGATCACCTCTGCCTCCCGCGGCAGGATATGACCCTTGCTCTCCAGAACCCTAAGCTCGGCCTCAAACTGCGCGAGCATTTCGGCGCGGCGTTCGCGCGCGGCCTCGGCTTCCTTTTCGCGTCCGGCCGGGTCGAGCATGACACGCTCTATCTCTTGCGCCAGTCCCAGATAATTAAGTCCCATATTGCGCTTGCCGGGGTTGTCCTGCCAGCGGGTCCACTCCTGTTTTTTGGCGCGCAGGGCCGCCTTGATCTTGCCCGCCTCGGTCACGGGCGGGTCAAAATCAAGCCCCAGCAGTATATAGTAATTATCGCGTTCCTATAGTAATTATCGCGTTCCATTACGGTCATCTTTACCCCTTAAAACACCATAGACTCTTCTAATCTCTGTTTTGCCTCGCTTAAGTCTGTCTCTGTAAGCGCATCTGTGGTCTCAAACCTTGCCTTTACCTCGCGGCCCTGCTTTAGCTCAGTGGCGTAAAGCTCCAGCAGCCCGGCTTCGTTTAGCTCAAACTCTATCTGCAGAGGTGAGCCGGGCGGCAGGCCTTCCGGCAGCTCCAGAATAGCCTCACCAATCTCGGTGCCGTCGGCCGGCTGGGCGTAGCGTTCACTGGAAAGCGACTCAAGCACGCGGATATGCACCGAGCTCTGGCTTTCCGCCACGGTGTAGAACTGCTTTACCTCTTTGGCGGGCAGCTCGTCGTTTTTCAGTATCATGTTATATAGCACCTCGGCGTCCTCCTCGGCCTCTATGCTCTGGAAAGCGATAGTCCCGAAGCTGCGGCTTGTCACGTTTGTGATATTCATATTCACGGCGTCGGTGACGTCACCCACGTCTATGCCGGCCTTTTCGGCCAGCTCGGCGATATCGGCCTTGCCGGAGGCTATCTCGCGCTTTATCTGAAGCTCCGTCTTGCCCGTGCCCTGAGCCGTCTGCTCGATAAGCTCGGCAAAAAACTCCTGCCGCTCGCCAAAGATGGCGGCGCCCTTAGCCACGGCTTCGTCCGGGTCGTAGACCTTGACCGGCGCCGAAAACTCCGCCTTTATGCGCTTTGCGATCTGCGGCATTCTGGTGGAGCCGCCCACAAGCAATATCTCGTCAATCCTCGTCGCCGAATAACCCTTTTTGGCCGCTTCCTCAAGCATCTCCCGCGTGAGGGAAATCGTGCGCTCCAAAAGGTCCTGCGTCAGCTTGTCAAATTTGTCCCGCGAAAGCTCCACGCGCGCACGGTCGCCCTTGTAGTTTATCGCGATAGGCGCGCGGCTTCTCGCAGTGAGCATTTTTTTTGCGCGCTCGGCCGAAAGCGCAAGCTCCTGGAAGGTTTCAGGATCGCTTAAAATATCCTCGGTGTTGCCGGTCTGACTCCCGAATTCGCCCGCGACATACTCTATGATGCGGTCATCCCAGAGCTTTCCTCCAAGCGCGTGGTCCCCGCCGGTGCAGACGACCTTAATCGCGCCCGGCTGGATATCGATAAGCGTAACGTCAAAGGTTCCGCCGCCAAGGTCGTACACCAGCACGACATTGTTTTCCCGCGCGTCCGAAACGCCGTAGGTGATAGCGGCGGCGGTGGGTTCGTTTATGATATTGACGACGTTAAGGCCCGCGATCTCACCCGCGCGCTTGGTGGCCTCGCGCTCGGCCACGCCGAAATACGCGGGGCATGTAATCACAACGTCGGAAATACTCTCGTTGGGCTTAAGGCGGTTTTCGCTTCGAAGGATGTCTACGGCGTCGGCCACGACTTTCTTGAGTATATACGAGGATATCTCCTCCGGCCCCCGGTCTATGCCCTGAACGTTCCAGCTTGCTCCCGGCTGGCCGATGCTGCGCTTCACGAAGCTCACGACGTCGCCGGGGTAAAGCTTGGCGCTCTCCTTGGCCGAAGTGCCTACGATTACGCTGTTCTGCGACTCAAAAAACACCACCGACGGCGTAGTCAGCTCTCCTTCCGAATTTTTAAGCACCACCGGCTTACCGCTTGCGTCAATGACCGAAACGCAGGAATAAGTCGTACCTAAATCTATGCCCAGTACTTTTTTCATGTGTTGCCGTCCTCCTGTTGGTAGAGATAAACTGAAATCCGCTCGGGGCGGATGATTTTACCCTGCTTTTCCCAGCCGCGCGCCATGCGCTTGGCCACTTTTTTGTCCAGAGAGGCGTCGTGAGTCGGCGTTGTGGAAAGTATCTTCTGCTTTTGCACGTCCACGTTGTCGTGGCTCAGGCGGAAAGGCTCCACGCCCTGACGGTACAGAAGGTCCTCAAGGTCGGTCGCGACGCCCGCCAGTATGGCAAAAAGGCGGGAATAATCCCCGGGGGACTGCTGCCTTGCCGAAAACAGTGAGACCGAACGCTCAACGTCGTCTATAAGCTTAATGACGTCCAACTCCATTGAAAGCGTGAGTTTGTCCAGCATACCCTTTTTGTACTCCTGGAGTTCGGAGTGCATCTCGTCGAAGAGGCTCTGTTTGTGCTCGTCGTTTCTGATCTTATCCTTAAAGCCCGCGAGCAGCTCGCTCAGCCCGTCCAGTATAAGCGCGCGCCCGGGGTCTTCCAGAAGCTTTTGCTCCTCTATTGCGACGCTTGACCTGTGAAGCGGCAACGGTAGCCTGAGCCAGTTGAAGAACGCCGGCGAAAGCGCGTAGTAAAACGGGTAATGGGCGGACTCCGAAAGATTAAGAAACAGCTCCTTGTACTCCTCTACTATAGCCGCCTGTTCCGGGTTCAGCGTGTCGGAAAACGCGAATCCGCGCATTTCGTCATAACAGTCGTTTATTCGCGCGCGCATACGGGCCTGCTTTTTGGGACCCAGCTCCTTGAGAGCCGAGCCTGAGGCCTCGCCAGGTGGCAAAATATCCTCAGTCGCGAAGTCCATGATCTCGCAGTCGGCCAGGACGGCCAGCTTGCCGGTCTCGCAGTCCATAAGCAGCCAGCCGGTAGGCCGGGCGTGGGGTCCCAGCTCCGGCTTATAAAGGAACAGCGCGTCAAACAGCCGTCCGCGGCGAAACGACGAAACCGGCAGGGAGTAGCTCACGCCGTCGGCGACGAGCTCCGCTAAATCCTTACCGACTATGGGCGCGAACATTGTATAAAAAGGCACGGGCGCCAACGATGCTACCCCCCTCGGCAAAACTGCATACGTATAAATTATTATACCGTAACAGAGAAAAAATTACAAGAGGTGAAAATACCCGGAAGCAGGAGCAACCTGTTTCCGGGTGCAAAATCGTTTTGTAGACCAAAGGCCTCGCGCCGCTTCCGGCGGCCCTAGTTTTCCTCTTCCGCCATTTTCTTGGCTTCTTCCTTAACGGCGTCCTCAAGCATGGCCGGCAGCTGCTCGTAGCGCTCGAACGTAAAGATGAACGAGCCGCGGCCCTGAGTGGACGAGCGAACAAAGGTCGTAAAGTCGTGCATCTCGCTCATGGGGGCCTCGCCTTCGATTTCCTGCAGTCCGTCGTCAGTGGGGTTCATGCCGAGCACGCGGCCGCGGCGCTTGTTGAGTTCGCCCATGATGTCGCCCGTGGCGGAATCCGGCACCTTTACCTTTAGGTGGCCTATAGGCTCCAGCAGTACGGGGCCGGCCTTTGCCACGCCCTCTTTGTACGCAATGGACGCCGCCATCTTAAACGCCATTTCGGAGCTGTCCACGGGGTGGTACGAGCCGTCAAAAAGCGTTGCCTTAAGGCCCACGACCGGGTATCCAGCAATAGTACCGCGCTTAACGGCGTCCTGCAAACCTTTTTCAACCGCCGGGAAGAAATTCTTCGGAACACTGCCTCCAACGACACGCGTCTCGAAGAGCAGCTCCTCGCCGTCGTAAGGCTCGAACTCGATTAATACGTCGCCGAACTGTCCGTGGCCTCCGGTCTGCTTCTTGTGGCGGCCCTGTACGCTTACTTTCTTGCGTATAGCCTCGCGGTAGGGCACGCGCGGGGTAATCAGCCCGATATCCACCGCGAATTTTTGCTTGAGCTTTGAGACCACGACGTCCAAATGCTGCTCGCCAAGCCCGGAGAGAAGCTGCTGGCGCGTCTCGGCGTTCTGGGTAAACCCGATACTCGGGTCTTCTTCAATCAGGCGCTGCATACCCTGCGCCACCTTACCCTCGTCGCCCTTGTTCTTGACGACTACGGCCATCTGCAAGGTCGGCAGCGGGAAGCTCGTCTTTTCAAAGGTCACAACGCGCTTGGGGTCGCACAGGCTGTCTCCCGTCACGGTTTCGCTAAGCTTCGTGACCGCGCCTATATCTCCCGCGGTGAGCGCCTGAGTCTCCTCTTGCTTTTTGCCTTTAAGGAATATTATCTTTCCAAGCCGCTCTGCCTGGCCCGTGCGCGCGTTTACCGGCGCGAATTCGTTTGAAAGCTTTCCGGCCACCACCTTGACGAAGCTCAGCTTACCCACAAACGGGTCCGCCACCGTCTTAAACACATAGGCCGCGAGCGGAGCGCCGTCCTCGCAAGCCACGTCCACAGGCTTGCCGTCGGCGTCCTGCGCCTTTTCTCCGGCTTTGTCCTTTGCCGAAGGCATGTAGTCCGCACGGGTGCGATAGCCCCCGACGCCACGCCAAGGCGCATGCCCTTTATAAGCTCGTCCTTTGTAAAGGCTTCACCTTCAAAAAACTTCTCCATGAGCGCCTCGTCCGTCTCGGCGATCGCCTCGGAGACGAGTCCCATGTATTCCTCGTATCTCGAGCCGAGGTCGGGCATTGGTATTTCTTTCGCGACGCCTTTAGCGTCGTAGGCATATGCCTTGCCCTCTAAAAGGTCTACATAGCTTTCGGCCTTTTCCCCGTTCATAAACGGTACGACCAACGGGCACACAGACGTCCCGAAAGCCTGCCTCAAGCTGTCCAGCGCCTTGTAAAAATCGGCGTTTTCGGCGTCCATCTTAGTGACAAAAAACATGCGCGCGCGGTTTAAGTCCCTGGCGAGCTTAAAGGCTTTCTCGGTGCCCACGGCCGCGCCGGATTTGCTCGACACCGCAATGACCACGCTCTCCGCCGCGCGGATACCCTCGTACATGCCGCCGGCAAAGTCAAAAAGCCCGGGCGTGTCCAGCAGATTGAGCTTGCAGCCTTTCCACTCCAACGGATGAAGCGCCGCGCTTACAGAAACCTTACGCTTGATCTCCTCGGGGTCGTAGTCAAACACTCCGCCCACACGGTCAATTTCGCCGGCCTTTAGCAACATGGCTTCTCCCGCCGCAGTTTTGCCGCTGCCGCCGTGGCCGGCCAATGCAACGTTGCGGATCTGCGCCGCTGGATATTGTTTCATATTATTTCTGACTCCCTTCAAGGAATTTATTCACACTAAATGATTATATCAATTTTACGGACAAGTTACAATAGCGTTTTTGTAAGAAAGAAACCTCCCGCATACAAAGTACGGAGAGGTTTTTGTAGTATTTGTACAAATCAATAAAAGCCCGGCCTGGAGAGAGGGCCGGGCGGTAATTATTCGGTTAAACGGTGATTAGCAGCCTGTGGAGGGATTCTCGAACGGGCCCATGGGAGCGCCGAACGCGCCTGTGTCGGCAGGGGGCGCGGGCAGATCGATCGCGGGCTCTGCCGGCTCGGGCTCGGGCTCAACATCAGCGGCGACTACGATTTCCTTGTAGGAAACATAGTAGACCTTGCTGAGCGGAAGATCGTCCTTGCCGCGGCCAAGGAGATTGAAGTCGGCGTCGTAGATATAGGTATCGGCGTCAACGTCAAGGGTTACGTGCTTGGCGACCCTGTCAAGACCGATATAGTCGAGGTTGTACACCACATCGATGTCATGCTCGGCCATTTTCGCGTCCTGAGCGGTGGTCGGCGTGGTGGTGGAGTAACCCCAGTACTTGGCGCCATTGGCGGCGCGGCCGTGCACTATAACGGTGTGGTCGTCTTCGTTGGGGCCCAGGTCGTAATCGATATCCTTAACAGCCTCTACGGCGTCGGCAACGATATGGTTGTAAAGGTCGACATATGCGGTGTCGCTGTCTATCTCAACAAACTCGTTGACAACCTTACCGGTGATTGTCATGCCCTTTGTTTTATAGTCCCAGGTGTCGCCGTCGACAGTGGGGTACACAACGATTTCGAACTCTACGCCGTCGCTGGAGGTATTCTTCAGGTGCTCGACAACGCGGACCCTGATGGCCGCGGCGTCATCGGCGTTTCCAAAGTCTTCGGCGACGAACTGAACATCGCGGACAGCGGCGCTGCCCTTCTGGACGCGGGTGCGCAGCTTGACGTCCTTAAGGGATTTGAACAGATAGACGCCCTCTGTAAAGCAAGCCTGCGATTTGGCCTGTTCATTGGCTGAAAGCGCTTCTTTGAAGTTGAAGGAGTTGTTTCTGGTGTTGGCAGAGGTAGCGGCGTTGTATACCGGGAAGAAGAAGTGCGAGGTGGCGGGGTCGACAGTGTCGAGGTCGATTTCGCTCTCATAGCTGGTGTTGTTCTTGGTCTTCATGGTCGAAAAGCCGACAGAGTTGTCTTCGTTCTTATCAAGCTTGTACGCAAAAGCGACGGTGCTCATGCCCATCGCGAGAGCAAGGACAAGAAGCAGTGACAATACTTTTTTCATGTAAATGTTTTCTCCTTTATGTGTTAAATATGTTGTTTTGGATGTCCGGAGCTTACTCTCCGATCGCTCCCCCTGCCGTCTGCGACAGTATATCATATCGTGTAACCTAATGCAATATCTTTTAGATATTCTTGTAACTATTTTGTCACATAAAATATTGGGCGATTTTGTTGTATTATTTTTCTGATTTTAACTTGATTTTCCCTTTAATCCAGCCTTTTCCATCCATTTTATCCAATATAAGAATTTGGAGCATATGCTATTCATGTCATTATTTGTGTAATAATATATTCATAATTTTGTAATCTATAGTAATATTTTGCAATTTTTTAATCCTTTTGTATTTCTATTTTGTAATTTATATTACAGTGATGGTTGCAAAAATCCATCCGACCTGGAGAGTGGGCCGGATGGATCAACTTTTGCCGTTTAGTACAAGACCACCCCGGCTTACGGGTACCCCTTCAAGGGAGGGGAATTAGTGGCTGGGCGTTTCCATTCCCCTCCTGCGGAGGGGTGGCGCGCAGCGCCGGGGTGGTCTGCCAAGGGTTAATTCCTACACGCCTGTGGAGGGGTTCTCGAAGGGGCCTTCGGGGGCTCCGAAGCCGCCGGTGCCGGGGGAAGGCGCGGGCAGGTCGACCTCAGGCTCGGGGAACTCCGGCTCCGGCGCGGGCTCTTCGGCGGCCACGATCTCATTGTAAGTGACATAGTATACCTTGGAAAGCGGGAGCTCACTGTTGCCGCGGCCCAGGTATTTGAGGTCGGCGTCGTAAACATAGGTCGTAGCGTCGACGTCGAGCGTCACATGCTTGGCGACTCTGTCAAGGCCTATGTAATCAAGGTTGTACACCACGTCTATATCATGGTCGCTCATGATCTTTTCCTGAGCGGTGGTAGCGTCGGTGGTGGAGTAACCCCAATAAGAGGCTCCGTTAGCGGCACGGCCGTGGACAATGACCGTGTGGTCTTTCTCTTGGGGACCAAGATCGTAGTCGATATCCTTAATTGCTTCCTCAGCCACGGCGACCATATGGTTGTAAAGGTCCACATAAGCGGTTCCGCCGTCGATATCGACAAAGTCGTTTACGACATTGCCGGAGATTGTAAAGCCATATTCTTCATGATCCCATGTGTTGCCGTCAACAGTGGGGTATATGAGAATTTCAAAGTCGACCCCGTCCTCGTCTGTATCCTTGAGGTGTTTTACAGAACGCAGCCTGATGCCGGCAACGTTGTTGGCGTTGTTAGCGTTGGTCTCAAGGAACTGGATGTCGCGGATGGCAGAGCTGCCTTTCTGGACGCGTGTGCGCATCTTGACGTCCTTAAGGGCTTTCCACGGATACAGCCCGCGCGCCTGAGCCGCCAGGAACCTTGTGGCCTCGTTGCCCGGAGCGTAAGTGACATTGAAGGCTTCGGGAGCGCCGCCGGTCACATATGTGCCGCCGGTGGCGGCTGCGGTGTCGGAAGCCACAGGGTAAAACCACTGGGCTGTGTCGGGCTCCATGTCGTTGATCTCAAAATCTTTGTCAACGGGGCGGCGGCCCGCGGCGGGGGCTCCCACCCACAGGGACGCGAAACCGTAAGGGGCTCCTTCGGTTTTGGTCACCTCATAGGCCGCAAACGCGACCGTGCTCATGCCCAGTGTAAGAACGAGAACGAGCAGCATGCACAATGCTTTTTTCATGTACAGAATTCCTCCTTCGTCTTTTTAGATTCGCACGCCTATGTACTTGCGTCGTGGAGATGCTCTCCGTCACTCCGCTATAATGTCTACTATTAGTATAACACATCTCTTTGCAGGATGCAATACTCTTTTGCAATTTTTGTGTAATATTTTTGTAATTATATCTTAGAATCACTTTAATGTTTCGTTTTGTGTTATCCATAATTTTCTTATTTGGAAGCCATTGTTAGCATTTCCAATAAATTCTTTGCGGCTTTGCCCTGCAATAACACAGTGTATTTAGTAACAGGATTTATTGCATTGGTTTAACTTCTGTTACCTTTTCGTAATCTTTTGGGGATTTATGACATTATTAGAGATGTTTGTGATATTAATCTGGAATGATATATATACTATTTGTATATTTACTCGTTTTCAGACATAAAATCTTGCAATTATGAATCGTTCATGCACGCAAAACCGCCCGGCGAAACGCCGGGCGGTTGGTTGGTTGGTTTGGTTATTTATTGCTTACGCGCCTGTGGAGGGATTCTCAAACGGGCCTTCGGGGGCGCCGATCGCGCCGGTGTCGGCGGGAGGCGCGGGCAGGTCAAGCTCGGGCTCGTCCGGCTCGGGCTCGGTTTCGGTCACGATCTCGTTGTAGGTGACATAGTAGACCTTGGAAAGCGGGAGTTCACTGTTGCCGCGGCCAAGGTAATTAAGGTCCGCGTCGTAAATATAAGTCTCGGGGTCAACGGCAAGGGTCACGTGCTTCGTAACTCTTTCAAGGCCGATATAGTCGAGGTTGTAAACCACGTCTATGTCGTACTCGTTCATTATCGCGGTCTGCGCGGTGGTCTCGTCGGTGGTGGAGTATCCCCAGTAGGAAGCGCCGTTGGCCGCACGGCCGTGGACTATAACGGTGTGGTCGCTCTCATCGGGTCCCAAATCATAGTCGATATCGCTGATAGCTTCCTCGGCCTGGGCGATCATGTGGTTGTAAAGGTCGACATAAGCGGTGTCGCTGTCGATTTCGACAAGATCGTTCAGGACTGTGCCGGTGAACACCATGCCCTTATCTTCATAGTCCCAAGTGTCGCCGTCGACTGCGGGGTAAACTATGAACTCAAAGTCCACGCCGTCCTCGTCGATGGTCTTGAGGTGCTGCGCGAAACGGATACGGATGCCGGCGACGTCAACGTCGACACGATTAACGGTAACTTCTCTCTCAAGGAGCTGCACGTCGCGGATGGCGGAGCTGCCGTCGGAAACGCGGGTGCGAAGCTTAATGTCCTTGGCGGCGCGCCACGGAATATAATCACCTGCGGCGGTTATAGCGGCTATTTCGGTTGCGTTACTGGCGGGCGTAGGAGTAATAGTAAAGCCGCCGTTTCCGGAAAGATAATACGTGACAGCCGTGTCGGGGTCGCGGTCGCCAAGGTCGATTTCTTCTCTGGTGGCCGGTGTTCCGTCAGCATTCAAGAGTAAAGCAAAGCCATCGTCATTGGCGTTTTCGTCGGCGACGTTGTAGGCGAACGCCACTGTGCTCATACCCAGGGCAAGAACGAGAACAAGAAAAAGTGATGCTAATTTTTTCATAAGTAATTTTT
>QMCE01001257.1_pt1 | contig 13836 bp, 13 predicted proteins | sample 1821851 | NCBI WGS metagenome assembly QMCE01 (sample SAMN09453174, study PRJNA476694) | Termite gut metagenome, whole genome shotgun sequencing project. | isolation source: worker | host: Odontotermes sp. | place: South Africa:Pretoria | collected 2016-01-28 | reverse complement strand
GATGAAAACGGCGATCAGGAAGACCATGGCGCCGATTACCAACGCCGAAAGTCCGGCATAGCCGATCGTCGAGGCGATCGTTCCGGCGGCGATCACGGCCAGCGAAGCGGTTTTGATCCACCCCCCGATCGTGATCAGCCCGAGGTCGACGCCGCTGTAATCGAGCACCATCACCTCGTGTATCATAGTCAGTTCGAGGTGGGTACGCGTGTCGTCCACCGGAATCCTCCCCGCCTCCACTACCATGATACGTATTATTATATAGGCCAGCAACAGAGTCGTTATCACCGTCTCCACCGACCCTGCATCCAGTGCCGCAAATATCGAGGTGAAACTCGTGTGACCTGTCATCAGCGCAAGCGTGCCGAAGACAAAAAAGAGCGCGGGCTCGACCAATGCTCCGAAAAGCGCCTCGCGGCTCGCCCCCATCCCCTCGAAACTGCTCCCTGTGTCCAGCGCTCCCAAAATTAGAAAGAGCCGCGACAGTGCCAACAGATATGCAAACAATATAAGGTCGCCGTCGAAATCTATCACCGCACCGTAATTCCCCATCGGCACCAGCAACGCCGCGGTAAGCACCGCCCCGAGGCACACCGCCGGAGCGGCACGGAAAATCAGCCCCGATACATTGCCGTAGACAGCCCCTTTGCGCAAAAGCAGTTGCGTGTTATATATGTGCTGAAAAAACCTCAACCCCTTGCGACCGCTCAACAGCGCGCGCGTACGGTTGATTATCCCCGTAAGAAAAACCGCTGCAACGAGTATGAAGAGAAATGCAAACATCAGATCAATCCTGTGAGGGTGAGCAACAGTATAAAAGCAAGAAAGAGCAGAGCATGGAGGAATGTGCCTGCCCCGGCTGCAAAGTACAAATTGACCAATGCGCTTGCAACATTGGAATTAAGCCGTGCGCCGAAGAAAAGGGCTTGATTAGTTGTGCCGATTGCGGGGATTTCCCCTGTGAAAAGAGCAACACTTTTGGCCACGACGGCACGCCCCATCACGAGGACGGGTTGCGCAACCTGCAGCGAATACGCGAGGTGGGTTATGAAGCCTGGCTGGAAGAAATGCAGGCGCTGCTGTATTGTGGCTGCGGCACAAGGCAATCTTGGTATTGCGGCTGCCCGCTTCACGCGGCAAGCCGGCAAAAAGAAGGTTAGCGTGTTGGGAAAACACCCTAACCCCTGTGCACTGCTGTAAACCTTGTATTCATGCTGTGAATACAAGGTTTGTGTTTTCATTCCGTTTGCCAAACCCCGGCAAAGTCTTCATTGCTGCCCAGGCGGCAGTCAACGGCTCAGGGTTCACCCCAAAACAGCACGCTATCCCATCATCCCCCTTCAGGAGGCCCCCCATGGACTTGCTCACCTATCCCTTCGACGGCGCGCTTATCCTGCAAAAAAAACGCGCCCTGAAAAAAGAGCTGCTGGCCGCCCCCGGCCTTGTGGACAAAAAGGTGGCCATTTTAAGCGGCAGCACCATTGGCGACATTCGCCCTGTGCTGGAGCTGTTTTTGCTGAATGCCGGCATCCGCCCCAGCTTCCACGAGGGCGCCTACGGCCTGTTTTACGAGGAACTGGTGTTCGACAATGCCGCTTTGGCCGCCTTTGCACCGGACGTGGTTTACATCCACACCTCGGCGCGCAATGTGCGCCATTGGCCCGCCCCGGCCGACACCGAAGACGCAGCCGCCGAAAAGCTGGACGCGGAATATGCCCGCTTTTCGGCCGCGTGGCAGGCGGCAAAGGCGCTGGGCTGCCCGGTCATCCAAAACAACTTCGAGGAACCGGGCTTCCGCAATTTTGGCAGCATGGACGCCTGGGACGCGCGCGGCCGCACCCGCTTTGTGCGCCGGCTGAACGAGAAAATGGCAGACTATGCCGCCGCCAACCCCGGCTTTTACATCCACGACTTCGCGTGGCTGGCCGCAACCCAGGGGCTGGACGCCTTTTGCGACGACGCGGCGTGGTATGGCTACAAATACGCGCTGGCCCCGGCCTATATTCCCGCGCTGTGCCACAGCCTGGCGGGCCTTATTAAAAGCCTGTTTGGCCGCGTGAAAAAAGCCGTGGTAAGCGACCTTGACAACACCCTGTGGGGGGGCGTTATTGGCGAAGAGGGCCCCGAGGGCGTTTTGCTTGGCGACGAAAGCCCCAGCGGCATGGCCTACGCCCGTTTCCAGGAATATCTTGCCCTGCTCAGCCAGCGCGGCATTCTGCTTACGGTGGCCAGCAAAAACGAGGAAGCGGCCGCCGCCGCAGGCTTTGCGCGGGCAGATTCCCCCCTGAAGCGCGAGGACTTCCTGTGCTTTGAGGCCAACTGGCAGCCCAAAAGCGCCAGCATTGCCCGCATTGCCGAAAGCCTGAACATTGGCGCCGACAGCCTGGTGTTTGTGGACGACAACCCCGCCGAGCGCGAGGAGGTGACGTGCGCCCTGCCCATGGTGCAGGCCCCCGCCGTGGGCCAGCCGGAAAACAGCATCCGTCTTTTGGACAGAGGCGGCTACTTCGAGGTGAGCAGCCTTTCGGCCGACGACGCGAAGCGCGCGGAGATGTACCGGCAAAACGCCCGCCGCGCCGCCCAGCAGCATAGCTTTGCCAACTATGGCGCCTACCTGCAAAGCCTGGAAATGCGCGCGGAGATTGTGCCCTTCCAGCCCCAGCAGCTGGAACGCGTGACCCAGCTCATCAACAAAACCAACCAGTTCAACTTCACCACGCGGCGCTACACGCTGGAGGAAGTGGCCCGCTGCGCCGCCAGCGCGGAGAATACCATCACCCTTTCCGCGCGCTTGACCGATAAATTTGGCGATAATGGCATCACCGCCGCACTGATTGCGCGCAAAACCGGCAGCGAAATTGACATTGAGCTGTGGGTGATGAGCTGCCGGGTGTTTGGGCGGCATTTGGAATACGCCGTTTTTGACGCGCTGGTGGCCCGCGCCAAACAGATGGGCGCCGAAACCATTACCGGGCGATACCGCCCCACCGCCAAGAACTTGCCCGTGCGAGACTTTTATGCTACAATCGGCTTTGAATTGGTTGGCGGCACAGAGGATGAGCGGGTGTTCCGCTACACCATCCCCGCCGTGTACGAAAACCGGAATACCGTGATAGAGGTGGAGAGATGATGGACAGAGCCCGCATACTGGCGGAACTGCAAGAAATTTTCCGCGACAATTTTGACGACGACAGCCTGATTTTAACCGAGGCCAGCAGTGCCGCCGACATTGAGGACTGGGACAGCCTGGAGCAGATTAACCTGCTAACCGCCATTGAGCGCAAGTACGGCTTAAAGTTCAGCCTGGCCGACGTGCGGAACCTGGCCAACATTGGCGACATGCTGGACTTGATTGTGCGGCTGGGCGCGCAATAGCATCGTCAGGCGCGGGAGGCGCGTATGAACCAGTATCGCTTTGAAGAGTTATGCCCCGGCCTTGCGCAAAGCTTCACCGTCACCGTAACGAAGGAGATGATGGCGCAGTTTTACGCCGTTACCGGCGATGACAGCCCCATTCACATGACAGACGAGGCCGCCCGCGCCCGCGGCTACGAGGGCCGGGTGGTGTACGGCATGCTTTCGGCCAGCCTGTTTTCCACGCTGGCGGGGGTGCACCTGCCGGGCGCGCGCTGCCTGCTGCACAGTGTGGAGGCCAAATTCGCAAAGCCGGTGTACATTGGCGACACCCTAACCGTAACCGGCACGGTGAAGGAACTGAACGAAGCTTTCCGTACCCTTAGCATCAAGGCCGAAATTAAGAACCAGCACGGCGTGAAGGTAACGCGGGGTGTCATTCAGTGTGGAGTGGAAGAATAGGAGAACCCATGCCCAACATTTTTCTCATCACCGGCGCCACCAGCGATGTGGGGGTGGCTTTGTGCCGCCGCCTTTTGGAAAACGGCGGCGATGACGATATTCTGCTGGCCCAGGGCCACGGCGATGTTTCCTACATTGCCCCGCTGGCCATGGAACACAAGGGTAAAGTGCGCACCTTCGATGTAAATTTGGGCGACCCTGGCGCGGTGGAGGTTTTTATAGACGGTGTGGAAAGCACGGTGGGCGCGCCCACGCATATTGTACACCTGCCCGCCCTGCGCGTGGTGAACACCAAATTTACAAAATTTGACACCGAGCGTTTTTGGCTGGACATGCAGGTGCAGGTGGGCAGTGCCGCCGCCATTTGCAAGCGTTTTTTGCCGGCCATGGCCACGGCCGGTTTTGGGCGGGTGCTGTTCATGCTAACCAGTTATATTGTTGGTGTGCCGCCAAAATACACCGCCGCCTATGTAACGGCCAAAGAGGCCCTGCACGGCCTTGCCAAAAGCCTTGCGGCCGATTTTGCGGGGAAAGGCGTAACGGTGAACTGCGTGGCCCCCAGCATGATGGAGACGAAATTTTTGGCCGACACACCCCCGCTGGTGGTGCGCTTGGCCGCCGAACAAAACCCCATGGGCCGCAATGCAACGCCCGAAGACGTGGTGCCCGCCATGGCTTTTTTGCTAAGCGAGGAAGCGCGGTTCATCACCGGGGTAACGCTGCCTGTAACCGGGGGCAGCGCATGAACGAATATACCTTCCGCCTGGCCCGCGCCGACGACTCTGCCGCCGTGCGGGCTTTTGTGCGCCGCCATTGGGGCGCGCCCCACCCACTGGTGGAAGCGGACGAATTTTTTAACTACTACTATCGCGCCGAAAACGGCGTTTTGCGCTTTGCCCTGTGCGAGGAAGACGGCCAGCTTGCGGCCATTGCCGGGTATGTTCCGGCAAGCCGCAGCGAAAACCCCGATGTTTGGGTGTCGCTTTGGGTAGCAGACAAAGCCGCAAAGGGCAGCGGCCTTGCGCTGATGGACGCCTTGCCGCGGCTGTGCGGTTGCCGCACGCTGGCCTGCAACAATATCAGGCCCGAAACCCGCCCCTTTTACCACTTTTTGGGCTATGAGACCGGTCGCGTGGGGCATTTTTACCGCCTGGCGGACAGACCCGCTTATCAGCTGGCCACCGTGGCAGAGAAGGACATCCCGCCGGTGGCGGGTGACATCGCGCTGCGGCTCATCCCCGATGCCGAGGCGCTGGCGGCCTGTGGTTTTACACCGCCGCAAAACGCCAACCCCTGTAAAGATTTGTGGTATATCACCCGGCGGTATTTTGCTTACCCACACCAAAAATACAAGGTGTATGGCCTTGTGCCGCCGGGCAAAGCCACCCCGGCAGCCCTGCTGTGCACCCGCACCATCCCCGCCGGGGGCGCCGCCGTTTTGCGCATCGCCGATTTCATCGGCCCGCCCGGGCTGCTGCCCGGGGCGGGGGCGTCTATAGACGCCCTGATGCGCGAGGTGGGCGCGGAATACGCCGACTTGTACTGCGCGGGCATTCCGGCGGCACTACTGCGCCAGGCAGGCTTTGCCGAGCGCGCCGGGGATTCCCCGAACGTCATCCCCAACTATTTAAACCCGCCCAAGCGCGAGAACACCGAGTACTACTACTTCACCAGCCGCCCCGAGGACTTTACGCTGTTTAAGGCCGACGGCGACCAGGACAGGCCGAATATTACATAGCTGGCAACTGCTAACAAAAAAGGACTGTACAGGCTAGATTGTACAGTCCCCTTTTACCATTCTCCGTTCATCAGCGCAAAAACCAGCCAAGCTGCCACGCAGGCAAACCATCAAATAGTTTTGTCAAAGCCTGGGCGCGCAACGCCGGTGTGGCCCCGCGCCATCGGGCGCAGCGCCGGTTTTATGCGGGGTTTTTCCGTGGCCGCCTCCCCACCCGCTTTAGGCGGCTTCCACCTTGTTTTAGCGGGCCCGGTGTGGGCGGCGGCCTGCCGGTAGGCTCCACTTACCTGCCTGTGGCCGGGGCGGCTGCCCAAAAACGCTGCCCCCTCACCCACGGCCGCCGGGCGCGGGCCAGCCCGGTGCTTGCCCGGCCAATCCAGCTCCCTAATGGTTTTTTCGCCCGGCTGCTTGTCTTTTTCGCCGGGGGCTGCCGCTTCCTCCGGAGGTGTTTGCTCAACCTTTGCCACCGGTTCTTCCTGTGGCTGTTCTTCCCGCGTCTCCTCGGGCTGCGGGGCTTCCACCTCGGGCTCCTGCACGGCTTCGGCGTCCTCGGTGCCGGCCAGTTCCTTGGCCGCGTCGCTTCTTTCTTCGGCCAGTTCGCCGTAGGTGTCGGCCATCTCCCGGTATTCGGCCGTGGCGGTAAATTCCGTCAATATTCGGCTAAAGGCGTTCAGCTTGGCGTGGGCGGCCAGGGCGGCGCCCAGGTCGTTGCGCTCAATGGCGCCTTTTATCGTGCTCAGGGCCTCGGCCACCTTGCCCATTTGCAGGGCCTGCACTTCCTCCTTGCTCTCGCAGCGGTACAGAGCCTCTTCATAGGCCTTCTTCTCCTGCATGGTGCGCACCGCCGCATTATAGCTTTCGGGGGCGTGCTGGCGCAGGTATTCCAGCTCGGCGGCAGACAAATCCTGCCCGGATTGCAGCTTGTATAAAATGCCGGCGGTCTTCTCGGCGCTCTGCTGATTTTTGGGGATAAGGCCGGACGGCAGCGCGCCAAAACTCTTCGCCTGTCCGGCAAAGCCCGGAGTTTTCAGCTTCTGCTGCACGTTCTTTTGCAGTTGGAATGTTTTGGCAAAGCTGTTGACGCTGCTGATGGCGGAAAAATCCATGCACGGCCCTCCTTCCCCTTCAAAAGATAACTGTTCTGAAAGGTATATCGGCAGGGGCTACCGTAAGTTAAGGCCGTTTATCTTGGAGCCCGTATTTTTGTTTTCCAGGGCGTGTCCCTAATCCTCCCCGCCGGTCAGCTCCAGCCAGTCTTCCATGGCGGCGTCCAGCGCGGTGTTGTCGGCCTTTAGCTGCTCCGCCAAATCGGCCAGCAGCTCGTAGTCGCTGGCATTTTGCGGGTCTTGCAGGGCGTCGGTGTTCACCAGTATCCGCGTTTCCAGCGCCTCTATCTCCTTTTCCAGTGTGGCAATGCCTGTGCGGCGTTGCGCGTCCTGCGCGCGCTGTTCTTTTGTGCGCTTGCCACCCTTGAATGACAGGGGGGCAATTTTTTCATGCTCATCGCCGCGGCTTTCCTCCAAAATTGGGGGCGAAAAAATTGTTCCCTTGTCTTTTTTTAAAAAATCATCAAAATTGCCGTCTGTGCGCAAAAAGCCGTTTGGCGTCATCTCCAAAATGGCGCTGGGCACCTGCCGCAAAAAGTAGCGGTCGTGGCTCACCACAATCAGCGTGCCGCTAAAGTTTCGCAGGGCAGTCTCCAGCACTTCCTTGGCGCGGTAGTCCAAATGGTTGGTCGGTTCGTCCAGCAAAAGCACGTTTGCGCGGCGCATTTGCAAAATAGCAAAGGCCACCTTGGCCCGCATGGCGCCCGAAAGCTCCCGCACGCGCTTGAAGACCGTTTCACCGCCAAGCAGCAGGCGCCCCAGTGCGCTGCGAATCTCGAACTCCGTTTTGGCGGGGTAGCGGCTGTGCACCGCTTCCAGCACGGTTTCGTCCAGCGGCAGGCCGGCCAGCTCCTGGTCGAAGTAGCCCAGCCGCACATTGCCGCCCCAGCGCGCGCTGCCGCCGTGGGGCGCAAGCCCCTGCAGCGCCTTTAAAAAGGTGGATTTCCCCACCCCATTCTCGCCCACAAGGGCAATTTTCTCCCCGCGCAGCACCTCCAAATCGATGCCGGTATACAACTGCCGCGCGGCTTCCCCCTCGCCAACACTTACGCCAAGGCCCTTGCACGCCAGCACGCATTCATAGGGCTCTATATCGTAATCAAACTTGAGGGCGATGCTTTTTTCGTCCTCGGGCGGGCGCTCCAGGCGCTCCATTTTTTCCAGCGCCTTGCGGCGGCTTTGCGCCATGCCGGTGGTGGAGGCCCGCACCAAATTGCGGCGCACATAGTCCTCCATTTTGGCAATTTCTTCCTGCTGTTTGTCGTAGGCGCGGCGGGCTTCCAAAAGGCGCTGGGCTTTTTGCGCCACAAAGCTTGTGTAGCCGCCGTGGTACAGCGTAAGGCCGCCGCGCGCAAGCTCCGCCACATCCTGCGCCACAGCGTCTAAAAAATAGCGGTCGTGGCTAACCACCAGCACCGCGCCCTTGTAGGTGGCAAGGTAATCCTCCAGCCAGGCCAGCATGCCAAAGTCCAAATGGTTCGTGGGCTCGTCCAGCATCAGCAAATCCGGCTGGCGCAGCAGCAGCTTGGCAAAGCCGAAGCGCATCTTCTCCCCGCCGGACAATGTGCCCACCAGCGTGGCACGGTTGAAGCCGCCAAAGCCCAGGCCGTTCAGCACACGGGCAATTTTGTCTTCAATGTGGTAGCCATCGCGGGCCTCAAATTTGGCCTGCGCGGCATCGTAGCGCAGTAAAAGCGCGGTGTCGCCCGGTTTTTGGGCCAGCTGGGCCGCCAGTGTCTCCATCTCCGCCTGCAGGGCATACAGCGGCGCAAAGGCGTCGCGAATTTCCTCGTCCAACGTGCGCTCGCTGTGCAAGGCGTCGTTTTGGCGCAGGTAGCCGGTGCTGAGCCCCCGCGCGCGAATGATGCTGCCCTCGTCGGCTGTAAGCGAGCCTTCAATCAAATTCAGCAGCGTGGTTTTGCCGGCGCCGTTCACGCCAAGCAAACCCAGCCGCGCGTTGTCGCCTATGTCCAAGCTTACGCCGCGCAGCACAATGTCGTCTAAAAAACGCTTGGTTACGTTTTGTATTTGCACAAGCATGGTTTACCCCATATCGTTGCCGGTTGTTTGATATTCTAAACTATATCCGTTTTGCCTTCTGCGCCCTGCTTTTGTCAACTGCTGTTGACAAATGGCGTTAGTCATGTTAATATCTATATGATATCAAAAAGATATCGTATATATGGGGTGCCGCGGCGCATACATCTGGGCGTGGAAAAAAACGGGCTATTGTTCACCATACTAAACAGGGCAGGGTTTGTCAAATTGACATGTGTGTTTTTCTTTACGGCCTCCTGATTTGAAGTAAGGGCAAAGGCAAAACAATGCGCCTTTGGCACTTCCCAACCGGGCAGCCCTTGACAGTCTCCTTGCGTGCATGTTATATTGTTAACAGGTATTTAGACATTTCTCTAAATATGTAAGCCCCACACAATATACCATCACGCAAAAATGGACGGACTATGGCAAACGATGTGTTTAAAGCATTGGGAGACCCCACCCGTCGCCGCATTTTGGAAATGCTGGCCAAAGAAGGGGACTTGACGGCGGGCGACATCGCTTCCCGTTTTGCTATCAGCGCCCCCAGCGTAAGCTATCACCTGTCCACATTAAAAAACGCCGGCCTTATTACCGACACCCACCGCAGCCAAAGCATTGTGTACAGCCTGAACACCACTGTGTTTCAGGGCATGATTAAATGGATGTACGACCTTTTTGGAGCCGACTCAAGCGCGGAGGACAAAAACCATGGATAAACGCCTATTCCGCATTTTGCTTATTTTGTGCCTGCTTTCCCTTTGCGGGCAGCTGGTGCTTTACCCCCGCCTGCCAGCCCGCGTGCCCACCACCTGGGGGCTGGACGGCAAGGTGGCTGGCTGGGGCTCGCCACTCATCATCCTGTTTTTTGCCGTTTTGCCGCTGCTGGATTTGCTGCTGATGCGCGCGCTGCCCACGCTGGACCCGCGCGGCCGCAACTACAAGCTTAGCCCGCGCGCGGTTAGCGCCATTGCGGGCGGCACGGTGGGCGCGCTGCTGGTGTTAAGCTGGCTGTTCACGCTGCCGGCGCTGGGCGCGGCTTTCCCGGTGGACAAAGCCATTATGGTGGCCGTTGGCGTTATGTTTGTTGTGCTGGGCAACTTCATGCCCCAGCTGCGCCCCAACTTCTTTATGGGCATTCGCAGCCCCTGGGCCCTTTCCGACGACACCGTATGGCGCAAAACCCACCGCGCGGGCGGCGTCACCTTTTGCATCGGCGGCATTGTGTTCATTATAACGGCCTTTTTGCCGCGCGGCTGGTGGCTGGTCATTCCGGTGGTGCTGGTGCTGGCCGCCACCACCGGCGTTTGGGTTTTCTCTTATATCATCTACCGCAGGCAGCACCGCTCGCAACACCACAAGTGAAATTGAAATCAAAATATCCATGATGAGGAGCGTTAATCCATGCTAAACATTCAAAACCTGACCAAGATTTACAGCGGCACCAAGCGCGCCGTGAACGAGCTGAGCCTGACCGTGCAAGCCGGGGAGCTGTACGGTTTTATTGGGCACAACGGCGCAGGCAAAAGCACCACCCTGCGGGCGGTGGCGGGCATTCTGGCCTTCGAGGGCGGCAGTATCACCATCGACGGGCACGACATTCAAAAGCAGCCGGTGGCGGCCAAGCGCGTAACCGCCTTTTTGCCCGACAATCCCGATTTGTACGAGTTCTTGTCCGGCATCCAGTACCTCACCTTCATTGCCGACATGTATTCCATCCCGAAGGATGACCGCGCGCCCCTTATTAAAAAGTATGGCGACGCCTTTGAATTGACCGGCGCGCTGGGCAGCGCCATTGCCAGCTACAGCCACGGTATGAAGCAGAAGCTGGCCCTGATTTCGGCCTTTATCCGCGCGCCGCGCCTGCTGATTTTGGACGAGCCCTTTGTGGGGCTGGACCCCGTGGCCTCCTTCCGCATGAAGGAATTTTTGCACGAGCTATGCCAAAACGGCGGCGCGGTGTTCTTTTCCACCCACGTACTGGAAGTGGCGGAAAAACTGTGCACCAAAATTGCCATCATTAAGGACGGCCGCCTGGTGGAGGCCGGGCCCACGGCCGACATTGTGGGCAAAACCAGCTTGGAGCACGTATTTTTAGAGCTTGCCAACGAAAACACCGGCGAGCCCGTGCCCGACTTTGAAGGAGGTGCCGACGCCAAATGAAACCTTTCTTCGCGCTGTTAAATCTCAGCTTCAAAAGCCTGCTCATCAACTCCGTCAACATTGGGCGGGGCAAAACCAAAAAATCGCGCTCCATCAGCGGCGTTGGTGCGTTGGTGTTCCTCAGCGTTTTGTGCCTGTATCTCTCGGGCACCTACTCCATGCTGCTGGGCAGCGCCATGGGCCCGCTGGGCGGGCTGGACATTATGCTGGGCGTGATGAGCATTATGGCCCTGCTGTGGCCGTTAATTTTTGTTCTGTTCGCCGCGCAAAGCCTGGTGTTTGCCACCAAGGACATCGACCTTGTGCTCAGCCTGCCGGTGTCCTCCTTTTCGGTGATGCTGGCCCGGGTGCTGGCGCTATATTTGGAAACCCTGCTGATGCTGGAGTTGATGCTGGTGCCCGCCGGGGTTAGCTACATGCTAAACGGCGGCGCAAACGGCGTGGCCGTGCTTATAACCATGCTGGTGCAGGGCGTCTTTTTGGCGCTGGTTCCCACTGTGCTGGCGCTGCTGTTTGGCAGCCTTGTGGCGCTGGTGGTCTCGCGCCTGCCCTTCAAAAACCTGTTCACCGTGGTATTCAGCCTGCTTTTTGTGGGGGTCATCATGGTGGGTTCATTCAGCGCAAGCGGCATGGCCACCACGGCAAATGCCGCCAGCCTTGAGGGCATCCGCAGCGGGCTGTTCGCCTTTGCGCCGCTGGGCTGGATGGTGCAGGGCATGCTGGGCAATGTTCCCATGCTGCTGCTTTGCGTGGCGCTTAGCGTGGCACCCTTCTTTTTGGTGGTTTGGGTATTCAGCCACTTCTACAAGGGCATCCTCACCCGCCTTACCAGCCACCGCGTGCGCAACGATTACAAGGTGCGCGTTTTGAAAAGCCGCGGGCCTTTTTCCGCCCTGTTTGCCAAGGAGATGCGCCGCTTCTTCGGCACACCGGCCTATCTTTTGAACGGCGGCATCACCATGTTGCTGCTGATTGTGGGCAGTGTTGCCGCCGTTATTTACCGGGACAGGGTTGCCGAATTTTTGCCCCAGCTCTTCGGGGTGGAAACTGGCGGGCTGGTGCCGCCTTTCCTTCTGCTTGCCATGTGCTTCATGTCCTCGTTCAGTTTTGTGTCCTGCGTGTCCATAAGCCTGGAGGGCAAAACCCTGTGGATTTTGAAAGCCGCGCCCACCAGCACCAGCCAGGTGTTCCTGGCCAAATGGGGCGGAAGCTTTGTTTTTGGCGCCGTGTGCTGCGTTGTGTGCTACCCGCTGCTTGCCTACGCCTTTTCGCTCAATGTGCTGCACGCGGTTTTGATGTTTGTTTTTAACATGCTGCTGTCCCTGTTCACGTCGGTTTTTGGGCTGTATGTCAACCTGCTTCTGCCAAGGCTGGATGTTGAAAACGAGACCATGATTATTAAGCAAAGCGCCAGCACCATGGTGGCCATGCTGGCGTCCTTTGCGCTGGTGGGGCTTTTGGCAGGGCTCTTCTTCCTGGTGGGCACAAACTTCCTCGTTTTCCTGCTGGTGGGCACAGCCCTGCTGGCGGTGATGAATGCAGTGGTGTTTACGCTTATAAATACACATGGGAAAAGGCTGTTTGCGCAGTTATAGGCTTTTCAGTGCTGTCGGCGTTAACACTTGTGCTTGCGTTAAGCCTCTAAGCGCCCACCGCGCCAGGCTTTCCGCCCAGCATTCCGCAAGCATCTTCACAAGGAGGGCTTATAATGACTGTGCCGGTTATTTCGATAGTGTGCATGTTTATCTCCCTGCTGGTCGCCTTCGGCACACCGGTTGCGCTGTTTTTGCTTTGGCGCAAGCGCTTTGGCCTGCGGCTGGTTCCCGCGCTGGTGGGCGCGGCGGCCTTTTTCCTGTTCGCCATGGTGCTGGAGCCGTTTCTGCACAGGCTTGTCCTTGTGCCGTTTGGCGGCAACGAAAACGCGCTGGTCACACCCGCGCAGCCGCTGCTTTACGCGCTCTATGGTGGTTTCGCGGCCGGCATATTCGAGGAAACAGCCCGCTTCCTCTCCTTCACCCTGTTAAAGCGCAGATACACCGGCCTTGGCACGGCGCTTTCCTATGGCATCGGCCACGGCGGCATCGAGGCCATCCTGGTTTTGGGCTTCACCATGATCAGCAATCTCATCCTCGCTTTTTCCACCGGCAGCGGGATGGGGGAAGCGGCGGCATCCGCCGCTGCGCTTGCCGCCACCCCGCCGCAAATGTTCCTCCTCGGCGCTTTGGAGCGCCTGTCCGCCATTGCGGTGCACCTTTCCCTGTCGGTTCTTGTGTACTACGCCGCCACGGATAAAGCGCGCGTCTGGCTGTATCCGCTTGCCATTGTGCTGCACGCGGCCGTCAATTTTGCGCCGGGGCTGTACCAGGCAGGTGTACTGCCAAACATCTATTTGGTGGAGGGCTTTCTTCTTGTGGCGGCCGCAGGGCTTGTCTGCGTTGCCCGGCTGGTGTACAAGCGGTTTGGGGAAGTTGCACGAAAACCCCTGTAAGGTGCAATCCTGCAATGTTCGTTCGGTTTCATTCGCTCTTGCCGTAGCGCAACATTACCAGTTTTATGGCAATTCCTCCTTCCTTTTAGCCGTGGAACGCTATTACTCCACCACTATTCAGTGGCGGAGTAATAGCGTTTATTCTACAATGCACGATGCTTGGTTTTTGTCGGTTTTTAGCGGCTTAGGCATACAAATATCTTGTGTGTTTTTCGTTACTATTCCACTTGACGCACTATATATTGTGTGATAGGATAATTCATGGGCCAATTGATGCCAGGGGCAAAAAGATGTGGCCACGGAGGACGAAAAGTATGCAAAAAGCTGGGGTGCGCACCATAACAAAGCGCGATGGACGGGTGGTTTTATACGACGAAACCAAAATTGCCAAGGCCATTTTGAAAGCCTTGACGGCCACCGGATGCGACGACGCGATTTCGGCCGCCCGCATTGCCAACGAGGTTGGCGAGATGCTGGCGGAACACCCC
>QMCE01002644.1_pt1 | contig 13844 bp, 14 predicted proteins | sample 1821851 | NCBI WGS metagenome assembly QMCE01 (sample SAMN09453174, study PRJNA476694) | Termite gut metagenome, whole genome shotgun sequencing project. | isolation source: worker | host: Odontotermes sp. | place: South Africa:Pretoria | collected 2016-01-28 | reverse complement strand
CCAGACCATCACCGACAACTTCAGCAAGGATATCGATAAGATAGCCGCCGCCAAGGAAAAGGAAATTCTCGAAATATAAGCCCGGCCGCCCGCGTTGTCTGGACAAAGCAGAGCCCTGCCATCCTGCGCGAACCGGAGACGGCCGGACGGTACACCGCCAAACGCGACCGGATCGCCTCTGCTTTGGGCAGCGACGCTCCCTTATTTTTGTTGGCCTACGATTGGTTGCGCGGCGCGGGTGAAGGAACAGTTTGCCCGTTAAGGAGTATTTGAAACCTTGCCTATGCACACAAACGGGGATCTTGCGCTCCCCCGCCATGTCGGCATCATTATGGACGGCAACGGACGCTGGGCCACGGCGCACGGCAAGCTGCGCCTCGAAGGCCATAAGCGCGGCGCCGAGGTGTTTGGCGATACCGTACGCCACGCGCACGCGCGCGGTATCGAATTTCTTACCGTATACGCCTTTTCGACCGAAAACTGGCGCCGCCCCAAAGCCGAGGTGGATGGCCTCATGGCCTTGCTGCGCGGCTACCTGCGCGACATTGGCCGTTACAGCAAAGAGAATATCAGGCTACAGATCATTGGCGACCTTGCGCTGTTGGATCATGAGATGCGCGCCCTCATTCGCAAGGCGGAGGAGGGCAGCAGACACAACACCGGCATCCACGTGAATATCGCGCTGAGCTACGGCGGTCGCGGCGAACTGGCAGCCGCCGCCAAAGCAATTGCGGAGCTTGTCCTTTCCCGGGAAATAATCCCCGACGATATCGACGAGACCTGTGTAGCTAATTACCTTTACACAGCTGCCCAGCCTGATGTCGACCTTATTATCCGCACCGGCGGAGAGCGGCGTATCTCCAATTTTTTGCTGTGGCAGAGCGCCTATGCCGAATATGTTTTCACCGACATTCTCTGGCCCGATTTCGACGCCGCAGCCTTCGACGCCGCCCTCGATGAATTCGCCCGGCGCGACCGGCGGCTGGGTGGTCTTGGCAAATCGCGAACAAATATACGCGAATGAAATGAGGGAACCGTGATAGCAGAGTTGGCCAACCGCGTTACTCCCTGGCCGGAAGAGGCCATGCACCGCTATCTGTGGCTGGACGAGCATTTGCGAAAGCAGCCGGGCGCCTCGAGGGAATTCCAACCCGCGTGGCAAGCCTACAAATACATGTTGCGGGGCAAGCTGTTTGCCTATATTGGCGTCAACGACCAAAACGGGCGCCCCATAGTCACAATGAAGCTGGAACCGTTGTACAGCGAGTTATTACGCCGTGAATACAGCGATATTGTGCCGGGCTATTACATGAACAAGCTACATTGGAGCACCGTATATCTGGACGGCAATGTGCCGCAAGAGGTGATTGCCGACATGGTATGCGCCTCGTATCGGGTAATGCTTTCGTCTCTCAGCAAGAAAACGCAAAGAGAACTGCTGGGAGAGTAGCAGCCAGGGAGGTAATAACGCGTGAAAACCAGAATACTTGCCGGGCTTGCGATGGTGGCGGTGCTGGTGGGCACAATGGCGACACTGGACACGCCGGTGCTCAACGTGTTGGCCGCTTTTCTCTCGTTTATGGCGATCCGCGAGCTGTTCACGGCGGCGGGGCTGCGCCGTTTTTCCGCTTTTATGGTACCTGCCGCCGCACAGGCTTGCCTGCTGCCCTTTTTGCGGGTGCAAGCAGTACGCGGTTTTCTTGTGCCGTTTTATCTTGTTCTCCTCCTCTGGCACTTTGTTTTTTTCGTTGTACGCTTTGGCGATATCACCGTAGAGCAATGTGCCGTTTCCCTTCTTTTTGGTACACTGGTGCCTGTTTTTTTTACATGCGCCGTACTTCTGCGCGACGAGCACGGCGTCCTCAAGGGCGGCTACTATCTTATTCTGGCTCTGGGCAGCGGCTTTTTGGCCGACACCGGCGCGTATTTTACCGGCACCTTCTTCGGCCGGCGGCCGCTGGCTCCCCGCGTCAGCCCAAAGAAGACGGTGGAGGGCGCGCTCGGCGGCCTTGTTACCAACAGTGTCGTGCTGCTGATACTCAGCGCCGTTTATCTGCGCGTTCTGGCAGGGCTGGGGATAGACGCATGGGTCAATTACGCGGTTCTTTTTCCTCTCAGCATTCTTTTCGCCGCCGTGGGGATATTGGGCGACCTGACAGCGTCGGCCATCAAACGGCAGTACGGCGTCAAGGATTTCGGCAAGCTTATTCCCGGCCACGGCGGTATCCTCGACCGCTTCGACAGTGTACTGTTCACCCTCCCCGCTGTGTATGCCGTTGTGCGGTGTATCGATTTATTCATGCTGCGCTGACCCCGCATACCGCAACAGCACATAAACACCCACATTTTTACATAGCATAGAAATGATTGGATATGCGCTGTGCGTATCCACCATATCAACGCTGCGAGGTTAATCATGAGCGTCTTTATTACCATTCTGCTTGCCATCTTCGTTTTTGGCGTACTCATCTTTGTGCATGAGCTGGGGCATTTCATCGCGGCAAAAAAGAGCGGCATACAGGTCAACGAATTCGCGATGGGCATGGGGCCTAAGCTTATCTCCTTCAATCGGGGCGAGACAGCCTATTCGCTGCGTCTCTTTCCCATCGGCGGCTTTTGCTCTATGGAGGGCGAAGACGAGGCCAGCGAGCATCCCCGCTCCTTTTATCGCGCCAGCTGGGGGAGGCGCTTCCTTGTCATGGCGGCGGGATCTATTATGAATCTGCTGCTGGGGCTTTTGGTGCTCATCGTGCTGTCGGCGCAGCTGAACCTCATTCCCACCACGCAGGTGCACTCCTTCTCCCCCGAGGCGGTAAGCGACGTGTCGCTGCGGGAGTTGGATGTCATTCTTCGCGTCAACGGCCGCCGCGTGCGCACCGGCAACGATTTGCAGTACGAATTTATGCGTGACCGCGACGGCGTTATGGATATGGTGGTGCGGCGCAACGGACAGGAGCTGACGCTGCCCGGCGTTGCCTTTGCGATGCGCGCCGTGCCCGGTACCGACGTAGAGATGGCGGTGTGGGATTTCAGCATTGTGGGTGTGGAAAAAACGCCTGTCAATGTGGTCGCCAACGCCTTCAACTGGACGGGTTCTCTTGTGCGGCAGGTGTGGGGTTCGTTTATCGACCTTCTCACCGGGCGGTACGGCATTGGCCAGCTCTCGGGGCCGGTGGGCGTCACGAACGTCATCGGCGAGGCTGTGGCCGAGGGCTACGAGGAGGGCTACGCGGCGGGCGGCGTACGGCAGGGCTTTGCCGTAGCGCTCGAAAGCATGTTCCGTCTCATGGCCTTTATCGCCGTCAATCTCGGTGTTTTCAATCTTCTGCCTCTGCCGGCGCTGGATGGCGGCAAGATATTTTTCCTGCTCATCGAGCTTGTTCGCCGCAAGCCGGTGCCCGCCAAATATGAAGGCTGGGTGCATGCTGTCGGCTTTTTCTTGTTGATTGGCCTCATGGTCGTCGTCAGTATCAAAGACGTGCTGAGCCTTATTTGATTTTTGTCTTTTCACGCATTGGGCGGGAAAAGACAATGCAGAGGTGAACCAATTGCAAACAAAACGCGTTATGGTAGGGAGAGTCGCCGTAGGAGGCGGCGCTCCCGTTTCCGTTCAGTCGATGCTCAATATCCCCGCGCACGATATCGCCGGCAATATTGCGCAAGCCAAACGGCTGGACGCGGCGGGCTGCGATATTCTGCGCGTCGCCCTCACCGACCAAGCCAGCGTCGCCCTCATCGACGCCATCAAACAGGAAGTGGACAGGCCGTTGGTGGCCGATATCCAGTTCGATTACAAGCTGGCGCTGGAAAGCGTGGCGGCGGGCGCCGATAAGATCCGCCTCAACCCCGGCAACATCGGCGGTGAAGAAAAAATACGCGCTGTGGCGCGCGCGTGCGCGGCCAAGGGAATTCCCATCCGCGTGGGTGCCAACGGCGGTTCGCTCGAACGCGATCTGCTGGCAAAATACGGCGGCCCCACAGCGCGGGCTCTGGCCGAAAGCGCTATGCGCCATGTGGCGATCCTCGAGGCGCAGGGGTTTGGTGATATCGTCGTCGCTCTCAAATCGAGCGATGTGTCCGTTATGGTAGAAGCTTACCGCATGATCGCGCGGCAATGCGATTATCCGCTCCATCTTGGCGTCACCGAGGCGGGTACGCCTCGTATGGGCACGATAAAATCGGCCGTCGGCATCGGCGCGCTGCTCCTCGACGGCATCGGCGACACACTGCGCGTCTCCCTCACCGCCGACCCTGTCGAGGAGGTAACGGCGGGGCGGGATATCCTGCGTGCGTTGGGCAGAGGGCGCGGCGTCAATGTTATCTCCTGCCCCACATGCGGGCGCACGGCAATTGACCTTATCGCGCTGACTGCCAAGGTCGAGCAGGCGCTGGCTCACATCGAAGCCCCGCTGACGGTGGCCGTGATGGGTTGTGCCGTCAACGGCCCGGGCGAGGCTTCCCACGCCGATTTGGGCGTGGCCGGCGGCGCCGGCGAGGGGTTGCTCTTTTCCGGCGGCAAGGTACTGGTAAAGGTTCCCTATGCCGAAATTCTGCCGCGCCTTGTGGCGCTGGCCGGGGAGATGGCGGCGGCAAAAGAAAATACCGCACATAAACAGCCGCAAGCATAAGGAGAAAACATGGAAGACGAAAAGAACGAGCCGCAACCCACCGAAAATGAACCCGCAACCGGGCGGCAACCGCCCAACAGAAAATTCAAGGGGCATTACATAACGCCGGGCGTGATCCTCGGGCTTATTCTGGGCGCGGTACTGGGGCGAATCTTGCTTGGCAGCGCGGCATATGGCCTTGGGATAGGCATGGGCTTCGGCATGCTTATCGGATGGCTGCTCGACAGGTATCATAAATAAAGGGATATCACAAATGGCACTTGACGGCATCTTTTTATATCATATTGTTCATGAACTGATGGCAGCCATCGGTTCGCGCGTCGAAAAAATCGCGCAGCCGGCCCGCGACGTGCTAATATTTACGCTGCGCGGACGCGAGGGGACCCGCAAGCTGCTGCTTTGCGGCGGCGCTGCGGCTCCGCGCGTCCATTTCATAGAAAACGCGCCCGAAAACCCTCAAACGCCGCCGATGTTTTGCATGCTGCTTCGCAAACATCTGGGCGGCGCGCGCCTTTCCGGTGTGCGCCAGATGGGGCTCGACCGTGTACTGCACCTCGATTTTGAGGGGTTCAGCGAACTGGGAGACCCCACCTCCCTCACCGTTACCGCGGAGATCATGGGGCGGCACAGCAATCTTATTCTGTCGGGGCATGGGGGAAGAATCATCGACGCCATCCGTCGTGTCGATATCTCAACGTCCCGTGTGCGTCAGGTGTTGCCCGGCATGACCTACGAGCCGCCCCCCGGACAAGACAAGCACAGCATCCTCGAGGAAGATGCCGGCGATATTATCGCATTTCTAACTTGTAAAGCTAAAGAGCTTTCCAAGGCGTTGGGCGAGACGCTGGAGGGTTTCTCGCAGCTATCCTGCCGCGAGGCGGCCCACTACTCCACGCGCGGCGCGGAGGTGTTCGCCGACGCCATGACCGGCGAACAGACGAAGCGTCTGGCTTTTTATCTGGGTGAAACCGCGTCTGCGCTGCGCGAGGGCCGCTGTCGGCCCACAATGGTGTTGGAACAGGGCGGCCGTCCTGTCGATTTTACATGTACGCCGGTGCGCCAGTACGGTGTAGCCGCCCTTACGCGCGAATACCCCACGTGCGGTGCGCTGCTCGAGGCGTTCTATGCCGACCGCGACCGGCTGGAGCGCGTTCGGCAGCGCTCGGGCGATTTGCTTACCTTTCTGGCCGGCGCAAGCGAGCGCGTCGCCCGCAAGCTGGGTTACCAACGCGAAGAACTTGCGGCCTGCCGCGACCGCGATACCCTGCGTCAAAAGGGCGACCTCATCATGGCCAACCTCTACCGGATACAACAGGGAGACAACACCGTTACCGTCGAAAATTTTTATCGCGGCGGCGAAACGCTCGATATCGGGCTTGACCCGCTGCTGACACCGACACAGAACGCACAGCGCTGCTATGCCCTCTACCGCAAGGCCGACACCGCCGAGAAGCACCTCACCAAGCTCATCGCGCAGGGCGAGGACGAGCTTGCCTATCTCGATTCCGTCTTCGACGCCCTCACGCGCGCCGACGGCGAGGCCGAGCTGGACGCTATCCGCGCCGAGCTGCGCGAAAGCGGCTATCTGCGCCGGCGCGGCAACGCGGCACAATCCCGGCAGGGCGGAAAAAAGCCCGCCAGAGAGCCAAAATTGCTACCACTGCGTTATCGCTCGAGCGACGGCTTTGTTATTCTTTGCGGGCGCAACAACACACAGAACGACCGCCTCACTCTCAAGGAAGCCAAAGCGCACGATCTGTGGCTGCACACGCAAAAATTCCCCGGCTCGCATGTGATCGTGCTCTCACCGGGCGGCGACATCCCCGAACGCACCGTTATCGAGGCCGCCGCCGTGGCCGCCTACAACTCCAAGGCGCGCGGCGGCTCTAAAATTCCGGTGGACTACACGCCGGTAAAGCATGTGAAAAAGCCAAACGGCGCCAAGCCCGGCATGGTGATATACGAAACCTACCGCACGCTGCTGGCCGAGCCGGATGATGAGTTGGTGCGGGCGCTGGAGGATAAGGGGAATTGATGATCGGATATCTGTCGCCTTGCCGTACAGACAGACTGAGACGGACGGTTTCCCGCTTGATTTTTTGTGCGACTCGCTCGTCTGTTACAGGATCAGAGTTGAAGGGCGTTTTGATGATCAGCTTGTCGGCGGTTTAGCGCCTGAAAACAGGAACAGCTTCTTTAACACCTCGAAAGCGGAGCCTCCCTCGGCGTTCTCGTATGTCACGACTCCTACGCAGTATTTATCCTTTAGTAGCTGCTCAAAAACGAAGTGGCCCCTGTCAATCAACTTTTTGAGCTGGCCGGGAACATTGCTCGCGTAGCAAGGAGAGCTCGTCAAAACAGGGTTTGCCCCACTGATTGTCGTGGTAATCGCAGAGACGATGGGAATTATCCCCTTTCCAGCTTATAAACCCTGACATAATCAATTTCCATCACCGCAGGCAGGCAGGTGTCGTCGGTGCCCAGCGCACCGCCCCAGCTACCGCCGTACGCCACATTCAAAATGAGCGAAAAAGGAGAATCGAAAGGCCATTCCTGCGTTGTGACGTCGCCGGTATAATCGCCGGGCTTGTAGCTGAAAACCTCCTCGCCGTCAATAAAAAAGCGCAGGCTGTCGGGCAGCCACTCCATGGCGTAAAGGTGGAACTGCTCCGAGACGTCGGCCAGGTATTTTGTGCCGCCCTTTTGGTTGCCGTTCATGTGATTAAAGGCGCCGGTATGTATAGTTTGATGGATATTGCCGTGGTCAAACCCGACATTTTCCATGATATCCAGCTCGCCACAGCCCGGCCATGGGTCGCCGGGGAGGGGGTGGCCGGTGGGCAGCATCCATACGGCGGGCCATGTGCCCACGCCCTGTGGCAGCCGGGCGGAAATTTCAAACCTGCCATAGGTCCACCCCCGTGTCGACACAAGCCGCGCGCTGGTATAGGAGCTGCCCTGCATCGGCTGGGCGCGCAGCTCAATTTCCAGGCACTGCCCTGTCACCGTGGCGTTGCCGCCGGCTGTGTAGTATTGCAGCTCACCGTTGCCCCAACCGCCGCCGCCAACGTCGGGGCGCCAGTCGGCAGGGTTCGGCTCGCCGGTATAATCGAACTCGTCGGCCCATATAAGCTGCCAGCTCGCGGCCGGTGCGGCGGACGAAGAGGGCACGGCGGGCAGCCCTTCCGCCGCCGGCGCCGGGGAGGCGCTTGCCGCCCCATTCCGCAGCCGAATAAGCACAAGCGGCAGCAGCGCCGCACACACAATCACCGCCGGCAGGTAACTTTTAATACCGCCGCTGCCTCTCATCGGCTGAACTCGTAGAAATCGACATACTGGCCACTGTAATCGTTGAGCTCGGCAGCCGGCGTGCCTTCGACAAGGTAGAGCCGGAACGAGCTGGCGGTAAGATCACCCGCCTTTGCCTCGGGCGGCCAGTCGCTAAACGCGTTCATGCGAAAAGCGCCGGTTTGGCTGTCGATTCTGGTATGCGCCTGCGCCTGTGTCGGTTTCACCCACCATTGCCCCCCCACATTGATGTACAGGATAACACGGCAGTTCGAAACGTCGCCGGTGCAGACTCCCGAAATGGTATTGTCGGCGTTGTATTGGATGGTGGAGGTATCAAAGGCGGGCGTACCGCTGCGTGCCGGCGGCGCGGGCGGTGCGGAAGAGGCCGGCGGCGCAGGCGGGGTGGAAGAAGCCGGCGGCGCAGGCGGGGTGGAAGAAGCCGGCGGTGCGGGTGGCGCGGAGGAAGCGGGTGCGGGATCTGCGGTCGTCTCGTCGGTGGCGTCCGGCGCGGTTTCTTGCGTCATGATACTGGCCGGCGGGGTGCGGGGCGCGCTGACGGTGTGTACCGCCACCTGTTCCACCGAGTCTGTGTCGTTCACGCCGGTGGCGCCATCGAAAGAAGCCGGCACAAGGAAGAGCGTGTAGCCGTCGGCCTCGTATTTATCGGAGCGCTCGGCCTCGGTCGGGAAGGGCGAATACGCCCTGATCGAGAAACTTCGGCTAACGCTATCGATGGGGCTTAGGTATTCTGCAAGCGTGGGTTTCAACCACTTTTGCCCATTTACGTGGATGGCCAGCACCACGCGGAAATCCTCGGGGTAGGGAAGGTTTTCGACAACGCCGTTGACATGGAAAGTGGCCTCGTCGTATTTGTGTGTCGCGATATACGGGATAAACGGGGCGGGAATCACCCCGCCTTCCTGTGAGACAATATACGCCTGCGCCTGTTGGTAGCTGGTTACGGCATCCTCTTCTTCCACCAGATAAAGCGCGTATTCCTTTTCGGAGGCGGTAACCCAGTCTTCCCAAGCCAGCGGGATGCTAAAGCTGCGCCCTTCAAGGTCGGTGGGCGGCGCAAGCGCAAACCAGTCCGCGCCGTTTTGCCCAAAAAGCATCACCTTATACGCGCCGGCGGTAAAGTTGTTCATCACCGAGCCGGTCACAGTGCCGTTGCGGCTGTCAAACTGCACCTCGCTCAGTTGCGGCAGCGCCGGCAGTGTAAACGGGTTTTGCCCCAGCGGCTCCATTTCCCCGTACGCAAGGCCGGCGTCCTCCTGCTTCACGGCGCAAAGCACCAGCTCCCGCCTTGTTGCCCCAAACCATATGTTTTTTTCAAGGTTGATCACATAGCTGCCGTCCGTTGCGAGCCTTGCGGGCGGAATAATCGTCTCCCAGTTTCCGCTTTCCCCGGCGGCAAAAAGGCATAGCCGCAGTTCTGACATATCATTTTCATAATCAAAAACCTTGCCTGTAATGCTGTGTGCCGTAGCGTCATACAGCTGTGCTTCAAACGACACTGTCGTATCCGGCCACATCCGTATCACAAGAATCACCACCGCAACGAGCAAAACGCCCACCCCAACTCCCAGACCTATCAGTCGCTGTTTTATCATTCGGCACACCCCTTAATTGTATAAAAATCTATGTCTTTCAAAGTATAGCATATTTTACAGGGAAGTGAAACGGGTTTTCCACAATTCTTAGGAGCTGTGTTCTTGTGTTAATAGGCGAAATTGCCGTCGCCACGGCGCTTTCTAACCGATGAACACAGCTTCTTATTCTTCACTTTCCACATTGCCGCCTGCCATCGGCCGGCAGCAGCAGCTTTATGCGGCGGCCAAACGCGGCAATTTCGCGCCGGCCCGGGCTGCATACGATACTCACCCCCTTTGGAAACAGCAGCGCGTGGGTGTCTTTATCCGGCTGCGAGAGGAAGCAGCGCATCCCCGGGTGGGTGTGGGCGCTTCCCACCAGCTTGAGCCCGCACGCCTCAAAGGCTTGTATCGCATAAAACCATTCGGCCGCCTGTATTTTGATGTGCGCGCCCGAGCATTCGGCGCCAAGCAGGGGCAGCGCCAGCCGCACATCGATACGCCCGCCGTCAATACCGCCGCCCAGCGCGCAAAGCCTCTCGCGGCTGTGCTCCTGCGCAAGGGCCAACCCAAAGTAGTGCCCAAGCACGGCCCACGCCGCGCCCCGCACGAGCACCTGCCGCTTCACGGCGCGCTCACCGGTTCACCGAACAGCTCCGCCAGCGAGGCCACCGGCAACCGTATGCCGGATTTGACAAAGCTTGCGCTGGAGCTATCCGCCGCGCTTTCAAAATTGAAGGTGGATGGATCCAGCAGCAACAGCCTAAGTACCCGGTAAACAATTTGGTCGAGGGTTTGCGTGGGCTTGTAGACGCCCAGACATACATTGCCGTTGCCTCTGTAGATATTGGGATGGGCCGGCGGTAACGTGCGGAACGAAACGATGGGCGATATGTCGCGCGGGTAGCCGTTGGGCAGCATGATGGCAAAGGTGTGCGGTCCCGGAGAGCGCTCCGGCGCGCCCTCCCCCGGCGTTTTTACATAGGTGCTGATGCCGATTACCGTAATGTCGTATTGGCGAAGTGGCAGAATTTCGCTAATCTCAATTCTGGCGGGATGGTGCAGGGCCATAATACGGTCGCGGTCGTTTCGCAGCCGGGTCATTATCAGCGATTGCACATCTAAGCCTCCTTTCTCTGTTTACAGTCCCAGCTCGTACAGCGATTTATCCAGCAGAGCGGCAGGACTCTCGCGTGTAAAGCGGTTTATCACGCGGTATGGCTGGTCCGGCTGGGCGGTGGGCGGGCAGTGCGGGCAATGCATCCGCGCTGCCGTAAGCCCCAGCATCGATTGGTTGACAGGGTATTCGCGGCCGCAGCGCAGGCACCAGCCCGACACCACAAAATCGGCCACCGGCTCCAGCCCCCCGCATGCCGGATGCGCTTCGAAGTATTGCCCCAACGTCACCGAAAAAACGTCAGTTTTCCCTTGCATATCCGGAATCTGTATGTCGTGCCACGGGCAATCGTTGCCGCGTTCGAGCGGGAAGGTATGCAGGCTGTCGCCGGTGTCGTAGCGCCGGAGGGCGTGTGCGCCCTCCGGCTCCTTTTCGAGGCGCACAAGCTCAAGAACAAGCCTGTTGGCCGCAATGGCGGTGGAAAGAGGCAGCGAGGGGGTTTCTTTGTTTTCGAGCTGGCGCAGGTAGCGCGTGCCGCAGCTTGCCCGCCCGCCGGTGATATCGCCGGTAAGGCCGCAGCACAGGCAGGCGGTTCCGGGCCGGTTGAGCACGACCTCGACACTGCCGTTGTTATCCTGTGTGGCGGCGCGCAGCAGCGGGATACCGGTATCGGCCAGCACCACCCCCAACCGAAACACCGATTCTAAATTATCCAGCCCGCACACAACGGCGCCCGCCCCCGCGAAAAAGAGCCTGCCCAGTGTGCGCGTATCGGCGTGGTATACCGTTGTTTTGGCGCCGTAATCCCAATCGTTGATATAGGCGGCCAGCGCGTCCGCCTTATATGAGCCTATATCCCTGTAGCCCAGCAGGCCCGCACCGCGCGCGCAGTTGTGCGGCTCTACCTTATCAAAATCCACAAGGACGAAGTGCCGGCAGCCGATGGCAAGCAGCGCGAGGATAACGTGAGACCCCACCGCGCCGGTTCCGGCAATGACAACGGGGCGGTTCAAAATGCTAGACACAGGCGTTCACCGTATCGGGCAAAACCAAGAACGAGATTTCGCCCCGGATATCCTCGTCCATCTCACCGAGTCGGCTGTTTTTGTCGAGGATGCGGTTGTTGACAGGGTCGGTCACCAGCGCGCCGTGGGGCATTTGCAGCGGCGAAGCCTCCTTGAACAGCTGCTCGACGTCGTGCACTGTCGCGTTGGCGGGCAGCTCGTACCGGTATAGGTTGCCGGCGGGGTCGCGCGCCACTACCTTTTTCATTCGTTGCATTGACATTGCCTCCTATCTCCTGTTTTTAATAGTTTTCTTTCAATTGTCCGTGTTTTCACATGACCGAAATATCTTAAATTTGCGGCGGAGAAAGGGCGAAAGCCCGGCCGGAGCCGCGAAATTGTCGCCGTCACTGCGCCGGGTTATTATTTCTCTATCTCCAAAACACCCCACTTCCCGTCCAATTCCACCCAGGCGAGGCCCTCTTTGAAGTTGGTTGCCCAATCGTATATCACAGGCACAATAAGCTTGCCCGAAGCGTCCATATAGCCGTATTTGCCATCCTTTCTCACGATTACCAGTCCGGAAAGGCCGTCGTTGTAGGGCACATCAAAAAAGGAGTATTCCTCCTCATTGGAGAAAACAACATTTCCATTGGTATCAATAAGCACATCCTTTGAATTCGCGCTATACGCCACCCCCACTCCTTTTGCAAAAAAGTCTAAACCGCTATAGATCGTTGGGATAACAAGCTCTCCGCTTTTGTCTACAGCCCCAAATTTATTGTCTGCCTCCACTATTGCCAACCCGTTATCTTCAAAATTAGACATACTGTCATAAACTGCCGGAACCACTAACGCGCCGCTCTTATCAACAGCCCCAAACTTATTGTCTTTTTGCACAACAGCCAAACCGTTTTCAAAACTGCTGACCTGTCTGTCATACCCATCGAGACGCAGCACGACCTCTCCGCTGGTGTCGATATATTCAAATAGGTCTCCAGTTGTGGCGAAGGCCCAGCCTTCGCTGAATTCCAGAGCAAACACATATTTAGACGGTATTACTTCATTCCCATTCAGATCAATAAAACCAAAAAGACCATCGGGTCTCCGCACCCGCGCCAAACCTTCCGAATAAAAATGAAGCAGTTCTGTACCATAACCTGCCCCCTCGTAAATAAATGGGGTGATCTCGTTTCCCTGTTTATCAATGTAGCCGTAGGATATGCCGTCCTTTGAGACATACGCCCGTCCGTCCTCGAAAGTTCCGCTTGCCATGTACGCAAATGGGATAACTGTGTTCCCATCGGTATCGATATACCCGAATTTTCCGTCCTTTTGTACCGCCGCCAAGCCTTCGTGGAAACGCCCGCCTGAAGGATCAGGCTCGTTGTAATAATCAATATCATAGTCTACCGAATCATAAATAAGGGGAATCACAATTTCTCCGTATTTATTCACATACCCTCTCTTGCCGTCCCTTGCGATTACCGCCAAACCTTCAGAGAAATCGTATGCATTATCCACTTCAATTGTCGGCGCGGTCACCACACGAATCATCCCCCCGCTAAAAGCAGCGGAACCAGGCTCCCCGGTTGGCATTGCACTCTCCTGTTCCCGCTCCGCGACTGTTTCCTCCGCGCGTTCCTGCCCGTGCCTTACAGCATCCTCCGCGCCGCCCCCGCAGCCCGCAAACAAAACCAATGCCAACAAAAAAACCAATGCCAACGCGATATTTTTTTTCATTTTCAAAGCCTCCTTTTTTGATTTACAGCAAAGCGCATAACAGGCTTGCCGCAAGAAACACGCCGCCCAGCAAGATATCCGGCAGATGGCGTCGGAGGTACTTATCGACATACCAGACGCCGGGTCTTGGCGGGATCGCGCCGGAGCATGCGGGCGCTGTTGGCGGAATATCTGCGCGTGCCGGTTTCAGGCCCCGCTGCCCCGGATCCGGCCTCGGCCCAGGTTCTGTACCAGGAAACGGACTGGATGCTGCCCCGTATCCGCCCATAATCTAGTGCTTATTCACAAAAATAAGCACTACAAAATCCGAAGGATTTTGCGCCGACGAAGTCGGCGTAAGTGAGCGGAAAACCGCGCTTTCATTAGGGAGGCATGCTCATTATGGACAGACCCTTGAAAATACTGGTAGCCTTGCCCCTGTATGGCGGTTCCCTGCCCATAGGGCGTTATTGCGCCACGGCGTTGCGGG
>QMCE01001255.1_pt1 | contig 13850 bp, 9 predicted proteins | sample 1821851 | NCBI WGS metagenome assembly QMCE01 (sample SAMN09453174, study PRJNA476694) | Termite gut metagenome, whole genome shotgun sequencing project. | isolation source: worker | host: Odontotermes sp. | place: South Africa:Pretoria | collected 2016-01-28 | reverse complement strand
TGATTACCTTTGCAAAGAATCAAAATTGAATGATATGAAAAAGCTACTACTTATAGCATTACTGGCACTGACATTATCGGCGTGTAGCAAAGAGGAAAACAATGCACTTGTCGGAAAATGGAACTTTGTTCGTGCTTATGCAGAACTTGAAGATGGAACACAAGAGGTCGCAGATTCATATAATAATAGACTTGCAGGATCTTATATCTTATTTACAGAAGATAAATTCACTAATGAGATGAACTCTACTTTTGACGCAAAGTATTATGTTGAGAGTGATATATTATACTATTACATTGAAGAAGGTGATGAGTATAGTGTTGAAGGATGGCACGAATGGAAAATTAAAATAGAAGACAGTATAGACCATAAAACATTGACAATAAGACATTATATGTCTCCTCATTGGGATGAGCCTGATGACGATGGGTTGCGATTTGAATACCGCAAATAAAAAGGGGAGGTTTCCCTCCCCTGCAGACGAAAAGCTAATGACACGTCTCTTGCGGAGACACATTATTGAGTAGTTCGTCTCGTAGAGAGACAAATAATATATTACACGTCTGCATATTGTCTGCCAAATTTACCAGCTCCACAAAATTGATATATTGCGCCACCCGGTGCCGCAGGATTGTACATTACCCTAACCCTAAATTTAGTCCATTCTATTTTGTTTATAGATATTTCGAGCGGTATTGTCACGTTAATGGGATATTCATTATTGGGAGTAACAACACGCTTAACTATTCTATTATCGCCCTTTTTACCTGAAATAACTATTTGCAAATAGGGGTCATTCGGAGCATTATCAAGGTTAAAGCGATTATATATTTTCTCGCCAGTCAGAGGGTTTTCTTCGCCGGTTGCCAATTTTGCATAAACAAATCTCTGCCCTATTTCTTTTGCTGAAAATGGGAGAGTTTGCCATTCCGTTGTCGGCAAAATCTCGAATGGGTCGATTCGAGTATCACTCCAAGTAACATTATTTTCGGCGTGTCCAGCATCTTCGGCTATCATATACTTGTTTCGAATAGGAAATCTGTCTCCGCCTATTACCACTCCATCTTCATCCATTATTTTGTAAGTCCCTCGCTTATTTTTCCAGCGGCGTAGATATACCTTCAACGCTCCGAGTTTTTCGAGCTGTTCTGTCGTAAGGTTCATAACCCGAAACTTCAATGCACCGACAACATATATAGCAACATCAAGTTTTGGCGCAGGTATCTCCCTTTCAATTGCTCCCACTATGCGCGAGAGACGTAACAATTCCTGAGCGATTGCACTATCATTATCGTATAGCTTCTGTGAAGCGATCGCACCAGTATCACCTTCATTTACTTGCTCTATGTTAAATTCTAATTCCATATCTGATTGTTATACCAATGTCCGCTGTTATTCCATACGCCGGTAGCCAATATCCAATCGTTTGCCGGCATTACTGACTGCTGTATTTCAAATAATGGGTAGGCAGATTGTGCCGTTATCGTAATCATTGCTCCCGCCCCATCTTCGGTAAGCAATGTATAATTTACCTGTGCACCCGCATCGTACCCAAATAGGAACTCTCGCCCATTTGACAGTGTGTATCGGGCAATATAACGTCTATTGCGTGCGAGGTGGAGTTGGGATATGGTTGCCGCCGAGATATCTGCTAAAAATAATTCGATAGAGTGTTTATCTTCCGAATAGTTATACTTTGTCGTGTCGCCGACTGCGATATCTATCCAGTCGTTTGATTGAGCCAAACCCGCAATAATGCAACTATCCATTGCACCATTAAATTGTACACCCTCCAAGTCATAATAATCAAGCAACTGCACACGCGTTATATGCTGTGGCAGGTAGTTGCATTCAGGCACTATCCTTGATATTCGACAATTCCCCATAATCAAAAAGAGGGCGGCAGGATCCGCCCTCGAATAATACTATGGAACTATGTTAGTTATCGCAGGAGAATAGACGGGTGAGAGTACCGCCTCACTCTTAACGACAGGGGCTATCTCGGTAGATGTTCCCTGCAAAATAGTAGTCCAACCGGTAGCATCGGCATCAGCCGCGCCACTTGCAAAATCAAATCCTCCTGCGGGAGCACGCAAACCTGATATTCGACCCAAACAAACAGTTCTGTTAGTCTTATCTGTTACGAATGCGACAAAGCGACCCAAGCTCAACGCATCACCAACACCCGATTTATCAACACCGAGTTTACCGATCGTCATATTCAAGGTGTGCTGACGATAACGTCCACCATTGCCACCCTCCAAAAGGGCATCCGTAAACGAAACCGTTCCATCAGAAGCATCTATATCGTAAAACACCTCGCCTGTCGGCAGAAATACTTCACTCAAATAACCGTCCGAGTCAAACTTGTAAGCTATCGCTCCATTTTGCGCTGCATCACCCTCAACTGGCGGATAGTAGTTCGCCAACTTTACACTTCTAATACCCGCCGCGTTATATTCGCAGGTATCGTTTTTTATGCTCTGTGATAATTTGCAACCACTCATACTCTTAAATTATTAAAAAAGGCGAGCGAACCCGCCCCGAATTAAACTACTCAACGATATTTATGTCCTCAACCGGCAACCTGTCTTCTGAGATAGCAGAGGACAAAATTACAGCCTCATCATCGAACAGGACATTCGTACCTAAACGCAGACGACCTTTGATATATACCTTATTGTCGTTAGGCTTTGGGAAAGCTCCTAACTCGATATTCTCAAAGTCGCTCTCCAAGTCTGTCAGATACATTACATTGCCGTAGGCATAAGCAACCATCGTATTGTTGTCAATACCCTTGACAGGCACAAACTCCATATCGAGGTAGAACAAACGCGGATTCTTTTTGTCGCTGTCATCAACAGTCCACATAGCCGCGAGAACATCTGACGGCAAAGTAGCCATAATTTGGCGCAACATACGGCGGGTGCTGTACGATATAAGGCAGAAAATCTGTACCGCACCATTCTGCTCATTCTGCAATACACGCTCCGGGAGAGCATTGTATAGCTTCGCTACTTGGTCTGCAAGATTTGCCGTTGTAAAGGCTGTACCTGCTAACTGGATAGACGTCTCGCTATCTGTAAGGATTTTTACGATACCATCGGCATCATCGGGGCGTGCTGTCGAATCACCGCCGACAATCATCTCCTCAATTTCATTCGACACATCGTTGCCAATCAACTGCAAAGCTGCCTCCTCAAGTTTCTCGGGAAGTTGGGTATTCTCTGCGCCGGGCGAAAGTTCGTATATGGTGCGTTTACGCTCCAAATCGTCAAGGCATTGTTCCAAGTTAATCTTATAGGTCTTAACCAAAACATCCTTTTCCGACAACTTCAAAATCTGATTAGGAGTCCAAGCACAATCCTTGCCATCTTTCTGCAAAATCTTGCTCGTAGTAGCAATCATTCCAAGCGTTTCATCGCCCTTAATTCCAGTAACAGGAACGACATATCCGCCCCTGATAAGACGACCTCCAAAGTGTGCCCGAATAAACCATTCGGGATTTTCTTTTGCGTTATACGACAGATCGTCAATGTTCATCATATTCTTTGCCATAAATCTCTATTTTGTAGGGTTATTACGCTCGTGTTTTGCTCTCAAAGTCGCCGCAATGCGACTTGCCCAATCTTCGTCACCTGCAGTATCTGTCTTTTTCGGACTCGCAGGTTCGGTAGATGGCTTCTTTTCTAATTCGGCAAGCTTTGCTTTCAGTCGAGCAATTTCTTTGTTCGTTGTCGAAAGTTCGGTTTTGGATGTCTTGCCTTTACCATCTTCTTTCTTTTGTTTCTGCATAGCAGCAATCACCTGCTTTCCACGCTCCTTTGCCGCTTTTAATTCTGCCTCCGTAGGCTCTGTCGGTTCTTCACCGCCCGCCTCAGACTCAGTCGTAACGAGATTGCCATCAGCATCAACAACTATAAAGTTGCCGTCCGCGAGCTCGTGTTCGCCCTCTGCCATCTGTTCGCCGTCAAGGGTACAGAACCCATCTGCATCAACATAAATCTCACCGCCATCGGCAAGGTCAAAGACGATATACGGAGTGCCGCTATCGGTTTCATCTTTACCTGCTTCTTCTTTGAGATCCTCAGCGTCCGTCGCAGTACCTTCAAGGAGAGCGGCAATCGCACGCATAAATTGCGAGACAGGATTACCTTTCTTTGTTTGGTCTTTTTTATCGACCTTCTTTTTCTCTTTTTCCATATTAACTTGTTTTTTATAGTTGAAAAATCCTTCGAGCGAGAACCCTTTTACGTTCCCACTCGTTACCTCATCACGCCAGTACTTGGCATCGCTTACTTTATAGCTTACCATAAGAGTGCCTTTTGGCATCTTACCCAAACCCAGTGCATTAGCTTTGTCTTTCTCTGGGTCAGCAACGAGCCATATTTCCAAAAGCTGATTGCCTTTAAGTCCGATTTGGTGTTGATGCGTAGTAGATGACAGCGCCGCCTTATGCGCTATCATTTTTGCCGCAATTTTTTCAATATCGGCAGCCGTAAATTTCAAATAATACTCCTGCGGTTTGCCTGTTGCAGCGGCATCACATCGATAAATAATTCTATCCGGCACGAGCAATGCACCTGTAAGTATCTGCTTTTGTTTGTCGATAGACAACTTCAACGTTCGCTCCTGTTTTGCCAAAGCGAGAAAATTAACACCAATAGCTGGCTCATCGACAAACGAAACAGCGAATATACCCTCGTTAAATTCGCCGACAGTGGCGCAGTATATCGGTAACTTTTTCATATCTTTATGACGAATAATTCTAAAAGTGTCCCATATTAATAACTCACACTATCCGTTACATCCGCGACATAGTTATTTACCCTATTTATATCCGTCACAGCAACAGTAGGATTGATTTCCAAACTGCTAATCGCATCTACTATTCTGTCGGTGTCATTACCCGTATCGGTAACCGTTATTGGGAATTGATTAGGATTCGTCCAAGTCGTGCTAAATGGTACGGGGGCGCGATAATCGTTTAAGAAATTTACCAGTGCGCGGTTGTTAGCATATGCCCGGCGGTTCACAACAAACTCTCCACCCTCCAATTCATACGCCGGTTTACCTTTAATGGTTGCCGTAACACCCCCATCGGCGTGCAATGCTCCTTTGACCTCTCCGCCATCCTCCATCTTTGCCAACTGACGAGACATAATAGCTACCTGTGCCAATCCCATACTACCAGCCGTCACCGAAGCTATAAGTCCGAGTGGTATAAAAGGTTGCATATTCAACCCATTAATAGCGGCACTCGCGGCACCTGCAATCGCCTGAGCTATATTGCCAATTAACTGTGTGCGTTTTAGTTGCCTCTCTTTTTTAGCCAGTTCTGCCTCTCGTTTTTCTTTCTCTTTTGCCAACCTTTGCTCCTCGCGTTCGTATTCACCTCGCGCACTCATTTGGTCGGCAAGCTGCTGTCGATAGGCATCGGCAGTACCTTCGGAGGAGTTCCGCAAATTTTCCTCTGTCTGGGCAATAGCAGCATTCATTTCATCTCGACGTGATACTGCCGCATCGTATTTTTCGTTAATGGTTTCCAGTTGAGTGTTTAAGGTCTCTATGGAGGCTTCCAATCCCATAGAGATGGTATCCGTTACCGATGTTACACTGTCTGCCATAGCTTGCGCATACTCGGCAATCTTTCCCAACATTTCACGCAGGGAGTCCATCTGAACTTCGTTAGCCGTTTTGGTATTCTCTGTTATAGATTTGTTCGCCTGCCGTATTTTCTCTTCGACACCGAACATTACCTCAGCGAAACGTATCATTTCAGCTTCCCACTCCTCACTACCTACCGTCATTGTTGCAATGAGGGTATTGTGTTCCTCTATCAGAGTTTGTTTATAGGATTTAAGGTTGTCTATATACAACTGCGTGGCACTATTGGCAACCTCGATATTTTTGAGAGTTTTATCGACATCGATAAGACCGCTAAACCAGCCACCCGATGATTGGTCGCGGGCAATAATATCGTCAATGCCTGAAATCATAGTCCGCATCGCAAACTCTATCTCTCGGAGTTCTGTTGAAGCTCGCAAAGCGGCACGATCGGCAGCTATTTTATCCAACTTTTTCTGCCTATTCTGCTCCGCATTTACTATCAGCTGGGTTATCTCCTCTTGATGTTCGCCACCCTGCCGCAAATCCTCTTCCTGTCGCTTTTTGAGAGCATCAAGTTCTTTATTATACTCCTGCTCGACCTGTTTTACTCGCTTATCAAGCCCCTCATTGAGCAGATTTAGTTCACTGTCCTGCATCTCACGCATATAAGCGAGTCTTTCATCTGCCTCACGTCTATCAATAGCGGCGAGGTCAATGGCTTGCTGTGATTGAAGATTTAGAATTGTCTCATTTATTGTGCGGATTATCTTTTCTTTCTCTGCCTGAGTAAGTCCCTCCATTTTCAGTTGCTCTCGGAGATTTTGCTGCAAGTCCTCAATCTGACGTTTATATGATTCTTTCGTAGTTTCTCGCTCGCGGTCATAATTATTTTGAATTAATGCGAGTTGAGTATCAACAAATTTGCGAGTATTAGCAGTAATCGTGTTGAGTATCGTCTGACGTTGCTCCCCAAATTGCTTATTTGAATTATTTACCTCTTTATCAAAATTGACAAGGGCTGTCTCGGCATTGTAATATGCTACGGTCGCCTCTTCATAAGCCTGTGTTGTCTCTCTAACATTGCTATTTGCATTATTTTCGGTATCGGTTATTCTTGCAACCGCCGCACTATAACCGCCAGCCTTGTCGGTCAGATATGCCCAAACGCCCGAAATACCAGCACCTACTTTCTCCCAAAAACCCAAATGTCGCTGCGATTTAATAGCTGCCTCCTGTTCTGCTTTCGCCTCAATCATTGCCATCTGTGCATTGGCAACACGTCCGGCAAGCAACTTACGCATCTCGGTATTATACTCTCGTAAATTGATTACCCCCTGTGCATATTGGGCATTGAGTTTTGCCTCCTCTATATCCAACTGACCGGATGTAAGTCCTACAAATTTATTACTTTCGGCAAGTTGCCTTTGATGTTCTTGTAGTTTTAATGCCTCGTCAGACGTTTTGTTTGTGCTTTTACCCAAAGAGATTATTGCACTGACGAGAGCGAGAACACCGATAGCAATAGCGGTAAAAGGATTTGCAAGTAGTGATTTAGTGAACGATTTGGTAGCCTTATCAGCGACAGTTGTAGCACCTGCCTGTGCAGTCGTAGCGGCAGTATTAGCCGCCGTCGCCGCCGTTGAGGCAGTAGTACTCGCCGCTCTTGCTTTAAGACCCAGTGTATTCGACTTTGTCAGTTTATCAAGGGCGGTCATAGCTATATTTACAATAGCTATGACCTTACCGAGTCGTTGTAGTAGCTTAGCATCGTCATCGCTTTGGTCGCCGAATATAGCCAGTACTCCTATTCCGGTGCTAAACAAACCATTCAGACCTTGCATTCCACCCTTGACCTGTTCGAAGCCCTTTTCCCAATTAGGATAATTACCAACGTTATCTTGATACTGTCCCATTGTCGCCTTGAGCGACTTGTATTGAGCATCAAGTTCTTGGATTTGTTTCAACTTTTCACCGCCGAGTTCTATATCCTCTCTCTGAGCCGGCGACATCTTATCGTACTCCTCGCGTAATTGCGTGCGGAGAGCAAGTATATGCCTTATTGATCCCTCTTGTTCCTCTTCAACGGCAATTTGTCGTTTGGTCTCTCGCTGGGCGTCGCGGAGCTGCTTATTGGCTCGTTCCTGTTCTTTTGCCTGTTTGCTCTGTGCCTTTTCAATTTTGGTATAGGTAGCTGCAAGTCTATCGGATTCCTTATTCACATCAGACGTTGCCGTTTTATGCTGTTTGAAAACTGATGAAACCTTACCGCCTCTTGCTTCAACTTTTGCCATAGCGGCATCAAGTTGGAGGACTACATCTACCAGCTTGGTAGTGTCGGTTATGCCTACCTTTACGCCACCTATGACTATCTGATATTCTCTTTTACCTGACATAATTCTTCATTAATTTGATGTGTGTCATATTTTGGAGTGTAGGGTCAAAACCCGAAATCTCGGCGACCTTATATACATCGCCGTTGTAGATTGCCCTACGGCTCATAACGAGCTGATACCATAGCGGAGCGGATAGATAGCAGTCGAACTCAGTAAAATGCCCGGTCGCATTGTCATATATGTTGAAATAGTTCGATAATATCGACTGTGGCTCTTTGGAGTAATCAAGTTTCAAAATACCCCGCAATTCATTTGATACTTTGGCAACAGCAACCGGATTATTATTGAACGAGAATATATCCGGCAGTAGACCATCATAGTACCAAAAGCGCAATCCCAAGTCCGTATATCGATTTTTCATCGCATCGGAGTATGCGGTAGTCTGTAACCAATCGTCCTTTTTTGAAATGATAGGTATTTCAAAACTACCACCGCTATAAGTAAATCGTTTCATCCAGTTGTAGCTAAAACTCGACTTCTGTTCCAAAATAGCAGTGCTGTCTATCGTTTTGGTCGGATATATTCCGCTGCCGTCATAATTACTCTCGGCATAGCCCTGCTCATCGGTATTGACGGTAAAGCCCAGCTTGTACTCTTTGGGTATACCGAGCGGAGTATTGATTCGACTGTCAATGCTTTGCCAAGCATCCAAATTAACCAAATCGCCCGTTACACCACTCATCTTTTGTAGTTTGTCAATTCTGAATTCCTTTTCGCTCACCTGCGAGAATACGAGATTGAACATCTTGCAAAGATTATCTATGTACTCATCTACTCGTATGCCCTGTGGCAGGAATTTGGCGAGGTCGATACTGTCGAAATCAAAATCGGATGGGTCATTGTAATTCATAACACTCGTACCATTACCCGCTAAATCGACTTTCAACCATTCGGGTTTGGTTTGAAATGGCGTAAGTTGCAATCCAAAATCGACAGAATGGTATATATAGCCATTTATTCCCGTATTGTATGATTTTCTCCAATAGCCCTGAGTACAAACAGAGGCAAGAGTAAGCAATTCGCCGGCATTAAACCAACAAATACAATTAACCGTTCCATTACCCTCCGTATTAGATGTTCTTTGAATATAATTAGTCGGCTGCGTGCGAAAACCCATCTCTATTTTATATCTGTTGGATTCCACATATCCTGCGATATTGTTATTGCCTGCTTCCTCAACCAAATCATATATTTGATATGGGTCATTTGCAAGAGCGAGACGAGGTATTTCGCTACTTGCTTTCGGATCCCAACTCATTGACGGCTTCGCTACTTCAATTTGCAATAATTCACTACTTGTATCTAATGGATTTCTATAATCCTTTGTGCCTTGTGGCTCGCCCCAACCAAAACCACACACGATATTCGGGTCGTGCGCCATATCAATAAGATTTATCTGACGTTCTGAGGACATAGAGTCAAAATTTGGAAAGTACTTAGGCAAATCTATATTTTCATCAAAACCCGTTTCTCCAATTTTTCGTGTCGTTTGAGGCTGATTATCATAATAAAACGACCCGTCAAGCTTTGCAGATGCAAGTCCGAAATCGCCCCGTCCCCAATCACGGAGTAATCTAAACTCAAACATTCTACTAAATCTTCCACTTGATATTGTAGTATTATGTTCTTGACTTCTCGCAGAGATGTGAGTTATCTGTGTCTGTCCATCTTTCCTTCTTAAATTATCACCTCTTAAATTAACATCTGCCGTTAAGCGTACTTTATAGAACCCCGATGTAGGTATCCTTACTTGTATCTGTTTGAAGATATTTCCGTTACTGTCGGCACGCTGTGATTGTAATACATTCCTTCCGACATCATCAATGCTTGTGATAGCCACATTCGTACTGTCGAATATATCACAGGCATAGTTAGTACCGTTTTGGTACACACCTTTCTCAAAAGCTGAGACTCCGTTCCAAGAGAACCACGTCCCCTGAATATTTATCCGTGCCTGTCGTCCCCAGTTCCAAGCGAGAGGTATCGACTTATCGTTCTGATAACTCTGATAGAGTTGAAGGAGTGCGTTATCTTGGAAAGCGTTACCACCAATCGTATAGCCTTTGCTCTCAAAAATATGTCGGACGAGTTTCATAACATTGACCGACGGCGACAGATCAGCCATTCGCAAAAAGTTGGTATTATCCCACACATCTTTTGCCGAATAGGTATTGTCCGCCTGCGGTGTCTTGGGCAGTACTCCGTATGCAACGAGTGGGAATATAGCCAAGTCGGGATTTCGATTATACTGCGATACCGATGTCGCAAAATCGCCAAAGGGCAATAATAGCGGAGCGACGTCCGACAATTTCATATCGCCGAAGATGTCTTTTACCGATTTGGGCGCACGAACTACCATATTGCCCTCATAACCTTTGGCTGATATACTGCGGAGCCAAAATTCGCCATTGAATACCTGTATGCCGTCGATATTCAAATTCGCCTTATATAATCGGTCAAACTTTCCAACGACCTCCTCGACTCCAATAAAACCAAAAATAGTGTTATTGGTCGATGTCTTGGGCAAAGTGATACCATAGCTAAATTGCGCATCTTTGGCATACAATACCGAAGTGTCGATAAACTTGCGATTTAGGCGAATAGTGAAGCCCGCCGACACATCGGCAAGCGTACCGTTGATATATAACTCTATCTTCATAATTATTCTGCGCTATAATGATATTTCATAACCGGGCGTTGAAAATCTGTTTTTGTCGGGTCGATAACCATCTTAAAGTCATCGATTATGATACGCCGTCCCTGCATATCAAGTATCACCGGCGACATTGCAAACTCTCGCAACCACAAGGCAACGGTGTCCGTTACAGGTGCTCCGGTAATTGTAATCTGCATATCTGACTTTTCGTTAATCGTCAATTCTTTACCATCGCCCAATTTCCAATCAGGAGTAATGGTGCGATAATACTTATCGCTATCACTACCGATATCTATACTCTGCTTCGCGTTAAAGTTAAAGGCGTCCCAACCGCCCAATCGATTGAGAAATGAGAACGACTGAACATTGCCCCAACAATCGGGGACTATGAAGTAATCGATGCTTTCCGTCGCTGTCCCGGCATTACTTGATAATTCTACTCTAATAATACCCGCCTGAGGGTATTGCACAAGCACAGCATCCATATCAAGCTGGCAAGTATTCACAATATCAAACAAATTGCGGTCCTGCAAATGAGCCGTTACGCTACCCAAATACTCATTGGCGTGGGTATATACCTTGTAAACTATTTCAAAAGAATTAATCCAGTCAGTTACAGGTTCCTGTCCGTGCAGACTATCCGCCAAAATGAAGTTAATATACTCTCGCTGTCCTCTCATATACTTTGTCAGTGGTCTATTAGTAAGCAGCTTGACTATTTGGGGTTCGTGTATATAGTCAGATATATTCACGACATAGTCGTCCATATTGACTAATGTTCCCAAAGGCATATTACCGCTGAGGCAAAATAATGCACTACTGACATAAAATAGCTGCCCATCGCGATATGCTCTGATGCGGTACACTCTATTTGTTCCCGCGTCGAACCACCCTGTTACTCCAGTCGGCAAATTATACTTTCGGATCTGTTGCGTAAGTGAATTGATGTCAAACCATAGAGGTGCTCCGTAATACTCTTTTTCAAATTCAGCGACTTTGCGCCCCATAGCATCACCAACAGGTCTGTCTGTTGTTCCTAAAAATACTTCAACTCCGCCCATTACCTCTACATTGATTATTGTTCCAGACTCAAATAAAGCTCCACCATTATCGGGGGTTTCACGGATAAACGAACGTGTCATATATGGATGCATATTATCAGCTTCCATATTCCAATTAGCCGAATAGTCACTCTCCGCAGATTTACCTTTTATATAAACCTGTGAGCCTCTCATCATAATAGGAGTATTACCTAAATTTTGCAGCGGAACATCAATATCGAAGTGAGATGCAATCCAACTATCAGCAAGTAATATGGCAGCCAATCTATCTGCATTGTCAGGTAATTGTCCCCATTCCCAATAGTACATAACTCGACCATCCGCAGAATCTACCTGTCCTGCAAGGTAAATATTATCGGTAGCCTTTACACGATATACCGAACCGTCAGAACGTACTACATCTATGGTACTCTCATTGCCAAGTTCAAGCGTAGATCGGTAGTATGGATTAAGTAGAATATATAACTCTTGCGGATGAGCATCACTCGCATTATTATCGACAATAAAATAGTTCGGATTGCCTGTCAATGTAGGAACATACTGAATAGGCTCTCTCTTAACTATACTCTGTGCATTATTTCCGAAAAACCAGCCCATAATATCTAACCATAAAAAATTCCTCCTGTATCCTCTTCTATCTTGGTACTGCCTGTCCCTTTATCAAAGGGGTGCCGAGAGCATCCACAGCCTTTGTCAGGTTGCCAAAGAGGATATTTATCTTTACAGGCAATCAGGTAGTTAATCAAATCCTGTAAAAATACCTGTGCATCATCTCTCAAATAGCGGCGAAGCTGCGCAATGTCATTCATTCCCACCCCAGAACTATTTTCACTTGTCCCTATCGTAACCCCCTTATTGACAATTTTCGCCCAATGAAAAGCTATACCTTGATATACAGCATAGAAAGATAAAGCAGGAGCTACTTTCAAAAACAAGGCTTGATTTTCGGGTGTCAGTTCATTTGCCTTGACCTGTTCTTTCAGCTCTTTTGATAAAGGCTCTCCTAACACTCGCTCGATATACATCTTTTGAGCAATAAGTATGTGTGGGTAAAAGTTTTCAACCACCGTATCATACGTTATCGGACTATATTGCTTAAAAAGTTCTCCTGTAATTAATACTAATTCCATCGCTATTTGTTATTTCAAAATTTAGTTTTTATCTTTGCATTGTTAAAATTAACATTGGTGCCGCACCTTCGGGCAACGCACCCGCTCTTAACCCTGCTTTGGCAGGGTTTCGTATTTTATATACTCTTAATCTTATTGCTCCCACTGATATAATATCTTACATCTATGCCCCTACTTTTAAGGTAGTATAGCTCCCTATACATTCTATCGGTAGGATTGATGAGTTCAAAAACAGCTATTTTAGCTCCCTGCCTTTGAGTCGCATTTCTGCCATATTTCACAATGTTATTATGGCTCTTTGTACTTTTGAACTCCGCCGGCACTCCATCTACAAGAGCATCATAACCACCGCTGGTATCGCTGACTAATTGAACCTTATGACCACTTTGAGCCATAACTTTGGCTGTTTTCAAATTCTTTTCATATTTGCTTTTTTCGTTCTTACTCTTTTCTGATTGTTTCACTACGTCAGTATTGGTGGTTACAGACCCACCTGTCTTTTTGTCAGAATAGACTTTGCTCTCTGATTTATCAGCAGAGGCAGTATCGCCTTTGTCAGATTTAGATTCGTTCTCCTTATCGCCCTCTCTATCATTTTTATATGGTGGGGTCTCTATATTATGCTTCGACTTTTCAGGGAGCTTGCCATAGATATAGTGATACTTGCCGTCTTTGCCTCGATACCTGCCGACACTACCCGAAAGGAGAATACTTACAATTTTGCGAAATAGTGAGGGGGTGCGTTTCCTGCGCATTGCCGCAGGCTCTTTGATTGGAGTCGCAGACTTTGCATCCGGCACGAGCGGCATTATTTGTTCGTCCGTTAAGCCAAATACTATTTTGCCAATTGCGCGCTTCTGTTCCACACTCGTGGTCTGGCTCGATAATACCTCATTCAATGCCTGAATGCCGTCAACACCCAATTTTTCGGCGAGCGTTTTCTCTTCTGTCGGCGAACTAATCTGTTGCGGGTTCTTGGCTTTATTAATAGCTCCGATTA
>QMCE01001253.1_pt1 | contig 13852 bp, 12 predicted proteins | sample 1821851 | NCBI WGS metagenome assembly QMCE01 (sample SAMN09453174, study PRJNA476694) | Termite gut metagenome, whole genome shotgun sequencing project. | isolation source: worker | host: Odontotermes sp. | place: South Africa:Pretoria | collected 2016-01-28 | reverse complement strand
CTCGCCGACGTTTTGGAACGCCCGCACAGCCTCACGAGCGCTCTCGATGACCACCAAGCCGGCATCGGTCGGCACAACAGGCTGCCGTGTGCGATCGAAGAGCACCACCCCGAGTTCTTCCTCGAGGTTCTTGATCTGCATGCTCAGCGTGGGCTGCGTGACGAAGCAGTGCTCGGCGGCGAGCGAGAAGCTGCCGTGATTGGCTACGGCCAGAAGGTATTCCAGTTGAATTATGGTCATGACAAGAAATTGAAACGATACAGTTTGAAAAACCACAGCCGGAGTATATTGCACAGCACAACTCCTGTTAGCGCGAGTCGATGATAAGACCTGTCTGGCCTGAGCGCGGTAATCTCCATTTGAAGGAGCGTAGTAATATCGTCCAGGATATCGCGCAACTTCGGTAAATGCCCCCCCCCTGCAGATAGAAATTGTCATCTATGGCATTGACACTTCCTGGTAAGTGTTATCGTCGGTCGAAATATTCCCGGTGATAAGAAAAATCGAGTAATTTCTCTTCAGCCATGGTAGATAATATGCCCATAAGTCGACAAGTTATACCAGGCAATATATGCTTAATGTCGGTTTGTCTGTCATGAACTCGCGCGTGCCGGAAGAGTAAAAAAAAGCTTGAATTATTGCGGCAGTGCTCGCCTAAGTTATAAGTAAAAACTATTTTATCATGTTTGACACTTTCCTTTCTCTCGAATGAGTTGTGTATTTCTTGCAGCAAAGATAGTGATTTAATCGATGAGAAAATAGGCAATGTCCGCCGCAGTCTGGTCACTTGGTTCGATTTGAAATCAAAAAACAATCAAACAGCTACCACGCGCGCGAGCAAAGGCGACCATAGATAATGTCGAATGCATGCCTCCAACATTAAACATTTCTCTGATAATGTTTCATGGTCAAAGTCGGCCTACGTGGTCCGTGAGCGGGCATTTGCTGTCGGCATGTAATTTTTCCGTTTTCTGTTTTTCTATTTTACGGTAATAAAAATTATCTTTGTGGCTATGCTGACACTAAAACAAATTCGCGAAGACAAGGCTTCGGTTGTGCAACGCCTGGCCATAAAAGGTTTCGACGCCGCCGAGACTGTGAATGCCATCGAAGAGCTCGACGATAAACGGAAGCACATACAAACGATGCTCGACGGCCTCCTGGCCGAGCAGAATACTATCGCCAAGCAGGTCGGGGCGCTGTATGGTCAGGGCCGTACGGAGGAGGCCGAGGCTGCCAAGGCACGAACGGCGAAGCTCAAAGAGGAGTCGAAATTCCTCGAGGAGGAGCTGAAATTCTATGCCGACAGGTTGCAGGCCGAGATAGTTAAACTGCCTAATCTGCCCTCGCCGTCGGTGCCCGCGGGACGCACGGCAGAGGATAATGTGGTGGTGCGCACCGGAGGCCCCAGGGTGGCAGAGGGCGGTCTTCCGCATTGGGAATTGGCCGCCAGGTACGACATTATCGACTTCGAACTGGGTGTGAAGCTCACTGGGGCGGGATTCCCCGTATATAAGGGTCGGGGTGCGGCGTTGCAGCGTGCGTTGATCGCGTTCTTCCTCGACCGCAATACGGCGGCAGGCTATACCGAGGTGCAACCGCCGATATTGGTCAACGAGGCGTCGGGATTCGGTACGGGTCAGTTGCCCGACAAGGAGGGCCAGATGTACCACGTAGGTGTCGATAATCTGTATCTCATTCCCACAGCCGAGGTGCCGGTGACCAATATTTTCCGCGATGTTATAGTCGACAAGTTGCCCGTGGCGCTCACTGCCTACACGCCCTGTTTCCGTCGTGAAGCGGGGTCGTACGGCAAGGATGTGCGAGGTCTCAACCGCCTGCATCAGTTCGACAAGGTCGAGATCGTGCGCGTGGAGCATCCCGATAATTCGTACGCTGCGCTCGATGCCATGGTGGCGCATGTCGAGGGTATAATCCGTGAATTGGAACTGCCATACCGTATTCTGAGGCTGTGTGGCGGCGACATGAGTTTTACGTCGGCCCTGACCTACGACTTCGAGGTGTGGTCGGCGGCGCAGGGGCGATGGTTGGAGGTGTCGTCGGTGTCGAATTTCGAGACTTTCCAGGCCAATCGTTTGAAACTCCGGTTCCGTGGCGACGACAAGAAGACCCAACTCGCTCATACCCTCAACGGCAGCTCGCTGGCATTACCGCGCATAGTCGCCGCCCTGCTCGAGAACAACCAAACTCCCGAGGGGATAGTTATTCCTGAGGCATTGCGACCCTATACGAGGTTCGAGATCATCAAGTAGCTGGCGCGCCGTTTAGCCCGGTAGCGTTGGTGCATGATGGTGGATGGAGCCATTGGGTTGTGCGGAGAGAGAGCCTATATTGTGCAGGACGTGAACTTTACACAAGGGCCGTCTCATGAACCACGGATGCCGCGCCAAAGCGGCATCCAGTATCGCCACATCGTTACGCTCGGAGGGGGTTCGCCCTGCGCCACTTTATATTCAGAATGCTTGAGTAAATATCCTTTGTAATCGGAAAAATATCGTGATATCCGGCCGAGCGTAAGCGAGGCCGCATTTTTTCGGCCCGCGCAGAGCGGGCCGCACTTGTCTAACCGGTTAGGCGAGGCTGCCGCAGTATAATATTTATAAGTTTGTTTGAAACTTCCCACTCTCGGTATTTTGCCTTTTTTGCGGGAAATTCGTTATATGGACTACATTTTATGCACGCTTTTTTCCCGTCTTGATTTTTTCCCTCTCAACCCATATTGCAATAAGCCTCATTCCCAGTAAAATCAATAAAAATATAGCCTGAAATCCCGAGTAACCTCCGTTGTCGCGAGGCAATCTGTGTCGTTGCAGATTACGAGGCGGCTCATCGCGACACTATGGCACCTCGACGCTGTTCAGGATATCGGTCACGATCTCTTCGGGCGTGATGTTCTGGGCCTCGGCCTCGTAGGTGAGACCTATGCGGTGGCGCAACACATCGTGACACACTGCACGCACATCCTCGGGGATCACATAGCCGCGGCGCTTGATAAATGCGTAGGCCTTGGCGGCTTTGGCCAGCGAAATGCTCGCGCGCGGCGACCCTCCGTAGCTGATCAGCGGTGTCAGTTTGGCCAGACCGTACTCCTGCGGTTCGCGCGTGGCGAAGATAATGTCGATGATATACTTTTCGATCTTCTCGTCCATATAAACCTCAGTGACCACCGCGCGAGCCTTAAGAATATCGTTCGGCTCGACCACCTTGTTAACATGTGGCATTCCGGCACCGTCGAGGTTCAGGCGCACGATCTCGCGCTCCTCCTGCCGCTTGGGGTAGGTGATGCGCGCCTTGAGCATAAACCTGTCGACCTGAGCCTCGGGCAGAGGATAGGTGCCCTCTTGCTCGAGCGGGTTCTGCGTAGCGAGTACCAGAAATGGCTCGGGCAGCGGGTAGGTCTGGTCGCCGATGGTCACCTGACGCTCCTGCATAGCCTCCAGCAGCGCGCTCTGCACCTTGGCAGGCGAGCGGTTGATCTCGTCGGCAAGCACGAAATTGGCGAACACGGGCCCTTTCTTGACCGTAAATTCTTCGCGCTTCTGAGAGTAGATCAGCGTACCCACCAGGTCGGCAGGCAGCAGGTCGGGGGTAAACTGTATGCGGCTGAACTTGGCATCCACGGCCTGCGCCAACGTAGTGATAGCCAGTGTTTTAGCCAATCCTGGGACACCCTCCAGCAGCACGTGGCCACCCGAGAGCAGACCTATGAGCAGTGTGTCGAGCAGGTGTCGCTGACCGACAATCACCTTGCCCATCTCCATGCTCAGCGCCTCGACAAACGCACTCTCGCGCTCGATGCGCTCACTGAGTTCTTTAATATTAACCATGGGCACAAAGATAACGATTTTACAATAAAGGTGGTGCTAATACATATTCACACCTCTATTCAAACTCGGTTTATTATTATATATCATTTGGATTATCTGACCGACAGTGCCCGTTATTCTCGGAAATTGACCTTGATGCCTGTCCTGGCATCTTGCGACGTGAATTATGTAGAGCAGTGTTTAACGTATTGATATTCACTGCTATTGAGCGGCCGCTGTAATACCTGATGTCATCTTGTCCGGGATTGACTTTATAGAGATCGGCGATATTTCTCCCACCATGTTTCACCACCGGAACTACGTTATATTTTTCTTACGATGCACCTCGCGTTTTAAGAGTTGAACAGTGGCATGGCAAGTGGGATTACCCCCGGGCGTGAGTTGGAGATTCTGTATAAAACAGTTTTCGATGCAATAATCAAAGTTGCAGATCGGGAAGGAGCGAAAAAAAAAGATATATTCTCTATCGTTTATCCTGTTTGTCGAGCTTGTCGACCAGTTTCTCGATCGTGCGCTGTTGCGAGTAGATGGTTTTGTCGAGGATATTGCGCTGCTCGACAAATAAATGCGACGAGTCGTGCCGCATGCCCGATGGGTCTACAACTTCATATACACCTCTGACATCGTTCGCTTTTCTTGTATTTTGTTTCGGAAGAGGGTAGGCGATAGTGTCGGTTTTGAATATTTCGCCATCGCCGGTGAGCAACCAGTGGGCATTGACCGTAGGGTGAAGGGCCAATATTTTCGATATGGCAGAAGAGTTGAGCGGAGTACGGCACGCCTTGCCGGTAAAGTTCGAATAACTCATCCCTATCGACTCTATCAGCTGTTTATGACCCATGCCCAAAGCATCGGCCAATTCGATCACTCGCTTCTTAATAAATGAAATTTCTGACATATTTTGTCAATATTTTGTTTGTTTATCAAATTTATTCACTATCTTGCACCGCAAATAGAGTGCTAAGATATAATATTTCGGGAAAAATACAAAGCTTTTTTTGATTCCGGGTCACCGGAAGTGTTAGTATTTTGTTATTAACCATACTTTGACAACAGGTCAAGGAGGAGTTTTTTCGGTGAAATTCAGGCGCGCAACATATCGCTTGAGAGTATATAGCGAAGTCTCTGCCAGATATTGCGGGCATTAGTCTATCGGATAAAGTCTGTTTTCATACGACCCCCACTCGAATTCAGCCAAATTTTGAAGATATTTGCTGGCCGAATACACGAGGGAGGCATATTTTGCGACAGCGAACAAAATAATTTGTCTCAAAACGATTTTATGCCCACTGATAATCGCGTATTTGAAAATGCTCATGTGTGTGGGGCGGATAAAATCAACAAAAAAGTCCGTCTCGTAGTTTTGAGACGGACTTTTTGCGAATACTCGTGAGCCGTATAGGATTTGAACCTATGACCCCCAGCCTGTCAAGCTGGTGCTCTAAACCAACTGAGCTAACGGCTCTTATGATAGTTGCAAAGATAAGCTATTCTTGCGAATCGGCAAGCGAATCGGCAATTTTTGCCACATCTTTTTTCAACTTATGAATGTCGGCCGCCAGTTCGGGAAGGTTGCGGAACACGGCGTTCGTCCGCTGGAACCTGCCTATCGGTACGGCAGGGTAGCCCATGTATGTTTCGCCGTCGACGATAGTGTTTGACACGCCGCTCTTCGACCCCAGCTTTACGCCGTTGCCCACTGCGATATGGCCCGCGATGCCCACCTGCCCGGCAAACATACACCCTGCACCCACTTTCGACGACCCCGCAACCCCGGTCTGGGCCGCGATCACAGTATTCTCGCCCACCGTCACGTTATGCCCGATCTGGATCAGATTGTCGAGCTTCACGCCCTTTCCGATCACCGTCGAGCCCATCGTGGCGCGGTCTATACACGTGTTTGCGCCGATGTCGACCCCGTCTTCGATCACCACGTTGCCGATCTGCGGAATGCGATGATATGAGCCGTCTTCCTGAGGTGCCCACCCGAAACCGTCGGCCCCGATCACCGATCCGGCATGGATAGTGACGTCGTTACCTATCACACACTCTTCGTAGATCTTCACCCCCGGATGCAGCGTCACATTATCGCCCACCACTGCATTGGCGCCTATATATGCCTGCGGATAGATCCTGCAGTTCCTGCCTACGCGCACACCGGTCGCGATAACTGCAAATTCACCCACATAGCATCCCTCGCCGACCGTAGCTTCGGGGTCGATGAAAGCCTGTGCGCTCACTCCCGAGGGCTTGGGTTTATTGGCCTCGTAGAGCTCCAACAGGCGCGCGAAACTGCCATAGGCGTCGTCTACACGCACCATCGTGGCCTTCACCGGTTCGCGCAGCTCCAACGACCGGTTGACTATTACTATCGACGCCTGGGTGGTGTATAAATGGGATTCGTACTTCGGATTCGACAGGAATGCCAAGCCGCCCTGCGCACCGTCTTCGATACGCACTATGGTCGATACCGTGGCTGTGGGGTCGCCCATCACCTCGCCGCCCAGAAAGCCGGCAATTTGTTCTGCTGTAAACTGCATCTGTTTTTGTGGTTATTTTTAAGAGTCTGGGTTTTTAAGAGGTCACTTTCTAAAGTCTTTTTGTGCTTTCCGCCGCAATTATTTTCACGGCAGTAGTTCCCTGCTATTCTAATCCGGACAGAGAAAGCCGTACTGCCCGATATTTCAAACAGACTCCAGGTAGTTTTTAATATCGATATTGGCCGGCATCAATTCGCGCGCGTCGTGCCCCATGGCGACTAACTCGCGAATCACGCTCGAACTGATTGCAACGTACTCCGGCGGCGTGAATAGTAACACTGTTGTTATATCGGGATACAGCCGCTGGTTGATGAGCATAATGCTGCGCTCATACTCATAGTCGACCGTATTGCGCATCCCGCGCAGCAGGAATCCGACGCCCAGTGTGCGGCAGAAATCGCCTGTCATCCCCTCGTACGGCATAGCCACTACTCGCGGATTGTCGCGGAAAATGTCGGCGATCAGGCGCACGCGGTTCTCGACGGTGAGCAATCCCCGCTTGTCGGCATTGGCACCTACACCGACTATAATGCGGTCGAAGATTTTCAGACCCTGCTCCACGATCGACTGGTGACCCATCGTAAAGGGATCGAAAGACCCCGGGAAAAGTGCGTCGCGCATTTTGTGTCTACTTTTAAGAATCGTACTGCATCCGGTCACTCGCAATCTCGATCGTATCGAGCATTACTGAACGAATAAATGTCCCTCGTCCATTATCGGACGAGGGACTGCAAGGTACGACATTATGTCGAAATTTATATTATTTTCATTTAATTTTTTCATCCGGACAGGCAAAAATCGCTCTTCCCCGGACAATTTTTCACTACCGCTGTCTGATACTCGACGTTCCGCTGCTCGAGCGCTGTACCGACGCCGGATTACCGGAATAGTCGATGCCGCTGGCTCCCGATGTCGACGCATTGAGCGACTTACAGGCGTGACACGATACGTTGCTGGCCCCCGAACTTTTTGCCATAACATTCGCTGCATGCACCTTGTCGGTAGTTATGTTACTCGCTCCGCTCGTCGAATATTGTGCTGAGTTTGCCGATCCGCTGCCGAGCTCCACGTCGCTCGTCCCCGAGGCTTCGATCGCTAACAATCTGCACGTCACCTGGCCGATATTGGCATCACTGGCACCGGAAGTCTCTACTTTAAGTCTGCCACAAGCCAATGCATCGATGTCGACATTAGTGACGCCCGAAATATCGACTTCCATATCGCCATCGCCGAGTTGCAGACCTCCGCGCACCGACAACTCGCACGCACCGCTCAAATCCACCCCGTTCAACGACGGACTCGAAGTGACGATCACGATATTCGAATTGCCATCAATGTAGTAACCGGGCTTCATTCTGATCTCCAACGTGCCGTTCGAGGAATAGACCTCCAGTAGATCTATAATATTGTCCGGAGCTGTAATGCTGAGCGTAGTCGACCTGTCGGTGCTCTGTGTGTATTCTACATTGGCAGTGCCCGATGCATCGATCTTCGTGTATGGCGCGGGGTTGTCGACCGGACGCATGACTATATGGTTGCTGGCCTTGATCTTTTTGGTACGGGCGACTATGTTCTTGCCATCGATCCTTATAACACAAGCCGTACAAAGCAGCACCAACGCTGCCATCGAAATAAGTCTAATAATTTTCATATTCAGAATGTTTTTATGTTTTGACCCTCCTGTCGACGAAAAATTACAGTGTGTAACTATTTATATAACGCATAGCTCTCGAAAATGAAACATTTTTTGCGTATTTTATTGTGTTGCGGTTCAGATCTGGCGGGGTTGCCTGGTGGCTTTTTGAGTCCTTGTATGTATTTGAGGAACAAAATGTTTTTACAACGTGCAAAAGTCCATTAATTAATTGATAGTGCGTTCTTACCCTGAGATTTTTGCGCTTTGTGCTACCTTAAACGATAACATCGCTTATCGCCACGCTCATATGATTCCGGGCAAGAAAGTTATATAGTTAACACAGATCAGGCGCTGTTTTCAGATACCCGTGCCCTAATATGTACTTATGACAAGAATTTGTCTCAAAACGATTTCTTGTCCCCTGAGAATCGCGTATTTTAAAATGCTCGTGTAGGTGGATACGTATAGAATCGACAAAAAAGAGTCCGTCTCGGAGTTTTTGAGACAGACTCTTAACTAAACCACAACTTCCCGGGTCAGCACTCTGGCGAGCGCTCCACAGCCTCCAGCAGCGGACGCAACGACGTCTCGGTACCCACCAGGGTATGCAACTCGTTCATGTGTACACGTCGCTGCTCCATCGTGTCGCGCCAGCGCACTGTGACCGTGCCGTCCTCCACAGTCTGGTGATCCACCGTAACACATAGCGGAGTGCCGATCGCATCCTGACGCCGATAGCGCTTCCCTATGCTGTCCTTCTCGTCGTATTGCAGCGCGTAGTCGTACTTCAGCTTCAGTACGATGTTTTGCGCCATCTCGGGTAGCCCGTCTTTCTTCACCAACGGGAATACCGCCACTTTCACAGGCGCCAAAGCCGGAGGAATAGCCAGCACCACCCGCTCGCCGTCCGACACAGTCTCCTCGCGATACGCCGCCGACAGTACCTGCAGCACCATACGATCCAGTCCGATCGACGTCTCTATAACATAAGGTATATAGCTCTCGCCGCTCTCGGTGTCGAAATAGCGCAGCTTCTTGCCCGAGTGCTTCTCGTGCTGGCTCAGGTCGAAGTCGGTGCGCGAGTGTATGCCCTCCACCTCCTTGAATCCGAACGGGAACTTATACTCGATGTCGCACGCCGCATTTGCATAGTGGGCAAGCTTGGCATGCTCGTGGAACCGGTAATTATCGTCGCCGAAACCCAGGGCACGGTGCCAGCGCAGACGTGTTTGACGCCAACGGTGATACCACGTCATCTCTGTCCCGGGTTTGACGAAGAACTGCATCTCCATCTGCTCGAACTCCCTCATGCGGAATATGAACTGCCGCGCGACGATCTCGTTGCGGAACGCCTTGCCCGTTTGCGCAATACCGAATGGGATCTTCATCCTGCCCGTTTTCTGTACGTTGAGGAAGTTGACGAATATGCCCTGCGCCGTCTCGGGACGCAGATATATAGTCCCCGCACCCTCGGCCACGGAGCCCATCTTGGTGTCGAACATCAGGTTGAACTGTCGCACCTCTGTCCAGTTGCGCGTACCGCTCACAGGGTCGGCGATCTCGGCGTCGACGATAATCTGGCGCAACTCCTCGAGGTTATTGTCGGCCAGCGCGGTGTTCATACGCAGGTTAAGCGCATCGCGTTTTTCGACGAGCTCCAGAACGCGGGCGTTGGTCGACAGGAATTGGGCCTCGTCGAAACTCTCACCGAATCGTTTGCGGGCCTTTTCGACCTCTTTTTCTATCTTTTCTTCGATCTTCGCTATGTGATCCTCGATCAGCACGTCGGCGCGATAGCGCTTCTTCGAATCCTTGTTGTCGATCAGCGGATCGTTGAACGCTCCTACGTGGCCGCTCGCCTCCCACGTGCGGGGATGCATGAATATCGCGGCATCGATCCCCACGATATTCTGATGCAGGCGCACCATCGATTCCCACCAATACTTCCGGATGTTGCTCTTCAACTCCGAACCCAATTGACCATAGTCGTACACGGCGCTCAGGCCGTCGTATATCTCGCTCGACGGGAATATGAAACCATACTCCTTGCTGTGGGCGATCAGTTTTTTGAAAAGTTCCTCTTGTGTCATACTGCAAAGTTGCGAATTATTTTTATATCTTTGCGCCAATATGTACATAAAACCAAAAACTTATGTTTAAAAATCACCCTAAAGGATTAGTAGGGGCGGCGCTGTCGAACATGGGCGAGCGTTTCGGCTTCTATATCATGATGGCGATCCTGTCGCTGTTCATCTCTTCGAAGTTCGGACTTTCGGAGACGGCAACGGGCTACGTCTACTCGGCTTTTTACGCCTCTATCTACCTTCTGGCGTTGGTAGGAGGTCTGATCGCCGACAAAACGAAAAAGTATAAAGGCACCATCCTGTGGGGTCTTATACTTATGGCGTTCGGGTATCTCTTTATCGCGATTCCCACGCCGACGCCCGTTCCTTCGCAGGCGCTTTATCTTACGATTACGTGCCTCGGCCTTTTGGTCATAGCGTTCGGTAACGGCCTGTTCAAGGGTAATCTGCAGGCGTTGGTGGGTCAGATGTACGACGATCCGAAGTACAGCGACCGTCGCGACGCGGGCTTCCAGGTGTTCTATATGTTTATCAATATCGGTGCCATGTTCGCCCCCTTCATTGCAGTGGGAGTGCGCAACTGGTGGCTGAAGACGCATAATTTCGACTATAACGGGTCGCTCCCCGAGTTGTGCCACCGCTATCTGGCCGACGGCTCGAGCATGGAGGGTTATGCCAATCTGGAAACGTATGCCAATCAGGCTATGCTCGACGGCTCTGCGGTCACCAACATGGGCGAATTCGTAAACAGCTATCTCGATGTCTTCAATCGTGGATTCCAGTATGCGTTTATTGCCGCTATCGTGGCGATGATGATCTCGCTGGTGATATATCTTGTGAACAAGAAGAACTTCCCCGATCCGGCTAAGAAACATGCCGAGGGCGCAGCAAAGATAAGCAAGCAGGAGATCACGATGAGTGTGCAGGAGATCCGTCAGCGCATCTACGCTCTGTTCGCCGTGTTCGGTGTGATCATCTTCTTTTGGCTGTCTTTCCACCAGAACGGTTATTCGCTCACCTATTTCGCGCGCGACTATATAAACCTCAGTGCGATCAATATCAACCTCGGCTTTACGACAATTAAAGGGGCAGAGATATTCCAGAGCGTGAACCCGTTCTTCGTCGTTACGCTGACTCCGCTTATCATGTGGATCTTCGGTTCGATGAAAAAGCGCAAAAAGGAGCCTTCGACCCCGATGAAGATCGCAATAGGTATGGGTATCGCGGCTTTGGCCTATGTATTCCTTACGCTTATGTCGCTCGCATTGCCCGCAAAAGAGGCTCTTGCCGCAATGAGCCCCGGGGAACTCGATGCGATGAGGCTTACGCCTTGGGTGATGATCGGCCTGTACTTTATCCTCACGGTTGCCGAGTTGTTCATCTCGCCGCTGGGATTGTCTTTTGTCTCGAAGGTGTCTCCTCCGCATTTGCAGGGACTTATGCAGGGATGTTGGCTGGCAGCCACGGCGGTCGGCAACTCTATACTTTTCATCGGCGGAATCCTTTACATGAATGTTCCGATCTGGGCATGCTGGCTGGTGTTCGTAGGCGCTATGGCCGCATCGATGATCGTGATGTTGTCGATGGTCAGATGGCTCGAGAGGGTCGCTAAATAACACTGTTTTTCCGAGAGCGGCCGGTGGGCTGCGTTGCACCCCGGATTCTCAAATACCGATGCACCCCGAGTGCAGTCCGTTTTGAGAATCTCGCGCACCCCCGACCACCGGCCTCCTCTCGAAAAAATATACATTATACGGGGAGCTCATGGCACCCCATTTTTGTTATGATAAAACTCACTTTTCTGGGTACAGGGACGTCGCTTGGCTCTCCTGTGGTGGCGTGCGATTGCCCGACGTGTAAGTCGACCGATCCGCGCGATAGACGTCTGCGTACATCGGCGCTTATCGAGGTGGGTGATGTGGTGCTGGTTGTCGATGCCGGACCCGACTTCAGGCAGCAGATGCTTCGCGAGAATGTACACAAGGTGGATGGAATACTGCTGACACACGAGCATAAGGATCACACGGCGGGTCTCGACGACGTACGGGCGTTGAACCACGCCATGCATAGCGCGATGAATGTCTACGCCACCGAGCGCGTGCAATGGGTTGTGCGCAAGGATTTCGACTACGCTTTTGCCGATGATAGATATCCCGGAGCGCCGCTGATCGCACTGCATACTATTGATTCCGAGCCGTTTAAGGTCGCGGGGATCGAGATAGTGCCGATACGGGGCCTGCATGCCAGGATGCCGATAACGGGATTCAGAGTGGGCGAATTGGCCTATCTGACCGATTTCAACGCTATTCAGGAAGAGGAAATGGCTAAGCTGATAGGCGTAGAGGTACTGATAGTCAATGCATTACGCAAGGAGCGCCACCTGTCGCATTTTACGCTGGGCGAGGCGTTGGACATTGCCCGCAAAGTCGATGCTCGGTACACTTACCTGACACATGTCTCGCACGAGATGGGAAAATTCGCCCAAATAGAGCATGAATTGCCTGATAATGTGTATTTTGCGTATGACGGATTAACGGTTACAACTGATGGATTTCAAGGGTAAGACGGTGGTGATCACCGGGGCGTCGTCGGGTATCGGCGAGGCGTTGGCAGTGGAGTTTATTGCCAAAGGGGCGAATGTGGTCGCCGGTTCGCGCTCCGATATGAATGTCGAGGCGGCGGTGTGGGTGTCGACCGATGTGACTAAAGAGGCTGATTGTAAGCGACTTATAGATACGGCGGTGGAACGATTCGGAGGTATCGACGTGCTCGTCTGCAATGCCGGGATCTCGATGCGCGCGCTGTTGGACGATGTGGAGGTGGATGTCCTGAAAAGGCTGATGGAGATCAATTTCTGGGGCACGGTGTATTGCGTGAAGCATGCTCTGCCGTGGCTGCAGAAGTCGAAGGGGACGATTGTGGGAGTGTCGTCGGTGGCGGGGATTCATGGGCTGCCGGGGCGCACGGGCTACTCGGCGTCGAAATATGCAATGACCGGATTTCTGGAGACGGTGCGTGTAGAAAATCTGAAAAAAGGGGTGCATGTAATGATTGCCTGTCCGGGATTCACGGCGAGCAATGTTCGTTTTGCGGCGCTCACTGCCGACGGTTCGGCCCAAGGCGAAACCCCGCGCGACGAAGGCAAGATGATGACCTCGACCGAAGTTGCACAACGCATAATAAAAGGTATCGCGAAGTATTCCTTTCGCTTACTACCATAGTGGCTAAATCGGCAGAAGAATGGCTGTTATATAGTTTTTGCAAATCTACATTGGAAAGAATATCTACATTATGCACTAAAAAAGGCTTTTTGCCCTCTAAAAAGAAATGGGCTTTTTTAATTCCTCCCCCTGTATCAAGCAGATTATCTTGTTCGTCGGAAATAGCGATGTGGATGCCGAAGTTTTCTTTTTCTCTCAAAAAATCAATTATCTGACCGGCAAAGTGATGAACATTTATAACTAATTCATCAAATCCGGCTGATTTTAGTTTTACAATAACATGTTCGAGCAATGGTTTATCGGCAACAGGTACTAAGGCTTTCGGCATAGTATCCGTGAAAGGTTTCAGACGTGTGCCCAATCCGGCAGCAAAAATCATAGCTTTCATATTCTGTTAGTTACGAGTTACAAATTACGAGTTACGAGAATTTAGTTATTAATGAAAATTCAGAAAATAAGGACAGTTCCCTTTTTTGGGGATTGAGGGGGCTACTCATCTCTCATTATTAATACTCTGCTCCCT